>Ga0257161_1000197_pt1 | contig 16380 bp, 15 predicted proteins | sample NR01A_FD_185954 | JGI IMG/M metagenome (GOLD analysis project Ga0257161, IMG submission 185954) | Soil microbial communities from H.J. Andrews Experimental Forest, Oregon, United States - NR-01-A | ecosystem: Environmental > Terrestrial > Soil > Temperate forest > Bulk soil | place: USA: Oregon... | reverse complement strand
GGTATGCAGAAGCCGGATACGAGGTCCGTCAACTGGCCGGACAGATCCCGCTGTCGCGCCTTCACGGCGACGCGGCTGCCGAGCGACAAGGCGTCGACCGGCGGCGCCTTGATGGAAGGGCCAGGAAACACGAACGTGCGCAGTGCCGCAACCCGGTGGGTCGGCGGCGGGCCGGGCGGGCAAAGCGCATTCGCCGGCATCCAGCCCACATACCCATCGGAACCGAGCTGTCCCCAATACCAGCCCTCGCCATTCTCGTCGTAGACCGTCACCCGCTCCCCGTGCAGTGCCTCGGTATCGAGCGGCGCATCGGGCGCAGGCTCCCGCCGCACCGGCGCCTGCGCGTCGCGGACCTCAAGCTCGGTGCCTTCCACAAAGCGCGCGGCCGCAACCTTGCCCCTGAGGTGTTGCGCCGCGAGATCCGGTCTTGCCGGCGTGGTGCGCGGATCGAACGTCATGTGCGGGTCTTCACGTCGTCACCCATAACGCTCAGCGAGGAGTGCGTAGAGAGAGCGCGCGGCCTGGCATTCTCCGCCTTCGGGACGTCCAGGCTTCGCCGCCGGCGTCCACGCATAGATGTCGAAATGCAGCCACGCCTTGGCGGCCGTCACGAAACGGTTGAGAAAGAGCGCACAGATGATCGATCCCGCGAAACCGCTGCTGGCGATATTGTTCATATCGGCCACCTTGGAATCCAACATCTGGTCATAGGGCCGCCACAACGGCATCCGCCATAGCGGATCGTTCTCAGTGCGCCCGTGGCGCGCCAGTTCGGCCGCCAGCGCATCATCGCCGGTATAGAACGGCGGAAGGTCAGGACCGAGCGCCACCCGGGCAGCGCCGGTCAGCGTGCCCATGTCGACGAGAAGCTCCGGCGACTCCTCGTCTGCGAGGGCCAGCGCGTCGGCGAGGATGAGGCGACCTTCAGCATCCGTATTGCCGACCTCGACCCACAACCCTTTGCGGGACCGACAGACATCGAGCGGCCGAAACGCCGCGCCCGAAATCGAATTCTCGACCGCCGGAATCAGCACGCGAAGTCGCAAATTCAGTTTTCGGTCCATGATCATGTGGGCAAGGGCCAGCACACTCGCGGCACCGCCCATGTCTTTTTTCATCAACAGCATGGCGGTGTCGGGTTTGATGTCGAGCCCACCGCTGTCGAAGCACACGCCTTTGCCGACCAGCGTGACCTTGCGGGCGGCTGGATCGCCCCAGCTCAGGTCGATGAGGCGCGGCGCCCGTGCGGCGGCCCGGCCGACCGCGTGGATCAAGGGAAAATTTTGCCCGAGCAGGTCCTCTCCCACAATAGTGTGTACCTCGGCGCCGTGGCGCGCCGCGAGCGCCGTCGCCGCAGTCGCCAGTTCGTCCGGCCCCATGTCGTTCGCCGGCGTATTGATGAGGTCGCGCGCCAGATACACCGCCTCGACGATGCGCGACAGCTCCCGGATATCTGCTGACTCGGGCGGTTCCAGGCGCAGTTCGCTGCGAGATTTTCCATAACGGGCGAAACGATAGCCACCGAACGCGAACCCCAGCGCGGCAAGGCGCTCGTCATGGGGCGCATTGGCAAACCGATAGACGCCGCGGGGCAACGACCGCGCGAGCTTGCCGGCGAGGAACGGGTCCTTCGGCTTAGCGTCGTCCTCCTGCCCGAACAGAACGCCGGCCAACGTTCCGTCTGGCCCCGGTAGGAAGGCGTGGCGACCGGCCACCGGCTCGAAGCCTGACGCTTCTACGAACGCGCAGGCATTGCGATCGAGCCCGGCACGGACCTCGCGCCAGGTCGAGGTATTGACGAACCAGATCGGAACCGTGGCGACGCTGCCAGGCGCCAGGAAGGCGGGATGCATAAAACGGGGTCCGCAAGTGCTCTCGCCCCCCTGCTACCACGCCGTTCCTCGGAGTTGAAGGACGATTAATTCCACCGCGATCGTCGCGAAAGCGCCAGCGGATCAGTGGTTGCGCGAATTAACTGGTCGTTAAGGTTAACAATCTATTGCTGAAGCATACTCTCTAACCCGGGTTCCAACACGTGACTTGGCTGAGTTCACCGGCCGCCCCGCCGCGCACCCGCCCACATCGCCGATCGGCGCCATTCGCGGTTCTTGGCCTCGTCGCCATTATGGCGGCGGGCTGCCAAAACGTTTCGGTTTTGAATTCGCTAAACCATGTCGGCGCGATCTCCGCGCCGACATCCGCCAAGACTGATATCGATTGGCGGCGCGAAGCCGAAAGCCTGGGAGCCAAGTATCGTGCCGAACCTGGCGACGCGGATGTCGCCCTCGCCTATGCGCAAGCGCTGCGCGCCAGCGGCCAACGTTCTCAGGCCGTGTCGGTCCTCGAGCAGGCCTCCCTGCGTCAACCGCGCAATACCGTTTTGCTCGGAGCCTACGGCAAGGCGCTGGCGGAGGTCGGCAATCTGGAGCAGGCGCTTGAGGTGCTCAACCGCGCCCATTCGCCCGATCAACCCGACTGGCGGATTCTTTCGGCGCAAGGCGCGGTACTCGACCAACTCGGCCGGCACACGGAAGCGCAGGGTTATTACGCCAGCGCCCTGAAGATCAATCCCGAGGAGCCATCGGTGCTGTCCAACCTCGGGCTCTCCTACGCGCTCGCCAAGAATCTCAAGCAAGCCGAGGCGACGCTGCGGCACGCCGCGACGCTGTCGGGTGCCGATCCGCGCGTGAGGCAAAATCTTGCGCTCGTGGTCGGCTTGCAGGGTCGATTTAGCGAGGCCGAGACGATTGCCCGCGCCGATCTACCATCCGAGCAAGCGGCGGCCAATGTCGCCTACTTGCGGCAAATGCTGACGCAGCAGGATGATTTGAAGAATATCAATCGGCCGAACCCGGCGCGCCGGACCTGACCCGGCTTACTTCCATGTTTCCATGACCTTGATGACCGCAGGCCCGAGGATCACGACGAACAACACTGGCAGGAAGAACAGTATCATCGGGACTGTCAGCTGAGGCGGCAGCGCCGCAGCCTTCTTTTCCGCGGCCGTCATGCGCTGATCGCGATTTTCCTGGGCGATGACCCGCAGCGTCTGCGCCAACGGCGTACCGAACTTCTCGCTCTGCTGCAAGGCAAGGCACAGCGACTTTATGCCGTCCAGCGGCACGCGCTTGGCGAGATTCTCGAAGGCCAAGCGCCGGTCCGGCAGATAGGACATCTCCGCCGTGGCCAGCGTCAACTCCTCGGCGAGCGCGATCGATTGTGCGCCGATCTCCTGGCTGACACGCTGAAACGTGGCTTCGAGCGACATGCCGGATTCAACGCAAATCAACATGAGATCGAGGACATCCGGAAACGCCCGGTTGATCGAGGCCTGCCGACGCGAGATCTTGTTCCTGACGAACAGGTTCGGAAGATAGACGCCAAAGTAGGTGGCGGCGATGCAGATGCCTACATTCACGGTCCAAGGATAGTCAAGCTTCAGCAGAACGAATACGTAAAAGGCCGTGGTGGCCAACATTACGACGGGTGCAACCATACGAAAAAACAGGAAAACCACGTAGGGGCCTTCGCCGCGGTAGCCCGCCTGCACCAGGAGGGAGCGCATCGTCTCCTCTCCCAGCAAGCTGGAAAGGTTGAATTTCTCCACCACGGTCTGCATGTATTGCTTAGGGGAGGCACGCCGGGTTGTCTTGTCGCCACGCGAAAGGCGTTCGCGCTCGCGCTGCCGGATTTTTTCGCGTTCGGCCGCCACCGCGGCCATACGCTTCTGTAATTCATTCCCGCCCAGCAACGGCATCGCGAGCGTAATTACGGTCGCGCCAGCCGCTATCGCGGCACAGATCATCGCGATGATCCGCTTGTCTTCAAAAATGGCGAACAGAAACTCGATCATGTCGGGCTCAAAAATCGAAATTAATCATTTTCTTCATGACGAAAACGCCAATCGACATCCATATGGCGGACGCTGCCAGCATCATCTGCCCCAGCCGGTCGGTCCATAACAGCGTGATGTACTCCGGACTGGTCAGATAGACGACTCCCATGACGGCAATCGGCAACGCGCCGATAATGGACGCAGAAGCCGTCGCCTCGGTCGACATGGCCTTGATTTTTCCCTTCATCTTCTTGCGATCACGCAACACCCGCGAAAGATTGCCGAGCGCTTCCGAAAGATTGCCGCCGCTCTTCTGCTGAATCGCGATGACGATCGCAAAGAAATTCGTCTCCGGCAGCGGCATGCGGTCGAACAGCTTGGCACAGGCCTCGCCAAGTGGCACACCGACGGCCTGGGTCTCCAAGATGTAACGGAATTCGGACCGGATCGGTTCGGGGGACTCGCTTGCAATCACGCGCAAGGAGTCGCCGAGCGGCAGGCCGGATTTGATGCCGCGGACTACGACGTCGATGGCGTCGGGAAAGCGATCGACGAAAAGGCGCTCGCGCCTGCGCTTGAGATACGATAGCACCCAGCGCGGCAGGCCGGCGCCGGCTGCGAACCCGGCTCCGAGCGCGGCAAATGGGCCGACGCCGAGGATCAATACGATCGCCGCAACGACGAGCCCGAGGACCGCGCTCCCAATCGTGAACTGTTGTTTGGTCCAGGAGACACCCGCCTGGGCGATACGCGTGGAAAGCGGCGGCGACTTCCTCTGCTTGGTCCGGTTTTCGATCTCCTTCAGGCTGCTTTCGACCTGCTCGCGTCTTGACTTTATGGCACGCGACGCGGACTTGACGGCCGGTGCCCCCGTCCGCGCAACGCTCTGCATCCGCTTCTCGACTTCCTTCTCGCCGGAAAGATAAGGGTAGACGAGCACCCATGCCACCGCTCCGGCGCAGAACGTCGCCAACAGGACGATCGCGAGCAGTTGCAGGTCCATGGTCACGGCGCCTTTTCGACTTTACGTCAATGTCGTTTCGGCCGCTGCATCAAGGGCGGCGGCAAGTCGCTTTTCCTCGTTGTAGTAGCGCGCACGATCCCAAAAGCGCGGCCGGCCGATACCGGTAGAGCGATGGCGTCCGATCAGCTTGCCGTTGGCATCCTCGCCCAGGAGGTCATAGAGGAATAAATCCTGCGTCACGATGGTATCGCCTTCAAGGCCCAGAACCTCGGTGATGTGGGTAATGCGGCGGCTGCCGTCGCGAAGCCGAGCCGCCTGCACCACGACGTCCACAGAGGCGCAGATTATTTCCCGAAGGGTACGGGACGGCAGCGTGAATCCACCCATCGTGATCATCGATTCAAGCCGCGACAGAGCCTCGCGCGGATTGTTGGCATGCAGCGTACCCATCGAACCGTCATGGCCTGTGTTCATGGCCTGCAGGAGATCGAACGCCTCGGGGCCGCGAACCTCGCCGACGACGATGCGCTCCGGACGCATGCGCAGGCAGTTCCTGACGAGCTCCCGCATAGTGATTTCGCCGCTTCCTTCAAGGTTCGGCGGACGGGTTTCAAGGCGCACCACATGCGGCTGCTGGAGCTGCAATTCGGCGGCATCCTCGCAGGTAATGATGCGCTCGTCGGCATCGATGTAGCGGGTCAGGCAATTCAGCAGGGTCGTCTTGCCGGAGCCGGTACCGCCGGACACGATCGTATTTACCCGACAACGACCGATGATCTTGAGGACCTCGGCGCCTTCCTTGGAAATCGTTCCAAATCGGACCAACTGATCGAGGGTGAGCTTGTCCTTCTTGAATTTGCGGATCGTGAGGGTGGGACCGTCGATCGAAAGCGGAGCCACGATGACGTTAACGCGGGAGCCGTCTGCAAGGCGCGCATCGCAGATCGGCGAGGATTCATCGACGCGCCGGCCGACTTGACTGACGATGCGCTGGCAGACGTTGAGAAGTTGCTGGTTGTCGCGGAACCGGATGCCCGTGCGCTGGATTTTTCCGGCGATTTCCACATATACCGTGGTGGCGCCGTTCACCATAATGTCGGAGATGTCGTCACGCGCCAACACGGGCTCCAGCGGACCGTAGCCAAGCACATCGTTGCAGATGTCGTCGAGCAGCTCTTCCTGCTCGGAGATCGACATCACGATGTTTTTGATAGAAATAATTTCGTTGACGATGTCGCGGATTTCCTCGCGCGCAGAATCGGAGTCAAGTTTCGACAGTTGCGACAGATCGATGGCTTCAATCAACGCCGCGAAGATGCTGGACTTAACCTCGTAAAAGATTTCGGAATGACGTGACTCCAGGCTCGAATCGCTCGGCGCGTTCATCATGGTCGACGGCCCTCGACCGGGCTCGACCGCGCGCGACGATTCGCCATGGGCCGGCGCCATCGCGGGAGTGGCCGCCAACGGGAGCAAGGCCGGAGGGGCCTGCCCCGGCACGAGGTCAGGTGCCGGCGCCGGCGGAACGCTGCGACCGTCATTCGAGGAGCCGGAACGCCTTCCGAACAAATTTTCCTCCGATTACCGTGCGGCGTGCCGTTGCAGCAATTTGGCGAAGACTGGCGGCAACATTCCAGTCCGTGACGCCTTGGTTTCCGCGCGGCCGGTCAAACAATACGCCATTGAACGCAACGTCTCGGAAATCCGATGACCAGAGGCCAGCTCCGAAATCATCTGGCCGTTGTTGGCGGCAGTTCCAAACATTTGCGCATCGAACGGAATCACCGCGATCGGTTCATCCTCGATCGCCTTGGCGAAATCGCCCGGCTTGATCTCGGGCCGCTTGGGAACGCCGACCATGTTAAGGGCGTAGAGCGGCCTCCGGTCATTTTGGCGCGCGCCCCTCAGCAGGTCGATCATGCTCTTGGTATTGCGTAGATTGGCAAGATCGGGCGACGCCACCACCAAAATGTCGTCGGCGCCGACCAGAGCCCTGCGGGTCCAGGCGCTCCACTGATGCGGAAGGTCGAGCACGACATAGGGGACGGCGAGACGCAACACGTCGAAAATCGGATCGAAGGCCTCGGCGCCGAAATCATAGACCCGGTCCAGCGTCGCGGGCGCGGCGAGCAGGCTCAGGTGATCGGTACATTTCGACAACAGCCGGTCGACGAAAGCGGTATCGACGCGATCGGGGGAGAACACCGCGTCCGCGATACCCTGCGTGGGGTCCTGATTGTAGTCGAGTCCGGCTGTGCCGAACGGCAAGTCGAGATCGGCAAGGACCGTGTCGAGCTGCATATCCTTGGCGACCACCCAGGCAATGTTGTGGGCCACCGACGAGGCACCGACGCCGCCCTTGGCGCCCACGACGGCCAGGATCTTGCCGACCGGTTTGGCGTCAGGGGCGTTGAACAGCGCGCAGACCGCCCGCACCACGTCGATGGCGGTGAGCGGGGCGATCAGATATTCGCTGACGCCGCGTCGGATCAGATCGCGATAGAACACCACGTCATTGTGCCGTCCGATCACGATGACCCGCGTGCTGGCGTCGCAGACGTCGGCGAGTTCGTGGAGGCGCGCCAGGATGCCCTCGCCGCGGCTCTCCGATTCCAAGATCACCACATTTGGCGTCGGCGAGCTCCGATAAGCCTCAAGGGCCGCCGCAATCCCTCCCATCTGCAAACGCAAATGCACCTTGGCAAGGCGGCGGTCCTCGCCGGCCGCCTGCACGATCGACGCGGTTTCCACCGTCTCGCAAAACGCTTGCACCGACACCCGTGGCGCTGGCGCGATGAACTCATCCGCGCCCGCGGCGGCGTGTTCCGGACTACTGGCCTTGTCCTGATATTTAATCATTTTCCGACATCGCTTATCTTGCCCTTGTCGGCGTCCGGATTTTGGGTCGCGGTGGGCTCACCCTTGCGATATTTGTCCAACACCACCGACCGCCGTGCCGTGTAGGCGGGGATTTCGCCGCGCGGCTGCACGAGATCGGCCGGATTGTCGACCATTGACGCCAGATTGCGCTGCGTCGCGCACCCGAGGTTCCAGTAAGGTATATTGGTGACGTAATCGATACCGGCGCCTGGGCCGAGATCGTTCGGCCAGCGGCCGCACGGACCCGCAGCGGCGGTGATGCGCGGATAGATCAGCACGATCGGCGTCAATTGCGACGGATCGGCCTGCCGCAGCGGCCGCACCGCGATGGCGCGCTGAGGTACACCGGCCTCGACCAGAACAGCTCGGATCTCGGCGACCGCTTCTCGGAAGGCGCGATCGCTACCGGCGCCGGATGGAACACGGATTTCGACGCCGCCGTCCGCATCGCGTTGCCAATTGTACGCAAAGGCGCCGACATTGGAGCGCTGGGCGGGCGTAAGGCCGGTCAGCCGATTGCTGACGAATAGCTCGACCGTGCGCCTGCCTTCCTGAAGCGTGATCGGATGGCGCTGCCTGTAGTCATAAGGATACGGAACGGTGTCGGCTGTTTCCGTAGTCTTGCAACTTGCAAGCCATACGCCAGCCAGCACGACGGCCGCAATGTTCCGGGCAGCCGTCCAACGATTGGACGATTCGTCCGCCGGGGCTATGAACTTCATGGTCATCTCCGCGCGGCACCTGTCAATCGAGGATGAAGCCGTAGTTGCCGCGGTAGGAATGCAACGGATCTATCGGGCCGGCCGAACCCGCGGTTCCATACAGGCGGTTGAACCGGCCAAGCAGATCGGTGGAAGGATCGGGGGCGTCCGCAAAACCGTCGTCCGGTCGCGACAAATCCTTCTGCGCCACGGCTTGCACCACATATGGCGTCACCAAAATCACAAGCTCGGTCTGGTTATTGACGTAGTCGCGGCTCTTGAACAGCGTGCCGAGCATAGGCACCTGCATCAGTCCGGGAAGACCGTTGATGTTCTGTTTGGTCTGCTCCCGAATCATGCCGGCCATGGCGAGCGAGCCGCCCGACGGAATCTCCACAGTGGTGTCGGCGCGTCGCGTTTTGACCCCCGGAACCCCATTTACGGCAATTGTGTTGTCAATCTCCGAGACTTCCGTCTGCACGTTCAGGCTGATACGACCTTCCGACATCACCACCGGCTTGAAATTCAGGAGAACGCCGAATTTTTTGAAAGTGGGTGGTTGAGGGGTGGCGCCCGGTGCTACCGTCGCCGGCGGAATCGGGAACTCGCCGCCAGCGAGAAAGGACGCAGATTCACCGGAGATCGCGGTGAGGGTCGGCTCGGCCAGAGTGCGGACCACGCCGGCTTGCTCCATTGCGCGCAACGTAGCCGTCACCGACTTGAATGAGCCGACAATGTTGGAAGCGCTCAGCGGCCCAGGATTGACCGAGAAGGGATTGGTGTTGTTGAAACTGACCACCGCCGACCCGATGCCAGCGCTGCCGCTGAGATCGACGCCCAGCTGCTTGATCACGTTGCGCTGCACTTCCGCGACCGTCACCTTGAGCATCACTTGGTCACGGCCCCGCACCACGATGCCGTTAACAACCTTGTTGTTGTCGCCGACCAGGCGTCCGGCGATGTCGAAGGCTTGCTGCGCCTCGATAGGGGTCGAGACCGTGCCGGTCAACATAACGCCGTCCGAAATCGCCTCGACGCGGACGTTTCCGCGCGGAAACATCTGCTTGAGGGCGCCGCGCATGCCATTGAGATCGCGCGTGACTGCGATGTCGAAACCGGCCAATTGCCTTCCTTCCGCATCGAAAAAGTAGATGTTGGTCTGTCCGATGCTGACGCCGATCAGGTACGCGCGCCGAGTGGTGCGGATCACCGCATTGGCGATCTTGGGGTCCGCCACCAGAACATCCCTGACGTCATGCGGCAGATCGACGACCACCGACTTGCCGACGCCGAGAGGAACGAAATTCGATCCAAACTCCGAAGCCACGACCTTCACGCCTGCGGCCGGCGCCAGTTCGGGAACGCGTTGCGCCGCGACGGCGAATTCGCTCGCCACGGCCACCAGCAACGTCGGGCAAGCCAACAGGGCGGCGGTGCGGCAACGCGTCCAATTCGCCATCGCGGATGTCCCCTTGCTCGTCTTCATTTCGGAATGATCGTCGTGGTGACGCCGAACCGAACCATGTTCACGCGGTTTGACATCCCTGAATCCTCCGACGGCGTGTCGGGGGGACGCCTAGTTCGATCGGAATCGGCGATGCTTCGCAGCGCAAGCGACAAGGTACCCTGCTGCCGCCCCATCGCTAAGGTCTCGGCTTGGCGCGGCAACAGCTCCAGCGTCGCGGTTTTACCGACGACGACGCGCTGGCCATTCTTTTCCTCGACGTTCTGATCGATAGCGAGCACCCGCACGTCGCTCAACAGCGTCTCGGCGACTACGGATTCAATTCCAGTGAGACGCTCGGCCTCCTTGTCGCGCCGGGTCAACAGCACATCGACCCGATCGTTCGGCAGGATGAAACCGCCGGCGCCGGTCTCCGCCGAGATTTCCGTGGATACCGCACGCATTCCGGCCGGCAGAATGGCCGCCATATAGCCGGAGCCATTCGCGTTGATGAGTTTGCTTTCGCGCAGCGGCTCGCCGCTGGCGATCGGCACGCGCGCAATCGAGCCGGCGAGTTGCGCGATCGCGCCCGCCCGGTCGGACTTGTGCACAAATAGCGGGCTCGCCGAATCGGCGGGCCACGCGGCCCAACCCATGTCGTCCGCCTGAACGACCTGGCCGATGTTGATATCCTTCTTGGCGATCAGGATATCCACCGTGCTGATCGTAGCGGCCGGCTCCAGCGGCGGCGGTGCTTCCGATCGCCCGGCCAGCAATGCGGCGGCGCCGCCAGCCACAACGGCAATGCCCAGAACGGCCAGACGTGCGACTTTCATCCGCTTCTCTTTCCACAACACGACGGCGGAGCACCGTCTTCCGGGTCATGACGGCCGTGGCCGCCTTCGATGACGTGATGGCGCCGGGCCGCTTGTTACGGCAAGATTTCCGGGCGCCGCCACGACGCGATTCCATCAGCCAAACGTCAATTCATGGTTAACGTGGAGTATCGAAAGCTGGTTAATTAAACGTTCATGAACCCTTGCGCTTCGCCTGATCACGGTCCAGCCGACGTCATCCAAACGGTGGACGGATAGACCAGAAGCGCTGCCGCAGCGAGCGCAATACCATAGGGCACGCCGCCATTCGGCTCGTGCAGACGCGCCAACCACTCCTGACTGGCCAGCATCGGCGGCAGCAGACGCTTGCGAAATTCCAGCAACAGAAGCGTCAAGGCACCACCGAGCAACGACGCGTAAAGCAGATATTCATAAAGCTGGGCCCAACCCAGCCACAGCGCAGTCGCGGCAGCGAGCTTGGCGTCACCGCCGCCGATCCAACCTCGGGAAAAAAACGCGAAACACACGATGAGGACAAGCGATCCGGCGGTAAAGTGGCTACCCACGTCGACAATTGGCATTCCGTCAAGCGCCGCAAGCCCACAAAATCCACACGCCAGGATTAGCGGCACGCGGTTGGAAATCTTCATCGTGAACAGGTCCGTAGAGGCCGCAAACGCCATCATGGCGGGAAACAGCAGCAACCGGATGGCATCTACGAACATCGGCAGGCTCCACACGACAAGGCGCCCGCCTCCCCTTGTGCGGAGGCTGAGCGATTGGTTGATGCATTCAGTCAGTTCACAGTTCGAGTCCGTTCAAGAGCTAATTGGTCTCCCGACCGCGGGGTGACTGCCTTTGCAGGCCGTTGCAAATCGCAGCATACTGTGCCCGGCTTGACGATCGGTTAGCGTCGGCTGCGCGCAATGTCATTAACGGGCCCTCGATCGCGGATTACGGGTTTGGGCGGAACTCACGCTGAAATATGTTTGATTGACCGGATGACCTTTCCTGGCGGTTTGGGCTTGGCGCGCGACCGAGGCGCGCTACAGTGACGCTCATTTCGCCGATATCTGGAACGACTACTGCGGATTAAGCCGCTAGCACGGTATTGAGAGCGGAATTCGTGACTCTGAGCTTCAGGATATGCACCAAAGAAAAAAGGCCTCGGGGCCGTGCCCCGAGGCCTTTATGGTTGTGGGTTCCGAGCTATTACTTACCGGCGGTAGCGAGCTGTGTCGAGATGAAGCCGAACGTCGTGTTCAACTGGGTGCCGAGGCCCTTGACGGCCGCAATGATGGCGACCGAGATGCCGGCCGCGATCAGGCCGTATTCGATGGCGGTCGCGCCCGAATCGTCTTTCACGAAGCGCTTAACGAGGTTATTCATTTTACATACTCCTGTGTCTACTGTGGCTGTCTGAGCTCGGTCCCACCGGGTCCGGTTTTTGCCCGACCGATCCGGACCTGATGACAAACTATCACCGCGCTATTGCGGTCTGGTTAATTTCATCAGACAAATTAGATATATAAGACTGATGATGTCCAGTGGTTAATGTCGGTTAAACTCGATTGCATAATTTTTCCAGCTCACTCGACGTGCCGATGAAATAATTATTTTTTCTTTTCGCAGCATGTTGACAGACAGAGCTCGGCTGGCTGTTGGATCAGTCGCGTATGATCCAGCGGGTCTCGTCATCCCATCGCAGCGGCGACAGTGGCATGACGACGTTTCGATTTGATTCACTATTTTACCGTTAGCTGATGGAGGAGTGGGAACATCGCGCCAGTCTCCGGTTTGAACGCGTTCGCGTGTGAGGTGGGTCAATGTGTGTCGATATCGGGTTCATGGCTACGATTCGCTGCCGCGCATGCATCGCCGTCACCCTCGCCCTCATCGAGATCGCGTCGCCGGCTGCAGCTGCGGAAGAAGTGATCAACGTCTTCATCGACCAGGCGAGGATCGCCAAGGTTCCTGAGCGCACAACCACGATGGTGGTCGGAAACCCGTTGATCGCCGATGTATCGATCCAGGCCGGTGGCACCATGGTGGTGACCGGCAAAGGATACGGCATCACCAACTTGATCGCGCTCGATCGAGCCGGCAAAGTGCTCTCGGATCAGCGGGTGCAGGTCAAGAGTGCGGTCGATAACGTCGTCGTGTATCGTGGGATCGCCCGCGAATCCTATAGCTGCGCACCGGACTGCGAGCGGCGGATAACGCTTGGCGACTCTCCGGAATATTTCGACAGCACACTCAATGAAACCGGAAATCGCAATACTCGGGCACAGCAAGGCCAGGCGATAGGAGCCCCTGCGCGATAATTGAATTCGATTTGTGCGGAATCTGAATCCGGTTCCAGTACCGCCACCACGAACGCGGCGCGCCAGATCATGACCGGGCAGGCGCAAAACTCCGCCTGGAGCGCCGCGCAGTTCAAGACCTATGTATGCGGTGGCCTCACCGTCATGTTCGATTGCGGGAAACTCAATATGGACGTTCGCGCCTTTTCGGCTTTTAGCTCGGTCAGCCTGCCGCCCGTAAACAACGCCGATGGCACGCTGACCAACGCCTACGTCAGGTATCACGGCGCAATACCAATCCGTGACAACCAACGACGTAAACAACATTCTGGCAGCGGCGTCGGCCGTGCTGGCGCCTTTCTCGGTCGTCAATGCGCAAGTCACGCTGTCCAGCGTGCTGATCGACGCCAACGGCAATGCGACGGTCGATTGGAGCGTATCGCTTCATGGCACCCAGCGTACCGGCACCGTCACCAATGCGATCCCGACGGCCCTGAGAGTCGCCAATACGTCGGTGATCTGGGGCGAGGCCGCATACGCGTATAAACCCATCATCGGTTGGGTGGTGACAGGAACCCTCAACTTATCCAATCAGATGTTCATGCGGCCCCGACGGTCGAATTGCGTTCACTACAATGGAACGTGCTGACAGGAAAAATTGCAAACCCGGATAGACATCGCGGGAGCACGCCCAGCGCCCTCAGGGCAACGGCAACGCCGTTGTCGACTTGATTTTTTCCATGGCGAAGCGGGACGTAACGTTCTTCAGCGGAATGGTTGCGATCAGCTGTTTGTAGAACCGGTCGTATCCATGAATATCCGGCGCCACGACCCGCAGCATATAATCGACGTCGCCTGCCATCCGGTAGAGTTCCATTACCTCCGGCATCGCGCCGACTTGTTCGGCGAAGGCCTTCAGCCATGCCTCGGAGTGATCTCCGGTTTCGATCGACACGAACACGGTAACGCTGAGCCCAACCTTGTCCTGGTCAACCAATGCAACCCGCTTCTCGATCACACCGTCGGCTTCGAGCTTCTGGATTCGCTTCCAGCAAGGCGTCGAGGACAAGCCAACCCGGTGTCCGATCTCGGCAACGGAAAGCGAGGCATCTTGCTGCAACTCGTGGAGTATTTTGCGGTCGATGGCGTCCATTCAACGTTCTCTTGAGATAGATCAGGATCGGGTTGCTCTGGCCAACATAGATGATTTTCGTGGTTTTACGTAAAATCGCAGAAACAGAATAATATTCTACCGTTTGGCATCCGATATCGGAAACGCCCGGACGCGAAACACTTCGTCGAGAACCGCGATACCGGCGCAAAGAATGTTCGCCATGTCAGACAAGGTTCCGGTCGACTTCGAGCCATGCCCGGATGATGTGATGGGCGATCGCGAACGGATGAGTCGCCGTCAAGCCGTCCGGGTGCCGACGCAGCATCATGGCGGCAACCTCGTCGCGCTCGAACCAGCGGGCATCCTCCAACTCGGAACGATCGACCTTGAGCTCCGTCGTCAATGCCTGGGCATGGCAGCCGATCATCAGCGACATCGGGAAGGGCCACGGCTGCGACGCGAAATAGGCGACGCGTCCGCACACGATGCCGGCCTCCTCCAAGGTTTCCCGCCGTACTGCATCTTCGATGGTTTCGCCTGGCTCGACGAATCCCGCGAGGCACGACCACATGCCTTTGGCAAACCGGGATTGCCGGCCGAGGAGGCAGCGTTCGCCATGGATCGCCAGCATGATGACGACCGGGTCGGTGCGCGGAAAATGCTCGGCGCCGCACGCAGCGCAATCGCGGCGCCAGCCGGCCTGCGTGAGTCGGGTCGGCGCGCCGCAATTCGAGCAAAAGCGGTGGCGTCGGTGCCACGCGAGCAGGGCCTTTGCAGCCGCGAGCGGCGGCAGATGCTCGGGCGCCACAAGGGCGCCGGTCGCAATGCTGCGCAGGTCCGTGACGAGGAGATCGTTGCGGCCTTTCAGCGCCTCGGCGGCGTCCGGATCAATCGCGATACCAAACAGTGGTGCGCCGTCGTGACGGCCGAGAAACACCAGCTCCTGCTTCGGCGAAACGGTTTCGGCCGCCGCCAGTGTGAAGGTCGGATCGCTATAGGGTTCGCCCTTGCGCATCACCACGCGCTCGCCGCCGATGACGAAGGCACGGGCACGCGCATCCGCCTCGAGCAGCGCGATTGCCGCCGGGTCGCGCCGCAGTTCGGCTGCGCGTTCGACGACGCTGCCAGTGTAGCCCAGATGCGGCTTGGTCCCGAGATCGAAGCGGGCCGTCATGAATCACTCCGGTGGGAGCATCGAAGCTCGCATGACCGGAACGTTCGTGCAATGCAAGCGCTTCTCCGCCCTCTCCCGGCCCCTTCGTGGGGAGGGGGCCGACCTCTCCCCGCAAGCCGGGCGACGTAAAGTCACGCTTGAACGAGCGGACCCGGGCTCTTGATGTACCGGGTCGTGATCGCCTCGGCCGCGTAATAGGCGAGGGCGCCGACGAGCCCGGTCGGATTATACGAAGCATTCTGCGGGAACACCGATGCGCCCATGACGAACAGATTGTCGGCCTCCCAGGCCTGCAGGTAGCGGTTGACTACACTGGTCTTCGGATTGGCGCCCGTGATGGTGCCGCCGGTGTTGTGGGTCGATTGATAGGGCACCACATTGTAGTTGCCGCGCCGCACCGCCGGTGAGCTCATGGCGGTCGGGTTCATGGCGCGCGCGATCTTGCCCAGGACCCCGCCGATATAGTCCGCGAGCTTGTAGTCGTTCTCATGGAAATTATAGGTCATGCGGACGAGTGGGCGGCCGAGCGCATCCCGGTAGGTGGGGTCGAGATCGAGATAGTTCTCGCGATGGGCGTAGTTGCAGCCCGACGCGCCGATGCCGAAGGCGTGATTGTACCACTTGGCGGTCGCCTTCTTCCACTCGCGACCCCAACGTGGCGTGCCAGGCGGTACCGGCCGCGTCTGGATCGGCCGGCCGTTCGAAGTGCCAGCCGAAATCCAGGCTCCGCCGAAGAAGCCGAGGCCAGAATGGTCGAAATTGTCGCCATTGAAGTCGTCGATGTTCATGCCGAAGGACGCTCCTGCAGCCATGAACGGATTGATGATCTTATCCTCGAAGAACACCGTGACGTTGTTGCCGCTCACTTGGTAGCAATAGTTGCGTCCAAGCGCGCCCTTGCCGGTGACCGGATCGTATTGCTCGCCGATGCCGGCCTGCATCATCAACAGGGCATTGTTGAACACATAGGCGCCGAGAATCACAACGCCCGCCGGCTGCTCGTATTCCTCACCGCTGCGGGTATCGACGTAGCGAACGGCTTTTACCTTTTTGCCCTGCTTGTCGTAGACCAGCTCCTTCACATAGGAGTGGGTGCGCAGCTCGAAGCGATCGTCGGCCAACAGGACCG
>Ga0257161_1000196_pt1 | contig 16387 bp, 17 predicted proteins | sample NR01A_FD_185954 | JGI IMG/M metagenome (GOLD analysis project Ga0257161, IMG submission 185954) | Soil microbial communities from H.J. Andrews Experimental Forest, Oregon, United States - NR-01-A | ecosystem: Environmental > Terrestrial > Soil > Temperate forest > Bulk soil | place: USA: Oregon... | reverse complement strand
AGAGGAGGACTGGACGCAAGCCACCACTCGGCAGCATCTGCTTCAGTCGATCCTGCCCCTGCCGGACCAGATCCTCGATATCGGAACCGGCTTTGGGCCCGCTACCCCAGGGGCCACCTCGACCACCGTTGCCGTTCTGCGATTGCATGTGAATGTCCTCTCTTGTGCAGGCCTAAGGTCGCGCTCAGTGTTCTTTGCATCGCGCTGAGCGGCCTAACGCTCACGAGGTAATCTCCTGCTCGCGCCGCGGGGCAGTTGTTTACCCTGGGCGAACTGCGATCCGATCGTCTTCCGCTCTTTCCTCCTGGTTGGCGGCCTTGTCAGATCGGCAGTTTTCCGTGAGAAGTGCCGCCACGCCTTGAGGCAGATCAATCCGGGATTGGTTAGCTGCGCATTGTTACTGCCGCAGACTGAGGCGGCAGTACATCAGTGGCGGCGGCGATCTCCATAAGTCGATTCAACGAGGAAGTCTACAAGGCGCTGGCACAACGATATTGACCGAAATCAAAATCAACGCTTTATCCACCTCCAGGAAACAATGTCCGTCTCAAGGAATTCTGCTCCCGAGCACGGGGAGGGAGAAGAAAAAACAAGGAGAGCCCGATGCCGGATGACGGTGTGAAGCTGGACATTGCGATCGCGACCTATGGGCACACCGCCGCGCTGAAGGACGGCAGTGTGCCGATTAAGGGGGTGATGCCGAATTTCATCGAAGTGGTACCCATCATTGGGGCGTTCCGCCGCATGGTGCGCGACGTGGAATTCGACGTCTGCGAGATGGCGCCGACCACCTACATGATCGCGCGGGCGCGTGGCGCGCCCTACATCGCGCTGCCGATTTTCGTGATGCGGCGGTTTCACCACGGGGGCTTCGTGGTGCGGCCCGATTCCGGGATCAAAGCGCCGAAGGATCTGGAAGGCAGGCAAGTCGGCGTGCGCGCCTACTCGGTGACCACCGGCGTGTGGACGCGTGGGATGTTTATCAATGAATACGGCATGGATTCCGCAAAGGTCACCTGGGTGGTCGACGACGAAGAACACGTCGCTAGCCTGGAGCTGCCGTCAAACGTCATTCACGCGCCGGCCGGCAAATCGCTCGCGTCCATGATGGCGATCGGCGAATTGCAGGCGGGCTTCACCGGCCCGGCCGGCATCGGCCGCGCGGGTCCGCCGACCGGAAATTGGGAGCAGGGCGGACAGACGCCGACGCAGGTCTATCCGGAGCTGATTCCGGACGCCGCGAAGGTGGAAGCCGACTGGTACCGCAGGACCGGCATCTATCCGATCCATGGCACCATTGTGGTCAAGGACGCGGTGCTCGCAAAGCATCCCCACGTGGCTCGAGCGCTGTTCGATGCCTTCACGGCCGCCAAGCAGCTTTATCTCGAACGCCTCAAGGCGGGCGTCGGCAGCACTCCCGAAGACATGCGTTATCGCTCCTTCGCACCACTGATGGGCGATCCCCTGCCCTATGGCATCGCGGCCAATCGGGCAAGCATCGAGGCGCTCATTACTTACGCCTTGCAGCAAGGCCTGATCCCGACGCGTCCGGTACTCGGCGATGTATTCTTCGATCCGGAGGCCGTGTAGGATGGGCTGAACTCTTGCGAAACCCATCAACGGCTATTCCGCCCGCGCGGCCCATGATGGGTTTCGCAAGAGTTCAACCCATCCTACCCCGCTGTCCCATGGTCCAATGGCCACGATCATCGACATCCACCCGCATGTCATTTCCACCGATGCCAAGCGGCATCCGCTGGCCCCGCTCGGCGGCGTGCAGTCGACGTGGTCGCGCGACCGGCCGATTCCGTTCGAACGGCTCGTCGCCGCCATGGATGCGGCCGGCGTCGCCAAAGCCGCCGTGGTCCAGGCTTCTACAGCCTACGGCCATGACAACGGCTACGTGGCAGAGGCGATTGCGGCATTTCCAAAACGGCTCACCGGCGTGTTCTCGGTTGATGTGCTGGCACCGGACGCGGTTGACAAGATGCGGCATTGGCTCGATCGCGGCTTCTCCGGCATGCGGCTGTTCACGACCGGCAGCACCATGCCGGGCCAGCAGACCTGGTTCGCCGACGCACGCACCTACCCGGCCTGGGGCTTTGCGGGCGAAGCCGGCATTCCGGTGTGCATGCAGATGACGCCGCAAGGATTCCCGCAGCTGCGCGGTCTGTTGGAGCGGTTCCCGCAGGTGCGCATCATCCTCGATCACTTGGCGCGGCCGACACTCGTGGACGGGCCACCCTTTGCGGCTGATGCGGAATTCTTCGCGCTCGCGGCGTATCCGAACGTCTTTCTCAAGGTGACGCCACTCAATGTAACGCCGGAAAGCTGGGGCCAAGCGACCTCCGAAAGCTTTTTCGGCGAGTTGATTCGAACGTTCGGAGCCTCGCGCATCGCCTGGGGCTCCAACTTCCCGGCGACGGCAGGAATGCTCAGCGAGATTCTCGGTAAGGCGCAGGCCACCTTCGCGTTTGCGAGCGCCGCCGACCGCGATTTCATTTTTGGCAAGACCGCACAGGCCCTTTATCCGAAGCTCGCGGACTGAAGACATCATGAGTCTCGCAACCAACCCCGCTTCCGATCCGATGCATCTACGCACGCTGCTTGCAACCTATCCGCACACCGCGCCGCTCAAGAGCGGCGCGGTCACATCGCCGCGCGTCGCGCTCGACTTCAAGGACGTGACGCCGGTGTGGAGCGGCTTCAAAGCCATGGTGCGTCGACAGGAATTCGACGTGTCCGAAATGGCGGTCGTCACCTATCTGATCGCTAAATCATTCGGAAAGCCCATGGTGCTGCTGCCGGCCGTGATGACCGGGCGGATTCAGCACGCCTGGGCGATCTACAACGGCGAGCGTGGCACGCTGACGCCTGCCGATCTCAACGGCAAGAAGGTCGGCATCCGCTCCTTCACCACCACGACGGGTGCCTGGCTACGCGGCATGTTCGAGAACGATTACGGCCTCGATCTTGCGAGCGTGCGGTGGATCACCTTCGAGGAGCCCCATGTGGCGGAATTCGTGGACACCACGGAGCGCGCACCGCCGGGCAAGAAGATCATCCCGATGCTGCTCGACGGCGAGCTCGATGCCGTTCTGGGCGACCGCTCCGACGATCCGCGTGTGAAATCATTGTTCGACGACCCCGTGGCGGCCGCGCAGGCGTGGTACCGCAAGCACCACATCGTGCCGCTCAATCACATGGTGGTGGTGAGTGCGGAACTGGCGAAATCGCGCCCTGATATTGTCGAGGAGGTCTACGCGCTCCTGAAGGAGGGCAAACATCGCGCGCCGTCGCCGGAGGGCGCCGATACCACCCCGTTCGGCGTCGAAGCGTGCCGCCCGGCCCTCCAGCGCATCATCGACTACGCCGTACAGCAACGGCTGATCCCGCTGCGGTTCGAGGTGGACGAACTATTCGACGAAACGACGCTGAGGATGAGGTGACGCGGCCCGTGCCGCAGAATTGAAGTAGCTTATTTCGAATTCGACCGCGGCTGGTTTTGACCGGAGGCCGGCGTCGCGGCGCCGCGCACACCTCCCCAGGGGTCCACTTTGCCCTTTGCATCAGGGATTCTGCTGACGCCGGCTTTGTATCCGGCTTCGCGCTCCTGTTCCTGCTTTACTTCCACGTCGGTCTTGAGCTTGACGCTTCCCCCCGCAAGGTTGGGGCTGACCTGAGCACAAACAGGCGTTGCCATTGCGACGATCGTAATCGCCAGTACGGTCTTTCTCACGGCGCTTCTCCAATTGCCTTTCGCGATCATTTCACCGCGCCGAACTTACTCCATCGACAAATGACCGCAAGACACCCCGGAAGGCATTCCGTGGGTTCCCACATACCTTCGTCTGCCAAGCGAGCGCCGTCGACAGGACGTGTTTTCGTGCATGATCTGGGCCAAAAAATCTGCGACTCTGCATGATCACGTAAGAGAAGGAGGATGGTCATGCTCGACCGAAGCACAATATGTGCTGTTGCGTTCGCCGCGACGCTGGTGATGGCAGGTTCCGGAGCTGTAGCATTCGACGAAACCAAATATCCCGACTGGTCGGGGCAGTGGATGCGGCCACCGGGGGTCGGGTTCCAGTGGGATTCAACCAAGCCTCCAGGTCTTGCCCAGCAGGCGCCGCTGACACCCGAATATCAGGCCGTGCTTGAGGCAAGCCTCGCCGATCAGGCGGCCGGCGGACAGGGTGGAGACAATCTCGTGACCTGCCGCACCAACGGCATGCCGCGGATGATGTCTGTCGCCTGGCCGATCGAGTTCGTCGTCCTGCCGAATATCACTTATGTGAATTTCCATCCCTTCCTGCCACGCCGCATCTACACCGACGGACGCGAATGGCCCGCCGAGATCGAGCCTTCCTTCGCGGGTTATTCGATCGGTAAATGGCTCGATACCGACGGCGACGGCCGCTTCGATACGTTGGAGGTCGAGACCCGCAATTTCAAGGGCCCGCGCACCTTTGAGCCGAGCGGCATTCCGCTCCACGACGACAACGAATCCGTCATCCGGGAGCGGATCTATCTCGACAAAGCCGATCCAGACCTCATGCACAACGACATCACCACCATCGATCATGCGCTGACGCGTCCGTGGACCGTGAACAAGCGCTATCGCCGCGAACGCAATGTCATCTGGTACGAAGACAACTGCACCGAGAACAACCGTCACATCATCGTCGGCGCGGAAGCCTACTTCCTGAGCGCGGACGGTTACCTGATGCCCACCCGGAAGGACCAGGCGCCACCGGATTTGAGATATTTCAAGTCGCGGAAGTGACGCGGACCACGGCGAGGGCTTCACCTCGCCCGCTTGCGGGGAGAGGTCGCCCCACCCTTCCCTCCCCCGCAAGAGCCTGGCGAGGGAGCAGAAAGCTCGCGGACATTTATCTTAGCGCCTATGCGCCTTCGCGGCGCATGACAGGTGATGGGATGGCGCGGCATGGGGCCTTGACGTCGACCGGAGTCCTAGGATTTTGTGACACGCCGACTTGGTGGGGGCCGAGGCGCCTGTTTCCCGGACAGCACGGATGCTCGCTTTCACCCTCTTTTTGCCCACTCAAACCACGGAGTCGCTGCCATGGCCACTTACAATATCCTGATTATGGGCGCTTCCTACGGATCGCTGCTCGCCTCCAAGTTGTTGTTCGGCGGCCATAGCGTGAAGTTGGTCTGCCTGCCGGCGGAGGCGGACCTCATCAACGCGGAAGGCTTTCGCGTGCGCATGCCGGTAAAGGGGCGAAAGGACGAGATCGAAATCGACTCGCGCAAGCTGCCCGGCAAGGTCTCCGCCACCGGCCCGACCGGCGTCAACCCCACCGATTTCGATCTCGTCGGGCTTGCCATGCAGGAGCCGCAATATCGTTCCGCCGGCGTACGCGAACTGCTCGACGCGGTGGCGAAGTCCAAGGTGCCGTGCATGTCGATCATGAATATGCCGCCGCTGCCCTATGTGAAGCGCATCCCCGGCCTGAACTATGATGCGTTGAAAGCCGCCTATACCGATCCGACGGTGTGGGACAGCTTTGATCCCGGACTGCTCACGCTGTGCAGTCCCGACCCGCAGGCGATCCGCCCTGCGGAGGAGAAAATCAACGTCCTCCAGGTAACTTTGCCGACCAACTTCAAAGTCGCGCGCTTCGATTCGGACAAGTACACCGCGATCCTGCGGCAGCTGCAGGACGACATCGAGGCGGTGCGCTTCGATGCGCCGGAGGGCAAGATCGAGCTGCCGGTAAAGCTCAAGGTGCACGATTCGATCTTCGTGCCGCTCGCCAAGTGGTCGATGCTGCTCGCCGGCAACTACCGCTGCATCACCAAGGACGGCATTCGAACCGCGCAGGAAGCGGTGCATTCCAATCTTGAGGAGTCGCGTTCGGTCTACAATTTCGTGTTCGACCTCTGCGTCAAGCTCGGCGCCGCCCCAAGCGATCTGGTGCCGTTTGAGAAATATGCTGCGGCGGCGATGAGCCTTACGCGGCCGGCCTCCGCCGCGCGCGCGCTTCAAAATGGTGCGCCGAACATCGAGCGCGCCGACAAGCTTGTGCAGCTTATCGCCGCCCAGAAGGGCCTGCGGCATCCGATCATCGACGCGAACGTCGCGCTGGTCGACGCGCGGCTGGAGATCAACCGCAGAAAGGCGGCCTAAAGCCCCACTGCCTTCTTCAGCGCCTTGTCTATGCGGGTCTGCCACCCCGGACCCCCGGCCTTGAAATGCTCAATCACCTCGCGCGTGAGGCGCAGCGAGACGGCGACTTTGGTGGGCTCCTTCTGCGGCCCGCGCCCGCGCCGGCTCTCCGACAGCGCTGGAAACGCCTTCGAGAACGGCTTCGCGCGCCGGAAATCTTGCGCGGTCCATTCAGGATTGTCGGGATCGGCAGCGATGCCAGCCTGGATACGCGCCTCCGCTGCATCGGAGAGAGCGCGCGGCTTGCGCTTAGAGACGATCTTCATGCTTATTGTATATACGATTTATTTCATAGGCGTCACTACGCCACCTCAAATTATGCGCCCGCCACACGAAATGGTAGAGTGCATCGACGAAACACAAAAACAACTCCCGGGAGGGCTCCATGCACCGGCGCAACGCAGTGCTCGCCGCTGGTTTGTTCCTCGTCGCCGCATATTCATGGCCGGCTGCCGGCCAGGCGCCGCGTCCGACCGGGGCGACGGTATTCGAAGGGGCGCGGCTGATCATCGGTGACGGCAGCGCGCCGATCGAAGGCGCTGCTTTCGTCGTTGAGAACAGCCGCATTACGACGGTCGGCCAAAGAGGCCGGGTGGCGGCGCCGGCCGGCGCGGCGCACGTCGACTTGTCCGGCAAGACCGTGATGCCGGCGATTGTCGATGCGCACGGCCACCCAGGATTCCTCGATGCTGTTACCGGACAGCTGTCGAAGGCGAACTTTACCCGCGAGAACTACATCGATCACCTGGAGCGCTACGCCTACCACGGCGTCGCGGCGACCATCAGCACCGGTACCGACATGGGAGAGTTGGCGTACAAATTGCGTGCTGAGACGATCCCGAACGCCGCGCTCATCCGCACCGTCGGCCTCGGCCTCGCCTATCCGGGGTCCGGTCCCACCGATTCTTCCCGAAACGACGTGCCTTACGCCGTCACAAGCGTTGCGGAGGCGCGCAAGGCCGTGCAGGACCTCGCCCCCCACCAACCTGATTTCGTCAAGATCTGGGTCGACAGCCGCAACGGCCGCCAGCAGAAGCTCACGCCCGAGATGTTCGCGGCGGCAGCCGACGAGGCGCACAAGCAGGGGCTGCCGGCGATCGCCCACGTCTTCGACCTGGCAGACGCGAAGCTCCTGGTGCGCGCCGGCGTCGAGGGCTTCCTGCACAGCATCCGCGACCAGGAGGTCGACGATGAATTCATCCGTCTTGCGAAGGAGCACGATATCTGGATCACGCCGAACCTCGGTGGCATCAATCGGGTATCCCTCATTCGAGAGGATGGGACGCCAGCGTGGTTCGACGAGCCATTGGTGCGGGAGACCATAGCACCCGCGTTGATCCGGCAGCGCGCCCAAATGTACGAGAAACGCAAACGCGAGGGCACGCCTCCCCGACCGGCTTTCGATGCCATCAATGTCAGAAAGCTCCATACCGCCGGCGTGAGACAAGTGCTCGGCAGCGATGCCGGCGGCGACGGCAACCGCTGGCTGGGGCTGCACACGCTCCTGGAGTTCGACAACATGGTCGCGGCGGGCTTCACCCCGATGGAGATGATCGTCGCAGCTACCCGGGATTCCGCGAAAGTGCTGCGGCTTGACCAGCTCGGGATGGTAGCGGCCGGCAAGAGCGCTGATTTCATCGTGCTCGACGCCAACCCGCTCGACAACATTTCGAACGTGCGCAAGATCAATGCGGTCTACCTCAGAGGCGAGGCCGTTGATCGCGCCGGATTGCGGGCGAAGTGGCAAGCCCAATGGCGCGCGAAGGGGCAGCTTTAGCCCCAAAAAAAGAATCGTTGGTGGGAGGAAAATATGAGAACGCGATTCATCGGCATTGGACAAGCTGCGACGATCCCTGACTCGTCATGGCCGTGCTTGTCACGGCCATCCATGTCTTTTCCTGACACAAAGCAAGGCGTAGATGGCCGTGACAAGCACGGCCATGACGATGTTGACGGATCGTGGCTAGTCAAGTGGCGAAGTCGGACGGCGTGGGCAAAGGCGCACGAGAGTCTGCGCAAGTTGCGCAGCGCGGCGACGCGCCTTTGCCCACCCTACGAGCTGGAGAAAAACCATGAACGCGCAGTGGACAAGGTTGAGAACATTAACCGCCGGCACGGTTGCGCTTGCGGGGCTGTCGTTGCTCGCAAGCCCCATCGGCATTGCATCTGCCCAAGAGCAGAGAGCGGCGCCCGCACCAGCGGTAACGCCGATTACGCCGCATCCCTCGACCCAGGAGGCGGCCCACCGAATGACCTTCGAACAGGTGGTGGCGATGGAACAGTCGCTCTCCAACTGGGGGCGTTGGGGCAAGGACGACGAGCGCGGAACCCTCAACCTCGTGACGCCGGAAAAAACCAAACAGGCGTTGGGTCTCGTCAAGGATGGGGTCGTGGTATCGCTGGCGCGCTTCGCGAGCCTAGAAAAGACCATCGACGACTTCAACTTCGGGCCGACCAAGCATGAAATGTGGTACGGTCTCGCCGGCCCACCCAAGCCCGGCGAGACGCGCGGCGCACTCGACACCATCGGCTACGGCATTCATGACGGCACCAACTCGCACCTCGACGCGCTGTGTCATTACACGCTGCTGCACGACGGCAAGGTCGTGGTTTACAACGGCCATCCTTCCGCCACCGAGAAAGGATGCTCGAAAAACGCCATCGACCGCATGGGGCCGGGTTTTGCGACGCGCGCAGTCTTGGTCGACATGCCACTGTTGAAGCACGTGGAGTGGCTCGATCCGCGTACGCCGATCTATCCGGAGGATCTCGAAGCGTGGGAGAAGTTTGCTCAAGTCAAGATCGGCAGCGGCGACGTGGTCCTGATCCGGACCGGCCGGTGGGCCTTACGCGCCGCCAAGGGGCCGTGGCTCCACGCGCGCGAAGGCGCCGGATTGCACGCCTCCGTGATGCCCTGGCTCAAGCAGCGCGACATCGCGCTGCTGGCCGGCGATGCCGTCAACGATGTGCAGCCGTCCGGAATCGTCGGCGGCTCCGGCGAGGCGGCCAACCGTCCGGTCCATCTGATTTCCATCGCCGTCATGGGCATGCCGCTGGTCGACAACGGCTACTTCGAAGATGCCGCCAAGGAAGCCGCCGCCCGCAAACGCTGGGAATTTTTCATGACCGTCCAGCTGACCGGGCTCGAAGGCGGAACTGCGACGAACTTCAATGCGCTGGGGATTTTCTAGCGAAGCTGCTGAAATCTTTGCTGGATTGCCTGCGGCGGGAACTGCTCAAGCCGACATGCCATGCTGCCATCTCAGCTCCCCCATTCTTGTGGTCCGAAGACGAGGACGCAAGCGAGCCTGCGGCGTGCGCAAAAGCCCCGTCAATTTCCTTGCTTCTTCTCCTCCGGCGGCTCCGCGCGCACGCATTCGACCGCCTGGGGCTGGCAGGCGATGCCGATGTTCGAGCATGAGATCTTGCCGGCGTCGCGCTGGCATATGACGCAGCGATCGGTCCACACCGCGCAACCCGGCAGATGCGCCTGGACGGCCGGATCGTTCGACGGCACCGTGGCCGGCGGATCAGGCACGACATCGGCGGGCGGCAGTGTCTGCTCGGTCGCGCAATTCACGCACGACGGCGCATCGGCGGCATTGGCCGCGATGATCGTCGCGACCGCAGCTACGATGGCGAACGGGGAGACAAACCAACACCTCGGGGATGCGCACCGCCCGCTCCACTTCGTCATGGCCGGGCTTGTCCCGGCCACCCACGTCTTGCTTGTCGAGGTGTCGTAAGAAAGGCGTGGATGCCCGCGAAGACGGGGTCCCCGCCGCGTGATGCGGCGGGGTGTCTCTGCGCGGGCATGACGAAGAGTCAGCGAGATCGGCAGCATCATGATTGTTTCGACCTCATCCTAAGGCGATGACGCCCTGCTTGGCGAGGCTTGCGACCTCATCCTCCGGCAAGTCCAGAAGCTCGCGCAGAATATCCGCAGTGTCGGCGCCGAGTCGATGCGGATAGGCATGCTCAAGCGAGGACCGGCCTTCGAATTTGAGGGGCGTGCCGGCCACCTTGACGGAATCGCCGTCGCGGTCGGTCAGTTCCACCACCATGTCGCGATGCCGCACCTGCGGGTCGGCGAGCGCGCGGTCGAGCGTGTTGATCGGCCCCGCCGGAACTTGGGCGGCGGCAAGCTTCGTCAGAAGTTCATCCGACTGAACTTTTGCCGCGGCGGCCTCCAGCAGCGGCGTCAACGCTGCGCGATGGCGCAGCCGATCCTCGTTAAGCCGAAAGCGTGGATCGGCCGGCAGTTCGACACAGCCCAGCGCGGCGCACAGATCGCTCCACATGCGCTCGGTGTTGGCCGCCACTACGATTTCGATGCCGTCGGCGCAGCGGAACGCCCGGTAGGTTGGAAACGAGACATGCTCCCGACCCTGCGGCCCCGGTATCTCGCCAGCGATCAGGTGATAGGCGGCTTGGTAGACCAGCATGGCGATCTGGCAGTCGAGCATCGACACGTCGATGTAGGCGCCGACGCCTTCGTGGCGCACCCGCTCCACGGCGGCAAGCGCGCCGATCACCGCATACAAGCCGGCCGACAGATCGCCGAGCGGAATACCGGCGCGCACCGGTTTGCCGCCCAATTCGCCCGTCATGCTCATGCCGCCGGACATTGCCTGCACGATGATGTCATAGGCCGGCCGGTCGCGGTAAGGCCCCGTCTGCCCGAAGCCCGAGATGGCGCATACGACGATTTTCGGATTCGCCGCCTTGAGCGTCTCGTAGCCGAGGCCGAGACGAGCGGCGACACCCGGGCGAAAATTTTCCAGCACGATGTCGGCGCGCTGGACGAGATCGAGCATGATGGCGTGACCGCGCTCGGTCTTGAGATCGATGGCGAGGCTTTCCTTGTTGCGGTTGACCGCGAGGTAATAGGCACTTTCGCCCTTGACGAAGTGCGGCGCGATTGCGCGTGTCATCTCGCCGCCGGGCGGTTCGATCTTGATCACGCGGGCGCCAAGATCGCCGAAAATTTGTGCCGCATAAGGTCCAGCAAGAAACTGCGTGAGATCGAGCACAAGAAGCCGCGACAGCGGGCCGTCGGGATGCGCGATCGTCATGACGTCAGCACATGCACCGCACAGGCGCCGTGGTCGAGCCCCGAAATACCGCCGCCGGTACAATGGGTGAGCGCCACCTTCGCGCCCGGCACCTGCCGTTCGCCCGCCTGCCCGCGCAACTGCCACACCGCTTCGACGATCTGCGCGACGCCGGTGGCGCCCACCGGATGGCCGCGGCAGGCGAGTCCCCCGCTCGGATTGACCGGCTGGCGGCCGCCCGGGCCTGAGTCGCCGCGCTCGATCACGGCGGCGCCCTCGCCTTTGCCGCACAGGCCGAGCGCTTCGTAATACATGAGTTCGGCGCTCGCGAAGGCGTCGTGCACTTCGGCGAGGCTCACGTCCTGCGGCCCGATGCCCGCCGCCTCATAGGCGAGCCGCGAGGTGCGTTCGGTCAGTTCGCTCGATGCCATGTCGCGAAAGCCGGTCTTGTAGAAACCGGACTGCAGCACCGATGCCTCGACCCGCACCGGCTTGGCGCCAAGCTCGCGCGCGCGTTTCTCGCTGGTGACGATCACGGCGGCGGCGCCATCGCCGGTCGGGCAGCACATGTAGAGCGTCAACGGATCGGCCACCATGCGCGAGCGCATCACGTCGTCGACCGTGATGCGGTTCTGGAACTGGGCGTTCGGATTGCGGGCGCCGTATTCGTGCGCCTTCACGGCGATCATGGCGAGATGCCGGGCGGTCGCCCCGGTCTCGTGCATATAGCGCCGCGCTCGCATGGCGTAAACGGCCGGCATCACATTGCCGAGATTGACCTCCACATCGGTCGGCTCCAGCGGCAGCGTACCGCCGCCGAGCCGGGTGAGCTTCTCGACGCCCAGCACCGCGACGGCGTCGGCGCGGCCGGCCTTGACCGCCCAGCACGCTTCGCGGAGCGCCGCCGCCCCGCTGGAGCAGGCGTTCTCCACATTGGTGATCGGAATGCCGGTCATGCCGAGATCGCGCAGAATGCGCTGTCCAATCAGCGGTCCGCCATAGCTTGAGCCGCAGAACACCTCCTCGACGCCGTCACGCGCGACGCCCGCGTCCTTCAGGGCGCGGACCAGTGCCTCGCGGCCGATCTCTTCGATGCTGCGCTCCGCCTGCTTGCCGAATTTCGTCACGCCTACGCCGGCGATCGTCGCCAAGGTCATGCGGGCCCCTTGAATTTGTTAGCTGACCACCATGCGGCCTCGGTGAAGCATGCCAGGGCGCGCGTGCGCAGGTTATGCGCACCCCGGCCGCAAGGAACTGTTAACTCACAAAACGGCAATCGATTTCAAGTCCATCCTTCGCGAATGGCCGTGGAACCGCTTAGGAAGGCCGCCGCGCGCATCGGGACGGCGCCCGGCCTTTGGGGGGAGCGGCCGGCTTTGACGCATAGGCAAGCGCGCCGCAAAAGGGGGCGACAGCAACCGCGGACTCGAAGCCGACACATCCGAAATGCCCGTAGGCCCTGCCCGAAGGCGGGCTCTACATACTAACGGCAAAGGGCCGGCGAGAGCCGGCCCTTTGCCGTACTGACATTTTCCGCACAAACTTCATTATTGATGGTACTACGTGACCCGCGGGACATTCCCGCGGGACGGCTCGGCACACCACCCTCACGCGGTTGAGCCGTCCCCTTTTTACGCTTCGCAAGCTGACAATTGACAAACATCGATCGTCGCCAAGGTTATGGGAGCCCCTTGAATTTGTAGCTCACCACCGTGCGGCCAGACGCCTCCGTCCGCACCGGCCCGAGCGTTACCACGACCTGTTGGCCCAACCTGAGATCCGCCGCCCTGCCTTCGATCTGCCCGAACAGCCGCACGCCTTCTGGCAGATCGACATAGCCGACCGCATAGGGCGTCGTAAAACCCTTGGGCGCGATGTGGATTTCGGAAAATGTATAAAGCGTGCCGACGGGCGAAAGCTGCACAGCGTCCTGGCCGCTCTCCGCTCCGCACGCCGGACACGACGGGTGCGGCGGAAAAGCTACCGCGCCGCAACGGGCGCATTTCGAGCCAATGAGCCGCACCGTGCCGCCCTCCTCGTTCCAGGGCCGCGAGGCTGGAAAATATTCGGCGCAGCCGTTCACGGCGTACACCTCCAGAGGGCTGTTCAAGGGATCGCTCGTCGACTTGGGATAGGCGCGGGCTGGTGAAGCGTCAAGGAGACAGTCGGCCCATTGCCATCGCGTCTGCAGGCAAAACCGAGGCTTGGTGGCCGGTTGATGGTTAGTGGCCACTTTTCGGGATCGTCTTTGTCGGGTTGACCTTCTACGCTGCGATGTTGGTCAGAGTTCGGTCAAAATGACCGAGACGGGTGCCACGGACTGGACAACGCCTGGACTCGACCCCCAACACCGTCGGCCGCCGCGAGCCGTGGCCAGCCACTGAGGGACGCGGCAGGGGATGTGTTCCCCGGCGCCCGGCGCGACAGCGCGCTGTGCGGAGCGGAGCAAAGCCATCGATGGGTTCCGGGGCTGCGAGGCTGGAAAATATCGCAGGCGACGGAGGGAGTGGGCCAGGAACGGACACCGCCACCTTCCAAACGCACACGGAAAGGATGTAGCTTCATGCGAGAGCTTCCGGCGAAACGCAACGAACAAAGGAGGAGAGCAATGGATTTGCAGTGGCGGAATTTCCCTTTGGTATTCACACTTGCGGCAGCGATTGCGACGGCCGCCTTCGGCCAAGCGGTGGCGCCCACGGTTGGGCCAGCCGGCAGCGGGAAAGAAAGCCCCGCATCCATCCCCGATTTCTCGGGCATCTGGGTGCATCCGCTTCCCGGGTTCGAGCCCCTGCCATCAGGACCCACCGCGCTGGTCAACCGGTCGCGCCGCCCGAACGGCACTGGCGACATCCTCAAGCTTGCCGGCGATTACACCAATCCGATCTTGAAGCCTGAGGCAGCGGAGGTCGTGAAAACGCACGGTGAACTCGGGCTAAAGGGCATAGGCGATCCGAACCCGCGCAACCAGTGTTGGCCTGGAGGGGTGCCTTTCGTTTTCACAAATGGCCCAACGCAGCTGCTGCAACAGCCGGACAAGGTCACCGTCCTTTATAGCTACGATCATCAAGTCCGCCACGTGCGCTTGAACCAACCGCATCCGGCGCAGGTGACTCCGTCCTGGTACGGCGATTCCGTGGGCCACTATGAAGGCGACACGCTGGTCATCGATACCGTGGGCATCAAGGTCGGGCGGTATTCCATGGTCGACTGGTACGGCACGCCGCACACGGAGGCGCTGCACGTGATCGAACGATATCGGATGCTTGATTCCGAAGCCGCCAAAGAGGGGTTCGAACGCGACGCAAAGCAGCATAACGTCGCCCAGGGGATGAGGAACCCGAACTCTCGGGGCAAGTACCTGCAGCTCCAATTCACGGTCGAGGATAAAGGCGTCTTCGCGACGCCGTGGACCGCGACCATGACTTATGGAAGTGGTGGAAGTGGCCCCGCCGACTGGGCGGAACAGGCTTGCGCCGAAAACATCCAGTGGTACCCGGGAAAGGACGCCGATGTGCCGCGGGCGGACAAACCTGACTTCTGAGGGGCGAGAAGGTATGAGGGGGATTGGTAGCAGCGTCCGGAACATGTTGCGGTACTTCGCATCAGCAACGACGATGATCGTGGGCATCCCCCTCCCGCACCCCTGGAAGTGGCGGGCCCCGAACGGCAAGGTCTCGATCGCCCTCAGGATGCCGAAATTCGTGCGCGCGGCGGGGCTGCCCATTCGAAAAAACCCCGCTGCCCGCTGAAAAACGCCAGCGGCCTCCTAATGAGCTTGGCGACCCATTTCTGAGTTCGGCGCTAATGGGGGGTGTGCAAAAGTAGAGCAGTTGCCGGAAACTTGCTTTTGCCATTACCGGGGGTGATCAGCTATCATCAGCGCGCATTGTCCTGGGGGCGGGCGCTAGCGACTTGATCGACAACCTGCTGAACGACTCGAAGCATCGGCGTTGCCGCGCCGAGCAGCGGTTGCGCAAATCCGTGGATCGCGCCCAGCCCCAACACGGAATGAGATGACGGACCAACCAGGAGTGGGAGCGGTGGTTGACTTGATCTTCATCTCCGCGTCGGAAGGAGACTTCCTAATTGCGGCGTACTCAGAACGTGGACAACAGTGGCTTGTCGATAGTGCAAACACGATCAGCATGGAGTCAGAGACCAACGCAGGCCAACCGCCGATCATAGTTGGAAAATGCTGGATCGAAAGCAAGGCTGAGTTCGAGCGCCTTTACGCCAGGGCGGCGGCAGTCGGCAACTGGTTGACCGTGCGAATGAAATCGGCTGACTAGATTAGGTGAGTTTGCGAGGCCTGCGCTAGTCCGTCAGGCTCCCTTGCGACTCCTTATTCGCGGTCGCCCTCCGCCCGGCTTGTTCGGCTAGGTCCGCCCAGACAATCGCCATCGCTCGAAGCACCGCGTAGCTGAGCGGATCGGTAAACTTTGCGGCAAACATCTTGGCGATCTCGATCTGGCATCAAGCGGGGTATCGGTGTCGGACCAAGGGGGAACTTCATGAACTTCGGGCGGAGAGGTTCGGGTGGACAGGATGCCGCCCATGCCGGACAGGGATCACTCGATTGGCTCCTCGGGGCAGTCCGTCTGCGATCGGGCAACTATCAAGATCGTCACATCTGCCGGCGTCTCCCCGCGCGCGATTGCATTTTGTGCAGCCGCTTTCCGCTCCTCGTACTCCGCGAGCTCAATCCACGCTTTCTCCAGATCGAGGGCAAAAGACCTATGCGCGGGACGCTGCAATTGTGTCGACAGACGATGGCACACCTGCGCCCGTTTCCGGAATTCCTCGCCCCTTGGCATCGCTCAAGTCCACCCCCCAGACACACCCTACGCAAGGGCGGAACGCGGGCGTGGCAATATAGTTCCGTGTGCCGAATGTAATGAGAGGTTTGGCTTCCGCCTGATCAGTCCAGTGACAAGAGACCGTTAAGTGTTCAGTCAAAATCTGGGAAACAAAACGGCCAGCTTATGGCGCATCCGGGCAGTCTGGCTCATGCGCCAATCTTACCTGCGACGACTGCGGGGCAATCTCGCCGATTAAACGACACACCTCCTCCCCTTGGTCGGCGATCCGAATCCAGGCTTCCGCCATGCTGAGCAACGCGGATTTGTCCTCGACTGATTGC
>Ga0257161_1000195_pt1 | contig 16478 bp, 25 predicted proteins | sample NR01A_FD_185954 | JGI IMG/M metagenome (GOLD analysis project Ga0257161, IMG submission 185954) | Soil microbial communities from H.J. Andrews Experimental Forest, Oregon, United States - NR-01-A | ecosystem: Environmental > Terrestrial > Soil > Temperate forest > Bulk soil | place: USA: Oregon... | reverse complement strand
TGTCATGCCAAATCAACAACATCTTGCGCTTTTCATGCAAGGCCCTAAGGCGGTGGCGGAGGCACGCGTGCGGGACCCAAACATGACATTTGACGTAAGTGGGGCAGACTTAACTAAGTTCCAGGGTCGAGACTTGGACCTATCTCGCTGCGATTTCTCCCGGGCGACGTTGATAGACAGTGGGTTTCAAAGTGCAAACATCACCGGCGCAGACTTTTCAAATGCCCGGCTGGACAGCGCCGATCTAACCGACGCCGATCTGTCGGACGCCAATTTCGCTGGAGCCAATTAACCAATGCTGATTTGACGGGAGTTCGTGTCACGCCAACCACGAATCTTGGTTGCACCCTTCAGGGGACACGGTTTGAGGATAAAATCCTTCTTGTGGCCAAGATAGCCGGCGCTGATCTCAGCTCTCGCGTTTTGCAGGGCATCGATCTATCTGGACGCGATCTGCGAGATACGCTGTTTAACGGCGCAACTCTCGACGACGCCAAGTTTGTACGAGCAACTCTCATAGCGGCGCAATTCACTGCCTCAAAACTTGCGGGGACGAATTTCACCAACGCGAATGTTAGCGGCGGTCACTTGAACAATGCCAATCTTACGAGGGCAGTACTCGTAGGAGCTAACTTTTCCGGAGCTAACATGACCAATGCTGACCTTTCGACAGCAAACGTCAAACGCGCAATATTTTATGAGGCGCAGCTCAGTGGTGCTAACTTTGGCTTCGTGTCTGGCACCTACTCCGCACGATATTTAAGGACCAGCGTGATACGACCGGAAAACGATGCTCGCTATTTTGATTGGGTGAAACGCAGGTTGCCGGAACGCGTGGATTGGGAACTGATCCGAACATTCGGCCGCCTGCCCCTATTTGGCGCTTCGTACAGTGTGCTAATCCTAATCCCCACATACATCTACGCGCTTGAGGTCTACAACAACTGGGTGAACGCGACGAGGGCTTGGATTGAGCATTCGGGCTTACCTTCTCATGTTCACGAGCTGATTTTGCGTCATCTGCACGAGGAGCCGATTCCCTCTAGGTGGAAACTGCTCCTCTTTTCCACGATCTCGCTCGCTGCTGCGTCTACCATCTATGCTGTGTGGTGTCCCGCACGCATCAAAGCATTTACCCGCGACCAATGGTGCGACGAGCATGGGCATTCGCTAGTCCACTATTGGGCCGACGCATGGAAAACGCGCTGGCTCCGTCTGCTCTGCTTCAGCATGTACCTAGGTGGAGCCATTGGCGCCGTGTACGTGCTGGCAACCAAGCTGTGGTGCGCAGGTGCGATTATGTTTGGGTTACCGTCCGCTTGCTTCTAGATCGCGTGCGTCCATCGTGCAGGGGAATTGCGCCTAGCCGACCCCTTCGGGGTCCGGTAACCCTAAAGGTCGCTGAGGCTGGGGGTGACACTATGAACGAGCGGTTATCACGCGAATTTTGTTCGCTCTGGCAGCCTGCACTGAAAACGACGAAGGGCGCCTCATCGGCGCCCTTTCCAATTCGTGATTCCTATTCGGGGATGGTTCAGAATTTATAGTTGAGCGTAGCGCGGCCGAGGTCCGTATTGGTCTTGACGCTGTCACTACCCGAGGTAATATGGTCCAGTTCAACGTGGAGATACTCGGCGCCAATGCTCCATTGCGGAGTCAACGCATATTGAACGCCCGCACCGGCCGCCCAGCCAACGCCCCCAACTTTGACCGATGCTCCCGGCACCGACTCTTCCAGACGACCATAAGCGACGCCGCCAGTGCCGTAAAGGAGCAACGCTGGATTAACAAGGAAGCCAAGCCGCGTTCTCGTAGTGCCAAACCAAGGAAGCTTGGTGTCTACACCGGCTGTCGTGTTTTTAATCGAGGTAAGGTCGAAATCTGTTTCGAGTCCCAGCACAAAGGTACCAAATTGCTTATTGTAGCCCGCCTGAAAGCCGCCGACCACGCCGTTTCCATGCAAGCTGATTCCGGGGAAATCGAAGCTGGTTTCCCCATAGCCGAGATTGCCGCCGATATAGAGACCGTCCCATGGCGACGCGATATAGGCTGCACCTGGTGGTGGTGCTTTGACGGCTAAGTCGGCCGCGGACGCTGGGCCGGCGATGAGCATTGTCGCCGCAGCACTCAGAAGCAATTTCCTCATTGGACTCCCCTTGTTCGAATGCGCCCCGCCAATGATGGCAGCGAAGGGCCTATTGACCACTTTCATCCCAGAGTCGCAAGATCGACTCAGCCGAAATCTCCAATCTGTTGCAAAAAAGCGACAGCAAATTGCCTTAATCTAAGTACGTCGAGGGAGTGGGACGAAGAAAATGAGAGCCAGATACAATCTCTATGGCCAATGCGTAAAGCCAACGCGGTTTTTCATCGGTGGCGAAGAAAAAGAATTTCTCTTTCAACAGGATATCGGCCCGTTCCTGCGAGCTTTGGGATATGCTTACGGTAACAGTGAAATCAACAGGCTGTGCTCGCCGGCAGTAAACGAAGGGCCGCCTATAGCGCTCTGGCACGGCCCGCGTCCACTGCGCACCCCCGATGCTGTGATCGCATGGGCGGAACAGCGATTACAGGCGAGGATGACAGCCATCTTCAACGGTAAATAGATCAGGTGGGCGCATCTTCCCCCACGATGATCCGGGCCGTCTCTGTTTTACATGACGCGCGACGGCGCGTTTCCCGGCGAGTCTCTGCGGCCGAAAATTGATCATGTACCCACTCCTGGTGGGCGGTCGGGAAGCGAAAATTTTCATTTCGTGAAGTCGTCCTAACCAGAAGGGAATATGCGCTTCTAAGTGCTTCTCATAAGAGAAGCCCTCCGGCACTCGATCTTCCGGCCGGAGAACGACATATCCATCTTGAGAAATTTCGCTTGCGCCGCAGTGCTTTGTGCGGTGTTAGGTGCAAAAAGTTTGAATGGCGAAATGTGCGAAGCGACTTGTCGTAAGCGCGAGGGTGTTTAACGCGGGTCTTACCGCCTACATTAACGGGCACCAAAATCGACATCTCGCGCGCGAGGGCTTGCACCATGGCCTTCAACAAGCAAGAAAAGAAAGAGTGGATGCGCGGCTACATGCGGCGTTACAGGCGCAGGAAGCGTCGGGGGCCACGTCCAGGCCATTTCGACAAGCGGGCATGGTCGCGCGAATATATGCTCACATACATGCGCAAGAGGCGCGCCGCACAGAAACTTGAGCGCGAACGAGACGAAGCCATCAACGCTGCCATAGCGAGGTTGTCCAATCGCACGCCTGCCGGAGATTTGTCTATTAGCGATCGGCTGGCGCGCAGCGAAGCAATGTTTGCCGACGTGCTGCTTGTGTTTGAGGAAGTGAAGCGTCGCGTTGTCGAGGTCGGCGAGAATGGTCCGAAGCCGGCCCAACGCCCATAGAATCGACGGCGACCGCCGGAACCAGCCAAGCCGGCCCGGAGCCGAGCGCTAGAACCACCCCCACCGCGCTACGGGCGCGGGCAGGGGGGCAAACGGGGGCGAGCCCTACCCCAACAGCGGCCAAACGCCAGCGGCCGGCTAAAGGGCAAGGCGAGGCCACCGTACCGAAAACCTCCCCTACCATGGTGACATCTGGCATTGAAAAATAAGGGAAATTTACCCCCAAAAAACCATACCGCTACCAGTAGAAAAGAGTACGGGGAGGCGGTAATATAGGGCTACCGCAACCGGCAGGGGGTAGCCTAGATGAGACGCGTCGCACTCTATACACGAGTCAGCACCGACGCTCAGACCACAGCCAATCAGGAACTTGCGCTCCGCCAGATTGCGGAGCGCCGTGGTTGGAACGTCGTCCACATCTACACCGACAACGGTGTCTCTGGCGCGAAGGGGCGCAAGGATCGCCCCGGCCTCGATGCCATGTTGAAGGATGCCCAGCGCAAGCGCTTCGACATCATCATGGCTTGGGCCATCGATCGCCTTGGCCGAAGCCTCATCGATCTGCTTGGGACAGTGCAGCATCTAGAGGCTGTTGGTGTCGATTTGTATCTCGACCAGCAGAACATCGATACCACCACTCCGTCTGGCAAGCTGATGTTTCAAATCTGCGGTGCCTTCGCAGAGTTCGAGCGCAGCATGATCCAGCAGCGCATCAAGGCTGGTCTGACACGTGCGATTGCCAAAGGCGTCAAGGTCGGCCGGCCAAAGGTCCCTGCCACTGTTGAACGTGAGGTCCGCCGTCGCCTTGGTGGTGGTGGTGAAGGCATCGTGAAAATTGCCCGATCGATGGGGATCGGCACTGGCGTTGTTGCACGCATCAAGAAGGAGATGACGAATGGGACGCCCGCTTGAAGCTACGATTGCCGAGTTCGCCATCACGGTATTCGTAATCATCTGCGGCCTGATTGGGATCATTTGGCATCGCCATCCGCGTCTTGGCGACGCCATCTTTCTCACCGGCTGCGCATGGCTGTTCTATGTGGCCATGACGATGCACGAGGTTCCGGGATAGTCCCGGAGCGGCCCGACGCCCTGATCGGAAGTCAGAGCGCCGAGCCTAACCACCAAACCCTGATTGGAGGGTCCAATGGCTAAGCTTGTCTATACCCGACGCGATATTGAGGTTCTAGCCGATCGGCTTGAGCACCGTGCGTCGTCCGTCATGTTGTCGGACATGCCAAGGCTCTGTTCGGACATGCGGGCAGGTTCCGCGTTGCTCAGGTTCATGCTTGAGAACGGCATGCCGGTCACGACGGTCGAGATCGAAATCAACAACGGTACCGGGAAGTAACCGTTCGGTGGGGCGCGGTTCCATCCCGGTTCCGCGCTCCTTCTAGAAAAAAAGGAGTTTTGTAGTGGATACCTCCAAAGGCTTCGATTTCGCCCGTGAGCAGGTTTACGGTAAAATCCATCAAATCGCGCAAATCGCTTCATTCTGCGGAGCATGGTCACATGGGCAAACCTACCGAGGTCGCCAAAAGTGGCGTTCGCAAGACTCGCGGGCCTTCCAAGTGGAAGCAGACCGATATGTCAAAGGCAATCCGGAGTTTCCAAAAGGCCGGTTACGAGTGCGTCTCTGCCACAATCCGGCCGGATGGCACAATCGTCGTCACCCCCGGTGCGCCGACCATCAAGGTCGTTGGCGAAGTCAACGAGTGGGACAATGCCAAGCCCGGATGACGTGGGGGCGGCTATGAAATATGTCCGCCCTATTCGCAGCCGTCACGGTAACGGCAAGCTGTATTGGCAATTCCGTCGCGGTGGGCAGAAGCACATGTTGCCGGGATTGTACGGCAGCGATGAGTTTCTGACCGCCTACAATGCGGCTTTAGCAAGCATTCCCAATGAAGTTGCGGAGATCGGTTCCAGCAGAACCGAACCCGGCACCGTCAATGCGTTGGTGGTGTCGTATTACAAATCGGCAGAATGGCAGGCGCTTAATCCAGGTACGCAGAGGATACGTCGTCCATTCATCGAGCGGTTCCGGGTCGCGAATGGAAACAAGCGGGTAGCGCTTCTGCAACGTGAGAATATCGAGACCATGATGGCCGCCCTCACGAACCTGCACGCCAGACGCCATTGGTTGCAGGCCATTCGTCCGTTGCTGCAATCAGCGGTCCCGACCATGGTCAAGATTGATCCCACAGAGGGGATCAAGGGAGTGAGACTGCCGAAGTCCAAGGGCCACCACACGTGGACCGATGATGAAATCCAGCAGTACCGCGATTACTGGAAGCTGGGAACGCAACAACGGCTCGTGATGGAATTTGCCCTTGAGACTTTCTCGCGCCGCAGTGAAGTCCTGCGGTTAGGACCACAGCACATCCGGGACGGCCGTATTCACATCAAGCGTGTTCACGGTTCCAAGGACGTAGACATTCTGGTGACGCCGGAATTGCAAGCCGCTTGCGATGCCATGCCAAAGGATCATGCACTCTACATCACCAACATGCATGGTGCTCCCAGATCGGTTGAAGGTCTAGGTACGGCTTTTGCCGAGTGGGCAACCGAAGCTGGTCTACCGAAGCATTGTCGGATGCATGGTTTGAAAAAGGGCGGTATGCGCCGGTTGGCTGAGAGTGGTGTTACGGCTCATGAAATCATGGCAAATAGCGGTCATCACAAGCTGTCGCTGGTGGAACTCTACACGGCAGACGCCGACCGAAAGAAGATGGGTGACGCCGGAATGCGGAAACGCATAGGGAACGCCAATTTGGCAAACCTGCCTAGCCGCCGTAGGCAAACCCAGAGCTAACCAACGGAAAACACTAGAGAAGGAAAACGCAATGGGACTCCGGCCCGGATTCCAGCGCAACCTCCAGCAAGTCGCGGGAGTCGAGACCCAGGATGGGCCGCCCATCTGACGCGATGTTGCCGATACGCCCAAGGCTCGTGGCCAGCCGGTCGGCCGCGTCGAAATCCGGAACATAGATGAGGTGATGGATCTTTCGGGTGCGCTCACCCTTCTTGTAGATGGTCGAAATCTCGACCGACAGCATGAAGCGCACTGGAGTCCGGCATGAGGGCGGCAGGGTTTTCCAGATCTCGGCCTCGATCCCCGGTTTGAGGGAGAACAGTCCGCCACCCGCGGGCACGAGCTTGTCCTTGATCTCCGCGAGCCAGACCGGGTGAACGCAATCCCCGGTGCCGACCACAGCGATGCCCTTGCGGGCGGCCCACCAGGCGAGATGCTCGAGGTCGAGGTCGCGGCTGGTGGCCCGCGAGTATTTGGAGTGCACATGCAGATCAGCATGAAATTCCATGGCGTCCCTCTTCCCCATCGATGAGATCCGCACGGGCCAAGGAGGCCCGATCGTTTGAACGGATTCCCGGAGTGGAGCAAGGCACGGGTGTGGACAAGTGAGCGATCTTCGCAAGCCGTGCTGAAGAGATCGCCCAGCGCCTTCTCGCCTTCGCTGGTGTCCATTTATTCGGAGTCATGGCCGGGCTTGTCCAGGCTTGTCCCGGCCATCCACGTCTTTCTGGCTGAAAGCCCCAAGAAAGGCGTGGATGCCCGCGACAATCCCCGGATCAAGTCCGCGGACGGGCATGACGCCGAAGAGTGGTTCGATTTCATCGGAACATGCTCTCCTCTTCACGAGGAGCGCCTCCCCGATGTATTTGCCGCGCGCTACGTCAGCACGATCTTGCCTGTTTCAAGCAACGACTTGAGGTTGGAGAGAATGCGCGGCCAGCCGCCAGACACGGCGTCGATGAACTTCGATTTATCTCGGTCCATCGTGTGCGTGATGGTCAGTTTTACGGCGTCGCCTGCCGGCTCAATCTCGACAACGCACCGCGAATCGCCCTCGGCCTTCATTTCCGGCCGGAACTCGTTGCGCCACCGCAGGACGAGACGCCTCGGCGCATCGATCTCCACGATTTCTCCAGTGTCCGCGGTCCGTCCGTCAGGGAGAACAAGCTTCCATGATGAGCCGGCCTTCCAATCACTGTCTGGGTAAACGCCGGACCAATATTTCTTGGTGAACTCCGGGCTTGTTAGCGCGGACCAGAGTTCGTCCGGTGAAGTGCGAATATACGTGACGTATATGAAAGTGCTACCGGCCATGCTGTCATTCCTCACGTTGTTTGCCTTTGGTCTTCTTGATTGCAGCCTTGTAGAGTGGGCAAAGTTGCCTGCCATAGCGTGATGACATCACGCGCTGACTTCGTGCGACTTTGCCCGCCCTACAAGTGATCGCATGCGATCGAAGTCCGCCCTACTCATTGCTTTCCCCTTCAAGCCTCTTCTTGAGGTCGGAAAGGGCCGTTAACTGCGGCCGTTCGAACTTGCCAATCCACCGCTCCGCGATTTCGTTGATAGGCACGGGATTGATGAAGTGAAGCTTCTCTCGTCCCTGGCGCTTCCACGACACGAGATTTGCCTCCTCCAGAATCGCCAGATGCTTCGCAACCGCTTGGCGCGTCATATCCAGTCCCCGACATAGCTCTCCCAGCGCCTGGCCATTCTTTCCATGCAGCCGGTCCAGCAGCTTCCGGCGGCTGGCATCCGCCAAGGCCCGGAAAACGGCGTCGTCATTCATCGGCGAAATATGCAACCATTTGGTTCCCTGTCAAGAGGCAAGCTTGCAGAACCAGTTGCCGCTTGCTTTTGACCGCCGGCGGCTGCGCCGACAGAGGCGAGGTGGTGGCGGCCAGAGAGGTGCGCGGCAATTTCTCACAATGAAGAAACCGAAGGGCGAAAATATGTGTTCGGCAAACAGCCGGCCGTTACCTCGTGCCGCCCCTCAGACGAAGATCCACGGGAAAGTCAGCCGCCCGGAGGAGCGAATGTTCGACTTGGGCTGTGGCGCAGGAGCATCGAATGGGCACCGAGCAGAGCTTTCGAACCGCAGCAGCCAGCGATATCGACGGAAACCGCCGGCTGGTCGCCAGCGACAATGCCAAGGGAGCGCCCGTATACGCCGCGGACGGCAATAGGCTCGGGCGGATTGAATGGGTGATGGCCGACGTGGCAACGGGCGAGGTCGCCTATGCCATCGTGAATTTTGGCCTCGGAAACAGCATCGGGTTCGAGATCGACCACCATCGGGTGCCGTGGTCGCTCCTGGCGTACAATCCTCGCTTCGACGGATACGAACTGAGGATCGCCGACAGCCGGGCATCCCGGCGCACGTGAGGCGCCAAGGTACCCGTCAACGACTGCTGCGATGACGAGACACGGCGCCTTCGACGGCCCAAGTTGTTTCGTCAGAAGCGCGGCGTGCGAGCTGACTGCGGCCGATCTGATTTGCGACCTCATGCGAACAATCCATCGGATCGCGTGCAAATGACCGAAGTTGAACGGCTCGCCCGTTTCGTCGATCAGAGGCAGTTTGCCGACCTCAGCGCAGAAGCGCGGCAACAGCTCAAAATCCGCGTGCTCGATACGATCGGTGTTGCGATCGGCGCCCTTGACGCACCGCCGATCCTGGCCATCTCCCGCTTGATCGAGGAGCTTGGGGGGCGGCCGCTCGCGACATTGATCGGTGGCGGAAAGACCGCACCGGACCGCGCCGCATTCTTCAACGGGGCGCTCAGCCGCTACCTCGATTTCATGGACAGTTACCTGGCGGCGTCCGAGACCAATCACCCGTCGGACAATATGGGCGCCGTACTGGCTGCGGCGGAGATGCGTGGGAGAAGCGGCGCCGACTTTCTCGCCGCATTGGCCATCGCCTATCAGGTGCACACGCGGTTGAGCGATGTCGCGCCGGTGCGGGACAAGGGCTTCGATCATACCACCCAGGGCGCCTACGCGGCGGCGGCTGGGGTCGCCAAGGCGCTGCGCCTGCCGCCCGATCAGATCGCCAATGCCATCGCCATCAGCGGGACCGCGAATGTGGCGTTGCGGGTCACCCGGACCGGCGCGCTTTCGCATTGGAAGGGGCTTGCTTATCCAAACACCGCAATGGCGGCGACCCACGCGGCTCTCCTCGCCGCCCACGGTATCACCGGCCCGGCGGCGGTGTTCGAGGGGAACAAGGGTTTCAAGGAAACGATCTCGGGCCCGTTCGAGATCGATTGGCTTTCAGAGGACCTCGAGCGCGTGCGGCTGACGATCATCAAGAAGCACAATGCCGAGATTCACGCCCAATCGGCGCTCGACGCCGCCCTGGACATCCGCTCACAGCCGGACTTCTCGATCGACAAGGTGCGGGACGTGCGGCTCAAGACGTTCCGCGTCGCCTATCAGATCATTGGCGGCGGCGAGGAGGGCGACAAGCGCACGGTGCGCAGCAAGGAGGAGGCGGATCACAGCCTGCCCTACATGCTGGCGGTCGCGCTTCTCGACGGAGAAGTGCAGCCGGAGCAATACGCGCCGGAGCGGATCGCCGCCCGGGACGTCCAGGAGTTGCTGCGGCGTGTCGTCATCACGCCCGATCAAGCCTTGTCGGAGCGATTTCCGCAGCGAATGCCGGCGGTGCTCGAAGTCGAACTCGATGACGGGACCATATTGCGAGCCGCACGAGACGACTATCGTGGCTTTCACACAAATCCATTCGACTGGACAACGGCGCGGCAGAAATTCGATCGCGTGACGCGGGCGTTCCTGACGAAGGCGGCGGCAGACAGGATCGCGGACGTAATTGCCAACCTCGATGAGCGGCCGGTTTCGGAGTTGACGGCATGCCTCGCCTCTGTTCCACGCCAGCCAAAGTCATAACGTTGAGGGGCGCACACAAGCGGCGTCCTCCAACATGGCCGGCTGTAGGGGCGACCCTTGTGGTCGCCTGGTTCGCGGGTGGCGGCACCCCTCGGGCGTCAGGGAACCGGGGCGACCACAAGGGTCGCCCCTACAGTCGGCTGCTCCCTTACGGTTTGTAAGTGGTGATGCGTCCCCAGCTGCTCTTGGTTCCCCACAGTCCGGCGCGCAGGCATTCAAGCTGAACAATCTGGCTGTGATCGACGAACAGGTTCACTTCGGCGCCGTAGTTCTTGATGTACCATTCGAAGACTTTCGGATCGGCGGCTTCGAACATCACCGGCGCGAGCCCAAGGCCGTCGATGATGGCGGCAACCGCGTCGGTTCGCCACGTTGTCACGCTTTCGGTGATGCCCTCGGACTCGATCATGATGCGGTCGGCGCCAGCGTCGAGGCAGCGGCTTGCCAAGCCGATGACCCAGCGCACGTCGCGGGTGCCTTCGGCGGCAAGTTCGGCGGCTTCGGTGGCGCCGCCGGCGCCGAACTGGATGCCCAATTCGGGCTTCGCCTTCAATCCGGCCTGCGCCACGGTCTTGACCAGCGCGATGAGATCGTCGGGCGGCAAGGTGATGAAACCCGTCGAAAGCTCAACAACGTCAAAGCCGAGCGCCTGGCACTCGCCAAGATATCTCTTGACCGCCGCTGCCCCTTCGTGGGCGAGGACATGCTCGATAAAGCCGCCCGTGGAGATATAGGCATTATGCTTGTGCGCGAGGTCATTGATTTCCCTCACGCGCGCGCGCGGCATCAGCGCGAAAGAGCCGCCGGCATATTTGACGCCGTCGACATACTCGCCCACCGTTTCCAGGATGTCGGACAGATACCGCGTTCCCATGACCGCATAGTAGGGACCCCGGATTTCCGTCAGCCCAATCTGCCGCGGCTTGGTTGCGCGTTGGTTGAGCCGGATGAAAGGAAAAGCTCGCTCGTCCAAGTTCGCCTCGCTGCTCGATGAAACTGATCATATGGCTGCGCCGTCCACAAAATTCGGCTGGGTCATTCCGGGGCGCCGCCGATAGGTGGCGAACCCGGAATCCATAGCCCTCGGCTGGGGGTTATGGATTCCGGGTTCGCCGCTTCGCGGCGCCCCGGAATGACGTCGCACATGATTCGAATTTGCGACGCGCCCCGTTTCACCGATCGATCTCCCCGAACACAATGTCGAGTGATCCGATGATCGCAGCCACGTCCGCCAACATGTGACCGCGACAAAGGAAGTCCATCGCTTGCAGGTGAGCAAACGACGGCGCCCGGATTTTGCATTTGTAGGGCCGGTTGGTGCCGTCGGCGATCAAATAGACACCAAATTCGCCTTTGGGCGCTTCGACGGCGGCATAAATCTCGCCGGCCGGCACGTGATGGCCTTCACTGTAGAGCTTGAAGTGCTCGATCGTTGCTTCCATGGAGCGCTTCATCTCGGCGCGCAACGGTGGAACGATCTTGCTGTCCCTGGCCGCGAACGGCCCCTGGCCTTCGGGCAGACGAAGTTTGTCCAGGCACTGCTTCATGATGCGCACCGATTGGCGCATTTCCTCCATCCGTACGAGATAGCGGTCGTAGCAGTCGCCGTGCTGTCCGACCGGGATATCAAAATCGAGCTCCGCGTAACATTCGTACGGTTGCGCCTTGCGCAAATCCCAGGCCGCCCCGGAGCCGCGCACCATGACGCCCGAGAAGCCCCAACCCCACGCGTCGGCGAGCTTAACCTCAGCTATACCGACATTGCGCTGCTTGAAAATGCGATTCTCCGTGAGCAAGACCTCAATGTCGTCGCAGACCTTCAGGAACGGGTCGCAAAACGCCCAGATGTCGTCGAGAAGCTGCGGCGGCAGATCCTGATGGACGCCGCCGACCCGGAAGTAGTTGGCATGCATCCGCGCACCCGATGCACGCTCATAAAACGCCATCAGCTTCTCGCGCTCCTCGAAGCCCCACAGTATCGGCGTCAACGCGCCGACATCGAGCGCCTGGGTCGTCACGTTGAGGAGATGAGAGAGCAAACGTCCGATCTCGGAATAGAGCACCCGGATAAGCTGGCCGCGCCTGGGAACCGTGAGGCCGAGAAGCCGTTCGGCCGCCAGACAGAACGGGTGTTCCTGGTTCATGGGCGCGACATAGTCGAGCCGGTCGAAATAGGGCAGCGCCTGCAGATAGGTCTTATGCTCGATCAGCTTTTCAGTGCCGCGGTGCAGGAGGCCGATATGGGGGTCAACGCGCTCAACGATCTCGCCGTCGAGCTCGAGCACGAGCCGAAGCACGCCGTGAGCTGCCGGGTGCTGGGGCCCGAAGTTGAGGGTGAAATTGCGGACAGCGGCTTCCATGGCGTCTCAGGCCTGTTGCTGAGGCAACGTGGGGGCCGTATCAGGAGTTCCGCGCGGCGTCCCCCCTGGGAGCGCGGGCGTCCCGCCCGCTCTTGCTGCAACGAAGGAAGAGCAAGGAAGAGCGGAGCGGGCGAGACGCCCGCGCTCCCAGGAGGAGGGGGGCCACGGAAACCTGACGGCATTGATTTCGTTGGGAATTCCAAAATTAGTTCGTTTCCACAAAATCCGCCCCCAACAGCCCGATACCGTACATATGATATTATTATACCCTATTCGGCCGCCGTCGGCGCGTGGCCTTCCGGAGCGCCGCGTCGAACGTGCGGATGGCGCGCTTGCGCCGCGACAGCGCGACGCGTTCGTACCAATCGAGCTTGGCAAGACGCGCGCTGCTGTCCGACAGGGTGGCAACGCGCTTGTCCGCGTCCCTGGGACCGCGGGCGTCCCGCCCGCACTTGGACGAAGAGCGGGCGGGACGCCCGCGGTCCCAGAAAGGGTCGCTGGCCTCCCCCGGCATCGCACTCGGCACCGTCAGGCCGGTGGCGGGCCGGTCGTCCGGGTCGGCCATCGCGACCGAGATGATGTCGCGGCGGGCGCGTGCGACGCGCATGAGATCGAAATGGGCCGGAAGCCCGGAGGACCATTGTTTTCGTTTGGTTATTCGGCCGCAACCAGCAGCCATGTCGCGTCCTTGTCGCGTCCGTCAGCCCAGCAGCCTGAGTTCCGCCTCGGCCAGCTCCCTGCCGTCGTCGCCGCGCGGGAACAGGTGGCCGTACGTGTCGAGGGTCTCAGCGATGTTCGCGTGGCCGAGCCGCTCCTGGACGACCTTGGCCGGCAGCTCAAGGCCGCCGTCGACCTTCCTGTTGATGCACCAGCTCGCGTAAAAATGCCGCAGGGCGTGGAGGCCGGTGTACTTCGCCTTGAGCACCGACTTGCCGTCCTTGTCCACCAAGGGCTTGCCGTCCTTGCCGAGCTTCGGGACCGCGACGCCGGCTGCGACCTGCACCGGCCACAATATGTCCCTGAGCAGGTTGCCTCGGCTCTCGATATTGCCGTTGCCCGTCGGGAAGACCAGGTCGCGCGGCCCCTTGGGGCACGCCAGCTTCCACTCCTTCAGCGTGTTAACGAGGAACGGGCCGACCGGGATGGTGCGGATGCCCGCCAACGACTTCGGCGGGCCTATCTTGTTGTACCGGTCGGCGCGCTGCCGGACGTGCACCTCGCCCTTCGCGAGGTCGACGTCCTGCCAGCGCAGGCCGCGCAGCTCGCTTGAACGAAACCCGGTGAAGATGGCCGTCACCAGGAACGGCCGACGGCGGCCCATCGCGGCGTTCAGGATGCGCGAGATCTCCTGCGGGGTGGGGATGTCGATCCCGACATGGAGCCTGCCCTCGGCGCGCTTGTCCGCCTTAATGGTGACGTCGCTGGCGACGTTCTGCGCGACGTTGCCACGTCGCTTGGCGTCCTTGATGATGGCCTTCAGGATCCCGAGCACCGTCTTGGCGTGAGTGCGGGAGAGGTCGCGCACCAGGTCGTCGCGTATGGCGTTGATGCGCGGCGTGGTGAGCTTGGCGAGCTTCTCGGCGCCGATCCTGGGGACGATGTGCAGGTCCACGGTCGTGCGGTAGTTGTCGAGCGTCGCCTCCTCGATGTTCTCAAGCTCGACGTAAGTCAGCCAGTCGCGCGCGGCCGCGGCGACGTTAATGCTGCGATTCATAGGGGTGTGGACGCCCTTCGAGACATCCACCTTGACCTGGGCGTGGCGCTCATCGGCGTCCTTCTTACGGGCGAAGGTCTCGATATGGGTCTTGAGCTTTCCGCTTCCGTCAGCGGCGGAGTAGGCGACGACCCACGCCTCCCGCGTCTCGCCCTTCGCGTTCTTCCAGGTGCGCTTGCGGACTGACATTGCATCCCCCCTATTTGCACGGCCACGCGGCGCGAAGGGCTTCGAGGGCGAGGACCATAAACGGCTCGTGCAGACGCGCTGGGCGGCCATCAATGTAGAAGATGACGACCCCGACCAGTTGGCTGATCGGAGCTTCACCCGGGACATCCACGCACATGAGTTTGCGGAAAAAGTTTTGCTGGCTGTCATCCGCTGGACGCGGGTAAATGAGCAGTGCCGATCTCACTAGGGCTCCCATGTTGGACATGCCCGCGATCACTCCCCCGCAGAGGGCCGCCCTCTCGGCCATGTCTCGTGACTGTGTCGGCGACGAATTTAGCGCCGCGCGGCAGCCTTGCACCATGTAGCCCGCGCTGTAGATGTCCTCCTCCGCCGCAGGCGCCGCCGTGACGGCAAGCGCGAGCGCCGCGGCGCCGCCTAAGATGGTCCTGGTTCGCTTGCGGACCGACATGTCATTTCCCCCTGTATTTCAGGCCGCGCTCGATCAAGCGGCGGCGGGAACCTTTACCTGCGCGGTAATGCCGGCTTCCTCGATGCGATTGTCTGCGCTGAGGGCACCTTGGAGGATGAGCACGACGTTATCGGTTCCGTGATCGATTAAGGTTTTCACCGCTTTGCGGATGGACTTCGTAGCGAGGTCTGCAGAGACGGTTCGGCCCCCGACGGCGATAGTGATCTCGGTTCGCGCGGGAGCGTCATCGGGCACAGCGCGAAGTGCAGCAAAGGGAGCCGCATCGATCACCATAGTGACCTTGAGCTTGCGGGCGGTGGTGGCGAGTTTGAACGTCATTTCATGTACCCCTTTGCCCGCAGGTGCTCGATGACAAGCTTCTCGATGTATTGCGAGAGCGAGCGGTGGTCGTCCTTCGCAGCCGTCTCGGCCAATTCCTTCAGTTCCGCCGAGAACCGCATGGTGATTGCATCGGTCTTAGGCTTTGAAAGGTCGAGCTGTTTCGGTTTCCTGGGCATTCTAACATTTCTCTGTTGCGCAATGTGATACAATGCATTACATAGGACATATTGAGAGACAACGCAAGGGAGACGGAAATGAGCGAAGCGCAGAAGACCTTGGTCCTCGAAGCGGTCCAGCACGCGATCGACGGCATGATCACCGACCGCGAGATGGTTAGGACGATTGAGAAAATCACCGGCGGCAAGATCGAGGACCACGAAGGCGTCTTTGGAACCACCGCCTGATCGTGGTTGCAGCCCGGGCGGTGACAGGCTCACCGCCCCAACGGCAACTAGAGAGAGGGAGCCCCGATGCCCGACCAGCAGACCACAGAGACCAAGCGGAAGCCCCGGGCGGACCTCACCGCCGAGGAGAAGGCCCGGCTGGCGAAGTATGGCTCGGTCGAGTTCAAGAGCGCCGGGGCCACGCGGAAGCGGTAGGGGGCAGCGTGAATCCGCCCATCATCATCAAGGAGATCACCGAAGCACCGGCATGAGCCGGAGCGGCCCGACGCCGGGGATTGCAGCCCCGACGCCGAGCCTAGCCACAGCGGAAAGGACCCTTTCCACCATGGATACCGACCAGCCTACCACCGTCACTATCACGCTCAAACTGAGCACCGAGGAGGCGCAGGATCTCGCGGTCCTGCTCCCCCGCCTCGTCGCCGACCGCCTCACACGCTTTTCCTGGCGTAGCTGCGGCGATACCGACGTCACCGTCGCCCGCTGGAACGTCATCATTCAGCGCATCGCCGACGAGCTCGGCCGCGCCGGATTCTCCGCCGTTCGCCGCATGGGAGGTGCGTGATGCCTGTCCACATCAGGAGCCCCCACGGCGATCTGCGCCTCACGCTGTCAAACGGCGACGACGTCCTCGACAGCCAAGTGGCGGCGACCCCCCAAGAGGCGAACCGGGTTGCGATCATGATGATCGCATCCCGCGATGCGTTCGACGCCGGCGACACACTGACCTGCCGGCATGAGACGCAATCCGCAACTGTGCTGCGGGGACCGGGAGGCGGACAATGACACGCATCCCGGACACCAGAATCCACTATGCGAGCGCCGGCGCGGTCCGCCGGCCTCGTCCCGCCGATCCGGCCAGGCCGACCGGCATCCAGATCAACTACGCGAACCTGCTCGACA
>Ga0257161_1000194_pt1 | contig 16517 bp, 15 predicted proteins | sample NR01A_FD_185954 | JGI IMG/M metagenome (GOLD analysis project Ga0257161, IMG submission 185954) | Soil microbial communities from H.J. Andrews Experimental Forest, Oregon, United States - NR-01-A | ecosystem: Environmental > Terrestrial > Soil > Temperate forest > Bulk soil | place: USA: Oregon... | reverse complement strand
CGGCGAGACCACCGAATTGAAGTTGCCGCCCGTCAAGGACGAGATGGCGCGTGCGACCGCGGCCGATAATAAGTTCTACGCCACCTATGGGCCGCGGGAGATCGGCACGCCGTTCCCGTGGTCGCAGGGACCGCGCCGCATGGGCATCGACCGCGAGCGCGGCATCATCTGGGTCGCCAATTCCTGGAGCGGCACGCTCGGCCGCGTCGATGCCAAGACCCTGCAGACGACGCTCATTCCGCTGCCGAACACGTTCACCAATCAGCCCTACGCGGCGATTCCCGACAAGCATCAGAACGTGTGGACGCCGCTGTGGACGACCGACCAGATCGCCAAGTACGATTCCAAGGCCGGCTCGTGGACGATGTTCGACCTGCCGACCCGGGGCACCGAGGTCCGCATTCCGGCACTCCTCGAACGCGGCGACAATGTCGAAGTGGTGTTCGCCTATGCGCGCTCGAGCAAGATCGCGGTGCTGTCGGTGCGCAGCGACGCCGACATGGCGGCCGCGAAGGCGCAGGCGGAATAGGGGTGGACTTGTAGCGGCTCGTAGCCCGGATTGAGCCACCGGGTCCGGCCTTCGGCCGGCCCGATGATAAACTCAGCGAAATCCAGGGACCGCCCTATCAACACGGCAACGCCGCCCTGGGTTTCGCTGACGCTCAACCCAGGCTACAGCTGGCCCATGCGCATCGTCGATATCCACGAGACTGCGATCCCGCTTAAGTCGGACCTCAAGAACTCGAGCTTCGATTTTTCCGAAATGACAACGTCGATCGTCGCTGTCATTACCGACGTCATGCGCTCCGGCCGGCCGGTGGTGGGCTTCGCGTTCAATTCGACCGGCCGCTATGCGTGCGGGGCGCAGATGCGCGAGCGGTTCATCCCCCGCATCTTGCGCGCCGATCCGTCGACGCTCCTAAATGATCGCGGCGATAATCTTGATCCCGCGCGGGTGCTGGCGGCGATGACGGCGCGGGAAAAAATCGGCGGCGATGCGGAGCGCTCGATTGCGATCGGCACCATCGAGGTCGCCGTGTGGGATGCGGTGGCCAAGATCGCCGATCAGCCGCTCCATCGCGTGTTGGCCGAACGGTATAGTGGCGGTCGACTGTCCGACAAGGTGTTTTGCTACGTGGGTGGCGGCTGGTATTGGCCGGGCCAGACGATTACGGACCTGCAGGACGAGATGCGCCGCCATCTCGCGGCCGGCTACACCATGGTCAAGATGAAGGTCGGCGGCCTTCCGGTCGTGGAGGATTGCCGCCGCATCGAGGCCGTGCTGAAAGTGCTGGGGAGCGAACACCGCCTTGCGGTCGACGCCAATGGCAAGTTCGATCGCGCCACCGCCCTTGTCTACGCGAGAGCGCTCAAGCCCTTCGGCCTCAAATGGTTCGAGGAGCCATGCCATCCGCTCGACTACGCGCTCTATGCCGAGATCGCCGCCGCCTATGATGCGCCGCTGGCGGCCGGCGAGAATCTCTATTCTACCGAGGACGTGCAAAACCTCGCGCGGTTCGGGGGGCTGCGCGCTGACCGCGATTTCATCCAGGTCGATCCGCCCCAGGCCTACGGCATCACGCAATACGGCAAGACCGTCGCCATGCTGGAGGGGCAAGGCTGGAGCAGGGCGCAGCTGTTTCCCCATGGCGGCAACCAGATGTCGCTCGCCATCGCGGCGGGCTTCGGGCTCGGCGGCGCCGAATCCTACCCCGGCGTGTTCGGAGCATTCGGCGGCTTTGCGGACGACGCCGAGGTGGAGAACGGATTTATCACCTTGTCGAATCGGCCCGGCATCGGTTTCGAAGGACAGGCCGGGCTGTACCGGCTGATGCGGCAGTTAGTCGAGTAGGGTGGTGCTGGGACCGCGGGCGTCCCGCCCGCCCTTCCCCCACCCCTACCCTCCCCCGCCGGCGGGGGAGGGTAGGGTGGGGGCGGCGGGACGCCCGCGGTCCGGCCGCTTGCGATTTCGCCGCCTCGCGGCAGTTTCCCGCAACCGGAGGAACCCATGGCTACTCTCGACTCGCCGGTTGACACCAAGAGCCTCGAATTCCGCGCCAACGCGGCGCAGATGCGCGCGCTGGTGGAGGAATTGAAGCGCCGTCGCGCCGAGGCGGCGTCAGGGGGCCCCGCCCGGGCGCGGGAGCGTCACGTCGCCCGCGGCAAGCTGTTGCCGCGCGAGCGGGTGCTGCGGCTCATCGACCCCGGCTCGCCATTCCTCGAACTGTCGCCGCTCGCGGCGAACGGCATGTATGAGGACGCCATTCACGGCGCCGGATTGATCACCGGCATCGGCCGGATCGAGGGGTGCGAATGCGTCATCATCGCCAACGACGCCACCATCAAGGGCGGCACCTATTTCCCCATCACTGTGAAAAAGCATCTGCGGGCGCAGGAGATCGCATTCGAAAACCGGTTGCCTTGCATCTATCTGGTCGATTCGGGCGGCGCCAACCTGCCGCGCCAGACCGAGGTGTTTCCCGATCGCGAGCACTTCGGCCGCATCTTTTATAATCAGGCCAATCTTTCCGCCGCCGGCATCGCCCAGATCGCTGCCGTGATGGGCTCATGCACCGCGGGCGGCGCCTATGTGCCGGCGATGTCCGACGAGACCATCATCGTGCGCAACCAGGGAACGATCTTTCTCGGTGGACCGCCGCTCGTGAAGGCCGCGACCGGGGAGGTGGTGAGCGCCGAAGAGCTGGGCGGCGCCGAGGTCCATGCGCGCCGTTCCGGCGTCGCCGACCACTACGCGGCCGATGACCACCATGCGCTCGCCATCTGCCGCCGCATCGTCGCCAATCTCAACGTCGGCAAGCGCGCCGGCGTTGAGTTGGCGGCGCCGCGCGACCCCGTCTGCGAGCCGGCAGAGCTTGATGGCCTGGCGCCGGCCGATCCGAGGAAGTCGTTCGACGTCCGTGCCGTTATCGCGCGGCTGGTCGACGATTCAGTCTTGGACGAATTCAAGGCGCTTTATGGCACCACATTGGTCACCGGATTCGCGCATCTCGGCGGAATTCCTGTCGGCATCGTCGCCAACAACGGAATCCTGTTTTCCGAATCGGCGCTCAAAGGCGCTCACTTCATTGAGCTGTGCTGCCAGCGTCGTATTCCGCTGCTGTTCTTACAGAACATTGCCGGCTTCATGGTCGGCAGCCAATACGAGGCGGGAGGCATCGCCAAGGACGGCGCCAAGATGGTGACGGCGGTCGCCTGCGCACGGGTGCCGAAGATCACCGTGATCATCGGCGGTTCTCATGGCGCCGGCAATTACTCCATGTGCGGCCGCGCGTTCGGACCGCGCTTCCTGTTCACCTGGCCCAACGCACGCATCTCGGTGATGGGCGGCGAGCAGGCTGCGAGCGTGCTCGCAATGGTCAAACGCGAAAACATCGAGGTTGACGGCGGCAAGTGGTCGGAAGTCGAGGAGGAGGAATTCAAGCAACCGATCCGCGAACAGTACGACGCCGAAGGCAATCCATACTACGCCACCGCGCGCCTGTGGGACGACGGCATCATCACGCCCGCCGAGACCCGCCGCGTTCTGATGCTGGCGTTTTCGACGACGCTGAATGCGCCAATCCCGCGCACGCGGTTCGGGGTGTTCCGGATGTAGCGCCGGTCGCCGCGGTCAGATGAGCTGAAGGAAAATCAGAATCAAGCCGATCATGGAAATGACCCACACCCCGGTCCGCAACCACGGCAGGCCGATCACGTAGATGATGGCGTAGATCACACGCGCCCAGAAAAACAACTGTGCGCCGAACCCCGTCATGGCGTTGTTCTTGTTTGTGAGTTCCGTCACGAGCACCAGCACCGCGAACAGCACGAGGTTTTCGAGCATGTTGCGGTGGGCGCGCTGCGCCCGGCCGGCCCAGCTGGTCGCCGGCGGCAGGCTCTCCCGATTGCCGGCAAAGTCCGGCAGGCCAAATTGCAGAATGGCCCCGGACGCGGCGACGAGCATCTGGACGAAGGCCAGCCCGACTGACCAAATGAGCAAAGTCAATTCAAATGACATTGCCGTCCCCCCGGTTTTGGCAGGCTCATGTTGCTATACGAATCGACCACCGCGCGGGCGTGGGCCATTCGCCGCAGCCGTAATGCCGCAATACTGGGCATGGGCGTTTGTATGGCATCTCGCGTTTGCCCGGTTGCGACCGCCACGTTCGTCACTTATGTGCCGCCCTCCCTCCTGGGAGCGCGGGCGTCCCGCCCGCTTGCAAAACGGGCGGGCGCGACGCCGCTCCCAGGAAGGGAGGGGCAGGGCGGGAAAGGAGCAAGTCTCATGACGTTCAAGGTCTACAGCGGTCCGGCCGGGACCGATGCCGTTTCGCCAATCCACAAGGATCGCATGCTGTTCAAGGAGTTTGCGAATTTCGACGAAGCCTTGTCATGGGCGAGCCATGTCAAGGATACCGGGCGGGTGCCGGTCCTACTCGAAGACGAGACCGGCCGAACTCTCGACAAGCGCGAAATCGCAGCGGCGCTCGCGGATCGCAATGCTCGTGACGTGCGTGGTATCACGGCGCAACGCGGATAGGTGCGTCGCGCGGGGCGGGAAAGTTGCCTTCGAACGCGACTGCAAACGCCCTTCGCCGCAGGCGATTTTGCCTACGCCACGAGATCGTCCGCCGGACGGCGCACTGCTACACCTTAGAAACGGCACGCTGCGCGAGTGCACTGCCACCCCTAGTCGCTCGCATCGTGAAAAGCGGCCTAAGGAAATGCAGGGGCGACCCTTGTGGTCGCCCTGCTGCCGGCAGACACGGCACGGAAAACCGGGCGACCACAAGGGTCGCCCCTACAGCACCGTTACAAGCTCTTATAGAGCCGCTCGTCGTACAGCGCTCCGCTCATGGGGCCGAGCTTCTCGCGGAATTCCTTGGTGGAGACGGTGGCGATGTGGGCGTCGTGCGCGGCGCGGTTCTTCCAGGTTTCCATGACCGTGAAGTGGTTCGCCCGGTTGTTTTGCTGCCACGCCTCGAAGCGCTCCGCATTCGGTTCCTTGCGGGTGTCCTCGGCGAGCTTCTTGAGCATAGCAATGCAATCGTCTTTGCTGGGCGGGATGACGTCCACGTGGGTGACGGCATAGATCGCGCCCTCGCTGGCCGACGCCGGCGTCGGCGCGACAGCGATGCCATTGCTCGGCCGCTCGTCATAAAAGCTTGCTTGCAACGGCTTGAGCTTGTCCTTGAACTGCTTCAGGGCGCCGCCGCCTACATGGGCCTCGGCCGCCTTCAGGTCGGTCCACGCTTCCAGAATGACGAACTGGTTTTCGCGGTCCATGCGTTGGAGAATATCGTAGCGCTGATTGCCGGCTTCCTTGCGGCTCGCTGTGGCCACTTGCTTGAGGAGGCCCGCCGTTTCACCCTGGGCGGACGGTACGACTTCGATGTAAGTGACCATGTAGGCAGTTCCTCCCGCCGGGGCTTGCGCCATGGCGGCCGGGGCGACCGCCATGGCGGCGGCTACGATCAGCATCCCACAAAAAACCCTCATCGTTTCTCTCCTTAAGAATATCGAGCCGGGCATACGGTCTTGTTCTTCGCCGCGAAACCTATCGCCGCGAACCGCTGCCCGTCAAATGGTAACTGGGAGAGCGCTGTTGGGATATTCGATCATATGCACGTCATTCCGGAGCGCCGCGAGGCGGCGCGCCGGGAGTCCGTAACCCACCATCTGAGAGGTATGGACACCGGGCTCGCCACCATAGCCCGTCCATCGGGTCCCGCCTTCGGCGGGCCCAATGACAAGCTCCGACGGGCGTAAACGCCCTGATGGTGGTGGCACCGCGGAAGGACTGACCAGGTTTGGGGAACGCATTGAGCGTATGATTCGGTTCATGCAATCGATTCACTAGCTGGAGGTCACCCACTTCACCAACCGATCGAATTGATCCCTGACATAATTGACCGTCGTTTGCTTGAGATCGTTCGCGGTCGTCCAGTTCACAAGCGGACTAGATGCGCCCGGCTGCATGTTGTCGTGGATCGCGGCGCCCCCGACTGTCAACGCCACACCGACGATAAGCCCAAGGATAAATCGCATTGCCCATACTCCTGCTGGTGGCTCTTTAGATAGTTCAGCCGCGGCGGTTGCGACCGCCGCCGCAAGCCTGTCACACGCAAAAAGTCTCTCCCCGGCGCAATCATACGCGACCGCGCGTGGCGGGAAGATGTCCGATCCTTAAGACTGTTGGATTCGGAGATTGAGGTGGAAATACGAAATTAGAGAAAGATTCAAGGCCCCGGACCTTCGGGTCCGAGGCCGGTCTTGGTTACAGCGTGCAAAAGCGGATCAGCACACCCAGCGCGGCCGCGGCCCCCACGGGGTCTCAACCCAGCGCCGGCAACCGGAGCCGTAGCCACCGTAGTAAAAGCGTGGGCCACCCCAGCCCCACCCACCGCCATGCCAGCCATGATGCCAGCCACCATGCCATCCGCCATGCCCCCAGGCCGAGGCGGACGTCGGAGCGAGCGCCGCCGTGCCGAGAGCGATCGCGGCGACGGCAGCAAGAGAAAGCTTACGGAACATCTTCAGGTCTCCTCTCCAATGGATGAGATGCGCTCTTCGCATCGCCCTTCATTCTTCGTCGTTTTGGCTGACCAGATGGTTCAGCTTGCAACCACAATATCGAGTCCGGCCTGAACCTGAGGTGAGCCGGAAATTTCTTGCATATTCAGCGACATGAATGGCAGGTGCTGACGGCATTCATGTTCCGTTCATGAATGCCGCAATGCCTTGCCGGGTGGGGATGCTAGCCGCTATAAGCGCGGCGGCTTTGTCGTTTGAAGTGAAGGATCAATTCGAAAAATGGCGATGGAACGTACGTTCTCGATCATCAAGCCCGACGCGACGGCGCGCAATCTGACGGGCGCCGTCAATGCCATGATCGAGCAGTCCGGCCTGCGGATCATCGCGCAGAAGCGGATGCGAATAAGCCGCGAGCAGGCCGAGACCTTCTACGCGGTCCATCGCGCGCGGCCGTTCTTCGGCGAACTCGTAGACTTCATGACATCCGGTCCGGTGGTGGTGCAGGTGCTGGAAGGCGAAGACGCCATCGCCAAGTATCGTGATCTGATGGGAGCAACCGATCCCGCGAAGGCGGCGCCCGGCACGATCCGCAAGATCTACGCCAAGTCGATCGGCGAGAATTCGGTGCATGGTTCGGATGCCGCCGAGACCGCGGTCAAGGAAATCGGCCAGTTCTTTGCCGGCAACGAGATCGTGGCCTGACGAGGCGCCGCACGCGTCATTGAGTCGCGATCCTGGCTGGCTTCCGGTCAGGTTGAAGCACATGGCCTCTCTCCGGGGTCGTGGCCGGGCTTGTCCGGCCACCCCGATTATTCTTGCCCTGTGCGTCAACGTGCGGAGGTCGCCGGGACAAGCCCGGCGACGACGCTGGTGTGATTCAACGCGATCGAAATCCACTCTAGCCATGCTCCTGTACCGCCTTGTAAGCTGATTGGGCACTGACAGACACGTCATTGTCGCCCATTTCTAGCGGCGGGAGCGGACGGCGAACTCTGGGGGAACGACCTCGTGGAAATGCTGGTAAGCGAAATGATGCGGCCGACGTTCTGGCTCGCGGCCCTTCAGATCATGGGAATCAACATTCTGCTGTCCGGAGATAATGCGGTCGTGATCGCGCTTGCGGTCCGCGCGCTGCCGCCGCGGGAACGGTTCTGGGGCATGGTGCTGGGCGCCGGCTGTGCGGCGGTATTGCTGATCCTGTTTACCGGGATCGTGGCGACCTTGTTGAAGCTGCCGTATCTCAAGCTGATCGGCGGGCTCGCGCTGTTCTGGGTCGCCGTCAAGCTCGTGGCGCCGCAGCCGCATGATGCCGAAGATTCGCCGGAGGCGGTCGAGGATTTATGGCGGGCGGTTCGCGTCGTCGTCATCGCCAACATCGTGATGAGCCTCGACAACGTGATCGCGGTCGCGGCGGCCGCAAAGGGGAACTACTTGCTGCTGGGGCTCGGATTGGCCGTCAGCATTCCGGTCGTCATCGCCGGCAGCGCGCTGTTCCTGGCGCTGCTCGAGAGATTTCCGTGGGTCGTGTGGGCCGGTGGGGCCCTGCTGGGGTGGATCGCCGGGGGGCTCTTGCCAGACGACGCCATCGTTTCCCAGTACATCGCCAGGATGTACGGAATGCCCATCGAGCCCAGTCTGTGGCCGGACGCACAGGTGATTTCGGACGGCCTCTCAGCCGCAACGAAACTCTCGCTGGAGACCGACTACTCGTGGATGGGAAGCGCGGGTCGGCTGATGTTCGAGTTCGAACTGGATCCGGTCGGACTGGCTTGCGGCATATTGGGTGCGATCTTCGTCGTCCTCATGGGGTTGTATTTGGTGCACGCGAACAGCGCGGCCGAATCGAAGCCGGCGCCGTCAGCTAAGAGCGGGTTCTGATGAGACCCAATGACCGCTCAGCCGTCATGCCCATCCCCGGATCAACTGCGGGGACGGCCTTGACTGAGGAAAGTGGTTTGATTTGACTCGAACCTGCCGGAGAACAGGCCACTCACGCCATGAATCAGCCCGTGCGGAATGCCGGGGCTGCGGCTCGGATCGGCGCATCCGCATGCCCGCATGACTGTCCGTCCACCTGCGCGCTCGATGTAGAAATCGTCGATGGGAGCACCATCGGCCGCATTCGCGGCGCCGCGGACAACGACTACACGTCGGGGGTCATCTGCGCCAAGGTGGCGCGTTATGCCGAGCGGGCGCACCATAAGGATCGTCTGCTCACCCCGCTGCGTCGCAAGGGCCGCAAGGGCAGCGGCGAGTTTGTCCCGATCGCGTGGGATGACGCTCTCGACATCACGGCGGAGGCGCTGCTGCGCGCTGAACAGCGCCACGGCGCCCAATCGGTGTGGCCGTATTACTATGCCGGCACCATGGGGCTCGTCATGCGCGACGGCATCAATCGTTTGCGCCATGCCAAGAAATATTCGGGCTTCCATTCCACCATCTGCGTCAACCCGGCCTATAGCGGCTTTGCGGCCGGCGTCGGCAAGATCGCCGGTCCCGATCCGCGCGAAATGTCGAGGTCCGATCTGATCGTGATCTGGGGCACCAATGCGGTGAATACCCAGGTCAACGTGATGACCCATGCGATCCGTGCGCGCAAGGAACGCGGCGCCAAGATTGCGGCCATCGATGTGTACATGAACGGCACGATGGCGCAGGCGGATCTGCCGGTCCTGATCCGTCCCGGCACCGATGGGGCGCTTGCCTGCGCGGTGATGCATTGCCTGTTTCGTGACGGTCGCGCCGATCACGACTATCTGGCCCGCTATACGGACGCACCGCAGGAGCTTGCCGCCCACGTGCGCGAGCGGACGCCGGCCTGGGCGTCGGGCATCACCGGCTGCGATGTCGCCACCATCGAGGCCTTTGCAAAGCTGATCGGCGAGCGCAAACGCGCCTTCTTCCGGCTCGGCTACGGCTTTTCCCGCTCCCGCAACGGCGCCGTCAACATGCATGCGGCGAGTTGCATCCCGGCGGTGACGGGCGCCTGGCTGCTCGAAGGCGGCGGCGCATTCCACGGCAATGCCGACATCTACCACTTCGACAAGACAATGATCGAAGGGCTCGATGTCCTTGATCGCTCTGTGCGCATGCTCGACCAGTCGCGCATCGGCGCCATCCTGGAAGGCGACGATGACGCGCTTGCCGGCGGGCCGAAGGTGGCGGCGCTCTTCATCCAGAACACCAATCCGCTTTCGGTCGCGCCTGAGCAGGACCGGGTGAAACGCGGCTTTGCCCGCGAGGACCTGTTCGTTTGCGTCCATGAGCAGTTCATGACGGAGACCGCCCGCTTAGCCGACATCGTGCTGCCGGCAACCATGTTCCTGGAGCACGACGACTTTTATCGCGGCGGCGGCCATCAATACATCATCCTGGGGCCGAAACTGATCGAGCCCCCGGGCGAATGCCGCAACAATCATGAGGTTCATTGTGCGCTGGCGCAGCGCCTCGGCGCCGTGCATCCGGGCTTCGCCATGACTCCCCGCGAACTGATCGACTGGACCTTGCGGGCATCCGGTTGGGGCACGCTAGCGGAGCTCGCGGCAAAACGGTGGATCGATTGCCAGCCCGATTTCGCCACCGCCCATTATGTCGGGGGTTTCGCGTGGCCGGACGGCAAATTCCGCTTCAAGCCGGATTGGGGGAACGTGCCGTTCCGCAGCCCGGTCAGGTCGGGCCCGGTGGAGCGCATGCCGGCGCTGCCCGACCATTGGGACGCCATCGAAGGAGCCGACGACGTCCATCCCTTCCGCCTCGCGACGTCGCCGGCGCGGAATTTCCTCAACTCGACGTTTACAGAAACGCTCGCCTCGATTTCGCGGGAAAAACGACCGGAGGTTCTGATTCATCCGGCCGACGCCGCGGCTGCAGGAATCAATGGGGGTGACGAAGTGATGCTCGGCAATCGACGCGGCGAGGTCCTCCTCCATGCGCGGCTTTATGACGGCGTCCGCCGCGGCGTGCTGATTGCAGAGTCGATCTGGCCCAACGATGCCTATCCGGATGGCCGGGGGATCAACACGTTGACCGGCGCCGATCCGGTCGCCCCATATGGCGGCGCCGCTTTTCATGACAACAAGGTCTGGATCAAGCCGCGAACGCGTGTCGTCTAGTCGATCGCTTCAGTCGGTCTGAAAGGATCGGGAGCATCGTGAAAAGCGAGCCTCAAGGAAGATGTAGGGGCGACCCCTGTGGTCGCCCCGGTTTGCGCACCTCGTCCGCCAAAGGGCGACCACAAGGGGTCGCCCCTACATCACGACGCGACGATCATCCGTGCAGCAAACCAAGCCGTGGATACTGGATCGCAAGCGGGGCAACACGCAACTGGCGGCCTAACCAAAAAAACCTCTAAACTGCACACCGGCCAATACCCGTTCAACAAGCAGCTTATGTCCGGGTTTCGACATAATGATCTTTCACCGTTTAAGTCCTTGAAGTTCTTAGCCATGCGATCAGATTGCGAGCCTTGCTTCGGCCGTATTTTAAGTATCTATTACCAGTAGCAATCGGAATTTTTGGCCGTTCGTTCGGCCGTAGGCTTTAATGAGCGATCGCCTCGAACCCCTCAAAAATCCGGCTTGTTGGCGCGAACCGCAGCGAGGCATTCGCGTCTCATCTTAAGTTCTGACTGATCTGGGAGACAGACGATGCAAAAAGGCACCGTCAAATGGTTCAATCCAACTAAGGGCTATGGGTTCATCAAGCCCTCGACCGGGGATAAAGACGTGTTCGTCCATATCTCGGCCGTCGAGCGCGCTGGCCTCAGCACCCTCAACGAGGGACAGGTCGTCGAGTACGAACTCGTCAGCAACCGCGGCAAAACCTCCGCGGAAAACCTCAAGGTCGCGTAGCGGCCCTTGCCGGACTCCCGGCAAACGGGTGTTACCCCGTAGCCCCCCGGTTTCGAACCGGGGGTTTTTGTTTTTGGCGCCGGTTTAGACAATTTTTGTTGCAGAGGCCTTATATTCTTATTGCGAATGCCTATATTCTTATTGCGAAAGCCTATATTCGGGGAAACATTTTTCCCTGGCGGATTTCGTCGGGGCCGATTCGCCCTTGCCGGGACTCGTTAGCTTGGATCGAAATGAACTCAGTTTCACGGATTATCAGGCCGCTACCTTTCGTCCAGGTTTCGACGGATTGCGCGGCATTGGTTTTCTCCTTGTCGTGACCGCACACATCCCGGCGGTGCCGTGGTTCTCTTATCTGCAGGGGTGGACGGCAGTCTGGGTGTTCTTTGCGATCAGCGGCTACCTGGTGACGATGCTGTTGATCCGGGAGGAGCGCAAGACCGGTGCCATCGCGTACGGGGCGTTTCTGACAAAGCGCTTCTTTCGCATCGTGCCGGCCTATGCGGCCGCGATACTGATCTATTGGATCGCACTTTATTCTCTGCCGCCGCTCGCCGATGAGTACCGACTGTTCATGGCGAGGCTGCCCTACTATCTCACCTTGATGCCGGAATATGCCCACACCGACGTGTTCACGATCTTCGTTCATTCGTGGATCATTGGCATGGAGGCAAAATTCTATGTCTTCTTTCCCGCCATCGTGTTCCTCCTGATCAAGAATGACAGCTGGCGGTTCGGCGTGACAGCGGCAACCACCGCGCTGTTGACCGCCCAAGGATCCTTCACGGCGAACGCCTATTGCGCGATCCTGTCAGGCGTCATGTTGGCGCAACTGCTCGAATGGCCGCGCAGCTTTGCGGCGATCGCGATGCTGACGCGGGTGCCGGCCGCGGTGCCGATGGGGTTCGTGGTCGCGCTGTTCGTCATGCTGCGGTATGTCGAAGTGCTGCCGGCGGTGGCCGCGGTTACGGCCTATCTGGTCGCCCATGTGACGCTGCGAGACAGCCTCATGCGGCGCCTGCTCACTTACGGTCCGTTGGTCTATCTGGGCCGCCGGTCCTATGGGGCCTATCTGCTCCACGTGCTCGCCATCCATCTCGGGTACATGGCGTTCGGCAGCACCACGGTCATGAGCGGCCTGCTGACGGCGTGCTTTACGCTCGCCGTGACGATCCCGGCAGCGGAGTTGCTGTACCGGACGGTTGAACGCCCCGCCATGGAGATGGCGCGGCGGCTGACGGAGCGCTGACGTGATGAAATCGTCGTGAAAGTCAGGAACTGCGCAAAGCGAGACCGCGTTGGCCGCATATGCAGGCACGACGCGATGACCTTAAGGACAGTTTCTATCTGTACATTATGCGCGCCAGCATAGGCGCCGGGCTGCGGAGTCAGTACACTCCGAACGGGCATTTGCCGGACCGGCTAGCTGAACTGTTGCGAGAGCTCGACAGGCCGGGGGGGCAAATCGCGGAAAAACGAAGCCCGCCACGGATGCGCAAGCGCACGCGAGGACACTAATCGCTCGTGGTCGGTGCCTTCAGCTGTGGCCCAAGGCTCGACGCCAAAAATCATCACGGTCTGCCGGCCCCCACCCGTCCTCCGCATGCGGCGGAAGGATAGGGTTGGGGCCAAGCGGCCGCGCTGCAACCGGCGAGCGCCTTCAGGCCCGGATAATACCGCGCCGTTATACGCCCGACGTAGCGGCGCAGATTTTCGCGCCGTTCGGCAGCGCTGCGCAGGCGTGACTCGAAATGCGGACATAACACCGCGCAAACAAAGGCGAACATGGTGGCGTCCGCTCCGGTTGGCTCGCCGCCCATGAAAAACGGCTTGTCCCCAAGGAAATCCGAGATCGCGTTGATCGATCGCGTTCCCAGCGCGAGAATTTCTTCGGGCGAATGGCGGCCAAGGCCCTGGCCGTGAAGGGTGGCCCGCAGCTTGCGGCGGATCATCGCAGTCACGACCGGCCTGATCGCCGCCGGGACATTGTCGAAGAACCGGACAGGGCCCTTGCGGAAATTCTCCTCGATCATCCATCGGTCATGCACGCTAACCCAGTAGAGCTGGTCTTCAGCCATTTTCTCGAACGCCCAGGCCGTCGCCTTCTGGGCGGGGTCGAGCCCGCGGTCGAAATCGATCCGGTATTTTTTCTCGATGTGCCAGCGGATGAAGGTCGAATCCGGGACCACCACACCGTCATCATCGATGTAGGGGATTTTACCCTTGGGCGCTTTGGCGAAGCCCGTGGTGTCCGTGCGATAGAGGAGGTTGGCCATCTTCAGCAGCGTTTCGACTTTCATGGCGAAGGGGCTGGGGTCCGGCAGGCCGAATGCTGGACCGAAATTGTACAGGGTGATCATGAGCGTCGCTCTTGTACTCAACGAACCGCCGCAGGCCTCGATCGCCCCGATGAGCGCAACGAAATCCGGGAAAGCCGTGGCGATATGGCGACGCCGCTCCCGGGTTTCGCTTGCGCTCAACCCGGGCTACAAACGGGCGACGCGCTTGCGCTGCCCATGTGTTTGAGCGCGTTCAAACCGGATCGAATCCAAGCGATCAAGGCCTACGCACGATCAATCAAAAACCTGGCAGCTATGTTCCCTGAACAGGCGTCAACCATCTCCTCGGATGAAGCATCCAAGCCGAGCCATGACGGCAGAGCGGAATTGAACGCGCTAACGGAGATCCGGAACGATCAACTGAGCAGTCGGCACGACCGCCGTGGCATTGCGCACCGAGCCGTCCGACGCGAAGCTTGATTTTCCGCCGGCGACGAGGCCGAGCGCCAGCGGATAGAGGCGAAGTTCGGCCGCAAGCACACGGGCGGCGAGCGCGTCCGGCGTGTCGTCGTCGAGCACCGGCACTGCGGCCTGAGCGATGATCGGCCCGGAATCGACTTCCGGCACCACGAAATGGACCGTTGCCCCGTGAATCTTCACGCCGGCCTTAAGCGCTCGCTCGTGGGTGTGAAGCCCCTTGAACGACGGCAGCAGGGCCGGGTGGATGTTGATCATCCGGGAGCTCCAGCGCAGTACGAAGGAGGGCGTGAAGAGCCGCATGAAACCCGCAAGGCAGACGATGTCGATGCGTTGGGCTTCGAGCTGCGCCTGCACGGCCCGCTCGAACGCCTCGCGATCCTTGCCAAACGCGGCATGATCCACGACTGCGGTGGCGATGGCGTCGGCGCTGGCGCGCCGCAGTCCACCGGCCTCGGGCCGGTTTGACAACACCAGCGCGATTTCCGCCGGATAGCCGGGCTCCTTGGCAGCTGCGATCAATGCCGCCAGGTTGGCGCCACGGCCGGAAATCAGGACGGCGACACGCTTTCTCGCCATGGCCTAATCCGCGATGGCAAGCCGGCCCCGATAGGCCACAATGCCCGCCGGCTGGTCGATCGCATGCTCCACCACCCGGCCCAGGTGCACCACCTTTTCGCCGCTCCGCTCCAGCACAGCCGCGACCGCATCAGCCGCGGCCGCCTCGACGATGGCGATCATGCCTACGCCGCAATTGAAGGTGCGCAGCATTTCGGGTTCCGCAATGCCGCCCGCCGCTGCCAGCCACCGGAACACCGGCTTGACCGGAATGCACGCGAGGTTGATCTCGACCCCGAGGCCTTTCGGGAGCACCCGCGGAATGTTGTCCGGGAAGCCTCCCCCGGTGATATGGACAAGCGCCTTGACGGCGCCGCTCTCGCGGATCGCGGCGAGGCACGACGCCACATAGACGCGGGTCGGCGTCAGCAGGGCCTCGCCGAGGGACCGCTCTCGGTCAAACGGCGCGGGCGCGCTCCAGGCCATGTCGTTTGCCTCCACGACTTTGCGGACCAGGGAATAGCCATTGGAGTGCACGCCTGACGACGCCAGTCCAAGCATGGCGTCGCCTGCCATGATGTCGCCGCGTGGCAGCACGGCGCCGCGCTCGGCCGCGCCGACCGCGAAGCCCGCGAGATCGTAGTCGCCGGCCTGATAGAGCCCCGGCATTTCGGCGGTTTCGCCGCCGATAAGGGCGCAGCCGGCTTGCCTGCAGCCCGCCGCGATCCCGGCCACCACCGCCGCGCCAACCTCGGGAATAAGCCTGCCGCAGGCGAAATAGTCGAGAAAGAACAGCGGTTCGGCGCCCTGGACCACGAGGTCATTGACCGACATGGCGACGAGATCAATGCCGATGGTGTCGTGCTGTCCGGTCTCGATGGCAATCTTGACCTTGGTGCCGACGCCGTCCGTAGCGGCGACCAGCACCGGATCGCGGAAGCCGGCACGCCTCAAGTCGAACAATCCGCCGAACCCGCCGATTTCCGCATCCGCCCCGGCGCGGGCGGTGGCGCGCACCAGCGGCTTGATCAGGTCCACCATGCGGTTGCCGGCGTCGATATCGACGCCAGCCTGCGCATAGGTGAGGCGGTCTCGGATGTGGTCGGTCATGCTTGCGCCTTTCGCAACGCGTGGTACGGCCGAATGGCAGCCGGCGCAATGGGCTGATCTTATCCCTCACGGTCTTCGAGCCGTCTTCGGGGAGCCCAAAGCGCGTACCGTTGGCGAAGCGAAGTCGGGTGGGGTAACTTGGCGATTTGCCGCAGCCATCACGCGGAGAGGGACGATGAGCATTCGATCGATGCGTGCCGCCGCTCTCCTGATGCTGGCCACCGGGCTTCGCACCGACCCTGCCGTCGCCCAGGCGGACCGTTTCGTGCCGTTCCCGACCCACACGATCAAGATCGTTGTCCCGTTTCCTGCCGGCGGGCCGACCGACATCAACATCCGCATTATCGCCCAGCGCATGGGCGAGGATTGGAGAGTGCCGGTGGTGGTCGAGAACCGCCCCGGCGCCAATACGGCGATCGGGGCGCAAGCTGTCGCGCGCGCCGAGCCCAACGGCTACACGCTGCTCGCCGCGATGGACCAGACCTTGGTGATGAATCCGGCCGCCGCCACCGGGCCGCTGAGCTACGATCCCTTCAACGATTTTGCCGCCATCACGCTGACAGCCAGGAACACCTCGCTCCTGACCGTGCGGGCGGACGACGGGCCGCGCACCGTGATGGAATTGATCGCGCGCGGGAAGGCCGGGCGCCTCACTTATGGCGCCGGCATCGTCATCACGCGGCTCGCCGGCTATCTGCTCGGCCAATTC
>Ga0257161_1000193_pt1 | contig 16569 bp, 11 predicted proteins | sample NR01A_FD_185954 | JGI IMG/M metagenome (GOLD analysis project Ga0257161, IMG submission 185954) | Soil microbial communities from H.J. Andrews Experimental Forest, Oregon, United States - NR-01-A | ecosystem: Environmental > Terrestrial > Soil > Temperate forest > Bulk soil | place: USA: Oregon... | reverse complement strand
CGATCTTCCAAGGCCGGAATGTCTTGCTCATGCCCCCAGGCAGAATCTGATTCGTCCTTCACAGGCCAGCGAAATCCACCTAATACTCGGACAGGCTCCGAGGCATAGGTCGCGAATTACCGGCTGACTGGATTCCGGCGCCGCCACAGCCTTTGACCTCGTCCTTGCGGAGCATCGCGAAGCAATGCGTCCGGTTGTTGTTGACGCAATTCTGCAGATATCGCGATTATTCAACCGGTTGTGACGCACTGCCGCCAACCCGGCGAAGGCTTAATGTTGTTCCTTCTCAGGAGCAGTTTTATGCGATAGACTTGTGCCGGAAGAAGGATTTGGCACACCAACGGGCCGATAGGCGGGCGGAAAACCATGACAAAATCGCAACGTGCATCTCTCCTGTTAGGACTGGCGCTGGCTCTCCCTCTCGCGTTTTCCGGAATGGCATGGGCCGGTGGCGCCTCGCTGGACGAGGACGAGGAAGATCAGTCGAACGCGGGCGTTTCGTTTTTCGGGTTTGCCAAGGATCTGGATCGCGGCGGCGGCGTCGCGGATGCCAAGGTGAGCGCCGAAATCAAGAACCGCAATGCCAGCCTCGTGACTCGCACCGACGATCAGGGTCATTTCAAATTTTCCGGCTTCAGCAAAGACATCGATCCGAAGGACGTCGAGATCTCCTGCAGCAAGGAAGGTCTCAAGCTGCAGCGGACCGTGCGGCGTCAACCGCCGGGCGGCGATGCGGCGACCTCGATCGAAGTCGATTGCTTGATGGTCAAGCCGTAACGGCCGGCGGGCGTAGCGCTCCCATGAGTATCTGCAGCGATGCGCGTGGCGCTCTAGCGGGATTCCTATTCGGCGTGTTGTTCAGCGCGCTGCTCCCGGCGAACGGGGCTTTCGCCGAGCTGTTGTTTGACACGCCCGATTTGGCGCTGACCGGCCGCGTGACGTCTTCTCAGGAAGGTGCCATGGAGGGCGTCCTGGTCAGTGCGCAGCGGACCGGCTCGCCCGTCAGCGTCACCGTCGTAACCAATCAGGCCGGCCGCTACAGCTTCCCGGTCGATCGTCTCACGCCCGGGCATTATGCGTTGCGCATCCGGGCGATTGGCTACGAGCTTGATGGGCAGGCCGCTGCCGATGTTGCCGCTAAGGGAACGGTGACGGCCGATCTCGCGCTGCGCAAGCTCGACGACATCGCCTCCCAGATGACCTCGACCGAATGGCTGATCAGCATGCCGGGCGCGCCCGAACAAAAGCGCCCGCTGATCGAGTGCATGAGCTGCCATACCTTGGAGCGCGTGGTGCGCTCGAAGTTCACGGCCGACGAGTTCGTCGGCGTGCTCAAGCGCATGGCAAACTACGCCAACAACTCAACCATGCAGAAGGTCCAGGCGCGGGTCGCGGAACGCGAAGTGCCCGACGACCGGGCGCGGCGGGTCGGCGAATATCTCGCGACAGTCAATCTGAGCAAACGCGACCGCTGGGATTATGAGCTCAAGGCGCTGCCGCGTCCGACCGGCGCGGCAACGCGCATCATCATCACCGAATACGACATGCCGCGCCTCACGATCGCGCCTCACGACGTGCGCACGGATGCCGACGGCTTCATCTGGTATTCGAATTTCGTCGAGCCCTATCTCGGACGGCTCGATCCGCGTACCGGCGCCCACGCGGAATTCGCGTACAACTTGCCGAAGCCGAATTTTCCTGCCGGCGCGCTCGCGCTCGAGCCCGACCATGACGGCAACTGGTGGCTTGCCCTGATGTTCCAGGGCGGGCTCATGAAGTTCGATACCCGCACCAATACGTTCCGCCATTATCCGCTGCCTGCCGAACTTAACTCCGACACCGCGCAGCAATCCATGGTGATGCCGCGTCAGTCCCATGTGGATGGCAAGGTGTGGACGAACGACGTCAACACGCATTCGATTCTGCGGCTCGATCTGGCGACCGGCGCCTATGAGCGCGTCGATCCGTTCCAGGGCATGCCGATCGGCGTCAATCGCCAGCATTCGCCCTATGGAATGACAGCCGACCAGGGCAACAATCTCTACTTCATGGATTTTGGCGACGAGAGCGTGGGGCGGATCGACGCTAAGACCTTCCGGGCCACCATTTACCCGACGCCGACACCCCACTCGCGCCCGCGTCGCACCATGCTGGACGACAAGGGGCGACTGTGGTTTGCGGAGTTTGCCGCGAACAAGCTCGGCATGTTCGACCTCGATCGCGAAAGCATCAAGGAATGGGACGCACCGACGCCGCACACTTATCCCTACGACGTCTATCTCGATCGGAATGGCGAATTGTGGAGCGGCTCGATGTCGAATGACCGCGTGTTGCGGTTCGACCCGCAGACCGGAAAGTCCATTGAGTATCTGTTGCCGCGCCAGACCAATATTCGCCGGATTTTCATCGACAACACCACCACGCCGGTGACCTTCTGGGCCGGCAACAACCACCACGCCGCCATTCTCAAGATCGAACCGCTCGATTAGAGCGGGGTCGGTCAGATCGTTTGCCGACGATACCCAACGGACCTCATCCTGAGGAGGCCGCGCTCTTGCGCGGCCGTCTCGAAGGATGGACCCAGGCACTGACTCGTTCCATCCTTCGAGACGCCGTGCTGCGCACGGCTCCTCAGGATGAGGGTTGATTTCTTCATGCACCCGAAGGCGGGGTCGGTATCCACAGCGACGATGCGGAGCATGGAATTCCGCTTTCGCGATACAGTAGCGCTGGTACGCGGTTCGCAATGGGCAATCCGGGGGAAGCACCATGCAAGGCATCAACTACTGGGCAGTCGTCATCGCCGCGGTTGTTGGATATGCGGCGGGAGCATTGTGGTATTGGGGCTGGTCGAAGCCTTGGATGGAGGCACAAGGCTTCACCCCGGAATCCATGAAGGCCAATCAATCCCCGGTCCCATACCTGGTCGCCTTTGTGGCGAACGTAGTAATAGCCGTGATGCTGGCAGGCCTCGTGGGTCACCTCGGCATCGCCGGGGTGACGATCCGCACCGGCGTCATTTCAGCGGCGGCGGTCTGGCTCGGTTTTGTCGCGACGACACAGACCGTGAACTATAGCTTCGGCAAGCGCCCGCTCAAGCTGCTCATGATCGACAGCGGCCATTGGCTGGTGGTGCTGCTGCTGCAGGGAGTGGTCATCGGCTTCATGGGCGTGGGCTGACCGTCCGCTTCGCCGAGCGCTTGCCGCTGCTCTTTAGATGTTATGCCCTTTCTTTCGCAGCTCCTCGATCATGCGGCTTTGCACTTCCGCGCCGACCTGTCGACCCCAGGCCTGACCCGCAGTCAGGCTTTCCTGGGCGATGGCGGGCATCTTCTGGAGAAGTTTCTGACCCAGAGAGGTCCGATAGAACGCCATCATCCCGCGCATCTCTTCGGCGGTGAAGTTCCGCGCATAGATCAGCGCCATCAACTCCACGAGCTCGGTTGTCCGCGCATTCATGTTTTCAAGAAGCGCCGGCACGAATGCGTCGAAATCCTTTTCGACTTCGGGCCGACCCTGAACGATGGCCGACCTCAAGGCCGCAAAGATTGACGGCAATATCTGTTTGACCTGATCGGCTGCCCTCACCACTCCGACCAATTCGCGGGCGGCGGCAAGTGCCTCCTGCGGGGGTGTCGCCGTGGCCTGGGCCCGCGCAGGGCCCGAACCAATCAGGCACAAAGCGATGGCGCCCGCCAACATGAATTGTCTGCTCATTTCCAGACCTCCCATGCAAAGCCGTCTGGCCGCCCAATCCGCAGCGGCGGATGCAGCCTACATCATAGCTTGATTGATTTCGATTAATCGTCCTTGACCAAAGTGTGGCATTCGATGCCTTGTGGCGCCCGGAATGCACGGCGCATAATAATGACGCGATCGAAAGGCGCGGCGCACAAAATCGCGCGCCGTCGAGGAGAGGAAGCATGAGCGAGCAGGTCTACGACGTTCCCGCCGAATGGAGCAAACGCGCCTACATCGATAACGCCAAATATGCCGCCATGTACGAGCGTTCGATCAAGGATCCGGCCGGCTTCTGGGCCGCGGAAGGAAAGCGCATCGACTGGTTCAAGCCGTTCACCAAGGTCAAGAACACGTCGTTTGATCTCAACCACGTGTCGATCAAATGGTTCGAGGACGGCGTCACCAACGTGGCGCACAACTGCATTGATCGCCATCTCGAAAACCGCGGCGACCAGATCGCCATCATCTGGGAAGGTGACGATCCGAAACATGACCGCAAGATCACCTACCGGGAGCTTCACGCCGAGGTCAGCCGGTTTGCCAATGTGCTCAAGGCGCGGGGCGCCCGCAAGGGTGACCGCATCACGATCTATCTGCCGATGATCCCCGAAGCGGCCTACGCCATGCTGGCCTGCGCCCGCATCGGCGCCATCCATTCCGTCGTGTTCGGCGGATTCTCGCCGGACTCGCTCGCCGGGCGCATAGAGGACGCAAAATCCACGATCGTGATCACGGCCGATGAAGGCGTGCGCGGCGGACGCAAGATTCCGCTCAAGGCAAATGCCGACGCGGCCGCCGACCGCGCCGGGGGCGTCGCCAGCATCATCGTGGTGCGCCGCACCGGCGCCGCCGTGAATATGAGATCCGGTCGTGATTTCTACTACGATGAAATCGCCAAGGAGGTGGCGGGCGAGTGTCCCTGCGAACCGATGAACGCCGAGGATCCGCTCTTCATCCTCTACACGTCGGGTTCCACCGGCAAACCCAAGGGCGTGCTGCATACCACGGGCGGCTATCTGGTGTTCGCCGCGATGACGCATCAATACGTCTTCGATTATCACGACGGCGATATCTACTGGTGCACCGCCGACGTGGGCTGGGTGACGGGACACAGCTATATCGTCTACGGTCCGCTGGCGAACGGCGCCACCACGCTGATGTTCGAAGGCGTACCGAATTATCCGAGCACGTCGCGATTCTGGGAGGTCATTGATAAGCACGAGGTCAATATTTTCTACACGGCGCCGACCGCGATCCGGGCTCTCATGCAAGGCGGCGACGGGCCGGTAAAGAAGACTTCGCGCGCGAGCCTGCGGTTGCTCGGGACGGTTGGAGAGCCGATCAATCCGGAGGCGTGGGAGTGGTATCACCGCGTCGTCGGGGATCGCCGCTGCCCCATCGTCGATACGTGGTGGCAGACCGAGACCGGCGGCATCCTGATCACCCCGCTGCCGGGCGCCACCAGGCTCAAGCCCGGCTCGGCGACGCGGCCCTACTTCGGGGTCCAGCCGGAGATCGTCGATGCGGAAGGCAAGGTGCAAGAGGGCGCCGCCGCGGGAAATCTGTGCATTGCCGACTCCTGGCCCGGACAGATGCGCACCGTCTACGGCGACCACGAGCGCTTCGTGCAGACCTACTTCACCGCCTACCCGGGCAAATATTTCACCGGCGATGGCTGCCGGCGCGATGCTGACGGCTATTACTGGATTACGGGCCGCGTTGATGACGTGATTAACGTGGCCGGCCATCGGCTCGGGACGGCGGAAGTCGAGTCTGCCCTCGTTGCCCACCCGAAAGTTTCCGAGGCCGCCGTCGTGGGCTATCCGCACGATATCAAGGGCCAGGGCATTTATGCGTACGTGACCCTGATGGCCGGGGAGCAGCCCTCGGAACAGCTGCGCGGGGACTTGATCGCCTGGGTGCGCAAGGAGATCGGCCCGATCGCCTCGCCCGACCTGATCCAGTTCTCGCCCGGTCTGCCGAAGACCCGCTCCGGCAAGATCATGCGCCGCATTCTGCGCAAGATTGCCGAGGATCAATTCGATAATCTCGGCGACACCTCGACATTGGCGGAGCCTGCCGTCGTCGACGATCTCGTCCACAATCGGCAGAACCGCCGGGGCACGGCAACCTGAGCATCTCGAACCGAGATATCACAGCCGTCGTGAAACTCTTGGCTTCGATCGGGGTTGGTTGAGGCCACGAAATGAGGCGAGTTGGAACACGCTCCGATGAGATCGCATCACCTTTCAAGCATCATGCCCGTCCCGGCGCTCAGATCGCTTTCCGGAATCGCGGGTGCGCTTGCGGCAATTCTATTGGTCCTGTCTCCTCTCGCCATTACACCGGCAACCGCTCGCGAAACCGTGGCGGCGAGCAGTTATGCCCCTGGCACCATCGTGGTCCATACCAATGAGCGGCGGCTCTACTATTACCTGACGGGCGGGAAAGCGCTGCGCTATCCGGTCGGCGTCGGCCGGGCCGGCAAGCAATGGGCGGGAACCTCTTTCGTCAATGGCAAATACCTCAGTCCCGCCTGGACGCCACCACAAGACATCCGCCGCGACAAGCCTGATCTGCCGGCGGTGATTCCGGGAGGGTCGCCCCATAATCCGATGGGCGTCGCGGCCCTCACCTTATCGGGCGGCGAATACGCGATCCATGGCACCAACCGGCCGGAATCGATCGGCGGCTTTGTGTCCTATGGCTGCATCCGCATGTACAACGAAGACATTACCGACCTTTACAGCCGTGTCGACTACCACACGCCGGTGGTGGTGACCAACTAAAGCGACCAACTGCTCGGCGGGATAAACGACGCGCTGCCTGCTGTAGGGGCGACCCTTGTGGTCGCCCACTTTGCGCATCGTGTCCGCCGGCAATAGGGGCGACCACAGGGGTCGCCCCTACACCGATGCTCCAACGCCTTCAGATTGGCTGAAACGACGGACTATTAGCACGGGATTTGTCGTCAAAAAAACCGCGGGTCAAAAGTCGCTCGCGATCCCTTTGACTTCCCAGTCGCCGTAGCGGGTCGGCTCCGGCCCCTTGCGTCCATTGAGTTCTCTGGGTTGTTCTTTGGATTTGCGGTCGATTTCGGCGCGTCGGGCTTGGGACTCCGCAAGCGCCCTTTTGGCGGCCGGAACAAGTCCTTGCTTCGATCCGTCCGCCGGCGCCGATTCGCAGTCGGCGCTGCCCAAGACGGCGTTGAGTGGAGGTCTCTCCGTCATAGCCGCGAAGAAGCGAATTCTCGCCCGAACGTCAAGGTCCGCAAATCCAATTATCGAAAATGTGTTACAGGTCTCGTGTTTTCCTGGTATTTGTAGATTGAGGGGAACAAATATCCGCGCCGCCCAGATGGCGCCTGGGAACCACGTCTTGAAAACGACGAGCGCCCTCACGCAAGCCAACACGTTTCATCCGCCCGGTTTTGCCTCGCGACTGGCTGCAGCCAATCTCCTCGAGGCGGTGCTGCGTCGCAATCGTCCGCTGGACGAACAGTTGGACGATAGACATCCCAATCCGAGCCTGCGGGAGCTTGACGAACGCGACCGGGCGCTGGCGCGCCGTATCGTCGCCACCGTGTTGCGGCGGCTTGGAACGCTGCGCCGCCTGATCGGCGACCTTCTCGATCGCGGCTTGCCGAATGGCAGTCCCCAAGTGGAAAGCGCGCTCTTGATCGGGGCCGCGCAGCTTTTGTTTCTTGACGTTCCCCAACACGCTGCGGTCGACCTGTCGGTGCGGCTGGTCCAGGGAGATCCCCGGCAAGCCCGCTATGCGGGGCTCGTCAACGCCGTGATGCGGCGGATCGCGCAAGCCGGAACTCGGCCGCTGGCGACGCTTGAGCCGCTTCATCTCGATACGCCGAACTGGCTTTTCACGCGGTGGACGAACGCCTATGGGGAGGACACAGCGCGTGCCATCGCTCTCGCCCATCGTCTGGAACCGCCGCTCGATGTCACCGTCAAGTCTGAACCGGACCGTTGGGCGGAACGGTTAGGCGGTCGCAAATTGCCGACCGGCTCGGTACGATTGGCTGCGCACGGACAGGTTTCGGCACTGCCGGGCTATGCCGAGGGCGAGTGGTGGATCCAGGACGCCGCCGCCGCATTGCCGGCGCGGCTGTTCGGCGATTTGCGCGGGCGTTCGGTCGCCGACCTGTGCGCGGCGCCGGGCGGCAAAACAGCGCAGTTGGCGTGCTGTGGGGCGGTCGTGACGGCGGTCGACCGGTCAGCGTCACGGGTTGCACGGTTACACGAAAATCTCACCAGAACCGGGCTACGGGCCGTCACGGTTATCGCCAACGCCGAGGAGTGGAAACCTGACCCCACAACCGTGGCGTTCGACGCCGTGCTGGTTGACGCACCTTGTACGTCCACCGGCACGATCCGACGACATCCCGATATTCCCTGGCGCAAGGCGCCCGGTGATATCGCGGTTCTGTCGGCACTCCAGCGGCGACTTCTCACCCGCGCCATCGACCTGACGAGATCGGGCGGCACCATCGTCTACTGCACATGTTCCTTGGAACAGGAGGAAGGCGAAGATATCGTTTCCGCGGTGCTCGAACAGGACGGGCGGGTCCGTCTCAAGCCGATCACGGCTGCCGAATTTCCTGTCCTTGAGGAATTCATCACGCCGCGCGGCGAGTTGCGCACGCTGCCCTGCCACTGGCCTGACCCGGATCCCCGCATGTCCGGGCTCGATGGATTTTTTGCCGCCCGCCTCGAACGGGTTTAAGCCATCGCAGGCCCTATGATTCGCGCCGGGACAATCGCAACAAATCCATAAAATGAACGGCGTTTGCACACAATTGTTCGACGCTTACGCTTGGCTATGTTCTCGAACGGTGTATAGGAGTAAATGCCTGTGACGAGGAGGGAGCAGCTTTAATGTCCCGCGCAGTCATCGCGGACCGCTCCCGCCTGTTCTGGCTGGCGCTTCGACGCAAATTCAATGTCGCGAGGGGCCGAGTGTTGGTTTGGCCCTTGGCGGGGTTGATTTATTGGCCCGCGCGCGGCGAACGCCTCGTGATTGCCCCCCAGGAATTACGCACCGCCGACCCCACCCGCGCCAACGAAATCTATGGCGGGCGGTTCGCGTTCGCGGGGAAAATCGTTGTCTGCGACGGCCGCTCGCCGTTTGAAGTTGAGCCTCCCACCGCGGAATGGGCCGAGATGCTGCTCGGGTTCGGATGGTTACGCCATCTCCGTGCCGCCAATTCGACCATAACCCGCGCCAACGCCCGCGCCCTCGTCGACGAATGGATCACGATCCAAGGCTCCTGGCACCCGATTGCGTGGCGGCCTGAAATCGTATCGCGCCGCCTTATGTCCTGGCTCAGCCAGGCCACGCTCATTCTCGACGATGCCGATTTGCGGTTCTATCGGCGATTGCTGCGCAGCTTGACGCGGCAAGTCCGGTTCTTGCGTGTCACCGCGAATGACACGCGTGACGGCGTCGCGCGCCTGCAGGCGCGAATCGCGCTGACCTACGCGGCGCTCTGCATGGCGAAGCAGGTTCGGCATCTGCGCCTGACGACGCGTCGCCTGGTCAGCGAATTGGAGCGCCAGATTTTGCCCGACGGCGGCCACATCAGCCGGAATCCAGGGGTCATTATCGAAATTCTTCTTGATTTATTGCCTCTCAGCCAAGCCTTTGCGGCCCGCAACGTCCCCCCGCCGCCCGCGCTCATCAACGCCGTCGACCGCATGATGCCGATGCTGCGGTTCTTCCGCCACGCTGACGGGACTTTCATGCTTTTCAACGGCATGGGACCGACGCCACCAGGCCTGTTGGCAACAGTTCTGGCCTACGATGACGCTCGCGGGACTCCGGTGGCGAACGCTCCCTATTCCGGGTACCAGCGCCTCGAAGCCGGCCCGAGCACGTTATTGATGGATACCGGCAGCCCGCCGCCGCTCGAGGTGAGCGCCGACGGCCATGCGGGTTGCCTTGCTTTTGAGTTCTCAAGCAGGCTGCAGCGCATCATCGTGAACTGTGGAATGCCGGCCGCCGGACGGGAGAGCTGGCGGCAAGTTGCGCGCGCGACGGCAGCACACTCCACCGTCACGTTCAACGACTCCTCATCGTGTCATTTTCTCGATTCCCCCTCCATCCGACGCGTGTTCGGCGTTCCCATCCTCGATGGTCCGCGCCACGTGACAGTGTCGCGAGATTATGAGGGCCGGGGCATGGTGCTGCGTGCGACCCATGACGGATATGCGGAACGTTTCGGCATCATTCATGAGCGCTTCGTGGCGCTGTCATCGGATGGCAACAGGCTTGATGGCGAAGACGTTTTCCTGCCGGTCACCGGCACGACTCTGCCGCCGGACGCAGAGGATCAATTTGCGGTCCGGTTCCATCTTCATCCCGGAACGCGCGCCAGCCGCCTGACAAATGGTCATGGTGCGGTGCTGCTGCTGGCGAACCGGGATGTCTGGAACCTCGACGCTCACGACCACGTCGTGACAGTTGAGGAAAGCGTCTATTTGGCGGGCCAGGACGGTCCGCGCCGCACCACGCAGATCGTGATTTACGGTCAGGCGCGCACCACCCAACGTGTGCACTGGACTTTGAGCCACGTGCGTCAGATTTCTGGGTAGCCAGCCCCCTCGGCATCCGGTGGACCGACAATGGTTGAACATCTTCGCCCGATCTTCCGCGCCCTCATTTCAGTATCCGACAAGACCGGATTGATCGCGTTCGCCCGGCGGCTGGAGGGCTTCGGCATCGAGCTCATCTCCACCGGGGGTACCGCGCGAGCGCTCGCGGAGGCTGGCCTCAAGGTCCGCGACGTGGCGGACCTGACGGGCTTCCCGGAAATGATGGACGGCCGGGTCAAGACCCTGCATCCCAAAATCCATGGCGGATTGCTGGCGGTTCGCCACAACGCCGAGCATGTCCGCACGATGCAGGATCATTCCATCCTGGGAATCGATCTCCTCGTCGTCAATCTATACCCGTTCGAGGCAACCGTGGGCGGGCGGGCGAGCTTCGACGATTGCATCGAGAACATTGATATTGGTGGTCCCGCAATGATCCGGTCCGCTGCCAAAAATCACGCCGACGTTGCCGTCATCGTGGAGCCCGAAGACTACGCCGTGCTGATCGCCGAGTTGTCTGTCCATCGGGGAATGACGTCGCATGCGTTGCGCCGCCGGCTCGCCGCCAAGGCATTTGCCAGAACCGCCGCCTATGACGCCGCCGTCTCCAATTGGTTTGCGGGCGAACTTAACGACGCTGCGCCGGATTTCCGTGCTTTCGGCGGTCGCCTCGTCGACGCGCTGCGATACGGCGAAAACCCGCATCAGTCGGCAGCATTCTATCGCACGCCGGAGGTCCGGGCGGGCGTCGTCGCCAGCCGGCAGGTTCAGGGCAAGCGGCTCTCCTACAACAACATCAACGATACGGACGCGGCTTACGAATGCGTGGCCGAATTCGATCCCATACGCACCGCCGCCTGCGCCATCATCAAGCACGCCAATCCGTGTGGGGTTGCGGAAGGCACGAGCCTCCTTGACGCTTATCGCAAGGCGCTCGCCTGCGACCCGGTCTCGGCCTATGGCGGCATCGTGGCGTTAAACCGTCCGCTCGACGCCGATGCGGCGCACGCCATCACGGAAATCTTCACGGAAGTCATCATCGCGCCCGACGCCAGCCCCGAGGCGATTGCGATCGTCGGCGCGAAGAAGAACCTGCGGCTCTTGATCGCCGGTGGGCTGCCGGACCCTCGCGCAGCGGGCCTGACGATCAAATCGGTGGCGGGCGGGCTCCTGGTGCAATCGCGCGACAATGCGGTGGTCGACGAGATGCAGCTCACGACCGTCACCAGGCGGGCGCCAACGGCCGGTGAACTGTCCGATCTGCGGTTCGCGTTCCGGGTCGCCAAGCACGTGAAATCGAATACCATTGTGTACGCCAAGGATAGCGCCACGGTCGGGATCGGGGCCGGCCAGATGAGCCGGGTCGATGCCGCCCGTATTGCAGCACGCAAGGCCGCCGATGCCGCAGCGGAGGCAGGTCTGGCGGCGCCCCTCACGCAAGGCTCGGTGGTGGCCTCCGACGCGTTCTTCCCCTTCGCGGATGGACTTCTGGTCGCGATCGAGGCCGGCGCGACCGCCGTGATCCAGCCTGGCGGCTCGGTTCGCGACGGCGAAGTCATCAACGCAGCCGACGATCACGGGATCGCCATGGTATTCACCGGCACCCGGCATTTCCGGCATTAGGCTGAGCGCATTTTTGTGGCTCGACGAGGCCGCCCACTCCTCCCCTCCCCCTTGTGGGGAGGGGTCGGGGGCGGGGGTCGGGAGATGCGGCACTTCAGTGCCCAGTGGCACGACCCCCCACCCCGACCCTCCCCCACAAGGGGGGAGGGAGTCCACGCGGCCTGACTTGGCGCCTATGGGGCTCGTAGCGGCGGCTTGCCTCTGATCATGTCCGCAGCTTTTTCCGCCATCATCAGAACTGCGGCGTTGAGGTGGGCCGAGACGAGGTCTGGCATGGCGGAGGCATCGACGACGCGCAGGCGCTCGACGCCCCGCGCCTGCATCTGCGGGTCCAGGACGGCGTCGGGGCCAAGCCCCATCGGGCACGTCGCCGCCGGATGGTGCGCCGTGATCGCGGTTTTGCGGATATAGGCGTCGATCTCGCCATCGGTCTTGCAGGACTCGCCGGGCGCGGTCTCGGCGCCGCGAAACCGGTCGAGCGGCCGCTGATACGCGATATGGCGGGCGAGCCGGAAGCCCTCACGCAATTTCGGCAGGTCGTTCGGAGCGGAAAAGAAATTGTAGACGATCCGCATCGGGTCGCGCGCATCCTTCGAGCGGAGCCGGATTTCGCCGCGGCTGTCCGGATGCAGCAAGGCCGGTCGGATCGCAAAGTCATCCGGCCGCGGCGGGCGGATCAGCGGGAACCAGAGGTGCCCGTCGGTGGCGGCGCCACGAAACATGAACTCGATGTCCGGCACCGCGATCTCCGGGCGCGTTTTGATGAATGCATGCAGTCCGCCCGGCACGACCGTCGCAGGGCCGGCGCCGAGCAGCCAAGCTTGCATCATGGCGGCCGCCATGCGGTCAAACCGCATCTGGCGATGGAACGGACCGGGCTCGGAACGTGCGAACGAGAGAAACACCGCGAGGTGGTCCGCAAGATTGCGGCCGACCGGCAGATCGATTGTCGGCTCGATCCCGACCTCGCGCAGATGTGCGGCCGGTCCGATGCCTGACAGCATCAAAATCTGCGGCGTGCTGAAGGCGCCGCCCGAAACGATCACCTCCCGCGCCGCGCCGACCCGAAGCATGCGGCCGCCCTTGACGTACTCGACGCCGGTTGCGGTCGTGCCGCGCAGGATCACGCGCGTCACCAGCGCTCGGGTCTCGACCGTCAGATTGGGCCGCCGCCTCGCCGGCTTGAGAAACGCGGTCGCGGCAGACGAGCGGCGGCCATTCCGGATGGTGTACTGGCTGCGGCCGAAACCCTCCTGCGACGCCGCGTTATAATCCGGCGTGTTTGGGATGCCGGCGGCTTTGGCGGCCTCGATCCAGGCCGGATAAAGCGGGTCGGTGGTCTTGGCGAACTCGGTGCCGAGCGGGCCTGTGCCGCCGCGCCAGGCATTTGCACCGCCCGCGAAGGTTTCGCAGCGCTTGAAATACGGCAGCACGTCCGCATAGGACCAGCCGGTCGCACCCTTCTGGGCCCAGCGATCGAAATCACCCGGATGGCCGCGCGTATAGGCCATCACGTTGATCGAGGACGATCCGCCCAGCACCTTGCCGCGGCTCGCCGCGATGGAACGGCCGTTGAGGCTGGGCTCCGCCTCGGTCACGAAGCCCCAATCGAACATGCGCCGTTCATGGAGCTTGCCCATGCCAAGCGGAACATGAATGTAGGGATGCCAGTCGCGTCCACCGGCTTCGAGCAGGAGGACCTGCGCGCCGTCGTCCTCGGTCAGCCGGTTGGCGAGCACGCAGCCCGCCGAGCCGGCGCCGACGATGATGTAGTCGTAGGTCTTCGCCACCATGGAGAACGACCAGCCTCTGTGTTGTCATCGCCCGGCTTGACCGGGCGATCCAGTAACCACCGGGGGATACTGGATTGCATCGAAATCGGATGTTTCCGATTTCGACAATTTAATGCCGAAGTCGGGCAGGCCCGGCTTCGGGTCAAGCCGGGCAATGACACCGGGAGGGTCGACCTCAATACGGCCGCACCGTCCCCTTCACGGTCGTGCGCCACATCAGCCGGCGTTGGTCGGACGGAAAATCGTCCCGCGCATGGGCCGAGCAGCGATTGTCCCAAACCAGCAGATCGCCGACGCGCCAGACGTGGCGATAGACGAATTCCTCCCGCTCGGAATGGTCGAACACCGCATTGAGGAGTTCGTCGCTCTCGGCCTGCGGCATGTCGATGACCTTCATGGTCATCAGGCGATCGACATAGACCGCCTTGCGGCCCGTCTCGTCGTGGGTGCGAAAAACCGGATGCACGGCCTCGCCAAAGGCCACGACGGCGTTGCTCGTGTCGCCTCGAATCGTGGCGCCGTAGTTGTAATGATTGAGGGCTTTGCGGTCGTCGAGGCGCTGGCGGACCGTCGGATCGAGGGTGTCGTAGGCCGCGTAGCCGCTGGCGAACAGCGTATCGCCGCCGTGGCTCGGGATCTCCACCGAATATAGCAGCGTGCCGTTGTGCGGCAGCTCGCCGTGGATCATGTCGTGATGGAAGTGCATCTCTCCGTCCGGCAGCGCCCCGATCGTTTCGCCGTTCTCTCTGATGTTTGATATCAACATGATGTTGGGCAGGAGCTTCGCGTAGCCTTTGGGGAAATATTTCATCGGCCGTGACAGCGGCCCGATCTCGCCGAAATATCCGGTCGCCCTGATGAGATCTTCCTGCGAAAACCGCTGGCCACGAAACACCAGGACCAGGTGATCGAGCCAAGCCCTGTGGATGTCCCGGATGGTTGCGGTGTCAAGTGTGTCGCGCAGGTCGATACCGCGGATTTCGGCACCTATGTGCTTCGTGAGCGGAACGACCTCAAGATTGGTCTTTGTCCTCGCGTCCATCGCCTCCTCCCTGGCACCGAAGTGTCATTGCCCGGTCAAGCCGGGCAATGACACCTGTTCACTCAAGTCTAAAGCGGATTCCGGTCAGGTTGAAGCACCTCGCCCTTCTACCGGCGTCGTGGCCGGGCCTGTCCCGGCCACCTCGACCGTTTTTGCTCCGCGCCCAAAAACTCGGGGTCGCCGGGACAAGCCCGGCGACGACGCCAGTACCTGATTCAATGTCATCGAAGTCGAAAATGCCCCAACTCAACTCCGTGCGAGATCGCCGAGCATGCTGGCCACGACCGTGAGCTTTGACAATGACAGGCCTGATGCGACCATCTCGAGGACCGCCTCGCGCACGCGATCGGCGCCGCTGCCTTTGCGCCCGACGAAGACCGCGACAGCCTCAGCGCCGCTGCCGCCCGCGGCCGTCATCTCGGCGACCAGCCGACGCAAGGCATCGCCCATTGCATCAAACCCGCGATCAAAGGCCAGGCGGTCAAAATAATCCTCCACCTTGATATCGCGGGCCGCAGCCACGATGCGATCGATCTGAAAGTGGGCTTCGGCCGCAAAGTAAATTGCCGCGACCTGCCCGACCGCGTACCCGGTGCGGTCAGCGATCAGAACGATGTCGGCCGCAGAGCTCAATGCCGGCAAATTCGCAACATTGCGGGCAACCGACTCAGGGACCCCCTCGGATGTCATCTTGAGCACGGCGGCGTCACGGATGCGCTGGGCTTCCGGCGACAGATACTGGTCGAGCCCTCCTGACACCGTCGCAATCTTCGCTCGATAGTGATCCACGATGGCGGCGAGACCCTGGCGTACATCCACATTGCGCAAAAACCAGACAATGCGGTCGAGCAGCAGATTTTGCACCGCCGTGAACAGGCCAAGCTGAACGGCGCCGGAAACCTTGTTGTCGAGCGCCTCGATCGACGTATTGAGAGCCGTGAGCCGGAAACTGTCCCGCACTGCGGCGAACGCCGCAGCTATGCGATCGACTGAGGCTCCGGTCTGGTCGGCGATTCTCACCACCAGCGGCGGGCCGCCGCGGTTGATCATGGAATTGGCGAGCTGGGTCGAAATGATGTCCCGGCGCAGGCGATGACGTTCGAACGCATCTGGAAAATGCGTCCAGATCGATTGCGGGAAATAGCGGCTAAGCTCGCGGGCGAGATAGGGATCGTCGGGCACGTCCGAGTGAAGAAGGTCTTCGTGCAAAGCGAGCTTGGCATAAGCCAACAGCACCGCAAGCTCGGGCCGGGTGAGCGGTTGCGCCCGTCGTCTCCGCTCGACAATGTCCATGTCGGTCGGCAGGAACTCGACAGCGCGGTCAAGCAGCTGGCGCTTCTCCAGCATCTGCATCAGCCGTTGCTGGAAACCGAGGTCCTCAAGACCGCGGCGCTCGACCAGGGATAACGCCAGCGTCTGCTGGTAGTTGTTGCGCAGAACCAGAGCCGCAACCTCATCAGTCATGCCGGCCAGGACGATATCGCGATCCTTGCGCGTCAGCCGTCCGTCGCGGAGCGGAACGCTCAAAGCAATCTTGATATTGACCTCGATGTCGGAAGTATTGACGCCCGCTGAATTGTCGATTGCATCGTTGTTGAGGCGGATACCCCGCAACGCCGCCTCGATGCGCCCGCGCTGGGTCACTCCGAGATTGGCGCCCTCACCGATGACCCGGCACCGCAGGTCGGCCGCGACGGCGCGTATCGCATCATTGGCGCGGTCGCCGACAGAGTCGTCGGATTCACCTGATGCGCGCACGTAG
>Ga0257161_1000192_pt1 | contig 16592 bp, 14 predicted proteins | sample NR01A_FD_185954 | JGI IMG/M metagenome (GOLD analysis project Ga0257161, IMG submission 185954) | Soil microbial communities from H.J. Andrews Experimental Forest, Oregon, United States - NR-01-A | ecosystem: Environmental > Terrestrial > Soil > Temperate forest > Bulk soil | place: USA: Oregon... | reverse complement strand
CGTTGCCGCGGTCATCGCCCCGGCGATGCCTGCGATCAACCGCCTCACCGACAAAGTGCTCGAAATCCCCGGCGTCGGCGACGTGCTGAGGCCGACCATCGATCCCGTGAAGACCAAGCTCGCGGACCTCTCGGGGCTACCCAGCACCGTCGGTTCCGGCCGCTGATGAAGGTTTAGCCGGGATCGGAATCACGCACTGGCGTCGTCGCCGGGCTTGTCCTGGCGACGACGCTTTTTTTACCCGCGAAGGACGTCGAGGGAAAAGATATCATACCAGCGCGATCACCCGGGCAAGCCCGCCGGTCGAATCCTTCACTTTGGAGGCGCCCACGACCAGGGTTGCACCTGCCTCCGGCACCTTGTCGAGATTGGCGACGTTTTCGAGGCCCCAGCGGCCCGACGGAAGCCAGAGTTGATGGGTTTTGAATTCCCGCGACGGCCCGTGGTCGAGCGACATGGTGTCGACCGCGATGCCGGCGACCCGACGCTCCCTCATCAACCAGGCGGCCGCCTCGGGGGCGAAGCCCGGAAAATGCATGGTGCCGTTGACGTCCCGGCCGTCGAAGCGCGCCGGATCAGCGGTTGCAAGCTCGCCCCAGCCCGAATGCATCGCAACGCAGCAGCCCGCCGGCAGACGGCCGTATTTGGCTTCCCATTTTGCCAGATCTTCGCGAGATAATTGATAGTCGGCGTCCTGCTCGGCTTGGTAGACAACATTGACGACCGCGAGCGGCACGACAAGCTGCTCGACCGGCAGCTTGTCGGCCGAAAGGCCAGCCTCGGAGAAATGGATGGGGGCATCGAGATGGGTGCCGGCATGCTCGACGATGTGCCACCAGAACAGATTAAAGCGGTCCTTCTTAAAGTCGAACTCGCGTTGCATTTCGATGCCGGGCTTGCCCATGAAGGTCGGAAATTCGGCCGACATGGTGTGGGTGAGGTCCACCACCTTGCTGAAGCTCCTCGTTTCAGCAGCGGGAGCGGGTGCCGCGGCCACCGCAAATCCGGTTGCGGCCGCGCCCGTAAAAAAGCTTCGCCGACTCAAAGCTGCCCGCACCTTCGCTTCACACCCGGCGACGCACATATCTTCTCCCGTTCTGTTGATCCTGTCTTTGCACGCAATTCTCGTTGTCCAATCTGATATTGGCAACAGGCGCGCTGACGCAGGCAGCCTCGTAGCCCGGATTGAGCGCAGCGAAATCCGGGGGCGGCGGCCCCGCATTTCGCTTCGCTCAATGCGGGCTACAGGACTTTCCCCACCCCCGGCATGCGCGGGGCAGGGGCGAGGAAGTGATGGCTTGCGCAAGCCCCCGCGATCCGCTCATTAAGCCCTATGCTGGTGATTGACGATGTTTCGCTGCGCGTGGCCGGCCGGCTCCTGATCGAGCATGCGACCGTGCAAATTCCCGACGGCGCACGGGTCGGGCTGGTGGGGCGCAACGGCACAGGAAAATCCACCCTGTTTCGCGCCATCGCGGGCGACATTGCCGTCGAGCACGGCAGCTTCGCCCGCCCGGCGCGCTCTACCATCGGCCGGCTGCCGCAAGAGGCCCCGGATGGGCCGGAGCCGCTGATCGACATCGTGCTCGCCGGCGACCGCGAGCGCACGGCCCTCATCCGCGAGGCCGAGACTGCAGCCGATCCCCACCGCATCGCCGAGATCCAGTCGCGCCTCGCCGACATCGGCGCCCACGCGGCGCCGGCGCGGGCCGCCGGCATCCTTTCCGGCCTCGGCTTTTCCCATGCGGATCAGCAACGGCCGTGCGCGGAATTCTCCGGTGGATGGCGCATGCGGGTGGCGCTCGCGGCGGTGCTATTTGCCGAGCCGGATTTGCTGCTGCTCGACGAACCCACCAACTATCTCGACCTCGAAGGTACGTTGTGGCTTCAGGACCACATCGCGCGCTATCCGCGCACCGTCATCGTCATCAGCCACGACCGCGATCTCATCGACAGCGCGGTTGATTCGATCGTGCATCTGGAGCGCGCGAAGCTCACCTTCTATCGCGGCAACTACACCTCCTTCGAGCGCCAGCGCAACGAGCGCCTTGCCCTCGACCAGAGCCTCGCGCGCAAGCAGGAGGCGCAGCGCAAGCATCTCACCCTCTTCGTGGAACGCTTCCGCGCCAAGGCCACCAAGGCGCGCCAGGCGCAATCGCGTCTCAAGGTGCTGGCGAAATTGCAGCCGATCGACGTGCGCATCGAGGACGAGGTGCGCGCGATCGCGATCCCTTCGCCCGAAAAGCCGCTGTCGCCGCCGATCATTGCGCTCGACGATATGGCAGTCGGCTATGAGCCGGGCCGCCCGGTGCTGCGGCGGCTCACGGTGCGCATCGACCCCGACGACCGCATCGCGCTCCTCGGCGCCAACGGCAACGGGAAATCGACCCTGACCAAGCTCCTGACCGGCCGGCTTGCGCCGTTCTCCGGCCGGATGACGCGGGCCGACAAGCTCAAGACCGCGTATTTCGCCCAGCATCAGCTCGACGAGCTCAATCCGGAGGCGAGCGCCTACGATCATCTGCGGGCGCTGATGCCGGACGCGCCGGAGGCCAAAGTGCGGGCGCGCGCCGGCGCCATCGGGTTTCCGGCCGCCATGGCGGACACCAGGGCAGCCAACCTGTCGGGCGGCGAAAAGGCGCGCCTCTTGCTTGGCCTCGCGACCTTCGAAGGGCCGCATCTTGTGGTGTTAGACGAGCCCACCAATCACCTCGACATCGACAGCCGCGCCGCGCTGATCGAGGCCATCAACGACTATTCGGGCGCCGTGATCGTGGTCTCCCATGACCGCTTTCTGCTCGAGGCCTGCGCCGACCGGCTGTGGCTTGTCGCCAATGGCGAAGTCAACCCCTTCGACGGCGATCTCGACGACTATCGCCGGCTCGTGCTCAGCGGCGACCGCAAAGCGGCGACCGAACGCAACGGCTTCACCGAGGCCCGTGTGTCCCGCGCCGACCTGCGTCGCGCCGCCGCCGAAAAGCGCGGCGAGCTTGCCCCGCTGCGGCGGCGCATCGACGAATGCGACAAGGTGATTGCGAAGCTGACGAAGAAGATCGCCGACATCGATGCGATGCTGGCCGACCCCACGCTCTACGACCGCGATCCGGCCCGCGTCTCAACCCTCGGCAAGGAACGCGCCGACGCGGCAAGCGCGCTCGCAGCCGCCGAGGACCAGTGGTTGGCTTTGAGCGCAGACTACGAAGCCGCCATGGCGCCGTCTTAGGGCCCGTCGGAGCCTTGTAGCCCGGATGGAGCGCAGCGTAATCCGGGATCAGCCTCGCCAGCTGCAGGGCCTCTGCCCCGGATTACGCGGAGTTCATCATCGAGCCGGCCCACCGGGTTCGGCCTCTGGCCGGCCCGATGGCAGGCTCCGCCCGGACCCGTTGGCTCCATCCGGGCTACAAGGCCCGCCTACGTTCAATTCGACGATGGCGCGGCGGCAACCAGCACCGGATCCGCGCGATAGGCTGCGGGGAACAGACGTTTCAAATCCTCGATCTTCGGCAGGTCGTTATATACGATGTACGGATGGCCCGGATGCCGCGTGAGGAAATCCTGATGATAGTCCTCGGCCGCGTAGAACTCCCGATCCGGCTCGATCTTTGTGACGATCGCAGCGTTGAAGATGCGCGCCTGGTTGAGCTGCGCAATATAGGCCTTGGAAATGCTCGCTTGATCCGGATTCGCAGGAAAGATGGCCGAGCGATACTGTGTGCCGACATCCGGACCTTGGCGATCGAGCTGGGTCGGATCATGGGCGACCGAGAAATAAATCTGCAGGATTCGCCCATAGCTGATCTTGCGGGGATCAAAGGCGATCCGCACGGCTTCCGCGTGGCCGGTCCGGCCTGAGCCCACCATCTCGTAGTGTGCGGTCTTCTGCTCGCCCCCCGCGTAGCCGGAGACTGCGCTACTCACGCCGTCGACGTGCTGGAAGACCCCCTGCACGCCCCAAAAACATCCGCCGGCCAGCACCGCAACCTCCGAGGTCGCCATCGGCGCACCCTCCCCAGCCTGCTCATCAACCGTGGGCGCGGGAATCGTACGGGCCACCTCCGCGGTCGATCGCAGCACCGCGAGGCTCACTCCCGCGGCGATCAGCAGCGCGGTTACGAGCAGGGTGGATCGAACATACGTCTGCTTCAAAAGGCTCGTCGGCGATTCGGTCGTCGGTCACCTCCCATTTCAGCCGGCTCGTCGGTGCCCGCGACAGGCGCAGGCACGACAAGTCACGGATTGCGAAGAAAGCATCGGACCTATTTCGCCTGCCGCGCCACGTAGGTCTTGCTGAACCCGTTGCGGCCATTGGTGAGCGTGAACCTGCCGTCCGGGGCCACGGAGGCGTTGATCCAGTTGCCCTGGCACTCGGCGGTCTCCTCAAAGTTCGCGATCATGTCGGGCGACGTATTGTGGCTCGGATCTTTGTCCAGCAACGACAGGTGGCCCTGCCAGATGCCCTCGAGTCCCGGCAGCTCCGCCATTCTCAGGTACGAATTTCTTTCGTAAGGGGCGGCCGGCTTGCCGGCAATCTCCAGCGGCTTTACGCGGTCGTCGGATTGGCCCAGACCCTTGCGGGGCCCGTTGTTCACTACGATGACCTGAGGGCTGATGGCGCCGAGAAAAGCCGGTGCGCCGGCGCCGTCGAACGAGCCGTGACGGCTCGTCTGGTAGAGACTGACGCGCCCGACTTTGTTGACCGGACACGACAGCTCCATCTCCTTCTGCCAGTCGAGATCGGCGAGATCGAGGAACGTGAACGCGCCGAAACTAACGAGCACGCCGACCATGCGCTGATTTTCCGGCGCAGCCGGAGCCATCTGGGCGGCGTCGGCGCACAGCGGATTGGGCCCGCCGCCGTTGACGGGCTGCCCGAGCAGGGTGAATTCCGAAGACACCACCAGGACATCGGCGCCTTTGAGGGGAATCTTGTCGCCTGGCTTGACGATCGTGCGCTTGCCGGCCGCCACGGCCTTGTAGTCGTCAAGCCTCACTTTATCCACGGCCTCGACCCCGTCGCCGTGATCGAAGAAGGAGCCGATCGGGATCATCTTGGCAAGCGCCGCAAGACCGCCCTCGTGGTCGCGGTGCCAATGGCTGATCACCAGATAGTCGATCTGCTTCAAGCCGGCCTTTTGCGCCGCCGCATAGATTCGCTTCGCATCCCGGTCGGCGTCCGGAAATCCGGTATCGAGCAGCAAGGATTCGCCGGACGGCGACACGATCAGCGTCGCAGCGCCGCCTTCGACGTCGATCCAGTAAATCTGCAGATTCTGGGCGCTGTTTTGCGCCCGTATGGGATCGATCGCGGCCGGCGCCAGAATGCCGACGAGCCCCAGCGCCGCGCCGGCAAATAATTTTATCGCTCGATTCATGGTACCTCCCCTTTTCTATCCGACCCGAAGCATGTCCGGCCGGTTTTCACGACGGCACATTCCGTTTTGTTATTGGCCCCTCACTCCTTCTGCAGCGCGGCCCGGTACAGCGCCTGCACGTCTTCCCGGAACGCGCGGCGGGAGGCATCGCGGGAGTAGAACATGTGTCCACCCCCATAGACCGTGAGCTTGAGGCGGTCGGCGGAGCCGAACACCGGCATCTGATCGAGGATGAGCTGGGTCCCGAAATAGGGGGTGACGAGATCGCTCGCTCCGTGCGCCACCAGGGCGTGAAGATCGCGGTCGGCGGCGAGGGCGTTGCGCAGATCGTCGACGACTTCCGGACCGACGCGGCCGCGACCCCAGTTCCATTGGCCGTTGACCTCGCCGTTGAGCAGACGATAGGGCTGCTCGACGCGCCACTTCAACGGGCCCTGATAGAGCGCCGTCATGGCGCCGGTGAGCGGCGGCCCGATCGCATCGAGCACCGGATCGGAAAAGCGGCCCTGCGCCGAATTTGGCGACGGGTCGAAAGCCGTGATGGTCGGGTCATAGGCGCTCGCCACCGTTCCCCGGGCGCGATTGAGCTCGCGCTGAAACGTGCCGGTGTCGATGCGGGCGCCGAGCTTCTTCACCTGGACGGGATCGAGGCCCGTGAGAGCGGCGACGCGCGGCGTCATGCGCTCGATCGCTTCGGCATCGCGTTCGCCGCGCATGAGATCGCGCAGATAATCGCCGGACGCATAGGTCTCGACTTCGCGCAGCGCGTTGCGGTCGAACGGCGCCGTGCTTTCCATCACGGTCGCCGCCATCGACGGCAGCCGCGTGACCCAAGACAACGGATTGTGGCGGCGCTGGCTGAAATTGCCGAAGTCCAGCACCGGCGAGATCATGATGAGACCGCGGACGCCGACCCCCTGCTGGCCGGCAAGGGCGCGCGCCACCTTAGGCACGCGGAATCCGCCATAGCTTTCGCCGACCACGAACTTCACCGCTCCCTGGCGGCCGTTCCTCTCGACCCATTTGCGAATCACGACCGCGAGCGCGTCGGCATCGCCATCTACCGAGAGCAACTGGCGACGCATGTTCTCGCTGTTCGCCACGATGTGGCTATACCCGGTCAAGACCGGATCGATGAACACGAGGTCGGTGAAGTCGAGCCAGGTCTCGGCGTTGGGAAGGAGCGCCGGCGTCGCCGACGCCGAAATATTGTCGAAAGGCAGCCGCCACGGCCCCACCGCCCCGATGTCGAGGTAAGCGGATGCGGCGCCGGGGCCGCCATTGAACAAGAAGGTGACCGGACGATTGGCGTCGCCCACCACATACGCGACGAAAGCCACTTCCGCCTGCAGGTTGCCGCTTTCTGCATCGTTGAGAGGAATTGACCCGGCAGTCGCCTTGAAGGCGAGCTTGCGGCCCGGTAACTCGAGCACATGCTCCGTGGTCGAATCGGCGGGAAGCCGCAGGGCATTTTCGTTGCGCGCCGGCGTCGGCCGCGCGCCCGTCTCGCCGCCTGCAGCCGGGTTGCGCGGCGCATCCGCGCTCGGCTGCGCAGCCGGACGGTTTTGCTGCGCCAGCACCGGCGTCGCCAGCTGCACCGCCGACAAAGCCGCTGCGAGCGCCAGTGCGACCGGGTATCTGGCCAAGTATCTGGCTAGGTATCCGAATGGCCTGGTATCAGCGTGCTGCATCCACATGAATGTCGTCCTTGCTTGTCTTCGATCGCGGGCAACTTTTTTGACATTGCCCTCGTCATCGCGCGTTCGCGGAGTCTCGCTGTCCACAACTTAGCGCGGATTTCGATCACATTGAATCACATAATGGCGTCATCGCCGGGGTTGTCCGGCGACCCCGGATTTTAGGCCCAGAGCAAACAGAATCGGGGTGGCCGGGACAAACCCGGCCACGACCCGCCAGAGATGCCAAGTGCTTCACCTGACCGGAACCCGCGCTAAGAGCGTCTCGCCGCCGTCGTCACGCGGGCGGTCTTGGCTTCTTGGACGCCGGCTTCTTCGCGACCGCCGGCGACGGCTCGTCGCCACGCTCGATCCCGGTCAACCGACCGCCGACGAACTCGTAGCTTCCGGCGCGCTCGCCGGTCTTGTACGTCATGACGACGCGGCGTTGACCGCCGGGCTGCGGCGTGAGGTCGACCGCCTGCGGCTGGCCGAGTGCGCGCACCACTTCGCATTCGGTCATATCAAGGCTGACGCCGCGCGGAGACGCCGGCGCCGCACCGGCGCACGCGCCCTGCCCATCGACCAGATCTGCGGGTCCGACCGAAGTGACTGGCGATATCGGGTAAGCGTAAGAGTTCGAAGTGGTCGGCAGAAAGGTCGAGCGATCCGGCAAGCGGAAATTGGCCGGATCCGGGATCATATTCTGGACCGAGCCGCAGGCGGCAACGCCGGACGCAACAGCGACGATCGCCGCGCCGCGCGCCAACATCCGTCGACCGCCAATCCACTGCGCAATCACACCCATCCGAAGCCTCCGGCATCGCGACTCGACTGCCCGCCCCAGTATAGCGCTTCCGCCGCTCGAACCATATTGGCAGGCGCAGGCGGGTTCCCTTACCCGCCAACCCGCCAGCAATGGCGCGGGTTAAAAGGAACCCGCCCTAGGCACCAGCCGTGACCCCGATATTGCGTCATCATAATAACGCGCCTTCCCCCTCCTGTCCTGCCATGCAGCGGGGAGGGTCTCCATTTGCCCGCCCCGCTTGCGGGGGAGGGTAAGGAGGGATCACGCCCGGCGCTGCCAGCGCCCGCTGTCGTCGGCCTGCCAATAAGTCACCGCAAATCCGCGCGCTTTGGCGCTCTGCCAGTGGTCCCGGGCCTCCGTAACCGCTTCGTCATCGCTGCCGTCGAACAACAATACGATGCGATCGTATCGTTCGACATCCTGAGGCATCGGCGCCCGGTCGATCAGAAAGCGCACAGTCGCGGCGTTGGGATTATGGTCCTCCACCGTCAACAGCACCGGCTGATCCGCCGCGGTCGGCTCACGAAAGGTGCCGTGGGGCAGGAAGCTGTCCTCCCGAAACGTCCACAAATGAGCATCGAGCGCGTCGACGCGCTCCTCCGAGGAGGCGTGCACCGCGACACGCCACCCCCGCTCGATCGACTTTTCCAGCAATACCGGCAACACCCGTTCGACCGGCTGCGCCTGAAGATGGTAGAATAGAAATTCAGTCATGACAAAACTGCGTCAGGCCTTTTCCATATCGCTTTCCTTCGCGACGCGCTCGAAGGGTTCACTCGCGCTCTTGATGCGATATTGCGGCTCGCTGCCGTCGACGGGCAGCTGACGCACGACTTTGTAATCTCCGCCCGGGGCTGCTCTGGCGGTGAGGCTGCGGCTGAGATGCACGATCTGACCGCTACGAAATTTGTGTGTCATGTCTGCTCCGATCGATCGGGCCTCACGACGACGTTTGCGAGGCGGAAAGGTGCGCCGGCAACTTAGCTCATATGTACGGGATTTGATAGAAAAGTCGCGCTTGGGCGGGCAACTGAGCCTGCGACCAAGCTGCCACTGGTCAGTCGGAAACCAGGCCCGAAGTCGAAAACATCCGACTTCAGGAGTTCCAAAGGCAGGCACGAAACGGGGCGGTGACGCCCCACGAAATCACGCCATCTGAATGTTCGCGACGGCCGTCTTGCCGGTGCGGCGATCTTCTTGAGTATCGAAGGAAACCTTCTGACCCTCGCTAAGACTGCGCAGGCCGGCGCGCTCCAGCGCTGTGGCATGGACGAAAACGTCCTTGCCGCCGCCGTCCGGCTGGATGAATCCGAAGCCTTTTTGATCGTTGTAGAACTTTACGGTGCCGTTCGTCATAGACGTATCCTTTAACTGGCTTAGGCGAATGTGAGCTGGGTCCGCGCCAAGCGCGACCGCAACCCGGTCGGTCGATGTTTGGAGAGGGTCTGAACGTGCGCCTAGCGAATAGCAGAGGCGATACGGCCTGATGGTCCGGCCAAATGTCGATGTCGATTATTACGATCGGGATGTGGTTTTTGCAAGGCGCAGCAACACCGGCTGGTCGGTAATGCGTGATCGCGTATCAGCCCTCGTAATGCTCGGCCACCAGATGGTCGAGCAGGCGCACGCCCCAGCCCGAGCTCCAGCTCTTGTTGATTTCGCTTTGCGGCGAGCCGAGCGCGGTGCCGGCGATATCGAGATGGGCCCAGGGCGTCTTGCCGACGAAGCGCGCCAAAAGCTGCGCCGCCGTGATGGCGCCGCCGTGGCGGCCGCCGGTGTTCTTCATGTCGGCGACCTTTGAATCGATCATTTTGTCGTATTCGGGCGCCAGCGGCATGCGCCACACGCGCTCGCCGGTCGCCTCGCCGGCGGCGAGGAGGCGACTGGACAATTCGTCATTGTTGGCGAACAGGCCGGCATGCTCCTGGCCGAGCGCCACCATGATGGCCCCCGTCAGGGTCGCAAGATCGACCATGAATTTGGGCTTATACTTGGTGTTGACGTAATGCAGCACGTCGGCAAGCACCAGGCGGCCCTCGGCGTCGGTGTTGATGATCTCGATCGTCTGGCCCGACATGCTCTTGAGGATGTCGCCCGGCCGATACGAATTGCCGTCCGGCATGTTCTCGACCAATCCGATCGCCCCCACGGCGTTGACCTTGGCCTTGCGCGTCGCAAGCGCGTGCATCAGGCCGACCACGCAGGCGGCGCCCGCCATGTCGCCTTTCATGTCCTCCATGCCGGCCGCCTGCTTGATCGAGACACCGCCGGTGTCGAAGCAGACGCCCTTGCCGATGAACGCCACCGGCGATGCGCCGCGTTTGCCGCCGTTCCACCGCATGATGACGGTGCGGCTCTCGTGCCGGGAACCCTGGCCGACTCCAAGCAGTGCGCCCATGCCAAGCCGTTTCATTGCCCCCACGTCGAGCACGTCGACGACGACGTCGAGCTTGCGCAACCGTGTGGCGCGGCGTGCAAACTCTTCCGGATAGAGCACATTGGCGGGCTCATTGATCAGATCGCGGGCGAGCGTCACGCCGTCGGCGACGCCCTCCCGGGAGCGCCAGAGACGGGCGACAGCAGGAGGACTGGCGACCGCGATCACAAGATCGACGGCGCCTTGCTTCTCGTCATCTTCCTTTCGTTTGGTCTTGTAGCGGTCGAACTTATAGGCGCGCAGCTTAGCGCCGGCGGCGAGATCGGCGACCGCGTCCGGATTCATGGGGCCTGCGGGTAGATCGGCCACCACCATGACATTTCCACCCGCGCGCGGCAGCTTTCCGGCAGCGGCACCGCCAAGCTTCAGAAAATCCTTGGACTTGAACCCGTCAATCTTACCAGCGCCGATCACCGTCAGGCGGGAGACCTTGAGATCGGCCGGGAGGACGATGTCGAGGGCAGCGCCGCTCTTGCCGGTAAAATATTCCCCCGCCGCGGCCTGAGGTAGCGCATCGGCAGCTTTTCCCAGGATCTTGCGGGTCGCGGCGCCGACTTTCAGGGAATCGTCACAGAACACAATAAGTACGCCGTCGGACGGCGCCCGGAATGGCGCAAATCCAAGCTTCAAATCTTTCGCCATGGGCGACGTCCTCTCGCGCTGACCGGCGCATCTGTCTTAATTTGCCGCGATCCCGACCCCGCCTCAAGGATGCCCCCTGCCCTGCCCTGCCCTGCGTAAGGGCGCAATACCCCCCTGCTTGGGCGGAGGTGAAGGTGTTGCGGCGGCACCAGCTCCAAAACCCCGATCCATTACAGCCTCTTAATCGTTCCGATTTGAAATTCAACAGCTTTGCCTTGGGACGGCCATCTTGCCGGGCGATGAGGTCGGTGTGTCTTGAGTGGGAATCGCGCACGACCGGAATTTCCCGGGGCTGCCCTCAAGAATGGCCGGGGACGCATGGCGTGATGGAATCGACGGTGGGGCGCGCTTTTCCGGATCACCAGTCTCAAGGGCGCCTGTCTCAGCGTCGCCTGTCTCAGCGTCGCCTGTCTCGGGACCGCGGCCGGCTTCGAGACAGCTCCTCCGGGTACGACTCTACAAGTTGTGTCAGAATCTGGTCAATCGCATCCGGGAGTGATGGCCGCCGGCACGCCGTTGCTCTCCCCATTTGCAACTTTGCAACACTCGATCAGTTCATTGGGGGCGGAGGGCTTTCAGGGCCAATTTCGTCTGGCATCCGGCTACGCTTTCCGGGTATGTTCATTTTCGATGCGTCGGCAGATGCGCGGGAAGCTGCGGCGGGGGCTTGCTGGCCAGGCGCGGTTTTGCCTGTGAAAACAGCAGGGTGGGAAGGCGGGGGTAGCGGACGTGGTAAGCGAGGCTTACGCGTAATGGTTGGCGCGGGCGCAGGCCTGCCCGTTTATGGTTGTCGCGCCTCGCGTGCGGCAGCGGTGCTGCTCATTGTCTCGGCCTCGGTGCTGTTCGGCTTGGCTCAATCGCGCCCTGCGCTTGCGCAGCAAAACCCACTTCTGACCTTTCAAAACCAAGTCAGGCCGACGCCGACCGGAAAGAGCATCTCTGCCAAGCCGGCTCCCGGCGCCCAGATGCTCGTGCAGGCCAACGAGATCCGATACGACTACAACAACCTGCTCGTATCCGCCGTCGGCAACGTTCAGATCTACTACAACGGCGCCACCATCGAAGCCGACAAGGTGATCTATGACCAGCGCAGCAAACGGCTGCACGCGGAAGGCAATGCCCGGCTGACCGAAGCCGACGGCAAGGTTAGTTATGGCGAGTTGCTGGATCTGAGCGACGACTACCGCGACGGCTTTATCGACTCGCTGCGCGTGGAGACCGCTGACCAGACCCGCCTGGCGGCAACGCGCGCCGACCGCACTGACAAGAACTATACGGTGTTCCAGAGCGGCGTCTACACCGCCTGCGAGCCGTGCCGCGACGATCCTCGCAAGCCGCCGCTGTGGCAAGTCAAGGCAGCGCGCATCATCCACAACGAATCCGAGAAGATGATGTACTTCGAGGACGCCAGAATCGAATTTTTCGGCGTCCCGCTCGCCTGGATGCCGTATTTCTCGGCGCCCGACCCGACCGTCAAGCGCAAGACCGGCTTCTTGATGCCGATCGTGTCGACGAGCTCGGCGTACGGGTTTGCCGTCGAAACACCCTATTATCTCGCGCTTGCTCCCAACTACGACGCCACTATTTCGCCGCGGATCACTACCACCCAGGGTCCGCTGCTTCGCGGCGAGTGGCGCCAGCGTTTCGAAGACGGCCAATTGACGATTCGCGGCGCCGGTATCGACCAGCTCGACAAGAACAAGTTTCTCCTCGACGGCACTCCGACGCCGGGCTTCCGCGACTTTCGCGGCGCCATCGAAGCGAGCGGACGCTTCAACCTGTCGCCCCAATGGACCTGGGGCTTCGATGGGGTTGGGCTGACCGACCGGACCTTCTTTCAGGACTACAAGATCCAGCCTCTGCAGCAGACGGCGGTTGATCCGATCCTCAACTACATGACGGAGGCGGTGTCGCAGATCTATCTCGTCGGACGCGGCGACCGCAGCTATTTCGACATGAGAGCGATCCACTACTACGGATTTTCCCTGTCGGACGTGCAGGGCACGCTGCCCAATGTCCTGCCGGTCATCGACTACGCCTACACGTTCGATCAACCGGTGTTCGGTGGCGAACTCGGCACCACTTTCAACTTCACCAATCTGCAGCGCCAGACGGCCAGTTTCGATGCGATCAGCGCCAGCGCATTGAACCTCGGCCTGTGCAACGTCAATTCCGCGGATCCGGCCCAGAAGACTCCGACGAACTGCTTGCTGCGCGGCGTTCCGGGCGACTATGCGCGGTTATCGGCAGAGGTCCATTGGCGGTATCAATACATTGATCCCTTCGGACAGGTGTTCATCCCGTTCGCATCGCTGCGGGGCGATGCCGCCACGGTGACGATCAACAACCAGCCCGGCGTCAGCAACTTCATCGACACCGGCGATTCGAACATCACCCGGGCAATGCCGACAATAGGCCTCGAATACCGCTATCCCTTCATCGGGGTGCAGAGTTGGGGCACCCAGACGATCGAACCGATCGCGCAGCTGATTATTCGGCCGAACGAAACCGCGATCGGCAAGCTGCCGAACGAAGATGCCCAGAGCCTCGTATTCGACGACACCAATCTGTTCAAGGTTGACAAATTTTCCGGCTGGGACCGCGTTGAAGGCGGCAGCCGCGTCAATTATGGCCTGCAATACACCGCCCAATTCAATCGCGGCGGCAACCTCAACATGCTGTTCGGCGAATCCTACCAGCTGTTCGGGCTCAACTCCTTTGCGGCCGGGGATATCACCAACACCGGCTTAGGCAGCGGTCTTGACACCACCCGCTCCGATTACGTAGCGCGCGTCGCATTTCAGCCGAACCAGATCTACTCTTTCTCCTCACGGTTCCGTTTTGACCACGACGACTTCTCCCTGCAGCGTCTTGAGGTCGAGGCCCGCGCCAACTTCGACCGCTGGAATGCCTCGGTTCTGTACGGCGATTATGCGGCGCAGCCCCAGCTCGGGTTCTTGACGCGGCGCGACGGCATCCTCACCAGCGGCGCCTACAAGGTCAGCGAAAATTGGGTCGTCAACGGTGGAATTCGCTACGATATCCAGAATGGAAAGCCGTCCCAGACGCGCCTCGGCCTCGGCTACATCGATGATTGTTTCATCATGTCATTCCAATACTATGCGGATTACGCCCTCGCCGGCAGTTTGACGTCAAGCCAGACCTACCTGCTGCAGGTCAGCCTGCGCACACTCGGCGGGACCGGGTTCCAGTAGGGACAGCATCGAAGCAGAACAGGTCTGGCGGCGGGCGCCCTCCCTCCCGCGGGTCAGGGCAATCGCATCTTGCACGGGGGGCGCGTCTTCTCCCTTTCCCCCGCTTGCCTGAGGGTGTTTACGTCCGTCTTCGACGGCTATGGCGAGGTCGGGGTTGAGAGGGCGTTGCGGCCACAAGCGATTGCCTTGCCCGCGGGTGGAGGTAAGGGAGTGGGCCAGGCACGCTACGTTTTGACACCTGCTCGTTGGGCCTTGGCTTGGGGTATAAACGTCGAAGTTCTTCGGAGGGCACGTAAAGGAGGACAAGGCTTGATCCCGATTCGGCGCGGAATGACGGGCGGACCCGGCATCATGATCGCGGCGGCCTGCGTTTTCGCCGCACTGGCGGCACCGTCCCGGGCCCTCGCCCAACACGTCGTCCTCATCGTCAACGGCGAGGTCATTACCGATTACGACATCGACCAGCGCACCAAATTCAACACGCTGTCCACCCACAAGACGCCGGCGCGGCAGGAGGTCATCGAGGAGTTGATCGACGAAAAGCTCAAGGTTCAGATTGCCCGCCGCTACAAGCTCGATATCACGGACAGCGACGTCGATTCGAGCTATGGCGACATGGCTAGGCGCATGCACCTGAGCGCCGACCAGCTCACCCAGACGCTCGCCCAGAACGGCATCGACGCCAAGACGCTCAAGGCGCGCGTCCGGGCCGATCTGAACTGGCAGTACATCATCCGCGGTAAGTTCCAGTCGAGCCTACAGGTCAGCGAGAAGAGCGTGCTCGACGAAATCGAGACCCAGAAGAAGAGCGACGGCGGCGACGTGGGCTACGACTATACGTTGCGGCCGATCCTGTTCGTGGTGCCGCATGGCAACACGGCGTTGCAGGAATCGCGGCGCAAGGATGCGGAGGCGCTGCGCGCCCGCTTCAGCGCCTGCGATACCGGGCTGCTCTTTGCGCGTTCGCTGCGCGATGTCGCGATCCGCGAGCCGATCACCAAGAATTCCTCCGAGCTCGTGCCCGCCTTGCGGCAAATCCTCGACAAGACCGAGGTCGGGCACCTGACCCCGCCGGAGACGACGGCGCAGGGCATCGAGACGTTCGCCTTGTGCGAGAAAAAGGAAACCAAATCCGAGACACCCGAAAAGCGCCAGGCGCGCGACAAAATCTTCAGCGAACAATTCCAGGCCAAGGCGAAGAACTATCTTCGCGAACTGCGCCGCCAGGCGATGATCGAACGCAAGTAGCGATGTTGCGCTTCTAGAGGCGAAACCAGCCTCTCATTTCTGGCTTAACAATCTGAAAGGACGGGACTTTATGTGACGGCGCCCTACCAGCGGGCGCCTTTTCCACATTGCACCATCCCGCAACATGGACCATTGAATTTCAGTGACTTACAATGGGTGCCGGCAGGTCCGTGCGACACGGGATGCAACATCGCCCGCACTTGACCAATGATTGCCTCAAGGAGAACAGCGGTGGTTTCGGACTCATTCAGCGAAACGTTGGGCCGCCTCCTCATGGGGACGGGCAACGATAGCTCGGGCAGCAGGTCGGAACTACGAGAAGGTGTTCCACGCGTCTGGGGCGAATTCCATGCCAATCCTCCGTCCGACGATGAGTATGCTGAGCTCGACGCCGCCGTCGGCGAGATGGACCGCACCCTCGTCTTGTTCGGCGCAGAGCAAGAGGCGCGGCGTATGGCTATTCGTATAATGGTGGATTTTTTCGGAAGAAGACAGTCGACCAAGCTGCCCCGATCGATCAGCGCTGCCCTCGAAGGCGACACGACCAAGCAGCCAGAAACCTTCCACTATGAGGATGAGCCTTTTGATTTCGTTTATCGGCACGCATTCCAGGCTGGAAGGAACGTAGTCAACGTACCCCGCAAGAAGACGCCTGCCCACCGGCCGCGGAATCCTCGCGTGGGAGATCGCAAAGTTCAGGTGGTGGAAGCTTATCAGCAGTTGAGGACGAATCCGGATCTCAAGGTGGTGGAAATCCGCGAGCTTCTCTGCACCAGGTTCTGCATCAGTGACAGCTACGTGAGGCAGATATTAACAAAGGCTCGTAAAGTCGGGCTCCTGTAGTTTTGTAGCCCTTTTGTAGCCTAGATTACCGAGAACGTGCAGCTAATTACGGAGGGTCTCGATAGGCAGCGAGGTCCTCCCGATGGATTCAAACAACAAACAGAGCGATCAGCTTGATTTGCTGTGGGGTGTTAAGGCGATCGCGGGCTACATCGGCCTCAATGAACGGCAAACGCACTACCAGATTGAATTGGGACTCCTCCCGGTAAGGCGGCAAAAACGGTTGATCGTCGCGAGCAAGAGCGAGCTCCGCGCTCACTTCGGTGCGGCCAATATCGCCGGCGACCGCCCCATCGCCGCCGCACCGGCGCCGATCGCCGCTGAGGAAGCAACCCCCGCATAAAAACGGCG
>Ga0257161_1000191_pt1 | contig 16660 bp, 15 predicted proteins | sample NR01A_FD_185954 | JGI IMG/M metagenome (GOLD analysis project Ga0257161, IMG submission 185954) | Soil microbial communities from H.J. Andrews Experimental Forest, Oregon, United States - NR-01-A | ecosystem: Environmental > Terrestrial > Soil > Temperate forest > Bulk soil | place: USA: Oregon... | reverse complement strand
ATCGAGCTCACCGAGCCCGTTGACCGGCGAACCCGACGTCACATTCGCGCAGGTGTCGCAGGTCGATTCCAACTGGCCGGCGCGATTGACGCCTTCGTTAAACAACGCCAGCTCGTTGGCCGTTATGGTGGCGCCGGTCGTCGGGTTCGGGCTGATAACCGCCGGATGCGGGATCTGGACGCCCCGATACTGAAGATAGCCGGCGGTGTTCTGCGTGCCGCCGCGGACGCCGGAATCTGTCTGCGCCAGAGCCGACGCCCCCGACATACATAGCAGTGCGGCGGTCCAGATTGCTAAAGTGCGAAAGTCTTTCATGTACATCGACCCTTTCCCCAGATAAGGCCGTCACGCGAATTCAGGTATTGAATCAGTTTCTCTGTGAATTTTCGTGTACGGCAGAATACTCGTTTGCATTACAGTCAAACGTCGACTGCGTGTTAATCGATAACCGCAGAGGAGATTTAATTTTCCCGAAGAGAACGTTGTTATACGGTATGCGCGATCAGTGCATAGCCGGCGCCGTCCCTCGCGATCTTGCCAAGTCCCGGCCGGGGAAAGTGGAGCCCCGGATCATCGTCTTATCGGAGATCGTCCAATCAAGCACCGCGCAAAACGGCCGTTCTCGGCCGCTTCTACCGCCTTCTGGTCGAAGGTCCTGCCGCCTCGGATGGGCGACGCGAGGGTTGCATTACCGGAAAATCACCAACTCCCCATCGCCCAGACGTTTGTCCAGGCGTGTCGCAGCCGCGGGCACGGCGGCCAGTTGAACAACTCATTCCGATGTCGTGAACATTTTAGCCCCCCGAAATCCGAACTCCCCACCGCACAATCGCTGCGTAGCGAGTTCGGACAAAAATAGATATAGAATTCGGTAAGGTCGTTAAATGGCGAAAATGAGACGGCATTAATACAATAGCATTAAATTAGTATGACCGGCTAAGTATGACATATGCAACTGTCGATGTTACTTCTATATAATACACTCCACTCTCAAGTTTATTTCTCGGAAATACACCTGGTCAGTCGAGTTTTGTTTCTGGCCGTGGGATTAAAGAATCTGACTGAGAAACCGACGCGTCCGTTCGTCTCGGCAATTGGTGAAGAACTCCGCCGGCGGCCCTTGCTCCACAACGACGCCGCGGTCGGTGAAATAGATCTGGTCGGCAACCTCGCGGGCAAAGCCCATTTCGTGGGTGACGATGACGCAGGTCATGCCCTCCTCGGCGAGTTCCCGGATGGTGACCAGCACCTCTTTTACGGTCTCCGGATCGAGTGCTGCCGTCACTTCGTCGAACAGCATGGCGGCGGGCTGCATGGCGAGGCTGCGCGCAATGGCGACGCGCTGCTGCTGGCCGCCCGAAAGCTCGCCCGGGTAGGAATGCTCCTTGCCATCGAGCCGCACCTTGCGCATCAGCGCGCGCGCCTCTGCTTCGACGTCCACGCGGTCGCGTTTAAGGACATGGAGGGGCGCCATCATGATGTTGGCGAGCGCGGTGCGGTGCGGGAACAGGTTGTATTGCTGGAACACCATGCCGACCTTGCGGCGCAGCTTGAGCTTATCGAGCTTGGGGTCGTTGACCTCCTGGCCCGCAACCAGGATCGAACCGGAATCGATCGACACCAGCGCATTGATACAGCGAAGCAGGGTCGATTTGCCGGCGCCCGATGGGCCAATGATGCAGATCACTTCGCCCTTCATCACGTCGATCGAGATGCCGTCGATGACGGTTGTGGCGCCGAATTTCTTGTGCACGTCGCGCATGCGGATCAGCGGCTGGTCGGGGGTCCAGGCGCAAGTCATCACGACACCTTCATCACGACACCTGGAAGCGTCGTTCCAGCGCGACGGTCGCGAGCGCGATCGGATAGCAATAAATGAAGAACCAGCTCAGCAAATAGAGATACATCGGCACCAGCAACTCAGGCCGCCCTTCCGAGGAGAGCACGTCGCCGGTCAGCGTCATCGCCTCGCTGACGCCGACGATGGAGGTGAGGGGCGTGGCCACCACCACGATGGCGTAGAGGTTCATCCACGGCGGCGTCATGCGCTTGACGCATTGCGGCAGGATGACGAGCCGCAGCGTCGCCAGCCGCGTGAAGGCGAGTGCTTCGGCCGCCTCCCATTGGCCGGACGGGATCGACCGCACCGCGCCGCGCACCAGCTCCGCCACATTGGCCATCACGGGCAGCGCCAGCCCGGCGGTCGATTTGGCCCAGCCGGGCAGCGGCACGATGGCGCCGCCGATGCGCACCTCGAACGGCATCAGCAGGATGCAATAGAACAGCAGCACCAGCCACGGCGCATTGCGGAAGAACTGAGTGATCAGCCACGAGATCGCCCGCACCGGCCGCGTCACCGCAATAAGCCCGAGGCCGAGCGCGAGCCCGAGCACAGTGCCGATCGCCATGGCGAGAAAGCTCATGGCGATGTTGAGGGCAAAGCCCTGCGCGAGGAGCGGCGTCCATTTGAGGATGGTGGCAAGGATGGACGGCACGCCGGGCCCGGCTTGCGCCTCGCCGACGCCAATCGAGAGCATGAGCGCGACGAACAGGAGGATGCCGTTGCGGGCCGTGAACGGTGAGAGCGGAAAGTCGTGCGCTGTCGATTGCAACCGGAACGGCTTGAGGACGGGCAGATGAGAGATCACGGCATATAGCCGGGAACACGCATCGCCCGCTCCCAACGACCCATCACGTAGACCACGATGCCCACCAGCAGGACGTAGATCACCAGCAGCACATTCATCATTTCCGGCACGTTGAGTTCGTCCGACCAGATCTGGTTCGCAACGTACAGCATTTCCGGCACCGCGATGGCGTAGGCGATGGTGGTGGTCTTCACCAGGTTGACGAGATTGTTGTTGAGCGCCGGCAGGCTGATGCGAAAGGCGAGCGGCAGGATGACGTGAACGTAGGCCCGCAGGCGGCTGTAACCCAGCGCCTCGGCAGCCTCGACGGTTTCGTTCGGCACCGCCTCGATGCCGGCGCGAAAAATCTCCACGTTGAACGCGCCGGCATAGAGCGAAAGGCAGATCGCGGCCCAGGTGAAGTTCGAGACGATCGGCACCGCAAGCCCGATATCGTTGGTCACGCGCAAGTACGATCCAAGCGCAAAATAGAAGAAGTAGAGCTGGACCAGCGGCGGCGTGTTGCGAAAGAACTGCACATAGGCCGCCATGACGGCGCGAAGGAGCCGCAGGCGCGATCCCTGCACCCAGGCGCCCGCGATCCCGATCACGACACTCGCCACGATGCAAAGCGCCATCAGCCTGACCGAGGTCAGGAACCCGTTGATGAAGCGCGTGCGATCGAACGCGTCATAAAAGATGGTGAGCTTGATGCCGGTAGCGGCGTTGAGCTCGCGAAACCAATCCCAGAACGGCGTGAGGTCCATGCTCACTGGGTCTGTTCGCGCGCTTTCCTCAAGAAAGCCGACGGCGAGATGCCCCACTTCTTTTCGACCTCGATGAGCCTTCCGCTGCGGTGCCAATCCGCGATGGTCTTGGCGATGAACTGGCCCCAGGGCCCGTCGCGCTCCTCAAGCCTCACGGCGGCGCCCCATGGCTCGGTCAGAATGGTCTCCAGCGGCATCTCGAAGGCCGCCCACTTGGGATCGGCCAGCCGCTCCTGGAAGGCGGTGTCATCGTAGACCCACCCGACGCAATTGCCCTGCGCCAGCGCCGTCTCGGCTTCGTTCTGCCCGCGGAAGGCGACGATGTCGGCGCCGTATTTCTCGGCCACATATTTATTGAAGAAGGCGCCCTGGATGCCGCAGATCTTCTGGTCTTTGATCTGCTCCCAGCGTTTGAGCCCAACCTTGCGGTTGACGAACACATTGACCCCGGAGGCGTAGTAGCTCGGCTCGACGATGCCGACCGTTTTGCGCCGTTCGTCCGTCACATTCATCGTGGCGAGCATGAGATCGATCTTGCCCTGCTGCAGGAACTGCATGCGGTTCGCGGAGACCACGGGCTCCACCTCGAGCTTGACGCCGAGCCGGTCGGCCACGTCCTTGGCAAGATCGGGTTCGAAGCCGACGATGCGGCCGCTTGGATCGCGAAAGCCGAATGGCTTGTAGTCCGCCTTGGTGCCCGCCACCACGACGCCGCGCTGCTTGATCTTGTCGAGGGTCTGGGCGGAAAGCGAAGAGGTCGCCATGACGACCGCAAGCGCGGAAATGACGGCAACAAGAATACGTTTCGACATTCGATTGCTCCCCTCGGGGACCGTGGCCCAACGATCCGGCGCACGATCGTACAGGCTCGCAGCACGGATGTCATGGCCCCGACAGACGCGCATGAATTTGCAGTCCGCCGTTGTGCCCGGACTTGATCCCGGGGGTTGTCGCGGGCATCCACGTCTTGCTTGCGGGGGTTCGGCGAGAAAGACGAGGATGGCCGGGACATAAGGGCGTTTACGCCCGTCTTCGACGGGCTGCTGCCCGGCCATGACGCAGGCGCGCGGGGCTGGCGATTATTCGGCTTGCGGTCGCAGGGTCCCGACTTCGTGATGGGTGACCTCGATGTCGCCGATCCGGTCGGGCAGCTGGACGTCTTTCGGCAGGATTCGCCAATTCACCCTGACGGTGAAACGACCCTCGCGCTCGCCGATGCCGACGCCCGCGAAATCCTTAACGTCCTTAAGTTTCTCGATGATCTCGGCCTTGGCGGACCGGGCATCCTCGATGGTCGGTGCAGCCATGGGCTCTCTCGGCGCCTCACATCGAAACGATATCAAGCGCGGTCATGATCCGGGCCAAATGATTGGCATAACTCATGCCGGCGCCGCCGTTCGCATTCGGGTTGCCGCAAAATATGAGACCGATGGCTCGCATCTGTTGGTCGAGCACCAATGAGCCGCTGTCGCCGTCATCGCTGAATGGCAGATTCGGTTGCCCCGCTATTTCGATCTGGTGATCAAACGTCGCGTCCCCAATGTCATAGCGTACGACCACGTCGTCAAGCTCGGTGGCGAGTATTTCGCCGCGGCGCAAATCGGTGGTTCGGCCGACTTTCGCTACTTTCACCCCCGGCAAAATGGTGTCCTCGCTGCCGATTGTGAATGCGCCGAGTTCTGGCACGATGTTCGGCGTATAAGCTACGCCGCTGTCGATGATGGCGATCGCGGCGTCGAACTGGTTCGGGCCGGGGACATTGAGGGTCGTCGAATCGGTCAGCGCCGCCACCACGTTGTCGGCGTTGCCGCCGTCCAGGGGGCCCGGCTGGGTGATCGGATCGCCGTTCTGTGCCTGACCGCTTTGGGCAAGGATGTGCGAATTACTCAGCATCACCGCCTGCCCGGTCTTGCGGTGACGCGCGATTAAACCCAGGGTTCCGGCGGTCGTCGCGATGTGCCCGACGGAGCAGCCGATGACCAGCGGCCTGCAGATTTTTCGCAGGCCGGCAGGCGGGGCTTGAATGCCGTCGTGGGGGCGCAGGTGACCGATGAATCGCACGTCGATTTCGCCGCGCGCACGCTCACGCAACCGCTCCACCATCGCCTGCAATGCCTTCGATCGCGCCTGCAGGCGCACCGCCAAGGAAAATTCGCCCCGCCTTGTGCTCTTGCCGATGCCGAGCGCGACGCGCTGCAGAGGCGAGGAGCGTTGAGGCATCCGAAGCCGCCGACGCTGCGCGCGCTCCCGCAACTCGCTCGCGATCGGCGCAAAGACCTCAGCGGCAAGTTCGAGTTTGAGTTCTCTCACCGATTGGATATTCACTGCCTATGCCTTCGAATATGATCGGCGGCTCAGTTAGAGCGGATTTCAGTGATGTTGAACAATTTATTCGGAGGCAATTTATTCGGAGTCATGGCCGTCCCCGGACTTGATCCGGGGATTGTCCCGGCCATCTACGTCTTTTGGCTCCAAGCTCACAAGAAAGACGTGGATGCCCGCGGAGACACCCCGCCGCGTGACGCGGCGGGGTGTCTCCGCGCGGGCATGACGCTGGAGAGGGGGATCGATCGCTCTAGCGATGATGGTCGCTTGCTCCTTCGGTAACAATGCGCATTTGGCCGAATTTGAGCGGCGGATAGATTTCCGGTCCGGAGCCCTGCCCGCGGATACGGTGCGGGATCAGTTGGACGGTGATTTGCTCGCCGGCATATTTTTTTGCCGCTGCGGTGATGTCGAAGGTCAGAGTTCGGCTTGGCCATGCGATGCGGCCGCCGGAGAGGAGCGCTGAAAAAGTCCCAATGCTGGTGCCGAGATCGTCGGGCGGCGCGTTGGCGGGCTTGACGAAGACGCTGACCGTCATCGGCTGCGTGGGCGCCTCGACCTCGGTGATCTCAAGGATCTTCCGTTCAGTTTCATCGGGAGCGGCTTCCGGCTGCAGCGGAACTCTGATGGTTTGCCGGCCTACCGCCGGCGGGCGGCTGGACGCAGATTCTGCCGATGCCACGGGGCCCACTGCTCCGGTTCGAAAGACGTTGAGATTGTCGTAAACATAGCCGAGCTTCGTCGTGTCAAGCACGTCGCTCATCGGCACCTCGATCGGCATGCCGTCGATCCAGGTGAACACGAAACGATGGTTGAGAAAATGCTCCGATGGCGGCTCGGTGGCCTTGCGGGCCGGATCTTGTCGCCAGACTTCCCACAGGCGGTCGAGATTGCCGTGATGGGCGAAAAAGATCGGGTCGCGGCCGGCCGTCGTGAAGTCCGTCATGTCTCCAGCGCCCTGACCGCTCGTGCCGCCCACATAGTTGTGGACATCTCCGTGCGGCGTGCGTTCCAGCCGGTTGTTGTCGTAGGCTCCAAACGGATTCGGGCGCCTGATGCCGCCAAAGCTGCCCCGGATCTGGCCTGGCGTCCTTGCTTCGAAGCGTCGAACCGAAAGAGCTGCAACGCCGAAGGGCCCGAACACCGGGTCATCGGGAAAGTAATCGACCTGGTCGTCTCGCAGCCCCTGTGGCACCGTGTAGCGGACCGCATTCGACAGCGAACTTCCGGATCTCGCGAATGCCTGAGGAATGTGACGGTCGCTGCTCCAGTTCCAATATGGATAGCTAAAGCTGTCGTCGCCCGATATTGCCCGAATCTTTCGCTCGGTCACCGAGATATAGGCGCGATGCCAAGCGAGGAACCAGTAGCAGTAGTGCATCTGGCTTGGGTCATCGTCCGGGATCGAGCAGAAATCCCGGTGGACGTTGGCATTTGGCAACCAGCCTCTCGGGTCGTTCTCGTCAGCGGCGGAGCGATCCATCATTTCCTGGACAGCTGCCTCGAAATTGGCGAGCCGCGTCGCATCCTGGGCAAAGGCGACAATGTCCATGCGGGTTCGCGGCGCCTGTCCGAACACGGAGCGCGAAGCCAGCCCCAGGGCGGCGGCCCCCGCAATGACCGTTGTCCCTCCCACAAACGAACGTCGTGATGGTGCGGATAGCGTTGAATTATCGTGCGGGTAATCGTTCATCGGAGCATCCCTGCCACACTGTTTTGAATGTGTATGCTGGCGGCCGCCTCATAGAACGGCCGTCGAGCAACACAATCTCAATTCATGAGCCGATTGACATGTCAATTCTTATGTCAATTCATATCGAAAATATATTATCTCCTGTTTTGTGAGATATATTACACAGCTATGAAACAAAATAAATACTTGGTGTTGTGGCAACGCTGACGTGCCGGGTAGGGTGGGCAAAATCGCTTGCCGCAGCGGAGATGTCTTGCGGATCAGCGCCTGCGATTTTGCCCACGCCGTCAAACGGCAACTTGGACCGCGTGGGCAAAGGCGCACGGCAGTTCCTGCGAGATGCCGCGCGCCGTGCGATGCGCCTTTGCCTCCCCTACGCTCCTACGGTGCCGCGTGCCAGAGTAGCCGTCCGCCCTGCCGTTTTGTGGCTCCACACGGCCGCGGGAAGGAATTAGAATGGCGGCATGTCTCATCCGTAAAAGTCGTCCATCAAATCACGGGAGGGAACCAATGGCATTCGATTTCAAGGTCAATGGCAAGGCGGCGCACTCCGACGCACCGCCGAGCACTCCGCTGTTGTGGGTGATCCGCGAAGAACTCAAGCTGACCGGCACCAAATTCGGATGCGGCACTGGCCTGTGCGGCGCCTGCATGGTCCATATCGACGGCAAGCGCGCCTTCTCGTGCCAGACCCAGGTGTCGCAAGCCGCCGGCAAGGCCGTGACCACCATCGAGGGGCTGTCGCCGGATTCATCGCATCCGATACAGAAGGCGTGGCTCGCCGAGCGGGTGCCGCAATGCGGCTACTGCCAATCCGGCCAGATCATGAGCGCCGCCGACCTGCTGGCGCACAACCCGAAGCCTGACCGCGGCCAAATCGTCGAGCACATGAGCACCAACATCTGCCGCTGCGGCTCCTATCAGCGCATCGTCCGCGCCATCGAGCGCGCCGCGAAGGAGGCCTGATCATGACGATTCAGACTAGCAATGCGGACATCAGCCGCCGCGGTTTCATGATCGGCGCCGCCGGGTTCACGTTTGCGGTGGCATTGCGCCTGCCTGCCGGCACGGCCAAAGCGGCCGGCAAGGACGCCGTCTTGAGCCCGTGGGTGACGATCTCGTCCGACGATACGGTCGCGATCGTGTCGCCGGCGGCCGAGATGGGGCAGGGGTCGCTGACCTCGCTGCCCCTGATACTTGCCGAGGAACTCGATGCCGACTGGTCGAAGGTGCGCATCGTGGTGGCGCCGCCGAACGACGAACTCTACAAGAACCCCGCATTCGGCTACATGTACACCGCCGGCAGCAACGCCGTGACGGCCTACTTCAAGGATCTGCGCCGGTTCGGCGCGCAGGTGCGCAAGGTGCTGCTGGCGAATGCCGCGAGGCGCTGGAACGTTCCGGCTGAGGAGCTGACAACCGAACCGAACGCGGTCGTTCATGCCAAATCCGGGCGCCGGCTGACCTATGGCGAGATCGCGGCCTTTGCGGAGGTGCCCGCCAAGGCGCCGGAAGTGACCGAGAGCGAGCTGAAGAAGACGGATCAGTTCCGCCTCATCGGCAAGGACGTAATGCGCATCGAGCTGCCGCAAAAGGTCAACGGCACCGCGCAATACAGCATCGATGTGCAGGTGCCAAGCATGTTGTATGGCACGATTCTGCGCTCGCCCGTGGAAGGCGGGGCGCCCGGCACAATCGACGACGCGAAGGCTAAGGCGGTCGCCGGCATGGTGCGGATCGTGCCGCTGCCCTACGGGGTCGGCGTCATCGCCGCGACGCCGTGGGCGGCGTTCGATGCCAAGGAGGCCCTCAAGGTCACCTGGACTCGCACCGGCAAGGCCTGGGGCTTCAACAGCGAACGAGCGCTCAACGACTTCGCGGCCGCGGCACGGGATATGTCGCAGCCGACCAAGCTTTGGGCCAAGGAAGGCGACGCGATGGCAGCCCTGCAGACGGCGGCGACCGTGGTGGAAAGCGAATACCGCAACGACCTCGTCTACCACGCCCAGATGGAGCCCCTCAACGCGGTCGCGTCGGTATCTCCTGCGGGCGACGCCTGCGAACTGTGGTGCGGCGTGCAGTCGAAAACCATCGCCGTAACGGTCGCGGCCGATGCCCTCAAGATCGCGCCGGACAAGATCACCTATCACGACATGCTGATGGGCGGCGGCTTCGGGCGGCGCGGTCACCGCGACGAGGAATACGTCCACGATGCCGTCGTGCTGTCGGACGCCGTGAAGAGACCCGTGAAGATGATGTGGACCCGTGAGGATGATGTTCGCAACGGGCGCTTCAATCCTTTATCGGTGCACTATCTGCGGGCCGGGTTCGATACGGCGGGCAAGCTGATCGCCTTCCATCATCGCAAAGCCTGCGACGAGGTCACCGCATTCCAGGATCCGGTGCGCTACGAGCGTGCGAAGGGCCGCGACGCCATCTCGTTTGTCGGCATCGACGCGCCCTATTACGCAATCCCCAATCGGCTGGGCGAGGCGGTGCCGCGCGAAAGCGGCCTGCGCACGTCGAGCCTGCGCGGCATCTCGCATCTCACCAATATCTTTGCGATCGAATCGTTCATGGACGAGCTGGCGCGCAAGCGCGGTGTGGACCCGGCGGCGTTCCGGCGCGATCTGGTCAAGACCAATCCGCGCGCGCTCCACATCATCGACCGGGTCGCCCGCATGGCCGACTGGGACCGGAAACGGGACGGCAGCGCCCTCGGCTTCACCTACATGAACTATTCGGGAACGCAGATCGCATTGATCGCCGAGGTATCGGTCGACCGCAAATCCGGCGTGGTGCGGGTCCCGAACGTGTGGACGGCGCTCGATCCAGGCATCGCGGTCCAGCCCGATAACATCGTGGCGCAGACCGAGAGCAGCATCGTCTACGGCCTGGGATTCGCGCTTTTCGAGCGGATCACAATTGATGACGGCGCGGTCCAGGAGTCGAACTTCTACGACTATCATGTGCCGCGCCTGAACGAGGTGCCGCAGATGTTCATCGAGGTGGTGGCGACCGACAACCATCCGACCGGCGTCGGCCAGATGGCGACCCCGCTGGTCGCCCCGGCGATTGCCAACGCGGTCGCGGAACTCACCGGCGTGCGGCTGCGGGAGACCCCGATGTCGCCGGACCGGGTGAAGAAGGCGCTGGGGTAGCCCGAGTGGACCGAAAGCCTTGCGGGCGGCGCAATGCCGCTCGCGGTCGATTGAGTTTCTTTTCTATTGTTATTAGATAAGAAGAGCGCCAATTTGGCAGCAGAAACGAAGCACGGGCCTGCCATGACGACCATCACCATTTCGTTGCCGGAATCTCTCAAGCAGTTCGCAGACGCCCAAGTCGCGAGCAAAGGGTATGGCGACATCAGCGAGTATTTCCGCAGCCTGTTGCGCGAGGCACAGGAACGCGAAGCGGATGCGCGATTGGAGACGCTATTGCTGGAGGGGCTGGCATCGGGCGATCCCATCCCGGTTGACGACAAATTCTGGAGTGAGCTGAGAACTGAGGCAGAGCAGCGGGTTCAAGCGCGGAAGGCCGGAAACAAGACTGGAAAGAATAGTGGGTGAAACTCTCGGTTCTTCCATCCGCGAGAACCGACATTCGTAAGCAAATCGAGTACTATCTCGAGCTCGACTTGCCGCGTGTGGCGGACCGCTTTCAACTCGCCGTGAGCGGTTCGATCAGTGCGATAGTGAAACGCCCGAGCGCGGGATCGCCGCGGCAGCGTTACCACAATCCCGCGCTACGCGGTCTTCGTGCCTGGGCGGTAAAGGGATTCGACCAGTTTCGCATCTACTACTTGGTCCGCGAGGACACGGTCATGGTGGTGCGTGTCCTGCACGACAAGAGAGACATCGGCGCCATTCTCGAAAAGCAAACAATAGATGATCCCGACGCCGATTGATGACGGCGTCCCGGGCTGCCATCTCGCTCATGCCGCCGCCTACGCGTGATTGACGTTATTCACGTGCGGCCCGCACCAGCCGGGCAGGTAGCTCGCCTCCTCACTCTTGGCGAGCTTCATGGCCTGCTTGAGGGCCTTCGCGAAATCATCCTCGGCAAGCGACCGGCTGATGCGGCGCCGCATGAAATCCGCCCACAGGAACTCGCTGAACGGCGTGATGTCCTTGGCGAATCCGCCGATGCGGCGTAACTCGCCGGCGACGCTGCGGAAGGGATCGTCCTTGAGCCCGGAGATCTTGCCGGGAATGTCTTCGAAATCGCGGCGCCGCCCGGACGCATCGTAAGGGTGCACCCAGCAACGATTATCGAGATAGACCCAGAATTCCTCCTTGGACAGCATCCGCAAATCCACCACGGAGGACACCAGCACGTTTTCGACGCCCTCATTGTGCAGCGCCAGCGACAGATGATGATGGTCGAGCACGTACAGCCGGTCCTTGGGACCGCGGATGACGGGAATCATGTGCCGGCCGAGGAATTCGGCCCGCTTCTTCGCCTCCTGCTGCTGCCAGCTCTTCTGCTTGGCGAGGACCTCGCGCATCCCGACCGTGATCTGGGTCGGCCGCAGCTCGATGATCGGGACGGTATGCAGGACAGGTTCACGAACCGCGACCATTGTGAATCTCCCAAGCGTTGGGTGGGCGAAGGCGCAACACGACACCGACACCATTTCGTGTATCGTGAGGATGATGTAGGGGCGACCCTTGTGGTCGCCCCGTTCCGAGCGAACGCATGGACAGTTTAACCAATCCAGTTATGGGCGCGGTCGCAAGCCGGGGCGACCACAAGGGTCGCCCCTACAGCTGGAAATTCCATCCCCCGCAAACGAGGGAGGACAGGTGGCCTCACCGTATCGCTGCCGGCGCGACCGTCGAGCCGGTGGCGCCCTCGAGCTTGAGCGGCTGCATCACGAACGCGAACTCGGAGACGTTCTTGGCGGCGAGCTCGTCGAGCTTGAGGTTCTCCAGGAGGTGCACGCCGTAGACCACCAGTGCGATCTGGTGCAGCGGCAGGGAGATCAGCTTGTCCGGATTGGGGTTGACCTCGACCGGCGCGGTGTCGGCGCCGAGCAGGATCGGATCCTTGGCGATCAGGAATTCCGCGGCCTTGACGCCGATGCCGGGATTGCCCTTGCCGTACCGTCCAGGGTCCGTATTCCACAGCTTGCCCCAGCCGGTGTGAACGATGATGGCATCGCCCGGCTGGAACGTGAGGTTCTGCTTCTTGATCGCGCCTTCGAGGTCCCCGACGGTGATCTCGTAAGTGTCGCCCAGCATGGGGACGCCCTTGTAGCCGGCGACGTCGATCATCACGCCGCGGGTCATCAGCATGCCGACCTTCTCGATGCCGAGCTTGGTGAAGCCGTTGCGGGTCGCGATGTCCTCGGTCTTGAAGCAATTATAGTGGACGTTGTTGTGGGTCTGGTGGGCGAAACCGTCGAATTGCGTGCCGACCTGGCCCATCTCGGCGATGATCAACTCCTCGTTGCCATTGCGCTTGTTGGCGAGGTCGCTCACCGCGGTACGCTTTACCTGCATGTCGTATACGCGCCCGGCCGCGAGCGGCATCTGGGCATTGAGAGGATGGCTGAGCTCGATCACCTCTCCGGTCTTGATCAACTTGACGGCGTTGAGGACGGTCTGCGGCTTCATGTGGTTGGCGGCGCCGCGCTCGTCGCCGGCGCCCCATTTGGACGGACAGCGCGCGCTGTCTGCCGGCGGCAGCCAAGAGGGCGTTTGAGATGGCGTCTGAGCAATGGCGGCACCGGACAGAAGCAGGGCCGCAAGCACGGTGCTGAGCGTCAAAGGCTTCATGGTGGTCCTCCCCGATTTTCTGACTTTGCCTGAATGTGATCGATGTAGGGATTTCGCCTTTCGTGTCGGCGGCAATCTGACTTTATCCTCTGCGATGGCGGCCGACTTTCTCTACCGCCCTTTCTCCATCATGCCTGCAGGCGCGTCGACGGAAAAGGACCGCAATCAAAAACATAGCCGAAGTATCGCAGATCGAGTGCTGTCGCGGGGTCCCCCTCCTTGACTTTTGTTCACTTTTTGTTCTAAGTGCTCCAAACGGAGCTGCAACCCATGCTCGACGAAGCCTTCCCCTTCAGAGTCGTTCGGACCAGGTCGCACGACGAGTTCCAGCGGCGCGCCGATGAATGCCGCCGTCTCGCCGCTGCGGCGCGCAATGCCAGGGACAGGGCATTTTGGTTGGGATTGGTTGAGCGGTGGCAGGCGCTAGAGAATCTTCGGCAGCCCGCCCCTACTCTACCTTCGCCGCTTGCCAGGGAGGGCAGAGTGGGGGCAACTCGCACTGCGAAGGCGGCCCGAACTGTCCACGGCAGATGATTTCGATTTGACGCTCTCGCAAGCAGGGACCTGCAAAGCAATGGCCCCGGCTGCGGGAGGAATGGCAGCCGGGGCAGGGTCCAGGTCTACAAAACGGAGGCAACCGTTCTGAGCCTCCTGGTAGGCTAGGCGATTGCGGGGCTCTTTCAAGCCGCAATTTTTGACACAGCGTGGCGATTTTTAGGTCAATAAATACCAGCCAATGGCCGCGACGACGGACACCTTGCTTGCCCAACGCACTTGGCCTTCGCAGATCAAGCCGGCTAGAAATGAGGCAGCTATGAGTCTTGCATTGAGTCGAATCGAAGGCCGTTATATCGCTAGAGTTGGGCGCGCGGGCGGTTGTATCGTTAAGGTTGGCCTCCAGGGCCGCCATTTCGTTTTCGCGCCGCCACCGGGCTTCGTTTTTTCATGCAATTGCCACTCTCCCATTTTCAAAGGCACCAGCTCGAGGTCATCGCACGGGTCACGCCCCACGCGATGGCTGGTCACATCCTGAACACGACCGTCTTGGCTATTGCGGTGGCCGGCTCAATCCCGACCATCCAGCTGATCATCTGGTGCAGCTATTCATATGCGGTCGCCGTGGCCGTCCTTTATCGCCATGCCAGGAACCGCGCGCGAGTCCCGAAAAACTTTCGGCGGGCGGCCGGCAGAGCGACGGCCTACGCTTTTTTCCTGGCCCTGCCATGGGCCAGCATGGCCGTCCTGCACCTTGGTGCGTTGGCACACGATGAAGAGCTGATCCTCGTCGCCCTCGGCGTCGGAATGGCGGCAAGCGGCACGATCCTCCTGTCCGCAGTGCCTGCGGCGGCGTTGAGCTACATGTCGGGAATCTTGATCCCGACGGCAGTAAAGTGCCTCGTCCTCCCCAACCCGAAGGGTTACGTGCTTCTTGGGATTCTGGCGCTGAGCTACTGGGGGTTCCTGGCCGCGCTCATCGCCAAGATCACGCGCGAAATCGGTGAACGCAAGAAGGCGGATGTCGCGCTTGAGGAGAGCGAAGCGAGGCTGCAGGAGGCGCTTACCGCCGGTCAGGTGGTGGCTTTCACATGGGAGCCCGGTAGCGGCTTGTCGCGGCGTAGCGAAAATGCTCCCCAGGTCCTCGGGATCAGGCCGAACGGGGCCGCCCATGGTCGGGGCGGCGATTTCCTCGCCCGTGTACATCCGGAGGATCGCCCAGGCTTCGCTGCACGGATCAGGGGCCTTTGCGTCGAGAACCCGTCCTATTCGACGTTTTTTCGTTTTATTCGCCCTGACGGGCGTGAGGTCTGGCTCGAGGAGACGGGTAAGGCGGAATTCGACGCAACCGGTCGCTATAGGCGTCTCAAGGGATTGACCCGGGACATTACCGAGCGAAAGCGCGCGGAAGAACGCCAGCGCATGCTCATCTGCGAGCTCGACCACCGCGTCAAGAACGTGCTCGCCTCCGTCGCCACTGTTGCGCGGCGCACCCGAGAGGACAGCCGCTCGACGGACGAGTTCTTGCAAGTGTTTGATGGCCGCATTCAATCGATGGCAAATGCTCACAGGTTGCTCAGCCGGAGTCACTGGCAAGGTGTGAGCCTTGCGGATCTCGTTCGCAAAGAGCTCGCGCCCTGCGCAGGAGAAGGCAGCGCAAGCGTGGAAGGCCCTGAGGTATTGTTGTCTCCAGAAGCCACCCAATCGGTGGCGATCGTGCTGCACGAGCTCGTGACGAATGCCTCAAAGTATGGCGCGCTGGCGACGAAGCATGGTCGCATCTCGGTGCGCTGGGACTGGCAACGGGACAGCCAGGCTCCGCGGCGCCTGCTGCTGGAATGGGTCGAGAGGGGCGGTTCGCCCGTCATTCCCCCAGGCCGCGCGGGGTATGGCACCGACGCAATCCGCAACCTCATTCCTTATGAGCTCGGCGGTGTGGTCGACCTCGCCTTCGATGCAGCGGGCGTGCGCTGCAGAATAGAGCTTCCCTCCAGTGCGTTAGCGTAGGCTTAGAGATCTCGGCGGTGCAGTGAGGCTGCGCAGTGAGCGCCGATCGCTCGCTAAACCACCGATCTTCCCGCTGCAGACCCTCTCCCACCCGGCAGCCTTCAGTGTCACGAGCCTGGCACAGGCATGTAATGATCGTGGTGTTAAAGGGGATTGCTGCTTGCCATCATCCCCTTTGGCCCCGACCTCTTCCGCAGCTGGTCGGGGCCACTTTTTAAGTCGGGGACAGAGTGCCTAACAGCACTTCGCGGCAGGGGCGCCTACAGCAGGTCGCGCTCCACGATCGCTCTGGCGAAATAAATCTGCGCATCGGTTGAACCTTTGGCCCGCTGCCCGACACTAAAGTGCCGTCTCCCGCTCCAGGCATCGGGTTTTGGAACTTATCGATTTTGTGGGCTGGTGCGGGAGGTTCTACCATGCGACTGGCCCTGCTTCGGCAGGGCCTCTTCTTATGGCCGCGTCGCCGGCTTCGACCTCGCCAAACCATTCTCGGCGTTCCAGATTTCGAGCGCCACGGCGTAGCGGCCGTGCGCCCCAATCTGCACCTCGTCGGCGAGCGGCGATCCCGCACTCGCAGACTGATCATGGTCAGCCGGGGGCGCTGATTCCGGACCGTCCGGGGCGGGGGCTCTACGTCATCGGCCGGATCGGTTCGCCGGATTGGGTCATCGCCGCGGCACCGCGATTGGCTTCGCCAGCTCGCCCAGCGCCAACGTTGGCGTCGCGTTTGAAAAGCCGGTTGAACCTGCCGCCGTTATTTCGCGACTACAATCCACCAGCTGGGACTTGGGTCAAGCGGCCTAGCGGGAGCGAGACTTCAGCAGTATGCTGCAAGCAAAGGAGAGACTTATATGGCTGTTTCTGATTATCTATTGGAAATCAAAGGTCCCGACCTGAAGGGCGAATCGCAGGATGACCAGTTCAAGGAATCGATCCATATCGACTCTTGGAGTTGGACTGGGACCA
>Ga0257161_1000190_pt1 | contig 16670 bp, 15 predicted proteins | sample NR01A_FD_185954 | JGI IMG/M metagenome (GOLD analysis project Ga0257161, IMG submission 185954) | Soil microbial communities from H.J. Andrews Experimental Forest, Oregon, United States - NR-01-A | ecosystem: Environmental > Terrestrial > Soil > Temperate forest > Bulk soil | place: USA: Oregon... | reverse complement strand
CAGGATGCCCATATGGGTGCCGCAACGGCATTTCAGACCTTCGAGCGCGGTCTTGATCTCCGCCTCGCTTGGCTTCTTCTTGTCCCGCAGGAAGGCGGCGGCCGTCATGATCCAGCCATTGATGCAGTAGCCGCACTGCGGCACCTGCTCTTCCACATAGGCGGTCTGGAGCGGATGCGGCTTCTCGGGCGTTCCGAGACCGGCGAGCGTCACCACCTTGCCGTTGCCCACCGCCGAAACCGGCGTCACGCAGGAACGGATCGCCTGGCCGTCGAGATGGACCGTGCAGGCGCCGCATTGCGCGAGGCCGCAGCCGAAATGGGGGTTGTTGAGGCCGACATCATTACGCAGCGCGTAAAGCAGCGGCATGTCCGGATCGGCATCGACCGTATGGTCTTTGCCGTTGACGTTGAGGGTAAATTTCTGGGCCATGATTGCTTGCTTCCCTTGCCTTTTGATTAGTCCGTCCGATGGCGCATGTAATCCCTGCACCGACGTCCCGGCTCGCTTCGCGGAGCTTCTGTCCGCCAACAGTAGTCCAGCCATGCCGTGATGAAAACCGGAATTGGGCTGGAATCGTCCCGGGATGGGCGGGCGATAACGTCGCGGCGAAACAGTTCCCTTTGGGACTGACTTGGCCCCCGTCGCTGCGTGGTGCGCTGAAATCGGCGATTGTGCCGGCATGCGCGGGGTCGTTAAATGTCTTTCCGCAAGGATAAGGGCACAATGAGAGCCATAGGGGTGCGAGCATGACAAGCTGCAGGCGCTCAAGGGTAGTGCGATTCTCCGCGATGCTGGCGGTGACGGCCGCACTCGCCGGTGGCGCGTCGGCGCAAGATCTCAAGATTTGGCGCCACGGCATCATCGAGGCCAAGAGCGACGCCGGCATCCTCTACATGGCGAGCAAGCGCGACTTCGCCGGCAAGATCGGCCTCAAGCTCGATTTTGTTCAACTCAAGAATGACTCCATCGCCCTCAAAGCGCTGCTGGCGGGCGAGCTCGACAGCTACGAAGGCGGCGCAGGCGGCGCCATGATGGCGGCCGCGCGCGGCGCGGACGTGCGAATCGTCGGCTGCAACTGGTTGGCAGCGCCCCACGGCGTCTATGTGCGTCCCAACATCGCCTCGATGGCCGATCTCAAGGGCAAGTCTGTCGCTGTGTCCACGCCTGGGAGCTTTCCGGAGATTTTTGCCAGGGCGGCGTTCGAGAAGGCCGGCATTCCGGTCGGGCAGGTCCCGTTCGCCGCCATGGGGTCGGATACGGATCGCTACAAGGCGCTGATTGCCGGCGTCGTGGACGGCGCCATCATCACCAACGAATTCGTTCCGATTTCCGGCAAGGACGGCATCCGCGATCTCATGCCGGCAATCGAGGTGATGCCGAATTTCATACGCATCTGCCTGGAGATGACCGGCAAGTCCCTTGCGGGGCGACGCGACGATGCCGTCAAGTTTATTGCGGCCGAGATCGAAGGGCTGCGCTTTGCCATGAGCCATCGCGACGACACCATCCGCGTCACGCGCGAGATCACCGGCGCCAAGCCTGACGATCCGCGGCCCGCCTTCGTGTTCGATGAAGCCGTGCGGACCAAGGTGATCGGGACTGATCTTCCGATCCCGCTCGACAAGCTCGAATTCATGCAGGGGCAGCTTGTCGGTTCCGGCAACTTGGCGCGGCCTGGCGATCTTGAGAAGATGATCGACAAGAGTGCCCGGGAGCAGGCGCTCGCGCTGCTGGCGAAGTGATGTCAAGATCGAGCCGATCCATGCCGGCTGCCACAAACACCGAAGTTGTCATGCCCCGCTTTAGGCGGGGCATCCAGTACGCCACAACACGACGAATAAAATCGAGATGCTGCGGGTTACTGGATCGCCCGGTCAAGCCGGGCGATGACACCTGTGAATATGGACCGATTATTGAACCAAAGACGTCGCCCTGGAGATCGCGTGATGGGTGAGGTCAGCCTCATCGACGTTTCCAAGCGTTTCACGATGCGCGTCGGCAATGAGGTGCAAGCCGTGCAGGCGCTGTCGCGGGTGAGCTTCACGGTGCAGGACGGGGAAATCGTCTCCCTGATCGGCCCCTCGGGCTGCGGCAAGACCACGGCGTTGCGCATCGCCATGGGTCTCGAGCTCGCGACCGCCGGCCGTGTTACGGTGGACGGGCGCGAGGTTAAGGGCTGCGGTCATGATCGCGGCATGGTGTTCCAGCATGCCGAGCTGCTGCCCTGGCTCACCGCCATGCAGAACGTGATGTTCGGGCTCGAAATGAAGGGCATGCGCGGCGGCGCATTGCGCGATACTGCGGAGAAATACCTCGATCTCGTAGGCCTCGGGACTTCGAAGAACCGCCGCCCGCACCAATTGTCCGGCGGGATGCAGCAGCGCGTCGGCATCGCGCGGGCGCTGGCGATCGATCCGAAAGTCCTCCTGATGGATGAGCCGTTCGGGGCGCTCGACGCCCAGACCCGTGAAACCATGCAGGAGGAGCTGCTGCAAATCCATGGGCGCACGCGCAAGACCATTCTGTTCGTGACCCACGATCTCGACGAAGCCGTGTTGATCGCCGACCGAGTGGTGATCATGCGCGAGGGCCGCATCCAGGAGATCCTGCAGGTTCCACTGCCGCGACCGCGCGGCGATCTTGGGGTCACACGCGGCACCAAGGAATTCGCCGAGACGCGATATCACGTGTGGAAAGCGCTGCACGCGGTGCCGGACGGGATGGGCACAGTGCATTGATCCTGGAGCACTTTTCAATCAGGTTCGCACTATGCTGTCATCGCCCGGCTTGACCGAAGTCGGGCCTGCCCGACTTCGGCACTTAACGAAGGATCGAAATCGGAAGTATCCGATTTCGATTGGCGATCCAGTAACCACCGCCCGTGGGTACTAGATTGCCCGGTCAAGCCGGGCAATGACACTGCAGGGTTTGCCCGAACAGGAACAACAATGGCGCAGATCGTTGACACCAACACCCGAGCGCAAGGCCAGGACATCGCCGGCGACGCCCGGCGCGGCGTGCCGCGATGGATCATCACGCTGTCGTCGGTGGCGATCCTGACCCTGCTATGGGAATGGTTCGGCCGCGACATCAATCCGGTGTTCGGCTCTTACCCGAGCGCGATTGCGGAGGCTTTCTGGGATCTCGCCCAGTCCGGCAAGCTGGCGGCCGCCATGTTCGAGAGCCTGCGGCCCTTCGTGGTCGGCTATTGCCTTGCGATCCTGCTCGGCGTGCCGCTTGGTCTCGTCATCGGCCGCTACCGTGTCGCGGAGGCTGCGCTGGGCATCTACGTGACGGCCGGCTACGCGATGCCGCTGGTGGCGCTGGTGCCGCTCCTGGTGCTGTGGCTCGGCCTCGGCTTTGCGGTGAAGGCCGCGGTGGTGTTCCTGATGTCGGTGTTTCCGATCTGCATCAACACTTGGCTCGGCGTTATCGCCGTGCCGAAAAGTCTCATCGAAGTCGGCAAGTCTTTCGTCGCGCCGAACACCGTCATCCTGCGTCGGATCATCCTGCCCGCGACACTGCCCTACATCATGGCCGGCATCCGCCTCGCCGTCGGCCGTGCGGTGGTCGCCATGGTGATAGCGGAGTTCTTCACCACCATCTCGGGCCTCGGCGCCATCATCATCAACTCGGCCAACAATTTCGACACCGCCACCATGTTCGTCCCGATCGTGGTGCTCATGGTCATGGCGATCGGGCTCAACGGACTGATTGGCCTGGTCGAGCGCCGGGTCGCGCCCTGGCAGGCCGAGATCGCAGGGCGCGAGCGGGAGTAGCGAGCGGTGCGGCTATCAGGCGCCTCGCCGTTTCAAGCTGTCAGCGGCCGTTGTGATTTATGAGACTAGCCCGACTTCGTCACCGGCGCCCACTTCGATCGCATGGAGATAGTCGTAGGGTGGGCAAAGCGAAGCGTGCCCACCAAGGCCGCGGCGGTGGGCACGGCGCGCGAAGAGCGCGCCTTTGCCCACCCGACAAGTGACCCCAGTCGATCGAAATCCGCTCTAGCCCGACTTCGTCACCGGCGCCAAATCGATCCCATGGAGATAGTACACCACCACGATATAGAGCGCGCCGAATAACACTGCGATGAGCAGAGCACCGAGCCAACGCTTCCTGAAGGAGAGAAAATTGCCGATTAACGCCGCCACGAACACAAGAGCTGACAAAACCAGGACGTTCGGCCAGTTCACAGATGCCCAGTCGATAAACATGTCATGCCTCCCCATATGGACCCCAATGATTTGAATACTAATCGTCGCGGAGTCAAATGACGAGGCGTCATCGCCTACCCTTCCGCTATCGCCCGCACTGCCGCGAAAAGTCCCTTCACCTGCCCTTCGCTTAAATTCCTGGCAATAAAAACAAGGCGGCTTCTGCGATCGCCGTCGGGCCAGTAGTCGAGTTCGACCGGCGGATGGGCGAGGTGCTGCACGAACTGCACCACCACCGGCCCGGCGCAGCCAGGCACATTCAGGAATCCCTTCACCCGCAGCAGGTCAGAGCCACGCAATGCGATCAGCGTCTCCATGGCACGAGCGAAGGCGTCCCAGGCGACAGGCTCATCCTCGATCAGGGTGAAACTCGAAATATCGTCCGTATGGGCCACCGAATCGGCGATAAAGCCTGCGCCAAACGCGCCGGCGCGCTCGGCAAGAATCCATTGCGGGTCGAGCGCGCCGGCCACCGCTTCGATGACGTCGGCACGCGGGTTGAGCTCGTACAGCGCCCTCGTCAGGACGACGGGCGCGTCTTCGTCGGCGATGTCGGTCTTCGAAATCACGATGCGATCGGCGAGGATGATCTGCCGTCGTGCCTCCACAAAGCCCTCGATGGTGCGGATGCCGTTCTGGGCGGCGATCACCGCGATGACGGCTTCCACATGAAATTCGCCGCCGAGCGCCCGATCGGTCGCGAAGGTGGTGAGAATGGGCGACGGGTCGGCCAGCCCGCTGGTCTCAATGATGATGCGGCCGAAATGCGGAACGACGCCGCGCTCGCGATCCGCGACCAGGCGATGCAGCGTCACCTGAAGATCGGAGCGCACGGTGCAGCACAGGCAGCCGTTGCCCACCAGCGCAATATTGTCGCTCGAATTGCGCAGCAGCGCATTGTCGATGCCGGTCTCGCCGAATTCGTTGATGATCACGGCCGTGCCGGCGCCCTCCGGAAGCCTAAGAAAATGGCGCACCAGCGTGGTCTTTCCGGCGCCGAGAAACCCCGTCACCACCGTAACCGGTACCCGGCTGCCGCGCTCGCGCTTGAGCCTTCGCCCAAACGGGCCGGCGGTCGGAGAGGGGAAGAGTTCGAGCATGGCGTCGGCGCAAACTTGTAGCCCGGATAGCGCGCAGCGCAATCCGGGATCAGCCTCGCGAATGGCCCAGTCGTCCCCGGATGTCGCTGCGCTCCATCCGGGCTACACGTCCCCCACCTAGAAATCCATCTCCAGAATATAGAGTCCGCCACTGAAACGATCGACCGTGTAAACGATCTCGCGTTCGTCGACGAAGCAGTCATTGAGCTGGATCGAGCCGACCGGAGACATCGCGGGCGCCGGCGGCACGAAGGCCGCGACTTCCTTGGGCTGGTACGGATTGGTGATGTCGTAGGCGCGCAAGCCGCCGTTGAAGAACGTGCCGATGACGATGTCTTCGGAGTGCCATGCATAGGGCGACGGCGTATTCTCGTGGATGTTGTGGGCCCCGAACCGCCCGCCGCGGCTCTTGTAGGCATCGACCGGCGGCATCGGACAGGTCGAGATCGGCACCGGATGCCGCTCGTCGCGGGCGTCGAGAATCCACACGAGCTTGGGCCAGTCCGCGGCGTTGTCGTTGGTCGACTCGTCGGTAACGATCAGCAGATTGCGATTGAACATGGGCAGCACCGTGTGGGTGAAGCCCGTATAGGGCGGCGAGTTGTCCCACTGGCAGATCGGCTTGGGGTGCGCCTTGTCGGAAATGTCCATGACGAACATGCCGGCATCGATGTAGCCGAGATAGCACCGGTCGGGTCGCTGCGGATACACATTGGTGTTGTGGGCGCGAAAGCCGCGATCAAGCAGCGGCGCCTGATGCCGGGCCGGCGGCGGAGCGCCGTCGCCCGCGCGGGTCCCCGGCAGCCACCAGCGCCCGACTTCCGTGGGCTTCGACAGATTGCGCACATCGTAGATGCGATAGAACTGGTCGTCCTGAGGATGCGTCGGCGTGAAATCCGGCGCGCCGGCCGCGAGATGCACGTATTCGCCATCGCAAAACCAAAGCTGGTGCACGCCCCGCGACGTCGGGCCGGAGGCGTCCACATACGCGATCGATTTCGGTTTTTCCGGCGTCGAAATGTCGAACAATTCGAAGCCGGCGGGTTTCTGCCCGACGTTCTGGGTCTGGTAGGCGACCGCCATGATATCGCCGGTGAGTTCCAGCGAATTCGACCGCATGAAGCTTTCCGGCAGATCGGTCTGCACCACAAGTTTCGGCTGACGCGGATCGGAGACGTCTACGCCGGTGAAATTCTTCGGCGCGCTCTCATGGGCGAGCCACATGATTCGGCGGCCGTCTTTCGCGACCTGGATCGCCATGCCTTCGCCCATGCCACCGAACCCGGCCAACTCATGATGGGCAAGCAGCTTGAAGTTCCAGCACACGCTCTCTGACGCGTTCTTGTTCAATACGCTCCTGGCCGATTCCGTCATCCATGTCCCCTCGATGCTTTAGATGAATTTTTTGATTACGTTGACGTTATGTGTCATCGCCCGGCTTGACCCGCTTCAAGCGGGGGCATCCAGTAATCCGCAGAGTCGCGAGCTTAGTCGAAACGCAGGGGCTAGCTGATCGCACAGGCGATCACACAGGATAATTCAACGCGTTGTACGTAAAAATCAATCCAGCCGGAACAGCTTCTTGGCGTTGCCGGCAAAAATCATTCGGCGCTGCTCGTCGGTGAGGCTCGGCGGGATCGCCATGACGGGATCATCGAAATCCCAGTGCGGATAGTCGCTCGCAAACAGCATGCGATCGAAGCCGATCCAGCGCATGGCGTCGAGCACGTGGCTTGGGTCTTCAGGCTCCTCCATCGGCTGGGTCGAGACATAGAAATGTTCGCGGATATATTCCGACGGCGGGCGCGTGAGATGCGGAACCTCGTCTCGCATCTTCTGCCACAGCTTGTCGAGACGCCAGCCCAGCGCCGGCAGCCAGCCGAAGCCACATTCGATTATCACGACCTTCAGATCGCGATAGCGATCGAACAGGCCTTCCATGATCAAGCTGGTGACCACAGCCTGGGCGGAGGTCGCGTGCTCGGTCGCCTCCTCGATATAGAACGACGGCCAGCCCGTATTGGTCATCGCCCAGCCGCTGTAGCCGAACGCATGGATGCCGACCGGGAGCCCGGCTTCCACGGCGGCCTCGTAGATCGGCCAGTAGCGCTTGCGGCCATGGGCTTCGGCGGTACGGCTCAGCATCAGCACCTGCACGAAATTGCGGTCGCCGGCGCGGCGGCGGATCTCCTGCGCGGAGGCCTCGGCATCCTCATAGGGCACCACCACCGAGGCCTTGAGGCGCTTGTCGCGCAGGGCCCAGCGCTCGAGCTGGCACTCGTTGGCGGCGAAGGCGAGCGCGGCCGAGAGACCGGCATTCTGGTCGCCCTGCCCGGACGGCGCCAGCGGATTGAGCACGCCGAAATCGATGCCGTAGTGATCGAGATGCTGTTCCTGCATGAAGCCAAGATCGCTGCCCGGCCCGCCGCCACCGGGCGGCCAGGCATCCCGGCGCGACGCGATCGGGGTCATCTTGGGAAACGGATAGCCGTTGACGTAGCCATGCCGCGACCGCCGGCCGTAGGTCTGCAGATAGTCCCACCACCGCTTGCTCAGATGGGGGCGAAAATCCTCGAGGGTATTCTTCGGGTGGATGTCTACGTCCACGATTTCGAGGCGGGCTTTCGCTTGGGCTGTCTGGGCGCGGTCGGGCTGCCGAAGCTCAATGTTCATGGGGCAATCTCCTCAACGGCAAGTATAGCTGAAAGGGAGCAATTTCGGTAGAGTCCGTTGGCTGCGGCGTCATTTAGTCTGAGGTTCGCTCTTCTGTCCGGGACGCAATAGGCCCGTTTGAAAATCAAGTGCCCTGTCCCTGTAATTTACCTCTTGTCCTCGAATGCCACCTCGAAATCCTGCCCACCATAAAAAACACCTTCGATCAGCACTGCATCTGCGGTGACCACGAACGCGATGGTGACGCGTCGCTCGAACCCAGTCGTACGCAAACCAGGCAGCAGATCATCCCGTTTTTGCCCGCGCAAAGGAAACGTCGCCAGCTTGGTGCAGAACGTTACGATGCGCGCGATGTAGGCGTCTGCCCGGCTCTCGCTCGCGTGTTCCGCGATGTACGCGTGCAGCCTGTCGATCTGACGCTCGGCTTGCGGAGTGAAAATAACGTGCAACGTCTATCGCCGGCGCGTAGCGCGCCGCGCCTTGATGCGATCCAGGATGGCCTCAGCTGGAACGCCCTTCGACGGATCGGCCAGGTATTCTTGATGGCCGGCCACTACTTCCTCGCGGAGCCATCGTTCGACCGCGGCGTCACGTTCAAGTAGCACACGCACGCCGTCGCGCATGACCTCGCTGACGGACGCATAAGCGCCGGATTTGATCTTCCGCTCGACGGCTTCTGCCATGTCATGCGGAAGCGTGATGCTGAATTGCTGCGTGGTTCTCATAATCTCCTTAGTTATTACAAAAGCGAATAGGGTTCAATCCTATCCAAATTACTGGTGTTATCAGGATCAAGAGGTCACTCCCTTGATATTGGCATCCCTCACGATCCGCACCCATTTTTGTCGATTTCCTGCCGCATCCAGGCCTCAAGCTCGCTGTTATGACGTAACTTAGCGCCTATGGGGACACGCCCGGCGCTACGATGTGAATGGGTTGCAGCGATCGCGGGTTGGTCCAAGCCATCATCGCGACGGCCACGTTAGTGGTCCGCCGGCGGTCGTTGGTTTGGGCGGCCAAGTCCTCAACGCTTCTGGTGTGCAACGCGGGGAAAAATCTCCAACGCTGCAGCCATCGTTGGCGCGAGATGAATCATCGCAGGCCTTGCGCAATTTCGCGTATGCGGCCGAAAATCCTTTCATGTCGAGGGTTATGGGACTCTGCGGTTCATTGTTTCTGCCGGGATCAAACCCGAAAACCTCGATCGCGCCATTGTCGTCGGCGGAATCAACGACATTCGCCAATAGAGGGATCGTGCGCGTTTCAATGGCCGCCGACGTTCCGTATGGCAAATCCATGCGCAATCCATTCACGCTGAGGCGGAGTGGGCCTAAGCCAGCACCCAACGGCGCGTTCGGGACGCGTTCCCGTGCGAACGTCAGTTGAATTGATTTTCCTATACCGCAGCTCAGTCTGAGGAGTGCGTTGGGATATGCAGGTTCCTGCTTCCCGGTGCGCACAAAAAAGCTCTTCGCGATCGCGACGATCGGCTTCTCCGCATACCACCACCTGGTTTCGCCGAATTCACGCGTATCGATTCCGAAACGCACGAGTTCGTCTCGTTGCAGAAATCTGCTGGACTCGTGAGGGACAGCATTGGACGTATCGAACAGCGCTTTGCTGATCCCCATGTCGCGCAAAAAATCCACGATGCGCGCATTCGCCGCGCGTGTCGCAGCGGCGAGTGCCGCGCCGCGAACCGAGGTCTTTTCAAGGTCAACTCCGATCGCATGCACGCCGAGCTTCATCCATGGGGGGACGGAGCGCACGGCGCCTCCGCTGAGAGCCAACACGCATCCGGAATTGCACATCGCACCGTTTGGGTCGAGTTCCGAGGCGAGATCTTGCCCGGAGCGCTTCAGCACCTCGCATGACTTGTCGCGCAACTTGTCGCGATCACAGCCGCTTGGAATCGTCCGCGCGACGCTCACCTGGATCTTTTGGCTGCGGATCAACCGGCCGAGTTCGATCGAGCCGAGCACTGCACCTCCGCCGGAATGAAGAAAGATCGGCAGTTTGCGCCGCCCGAGCTTTGCCAGCAATTTGCGAAGACGTTGATCGGCTGCGAGGTCAATCTTGCCGTCCGCGGCGATCCACTCATTGCAGCCCGGTCCACACGCGTTTGCTTCTCCTTTGGCCACAAAAAATACCATCGCTGGCAGATCTGATGGCTTGGATTCGGATGGCTTGGATTCGGATGGCTTGGGCTCGGCTGGCTTGGGCTCGGCTGGCTTGACTATCGCTGGATTGACGGTCGGTTGCGTCAGCGCCGCCGACCCACCGGCCAAGGCTCCGATAAATCCCGCAAAAGCAACCGGCAGCAGGTGATGTCTCGTCATTTGACTCCACCATATCGGACGCAATTCTGAACTCTAAAGTAGCAAGTCGGAATGCGAACTGCACGTAGACGTTGATTGCAGCAAAGGGCTAGTCAAGCGCCCGGTCACGGTGGTTGCGTCAGCGTAATTCAAGGAGGGCCAAGTCTATTTGTTCAATCGTCCAGCCCAAGTGCTTTCCGTGCCTGTTCAGCAGTTAACGCCGGCTGACGGTTTTCCAGACGGCCAGCCGCCATCTGGATGTCATCGAGGTCTTCAATGCACGCCTCGATAAGTTCCCGCGCAAAATCGCCTTCCGACAGCCCTCGGCTCTTTGCCAGTTCGGTCAGTCTTTGCTCGATGTCAGGATTTAATGCCACGGAAATCATTGCTTTACCTCGCATTACATATGCCATGACAACCCACTTTACGCAACGGAATCCCGGGAGCAACCGGCATCATGCAGCCGGCAATCGTCATGGCCGCGCTTGTCGCGGCCATCCACGTCTTGCTCGCGGCGCCTCAGAAAACAAAGACGTGGGTGGCCGGAACAGGTCCGGCCATGACGAATGGGATGGGTCGTACTCAGTATCGGGCGCGTCACTCCCCCTTGATGTTCGCCTCCCTTACGATCCGCACCCATTTGTCGATCTCCTGCCGCATCCAGGCCTCAAGCTCGGCCGGCGTGTTTCCCTTGGCGTCGATGCCGAGATTGGCGGTGCGCTCTGCGAATGCGCGCGAATCGACCACGGTGCGGATGTCGGCCGATAGCTTCTCCAGGACCGGTCCCGGAATGCCGGCCGGTCCGATGGCGGCGTTAAAGGCGATCACGTTGAAGCCCGGGAAAGTTGCCGCGATCGTGGGTGTACCTGCCGCGCCCGGCAGCGGATCGAGGCCGGCACCGGCGATCAGCTTGAGGTCGCCGGATTCCACATAGCGCCTGGCCGAATGCCACACGTCCAACATCAGCGGCACCCGGCCCGCGATGACGTCGGTAAGCGCCGGCGCACTGCCGTTGTAGTTGATGTGGGTCATCCGGAAGCCGGCGCGCTGCTGCAGCATCTCGCCGGCCAAATGGGTCGCGGTGCGCGGGCCCGGCGAGGTGTAGTTCAGCGACTCAGGCGCCTGCCTGGCGAGCGCGATCAGCTCCGCAAGGGTGTCGGCCTGAAACGATTTGCTGGCGACCAGCGCGATCGGCTGGGTCGCGATCATGCTGACCGGGACGAAATCCCGCACGGTGTCGTAGGGCAGCTTCAGATTGAGCGCCGGATTGATGAGGAAGGAATTGGTGGCGAGCATGAAGGTCGAGCCGTCAGGTGGCGCCTTTGCGAGAGCCGCGGTCGCCACGATGGTGCCGGCGCCCGGCCGGTTCTCCACCAGGACCGAGCGTCCGCCCCAACGGGTCGACAACAAATCTGCCAGGATGCGCGCCAGCACGTCGGTCGGACCGCCGGGAGCGAACGGTACGTAGATGCGAGCCGGTCCGCCGGGGAGGTCCTGGGCGGATACGGTGGGCGCAACCGCCGCCATCAGGGCCAGTGCAAGAACGAACAGGCTCGATCGCCGCTTCGGCATTTCGAATTCCTTCTGGCACCTTTGCGCGCCAAATCCAAAATGGATTTCAGCCGCCCCGCTTGCGGATGCGGAAAACCAGCACGTCGCCGCGGCGCGCCTTGTCTTCGAGCGCATCGCCGGTCTCGCGCACCAGGTTGGGGATGTCGATCTCGGCCAGCGGATCGGTGCATTCGACCACCAAGGTCGCGCCGCCTTGCAGGCGCGACAGGGCTTTGCGGGTGCGCAGTGCCGGCAACGGACATTTGAGGCCACGCAGATCGATGATAGTTACATTGGCGGTGTCGTTCATGAGCCCTCGGGACGGTCAAGGTGTTGTTTCACCAATCCGAACAGGTGCGTCAAGCATATCCGCAACCCCTCCTTGACCGCGACACCCGGCGCCCGCCACATACCCGTTATGATCGCCCCCCTGGAGCATCGCCAACGGATCGCCCACCTGACGCCGCTCGACGATGTCGTGCGGCGGATTGCCAAAAGCATCCACCCGGTAACGCCGCGCGACATGCGGGCTGCAGCCGCGCTGGGCGCCACATTGGCACAAGATATCGCGGTCGCAGACCCGCACCCGGCCGCGCCGCTGGCTTTGATCGATGGCTGGGCGGTGTACGCCGAAGCCACCACCGATGCCGGGGCCTATGCGCCCGTTATCCTGCGGGATCCGCATGAAGTGGCCGTGGGCGAAGCACTGCGCGGCGACGGTGACGCGGTCGCGCCGCTCGACACCGTGACGTGGCGTGGCGACAAGGGCGAGGTGCATGGGCCGGTGGCGCCGGGCGAGGGCGTGCTGATGCCCGGCACCGATGCCGGCGCCGGCGAAGTGCTGCGCCAGATCGGCCACCGGCTGCGCGCCGTCGATGTCGCGGCCATGCAGGCACTCGGCATCTCGGGCGTGCGCGTGCGCAAGCCTCGCATCCGAGTCGCGCGGGTCGGCAGGGGCCGCAACGACATTGCTGACGCCATCGCGGATTGGCTGGCCTACGCGATCGCGGCCGATGGGGGCGAGCCGGTGGTCTCCAGGCCCGGCGCCGATCTCGACGCGCTACTTACCGGTGGTGGGGTGGATGCTGTGGCGATGGTCGGCGGCACTGGCGCAGGTGCCGCCGACGCGACTGTGCACGCGCTGGCGCGGATCGGCTCCGTCGAAGCCCACGGAATTGCGCTCTCGCCGGGCGAGACCGCGGCGTTCGGCGTTGTCGGTTCGCGGCCGGCGCTGCTGATCCCGGGTCGCCTCGATGCTGCTGTGACGGTTTGGCTGCTGATCGGCCGCTGCATGTTGGCAAAGCTCCGCGGCGGCACCGAGAACTCACCGTCGCACGCAAGTACCTTGATCGGAAAAATCGCCTCGACGGTTGGCCTGACCGAGCTCGTCCTGGTGCGGCGGGTCGCGGATGGCGTCGAGCCGCTCGCGTCGAAATATCTGCCGCTTGCGACGCTCGCACAGGCGCACGGGTGGATCGTCATCCCGGCTCCGAGCGAGGGGCTCGCGCCCGGAGCCCAAGTGATCGTGAGGCCGCTGCCATGAGCCTGCGGTCATGACGGCGGATCGCGACACGTTACATCAAAACGCGGGCCTGCTGGCGGCGGTGCGGGCTGCTGCACGCCAGGAGCAATTTCTCGAGGTCATCGCGCCCGCCGAGGCGCGGCGGCGTTTCGAAGGCGCGATCGACCTTGCACCATTGGCCGCCGAAACGGTCGGGCTTGCGCAGGCGCTCGGGCGCGTGCTCGCAACCGATCTCACGGCCGAGACAGACGTGCCGGCCTTCGACCGCTCGGGCGTCGACGGATTCGCGGTGCGGGCGGCCGACACCATCGGGGCGGGCGACCGTGCCCCCCGGCGGCTCTTGCTCAATGCCGAGGTGATCGCCTGCGGCCATCCGCCCGCCCTCGAAGTGCGTGCCGGCACGGCGAGCACGATCGCGACCGGTGGGGCCGTTCCGCGGGGCGCCGATGCGGTGGTAATGATCGAGCACACCGAGCTGATCGAAACGCCCGAAGGACCGGCTATCGAGGTGCGGCGCGCTGCCGGGCCCGGGCAATTCGTGGCTTTCGCGGGCTCCGATATGGCGCGCGGCGAAACCGTGCAGCGGCGCGGCCAGCTAATAGGCTCGCGCGAGATCGGTATCCTGGCGGCCTGCGGCATTGCGGATATTCCGGTGGTGCGGCGGCCCAAGGTGGCCGTGCTCTCGACCGGCGACGAGCTGGTGCCGCCCGGCGCGCCGCTGCCGCCGGCCGGCGTCTACGACAGCAATGGTGCGATCGTGGCCGCCGCGGTCGAGGAAGCCGGCGGTGAGGCCATGCGTTACGGTTCCTTTCCGGACGACGAAGCCAAGCTCGAAGCGGCGGTGCGTCGTGCGCTGGCCGCGTGCGACATGGTGGTGCTTTCCGGCGGCACCTCAAAGGGTGCGGGCGATCTGTCCTATCGGATTCTCTCGCGGCTCGGACCGCCGGGTGTGCTGGTGCATGGCGTCGCCCTCAAACCCGGCAAGCCGCTGTGCCTCGCGGTCAGTGACGGCAAACCGATTGCCGTGCTGCCGGGCTTTCCGACTTCGGCAATCTTCACCTTCCATGCATTCGTCGCACCGGTCATCCGCGCCCGCGCCGGATTGCCGGCGGAGGCCGTGCAGTCAGTGAAAGCGACAATACCGGTCCGCATCGCGTCCGAAATGGGTCGTCAGGAGTTCGTGCTGACGGCGCTGGTGCAGGGCGAGGGCGGACCAGTCGCATTTCCGATCGGCAAGGGTTCGGGTTCTGTGACGTCATTCTCGCAGGCCGACGGCTTTGTGGTCATCGATGCTCTCAGTGCGGGCCTCGATGCCGGCAGCACGAAGGAGGTGACGCTGATCGGCACAGCCGCGAGGGCACCGGACATCGTCATCATGGGCAGCCATTGCGTGGCGCTCGACGTCGTGATCCGGCGGCTCGCCGAGCAAGGCTTTGCGGCTCGCACCGTTGCGATCGGCAGCTTGGGCGGCGTCGCGGCGGTGGAGCGCGGGGAATGCGACATCGCGCCGGTGCACCTCCTCGATGCGGCGAGCGGCCGATACAACAGCCATCTGATCCGCGCTGGAATTTCTCTGCAGCCCGGCTGGCAACGCATGCAGGGCTTCATGTTTCGCGCCGGCGATGCGCGCTTTTCCGGCAAGACCGCAGCGGATGCGCTGCACGCTGCGCTCGCTGATTCTTCCTGCCTGATGGTCAATCGCAATGCCGGCGCCGGGACTCGTATCCTGATCGACCAGTTGCTCGAAGGCCATCGACCGCCAGGTTACGCCAATCAGCCGAAATCTCACAACGCGGTCGCGGCCGCAATCGCGCAAGGCCGCGCCGATTGGGGGATCGCCATCGCCAACGTGGCGAAGCTCTACGGTTTGGCGTTCCTGCCCATCGCGCCGGAACATTTTGATTTTCTGGTGGTCGACCGCCGCCGTTCCCGTCCGGCCGTCCAGGCCTTTCTGACTGCTCTTGCGGAGCCAACCGTGCGCGAGGAAATTGCGGCGCTCGGCATGAAACTTGCCCAATCTGCGTGAAGCTCACCCTCCCCGCGCGTCGTCGAGAATCAACGCCGCGCCTTTCTCGGCGATCATCATCGTGGGCGCATTGGTATTCCCCGACGTGATCGTCGGCATCACCGAGGCGTCGACTACGCGCAAACCTTCGAGGCCCAGGACCCGCAACCTCTCGTCGACCACCGCGAACGGATCGCTGTCGCGTCCCATTTTGGCGGTGCCGACGGGATGAAAAATCGTGGTGCCGACGTCGCCGGCGGCTTTCACGAGGCTCGCGTCATCGTCGCCGACAGATAGGCCTGGCAGATATTCCTGGGGCCGAAACCGCCGCAGCGCCGGTTGCGCCACAACGCGCCGCACCACGCGCAGCGAATCGGCGGCGACGCGCCGATCCTCATCGGTCGCAAGGTAGTTTGGCTTGATGGCGGGTGGCGCGGTCGGGTCGGACGAACGCAGCCGCAAATGGCCGCGGCTCGTCGGCTGGACGTTGCATACGCTTACCGTGAAGGCCGGAAAAGTGTGCAGCGGCTCGCCGAAGCGATCGAGCGACAGCGGCTGCACATGGAACTGGATATTGGCGCGCTCGCGCCACGAATCGGAACGGGTGAACAGGCCAAGCTGCGATGGCGCCATGGTCAGGGGTCCACGGCGCAGGAAGGCGTATTGCAGCCCCATCCCGACCCGCCCGAAAGCCGAATGATAGGTTTCGTTGAGCGTCTTCGCGCCCGAGACCTTGAAGATCGCACGCAGCTGCAGATGATCGTGCAGGTTTTCGCCGACGCCCGGCCGGTCGAGCACGATCGGAATGCCATGCTGGCGCAACTGCGCAGCCGGGCCGACACCCGACAGCAGCAGGAGGTGCGGCGAGCCGATGCTGCCGGCGGCGAGGATGATCTCGTGGCCGCGTGCCCGCCGCGACGCTCCGTCTTGCCGCCACTTCACCGCGACGGCACGGCGACCATCGAATTCGATATTTTCCACCAGGCAGCCCGTTTCAAGCCGCAAATTGGGACTCGACAGTGCCGGTTTGAGGAAAGCGCGCACCGCCGACCATCGCCGCCCACGCTTCTGATTGACGTGGAAGTAGCACGAGCCCTCGTTGTCGCCGGCATTGAAGTCCGGGATCGGTTTGATGCCGGCCTGCGCCGCCGCATCGCGAAACGCTTCCAGCAATTCCCAGCGCACCCGTGGCGGCTCCACGCGCAATTCGCCGCCGACCGCATGGCTCGCACTCGCCCCAAGGAAATGATCCTCGTGCTGCTTGAAATACGGCAGCACATCGTC
>Ga0257161_1000189_pt1 | contig 16696 bp, 15 predicted proteins | sample NR01A_FD_185954 | JGI IMG/M metagenome (GOLD analysis project Ga0257161, IMG submission 185954) | Soil microbial communities from H.J. Andrews Experimental Forest, Oregon, United States - NR-01-A | ecosystem: Environmental > Terrestrial > Soil > Temperate forest > Bulk soil | place: USA: Oregon... | reverse complement strand
GGACCCGACGGTAAATGCCAGCGTCACGATCGCGGCGGTGGCGCTGCTCTCGGTGATCGACGCGGCGAAGAGGGCCACCGCGCCGATGAGCAGACCGTAGAGCAGCTGTCCCAAGAACAGCGTCAAAGTCTCGGCTGGAGACAAGTGCCCGCCAACGATCCACCAGGCCAAGACCGAGGAGAGCACCGGAATGGCGCACAGAAGCCAAGCGCAAAACACCGCGGCGAGCTTGACGCCGATGAGCGTGATGGTGTGGTACGGCAGCTGCACCAAGAGCCGCAACGCACCGGACTGCTTCTCTTCACCCAGCACCCGAATGGCGACGAACGGAAACAGAAGCGTCACTGCAACGTAGAACGACCCGAACGTCGGGACCAAGATTCCGTCCAAGGGGGAAAGACTGGCGGCGAGCACCGGCGAGTTCACCGCCGCGGCACTCGCCTCGCCGTAGAGCGACATCGATTGAAAAAAGCTGTAGCCGACCAGCGGACACGCGAGCAGCAACAGCGTCCATAGGGCGCGACCGCCGGCAATTTCGCGCAGTTCCTTCGCGAACAGCGGCCAAACAGGTGCACCGCGTGCCCACGATGTCTCAGGTGAGAGCAAGAAAGATGTCCTCCAAGTTTGCGCCAGGGCGATTGGCTCGGCCACGCAACTCTTCGAGGGTACCGACACCTCGGATTCTGCCGTCCGACAGCAAGGCGAGACGATCACAGACTTGTTCGGCATCCCAGAGTTGATGAATCGACAAGAGCAGCGTGCGGCCGCCCAATGCTACGCGCCGCAGCACGGCCATCATGTCGCGAGTTTGTCTGAGATCGAAGCCGTCGAACGGCTCGTCCATCAGCAGAATCGGGTGCCGCGTCAGAAATCCGAGCGCGATGATCAGGCGGCGGTTGTAGCCTTTTGACAGGGCGTGGATGCGCTTAGCCAGCACAGGGCGGAGACCGACGCTTGATACGATCTCGGATATCTCGGCCGGTGAGCGTCGGTAGACGCCCGCGAAGAAGGCCAACGCCTGCTCAGTCGTTTGATCAGCGTAAGGGCGAACACCATCCGGCAAGTAGAAGATCACTTCACGCCGCCGCCGTAACGGCAGGAGTTGATCGCGGAAACGAATCTCGCCTGAATCGACCGGGAGAAGACCAGCAATTGCTTCGAGCAATGTCGTCTTGCCGGCGCCGTTCGGTCCGATCAGGCCTAGAACCTCGTCAGCCTGCACCGTAAAGCCAACGTCTTCAAGCGCGCGTTGCTCCGCGTAATGCTTGGTAAGCGAAGCGATCTGCAGCACAATTATGCCTTTCTGGTCGATGAATGCCGGCGCCGACAAGATGATTCGGGATCTATCAAGCGTCCGACGGCACCAAGCATCATCTAAAGCCTCCCCAATACTTGCGCTCACGATCGTGGCAGAGCGAGCACAAATCCCGACGCGACGATCAGAATTAAGAGGATTTTCCGAATCTCGGCTTCGTTGACCTGATCACGAATCTTCTTTCCAAACCAAGTTCCGATCAGCACCGCCGGCAAGCCCAGCACGAACAAAGATATGACGTTGGCATTGACAGCACCTTGAGCTCCCAAACAAAACGCGCTGATGACGAAAACGAAAAGTCCGACATACTGGAATACAGACCGCTGAATTTCCCTCGGCCATGCGCGCAGCCGGCACCACGCGTCGATGACAAGGCCGGTAAATCCAACGGCTCCGCTAAGAATGCCGTTGAGAAGGCCGGCGCCCGCATCGACGGCCGCTCCGCCTGATTTGATTGGCACGATTGCAGGCAGCATCAAACTGCCAAGGCCATAGAGAATGAGGAGGGCCCCGATCGCTGCCTGCATAATCGCGGGATCTGTCCAGCCGAGAATTGTGACGCCAACCGGCACGCCCACTGTTGCGCCAGCAAGGAGTGGCCACAGCACTCTCCATTCTGGCGTCGGTCGCAACTCCCATCCGGCGACACCTTGCACAACCGGACCAAACGCGATGATCAGGGTGACAGTTTGCATCGGCATCAATAGTTGCAGCCACACGGCAGCCGCGATGAATCCATAGGCAAAACCGGCGACCTGCGATGCTAACGCACCCACGAACGAGCCGCTGACGAAAACCGCAAGGTCAAGCGCGTTGACGCCCATCGAATCCGTTCTCGCGTGACCGCCGCGTTGGTCCGAAGGTGAATCGCCTCAAGCGATGCACCTTCGGAGCCCCCGCCGGTCAGCTCTTCGCGCTCGCCGTCTTATCAAGGGCGGCGCGCAAGCCCCTGGCTAGCTTCAGGGCGTCGTCATTAGCCCAGAAGTGAAGGAAGATAATTCTCGGCTCTTCGGTCAGCATGTGGCTGTGAATAGCCGTCACGTCGATGCCGTTTGCACGCAGCGTCTTCACCACCTCAGCGACCTCTGACCCGATGAGCGCGTAGTCGCCAGTGATCGCCGCTTTGCCGCCGCCGGTCGGTTGGAAATTGATAGCGGTGGCGCCACCCATGATCGGCGCGCCCACCGCCATTCCCTGCTCGGTGATCGGATCGCGCCGGGGTACGTTGATCGCATAGACCCCGCCATTGTTGGCGCCCTTGGCGCCGAGGATCTGATCGATCTGAGCGGTGTCGAGGTCGATGGCCGGAGGCTGAGCGGGGGGCGTGGGAGGTGTGAGCGGCGTTTTGCTTACGGCCAATGCGTTACGGATGGTCTCGGCCATCTTTACGGGATCGCCGTGTCCGCCGACATGCATGTAGAACGTCAGCGGCTCAGCGCGCAGCAGGTGATTGTGAACCGCGGTGACTTCCACGCCGCCTTCGATCAGCTTGGCCATGACCGGGTTGACCTCGCTCTGGAGCAACACAAGGTCACCCATTGCCATTGCAGTGTTCCCCATCGGCTGGAAGGCGATCCAGCCGCCGAGCGCAAGCGTCGGCCGGATCGTGACGCCGTCCAGCGTGACCTGCAGGTCAGACCGGGGAAAGCCCCAGCGATGAACAGCGCCGCCGACCGCTCCGGTTCTACCGAAGATGCCGTCGATCTTGGCCCAGTCGATGGCTTGCGCATGGGCGCCGGCGGCCGTTGACAGAACAATGCCGCAAGCGCTGAGAAGTTTAATAACACGCATGGTGATAGTCCTCCGTGATTCAGGCACGAGTGCCTATGTGTTGACTTTCGGTCTCAAGCCAGCCGGTCCTAACGGTCCCGCGAAAAACATCCGTTACCGCTCGCGATCAGCTGACATTCGGGTACGCGTTGAATGTGCAAGTCCTTTGACACTATGATGCGCCAATCAATGCGGTTGCCACGAACGCGTGCAGGGTCACAAGGATCGAAGTCGTCATGTTCATGTAAGATTCCTCCTCGGTGCGTTGTGGTTGACACAGCGCCCAATCGCGCAGCGGTTTCTACGCCCCGCGTCTCCCCTTGATTTCCGGCAGGGAAAATCCGAACGTCATACCGGCACGAAACTCTTCAACCGGATGCCCATTCACGACAGCATGGCGATAGCCAACATCGAAGCTGAGATTGTCCTTCACCTGCCAGATCGCACCGACCAGGCCCGATACGGTTCGCGACTGTCCGATCTCCTCTTCGTAAAAGAACTCCGCGACCGGCCGCACCTTCCACTTCGAGGGCCCCTCGATGATGCCACCCAGGAAGAAGTCGGTGCGGCGGTCACGCGTGAGTTCGGTGACGACGTTGGCGTGCACCGTTCCCCACTCCCAGCGCTGAGACACGATCGTGCCGAAACTCGCGCCGAAACCGCTGTCGGCGCGGACGCCAGGCAGCAGCGGCCCGAATTCGACTGCGATACTCGGCCCGCTGGCGTCTTGGAGGCTCCCCTCCCTCAATACACCCTTGAGAAATGCCCCGACGCCATTGATGCTCGCGCTTTCGTCGGAATTCACCAGGGGAAATTGTCCCTGGCCCTGGAACACGAATTCCCAGTTTTTTGCGAAGCCATAATTGAAGATCATGAAGGGCGCGACTAGCGATGTCTGCGCGTCCCGACGCAGTATTCCGGCCGGCTCCAACTCAATTTCCACCTCTTGTGGATCGGCCACCGCCGCATCGGTGCCGTCGAACGGCCGATATGCGAATGACGCCGTCGAGCCAACCATGGCTACGCCGATGACCACTACGCACGTGAGCGATGATGAAGACCCGATCTTCGAAATCCGATGCCTCATTCGCACGCCACTCCTTCGAAGCCCATTCAAGGCGCCGGCCGGTACACCCACACGGCAGCCGGCTCCAACGATGCGGCACGCACCGCAAGAAACAGCCGGTCCATCGACGGAACGTAATAGGAAGTGCGCGCGCCTCGGACCGTGGGCACTCTGGCGAGGCGACGATAGTCGTCCGCGCGCGCGTCGAAGACGTCGATGAAACCTTCGCCGCAGCTCACGTAGATACGTGAGCGTTTTCCATCGACAAACAGATCGTCGGCATCGCCGCACAGTTCAACACTTGCAACACTCTCTCCAGTGCGGGCGGAAAACACTGCGAGTCTTCCCGGGGCCCGAAAGGCGACCAGGACACGCTGGGCATCCTCATCAACGGCCATCGGAAAATTCGCACCGCTTTCTTTCATGGGCCATAGTGCCTTGCGTTGGCCACTGACGCCGTCCAGCACCGCGATTGCCCGTGCACGCGGCAGGTTCACAAGGACTTGGTTGTTCTTATGATCGAGCTGGAAACCCTCCGGATGCGCCGGCAACCGAAAATCGGCAATCTTGGCTCGCGTGGCTGGGTCGATCGTCGCGATACCGCCCCTTCCGTAGCCGATCAAAACGCGCTTAGTGGTTGGATCGACGCGGATATTGTCCGCATCATCGCCCAAATCGATGCGACTTGTTTCGGCATAGTCTGCACCGCGATACAGCCGAACCGACCCATCACCGCCATTGGCCACGTACAGTGTATCAGTGGATGGCTCATAGCCGACGCCTTGCGGTTCCGTCAGTCCCGCGATGACGTGAATCACCTTGCGCGCCGTGAGGTCAACGACGCCGAGAGAGTTGTTTTCAAGTTCTGCAACAAATAGCCGGCTCCGAAGCGGATCAAGAGCCATGTGATCAATCCGCCCTTTCACTTCGCCAAGCGCAATCTTGTCTTCCAGATTGAGAAGGGGCGTCTCAGGAACCTGGGCCGCTGATGGCGCCGGAACCATCGGCAGCATCATCGCGACCGCGAAAAGGAGGAGGGTAGCACACGTCGTCCATTTCATCGTCCGCCTCGCCGCACCTGCACTGGAGCTTGATCGTAAATCGGCCGCGTCGTTTTGCGATCGTTTCACTTCTTCATCGGATCGCATTGCCGGGTGTTCGTGCCCCAAAAGTCAATGCAGTCCTCATACGTTGCCGGCCCGCGTCCGACCGCCTTGGCGAATAGATATTTGACCACAGCGTCGACCTCGCGCTGGGACAGGAAATCGTTGCCGGCTGGCGGCATATCCTTGCCCATTTCTTCGCGCGTGTGTTCGTAGCAACGCTTGTCTGTGTACGCGAAGCGGTCATGGTAGGGCATGCCGGTCGCGGGTCGACCGCATTTCACCACCTCGCTGAGTTGCTCGGGCGTGAGACGTGTTGCACGAAGCGACAGGGCATTACCGCCATAGCCTTGGTCACCTGACGCATCCCATTTATGGCAGTACTGGCACACCGCCTTGCTCTTGAAGATTTCTTTGCCGAACTCCAACATACGGGCTTCTTCGGCGGTGGGCGCTGTCTGAGCGCCGGCAGGCCACATGTCAGCCGCGAACCACAGGAAGCATGCTGCGGCGGCAATCAGAGTCCCGCAGCTGCTTACGCGTGCTCTGCCCTCTTTCAAAACTGTTCCGATCATTCCGACACTCCCGATCCGGCCCTCGCAAACCGGCCCTGGCAAACTGCTGCTTTCCACGCGTGGCAACAGATCGCCAGCGAAGCAATCAGTCCGGGCGCATCCGCCCGGACCTTGCGCGCTGGCCCAAACCAATCCGCCCGACGTCTCTTCACAACCCGGTCGCCGGCTCACCGCTCATGAGGTCATAGAAGGTTGTCTTGGCTGAACCGCCCTGGGCGGTCATCACCTCGAAAACGGGCTTTCCGTTCCGGATTTTCTCTTTCACGGAGAAGACAGTTCCCTGCGCCGATGCTTTCTGGATGATTGCCGGGATTGTCATCTTCGTCATTGAAAGCAGCGTGTGATACTGCGCTGACCGAGCGATGTGCTTCAGGTCAGCGAACACCTCTTTGTCGGGAGTCCAGGCTGCAGCGGTCGCATCGCCGCCGTACTCGTTGAAGGAATTGTCCTCGGCGGCGGCGTCGAAGCCCTTGGCAGAGGTGTAGACCGTCAGGGCAAGCTTGCCCTTGTCCATTTCGTACTTGGCCTCGGTGGGCACCTCGGTGCCTTTGGCTACCTGTGCAATGCCTTGCAGGAGGGTGATCTTCGCGCCTGCCAGGGCTTTAATGAGCACTTCATCTGCGCTCTCGGCCGCTTGAACTGCAACGGTACCCGCAAGAGTCACGAGCCCAACCGTTATGGCCAATCTCCAATTTCCACTCATTGTTTTTGGTCTCCCTGGTGTCACTGTTTCGATTACCGGTCCACGTTTACAGCCAAGTCGGGGTGGCGGGCGGATAGTCCGATTTCGCGTAAGGGAGGTTGATCGGAGTCTCGCGCCCCGGCAATGTCGTTAGCTCTGCGCAAGCGCGTCCGCGCGGTCGGCTCACCAATCAGACGTGCGAGTTTTTCGTAAAAAAGAGTACTTATCGACGACATCGTGCGTCCTTACACCTGCTGCGAGCGCAGACTTGACTGGTGGACGCGATGCTTCGGCTGTCGCCTCGTGGGGAGATCGCTTCCCCATGGACCCATTAGCGTGGGATGTCCCAACGCTGTCAAGGATCAAGCATACATCGTCGCAAGTACGGCCGGACGCTACATGGCTTTGTTTAAGGCAGTTTTATGCGCTTGGGGCGAGATTGTGGGAGAAGTGGCTTTTTGTGTGCGACATCCAGTTTCAAGCACGCAAGGACCAGTCATTTATTCCATGCAGTCTCTCGCATATGAGCTTCCGATCGACGATTGTGGACGGTGAGCGCCCCAGCGCGCACCTGGAAGATCGCGTCGGGTGAATAGTGCCTGCGGCATTACTCGGGAAGCGGATCATCATTTCATGACGTGCGTCGGTTGGAATACATTTCAAACAGCAGGGCAGAAATGATATCTGTGGACTCGTAGCTGCACGCGGACCGACACCAGAATCTGCGACACGCGCCTTGCAGCGGAAGACCACAGTGGGCGCAAACAATCGAGGCTAGGATGCGTCTATTGATCGTGGAAGATGAGACGCGGATTGCCGAGCTCGTTCAGGGAGCGTTGGCGCGCGCCGGTTTCGCGGTCGATACGGTCGCGCTATGCGCCGATGCGCGGGCGGCACTCGCGGTCACATCTTATGACGCGGCGATTGTTGATCTCGGGTTGCCTGACGGCGACGGGCTGAGCTTGCTCGCGGAGCTGCGAGGGAAGGGTAATCTCACGCCCGTGCTGGTGTTGACGGCCCGCGATGCTGTCGAGGATCGTGTTCGCGGCCTCGACACCGGCGCCGACGATTACCTGGTCAAACCATTTGCGATTTCCGAACTCATCGCACGAACGAAGGCGTTGTTGCGTCGTCCCGGCGGTGCGCTTGGAATGACCCTGAAAGCTGGCAACATCAGCTTCGATACGGTCGAACGTGATGTCAGGATAGGCGGCGCCTCATTGGTCTTGCCGCGCCGCGAAAGCGCCATCCTGGAACATTTGATGCGACGTCTTGGTCGCGTTGTTCCAAAGCCCGTTTTTGAAGAAAAGCTGTACGCGCTCGATGATGAACATGGGTCAAACACAATTCCTGTTCACGTGCACCACCTTCGCCGCAAGTTGTTGGATGCAGGCGCAACCGCCGAGATCCACACTGTACGCGGCGTCGGATACCTCCTGACTGAAAGCAGCGCATGAAGACCGTTCGGCTCCGGTCGCTGCAGGCAAAGCTGGCGCTGCGCCTTGCCGCGCTGTATGTGGCGGCGACCGCACTAGCGGTCGCCGCCCTGATTTATCAGGCGTACGAAACGGCAGATACCCTCAACGATCGCGAGCTCAGTTTGCGAGCTGCCGATCTTGCGCGCTACGTGGTGGTCGATTCAACCGGGGCCGCCCGCCTTGAGCTGCCGCCTGACCTTGCCGCGCGATATCAGGCCGGCGGCAACACTGACATCTTCGCAGTCCGTCGCGGCTCGGACGCCGTCCTTGCAGCCTCGCCGCCGAACTTCGGAGAAGTTGCCGCCAAATGGCCGGCGGGGACGGACGATCCGAGCTATTTCCATCTCAAGGACTTTGGCTCGGAGGGTCGCGAGTACTACGGCTTGACCGTCGTGCAGAGCAGTGTGGCTGGCCCTCTTTCCGTGTCGGTCGCGCGCGCCGCCGATGCCGACATACTGGTCCACTCCCTGCTGCGCGAATTCGTGCTGGACATAGGGTGGCTCGTTCCCGTGCTGGTCATGGTCACTCTGGTGGTTGGCGTGGTGGCAATTCGAAGCGCCTTCAAGCCCGTCGCAGAAATATCGCAAATGGCTGCGGCAATTGGTCCGGGCGCGACCTCAATCCGCTTGCCGGAAACAAATCTACCAAGTGAGATCACGCCCCTGGTCGCCGCGGTCAATCGCGCGCTGGACCGCCTCGAGCAGGGCTTCGACCTTCAGCGTGAGTTCACTGCGAATGCAGCCCATGAGCTGCGCACACCGCTTGCTATTGTCACGGCCGCCCTCGATGTCGTTGAGGAGAATGGTGAGATAGCCAAGATCAAAGCCGATGTCGCGCGCATGAACCGGCTCGTCGATCAGCTTATGCGCGTTGCTCGTCTGGATGCGGTCGCTTTGGACGTCTCGGATGCTGTTGATCTCAATGATGTCGCCTCCGAAATCGTGGCGGCGATGGCGCCCTGGGCGCTTGCTAAAAAGAAACCGATCGCCTTCCACGGCGAAGACAAACCGGTGGCCATCAAAGGGAACCGCTACGCGATCGGCGACGCGATCAGGAATCTGGTCGAGAATGCCGTCGCCCACACCGCTCCGGGATGCGAGGTGACGGTCAGCACATACGCCAATGGAAGCGTAAGCATCGCGGATCGCGGACCCGGGATTCCGCCAGAGGAGCGGAACCATGTGTTCGAGCGGTTCTGGCGCGGAAAGGGGACGAACTCCTCCGGAGCAGGTCTCGGCCTTGCAATCGTGGCGGAGATCATGAGGGCGCATCAAGGCAGCATCAGCGTCGATGATAATCCCGGCGGGGGTATGGTCTTCATACTGCGCTTTAGCCGCGCGATGAGCCCGCGGAATAAAAAAAGCCCCGCCGCAGCGGCGGGGCCTAGTGAATGAATCGAGCAGACTCGACTCATTCCCACAAATACTCGGCTGGGGGAGGGAATACAGCCGGGCACTCGGGTCAGGTTAGCGCGGGCGTCGGTTGATGCCAATGACAGCCCGTTCGCGGATCGGCTGCCTGGAACAGAGATAGCACCCAATCAATAATCTCTGTTGATCGATCCTAGTCATCATCTCCGTCGTCATCATTGGCCCGGAGCCGGCCTGTCATAGCATCGACTTCGAAGACATCGGTTCGTCCATCCTTGGAGGCCATCGCCATGACGAGCTGTCCGCGTCGTACGACCTGAACGTTGGTCCATCCATCAGACACCAGTTTCTGTCTGACCTGTTCTTCGCTCACCGGCCTGCTGCCCTCGATGAATACCGGGCCCCCGTTGCGCTCCGGTGCCGCGATCACCAAGGCGGCGGCAGCGGCAAGCAACACTCCACCCGCAATAGACCATATGATCGCTCGTTTCATGGCTCTTTCTCCTTGCACGTTGGCATCGAGCCTCCGTCGAGGAAGCGTAGTGAAGCATGCCGCCTTTAAGGCAGGTTTAAGGGCGGATTTAATGATCTCGAAATTGGAAGGAGGAGGAACCGCGATGAAAGTGCGGCAGCCTTACCGGCGCGCTGCTGCGAGTTCCTGTACCTTGGCGCGGATCGGATCGAACGGCCCATATCTGTGTTGCGCGGGCGGAAAATCGTCCGCGTAGGGGCCGTAGGGTGTATCGACCGGCTTTTGCAGCTTGTTCGGAAAATCCTTGTCGAGATTGGGTCTGACCGGACGCTCAAGGCTGTTCATGTGGGCCGCGACGTCGTAGGCGTCTGCATCGGACAGCACTGGCGTGTCGAACGTGATGCCGAACGGCATGTTATGACGCACGAAACCGGCGGCGGTCAGCACCCGAGTCATGCCGGCCCCGTTGTTATAGCTGTCTGGTCCCGCCAGCGGCGGAAACCGGTAACCCGGGCCCTTCTCGGCGCGCTCGCCGAGTCCATCCTTGCCATGGCAGGAGGCGCAGGTATCAGCGAACACCTTCGCACCGTTGCCGAGATCAGCCGCGCGGCCGGGCTCCTTGATGCTCTTGGTGCCGGCGCCAATGAGCTTGGCGCCGTCCGGAATTCCGGTCGACAGCCATTTCATGTAGGCAAGATACGCCTTCATTTCAGTCCCATCGAGCGGCATGACGTGGCCGTTCATGCTGCGCTCCAGGCAACCGTTGATGCGCTCTTCCAGCGTGCCGATCTCGCCTTCGCGCCCGCGATATTGCGGGAACTGGCCCCACACGCCCATCAGTGGCACCGCGTAGGGTTGGGTGCCGGCCTTAAGGTGGCAGTTCTGACACGTGAGGCTGCTGCGGGAGAAGCGCTTGGCGGGATCGGCCGCGGCAGGACCGATCTGGTTTGGAGTATCAGTGAAGAGGGCGTAGCCGTACTTGACGAGTTTTCCGAAGGGATCGTCTCCGGCCGAGCCAATGCTCGGCGGCGTCCACTCGGCGAGATCGAGCTGCGGCACGTCCGCTGCCGGCCCTTCGCGCATCATCGCGGTTGTGGCGGCCGCTACGGTTAGCATCGCAATCAGGCAGACACTAAGTTTCATTTGGCGATCCCAGATGAGGTACTGATCGGCAGCATGCGAGGTATTTCGAGCGTCGGCAAGGGGCGCCGTCTGCGGAATCCTGGAATCTTGGCCTGAGGCCCGTGTGATCCACCGGGCAGGCCGCACCCCATAAAACTGCGTTAAACAAGCCCCTATAGGCTGACTTGTTGCGCAAATTCAGCAGTACGGATGGTCGTTGCTGCTTGGCATTGGAACAGGTTCAGTGCACTCTAAGATTTGATGCATTGCCACCAGACCATTTCCAGGCCGGGAGGCTGACTGGTCGTGATTGAACGTCAAGACAACCAACCGGTATTGTCGGCTACGGTTTCGCCCCGTAATCGTCGAGGGCCAGTTGCATCAGATGAATGTTTCTGAACCATTCATTCGCCGGCCGGTCGCAACCGCGTTGCTGATGGCGGCGGTAGCATTTGTCGGCATTGCGGCATTTCCCTTCCTGCCGGTTGCTTCGCTGCCGCAAATCGACTTCCCGACCATCCAGGTAACGGCCAGTCTCGCGGGAGCGAGTGCGGAAACAATGGCCGTATCCGTAGCGACACCGCTTGAGCGGCAATTGTCTCAAATTCCAGGTATCACTCAACTGACGTCACTGAGTACGGTCGGCGCGACACAGGTGGTCATTCAGTTTGATCTTAGTCGCAATATCGATTCTGCGGCGCAGGATGTGCAGTCGGCCATCTCAATCGCCGGAAAGACCCTGCCGCTAGCGATGACCTTGCCGCCCACCTACCGTAAGGTCAACCCAGCCGATCCGCCGATCCTCATCCTGGGCGCCCGCTCCGCGACATTACCGCTGACTCGGATCAACGAATATCTCGACAGTTTTCTGGCCCAACAGATCGGACAGATGCCCGGCGTCGCTCAAGCCCAGATAGGCGGCGACCGCCGGCCGTCCATCCGGATTCAAGTTGACCCGGCGCGGCTTGCTGCGCTGGGCCTGACGCTCGAAGAGGTCCGGCCGGCCATAGTCAGCGCCACAACGGCAGCGCCGAAAGGCATGCTCAATACCGCAGAGGTCGGATTCACCATCGCTGCCAACGACCAGATCCTCGACGCGGAGCTTTTCAACGACGTCATCCTTGCGTACCGAAATGGCGCTCCTATACGGGTGCGCGATGTCGGTCAGGCAGTCGCTGAGGCATCGAACAGGTACCTTGCCGGTTACCAAAATAACGAGCTGGGCGTTATACTGAATGTCTCGAAGCAACCCGGCGCAAACGTCATCGATACGGTAGATCAGATCAAGGCTCGGTTGCCGCGGCTCACGGCAAACCTTCCCCCAGCCATGACGGTTCAGACCATTTTCGATCGCACCGAGGTTATTCGCGCCTCAGTGCATGATGTCGAATTCACACTCGTGCTCACGATCGGGATCGTGGTCTTAGTCGTTCTTCTCTTCTTGCGTAATCTTTGGGCGACCATAATTCCCGGAATCACGATTCCGCTGGCGCTGCTCGGTTCGTTGGGCGCGATGTACATGCTCAATTTCAGTCTCAACAATTTGTCCCTTATGGCGCTTACGATCGCGATCGGCTTTGTCGTCGATGACGCCATTGTGGTCGTGGAGAACATTTATCGACACATCGAAGACGGCTTATCGCCGTTGGAGGCTGCACTCAAGGGATCGCGGGAAATCGCTTTCACGGTGTTGTCCATAAGTCTTTCGCTGGTGGCCGCCTTCATCCCGGTCTTGCTTATGGGTGGCATCATTGGCCGCATATTTCGCGAATTCGCGTTGACGGTTACCGCGTCGATCACTGTTTCGGTCCTCGTTTCACTTACGCTCGCCCCCATGCTTTGTTCGCGCTGCATGAAGCGGGCTGAGGAGCATGGCCGCATTTTCCAAGCAATTGACGCAGGGTTCGATTTATTGCTGTCGGGCTATCGTCACACACTCGACTGTGTGTTGCGTCATCGGGCAATCACACTCGGGGTATTCTTCGCCACCTTGGCATTGACGGTCGTCATGGCGGTTCAAATCCCAAAGGGTTTCTTCCCCCTTCAGGACACCGGCTTGATCACAGGAGTGTCGGAGGCCGCTCAGGACGTCTCGCCCGAGCGGATGATGCGGCTGCAGCGCGCGCTTGGTGACGTGATACTGAGCGATCCCGACGTGCAAGGGTTTGCCTCTCAAACCGGCAATAACGACAATCCGACAACTGCAAACACGGGGCGCTTTTCCATTGTTCTCAAGCCACTCGGGCTGCGCAAAGCACCCGCCTCTCAGGTTGTGGAGCGCCTCAGGGCCAAGGTCGCCGAAATAACGGGTGTCAACCTCTTCATGCAGGTGGCGCAAGACATCAACGTGGGCGTGCGTTTCTCGCGCGGGGGGTTCGAGTATACGCTTCAAGGCGTCGATGTTGCGGAGCTGACTGAGTGGTCGCAAAAATTGCTCGAAAGGATGCGGACGCTGCCGGAGTTGACCAACGTATCGAGCGACCTTCTTGCAAATTCCCCGCAGCTCAAGGTCACAATCAATCGCGACCAGGCTTCGCGATTCGGAATTTCAGCGCAACTGATCGACGACACGCTCTACGATGCCTATGGCCAACGACAGGTGACGCAATACTATACCCAACTCAATACGAGCCCGGTAATTCTCGAAATCACGCCGGAGTTGCAGAGCGACTTGTCCTCGCTCGATCGCCTTTATGTGAAATCGCCTATCACCGGAGGTGTCGTGCCGCTCACTGCACTGGCGGACATCGATTCGAGCAAGACCGGACCCCTCACAGTCACACACCAAGGCCAGTTTCCAGCCGTTACTCTCGCGTTCAATCTCCGACCCGGTATTGCGCTCGGCCAAGCCGTGGATGCCATCTCCCAAGCCGCGAACGACATAGCGATGCCGGGCTCGATCATCGGAACCTTCCAGGGCAATGCGCAAGCTTTCCAAAGTTCGCTGTCTACTACGCCGATTCTGATCGGCGCGGCGCTTATCGTGGTCTACATCATTCTCGGCATGCTGTACGAGAGTTTCATCCACCCGCTGACGATTCTCTCGACGCTCCCGTCGGCAGGCGTTGGCGCCCTGTTGGCGTTGCGTGTCGGTGGAATCGATTTGTCCGTGATCGGGATTATCGGAATTATTCTGCTGATCGGCATCGTCAAGAAGAACGGCATCATGCTGGTCGACTTCGCCATTACTGCCGAGCGCGACAATCGTATGACGCCGCTCGAGGCGATACGCGAAGCGTGCCTGTTGCGATTCCGTCCGATCCTCATGACCACCGCTGCAGCGATGCTCGCCGGCGTGCCGCTCGCGCTCGGCACCGGCCCAGGGTCGGAACTGCGCCAACCTCTCGGTTATGCGATGGTAGGCGGGCTTGCTCTCAGCCAACTGTTGACGCTCTACACGACGCCGGTGGTTTATCTCTACCTTGACCGGTTGCAGACCTGGCTAAGTCGCAACAAGCGAGATGACGATAAGCCGAAGGAGATTCGGGCGATCGCCGCCGAATGATGCGTCACCCTGGTGCGAGGCGGATTCACGGTTCGGCGAGCGGTCTTTGTTGGCTTGGTTGGCGGACATCGCCGTCGCAAGACGATGCCGGCACACCTGCATGCAACACCACGTCTAAAGGCGTGGCTTTGCCTGGAGATGCTGACATTCGTAGTGAAGGAGACGCATAAATGAAGCAACTTTGGCTGCCGCTGCTGTCGTGCCTGATTCTTGGATCGCTGCCACTGGACGACGCTCACGCACAGCAGCGGTCCATGGTACGCGTCGCGCTTCCGGGTACGATCGAGCCTGTCATCCTCAGCCACATTGGCCCGGCATTTACGGCGGCTACCGGCTATCCGCTCGAACTTACCCGCGCGCCCTCGATCGCACTGGTAAATAGGATTGTCAGCGGCGAACTCAGGCCAGATGTCTACATCAGTTCCGACGCGAACCAGATGAAGTTGTTGTTCGGACCGGCTGAGAACGAACGCGCACGCTGGTACATGACCATTTTGCGTTCCCGAACGGCACTCCTCTACAGCCCACGCAGTCGTTTCGCCGATGACTTCGAAGCGGCGAGAACCAGCGGATTACCCTGGTACGAGGTGTTGCTGCGCCCGGGTCTGGTGCTTAAGCGACCAGACCCCACAGTGGACTCCGGCGGCTACCGCGCCATCTTTGTCTTTGAATTGGCAGAAAAGCACTACCGGATTCCTGGCCTGAAGCACCGAATCATCGGCATCGACAACAACGAGAGCCAATATTTTGACCGCACGAAAGACTATCCCTTGCTCCGTAATGGAAGCATCGATGCCACGGTGCAATTCGTCACAAATGCACTGGTTGGAGGCGTGCCGTATATCGATCTCCCGGAGGAGGTCGATCAGAGTGACCCTGCGCGGGCCGAATGGTACGCGACAGTCAGTTATACGAACCCGCGAGGCCAGACGTTCCAAGGCGCACCCGCGTCCTATGGCGTCACCATTCCTACGGCTGTTGAGAATGCGGCTGGCGCCGAGGCGTTCGTGCGGTTCCTGCTTTCGGAGTCGTCGCTCAATAAATTGGAGCGAGCAGGGTTTCTGCGTGCGGAGATCGTAACCGCAGGCGACCGGAACGCAATTCCGTCATCACTGCGGGCGCTTATCAAGGAGCGCTCCGGGCCGTGATCTTTGCTCGCGTAGATCGTCAACCCGTGCTGCGACGCAGATTTATATTGCGGGATATCGGCCTGATAATCCAAGACGACTCATAGGGTGCCAGCGTCGGCCGACGTTGGGCGACATGCCATCAGGCGTCTGCGGGAAGCGCTCGAACGATTGGCCTTGCATTCCTGCCGCCTCGGCCCGACTTCGTGACCAAGAACTTCTTTCCGTTCTTGCAAGTCGCTACTTCCGGACGAAGGCTATCGAACGCCGGATCGGGGCTGACTTTGACCTCGATGCTTTCGATCTCACGGCAGTCATAGCCGGCTTGACGAATGATTTGCGCAAGCTCGCGTTCATGAACACCGGGAGGGGAAGGGGCCTGGGCGGCCGCCATTGGCGGACAAACCACCAGAGGCAAAGCAAGGAGTGCCAGTTGAGGCCGTCTCGACATTGTTCCTCCTACTCCTTCGAAAAATCTGGCTAATCTCGGTACGAATCGCGACAAGTCAGGTCTCATTTCGTGACGCTCAATGCGTTCGCCATGAGCAGCGCATGACCGTGGGCGAGACTGCCTATTCAGGCAAGAAGCAAATTTCACTGAATCCACAAAACTGCCACAAGCCCATAAAACTGCGTTAAACAAGCTTTCGTATCCTGAAGCGTTGAGCTGCTACGGTGAACATTCTCCGGCACGACGGCGCCCGCTTCGACACTTGACAGCGCAAAGAGCGTTGCCTTTATTGAGCGGCATGGGGAATGCGATCTCCCCACGAGGCGACATGCTGAAGAATCGCGTCCGGCGCCGAAGCAAGGACGCACCATGTCGCTAATTCTTGCCCTTTCCATCGAGGAGCTGATGCAACCCGGTTTCACGGGCAGCGATGGCGTGGCCAGAAATCCTCGTTCTGACGCGAACTTTTCCCCCTATCTCTGCAGCTGCCCGGCGGCGATCCTGTCGCGATCGCGACCGGAACTCAGGTTTCTGACGCGCTCTCGGGCTGAAGACAATCTGTTCTACCAGGAGTGCACCGTTAAGGATGGCCGCATCGAACAAACGAACTTCGATAGCTACAACTCGATGCGTATCAGCGAGATGCCGAGGGTCGAGTCG
>Ga0257161_1000188_pt1 | contig 16764 bp, 10 predicted proteins | sample NR01A_FD_185954 | JGI IMG/M metagenome (GOLD analysis project Ga0257161, IMG submission 185954) | Soil microbial communities from H.J. Andrews Experimental Forest, Oregon, United States - NR-01-A | ecosystem: Environmental > Terrestrial > Soil > Temperate forest > Bulk soil | place: USA: Oregon... | reverse complement strand
CGTAGGAGTCTGGGCCGTGTCTCAGTCCCAGTGAGGCTGATCATCCTCTCAGACCAGCTACCGATCGTCGCCTTGGTGAGCCATTACCTCACCAACTAGCTAATCGGACGCGGGCCGATCCCTCGGCGATAAATCTTTCTCCTTACGGACGTATTCGGTATTAGCCCAAGTTTCCCTGGGTTATTCCGAACCGAAGGGTACGTTCCCACGTGTTACTCTCCCGTCTGCCGCTCTCGTATTGCTACGAGCGCTCGACTTGCATGTGTTAAGCCTGCCGCCAGCGTTCGCTCTGAGCCAGGATCAAACTCTCAAGTTGGATGAGATTTAATTCCGGCTGATCACAACGTTTGACGAGGTCCCACCTAAACTTCCGCGCGCATGCGCGCCCCGACGAGTTTGCATCGCCGCAGCGTTCACCGCCTTCGCGAAATTTTATGGTGTTGACCTGAAACGTGTACCGCCGAAGTCTCGTCCAGCCGCACGGTGCCAAGGCTGCCATCTAGCAGATGGGAACCTCGCACGTGTGCGGCCCGCAAGGACTCCGCCGTCCACGTTTCTCTTTCTTCCTATTCACCTATCAAACAGCCCGGGGCTAGCACCCCCTCCCTGGACGCGCCAGAGAGCTTGCGAAGCAGCTGCCACCGACCCAAGTCGGTGACAAATCACCGGAAAAGTGAGGAGCTTCGGGGGCGCGCCTTTCCGCCGAGCGGCGGCGCGCCGTGTGTTGGCTATATATGCAGCACAGCCCGATATTGTCAACCACGCATCTTAGAGTTTTTCATAAGATCGTCATCGACCACCGCACGGGCGTTCAGTGCTGTCTCCGGCGCCGCCTTGCTGCGCTCGCGATCTTCAACCCCTGGTTTTAATCCCTGGTCTTGAATCCCTGGTCTTGGCGAAGATCCGCACCGCCGCACTCTAGCCACAATAATGCGGCGTCCTGCCGCTGGGGAAAATTTATACCGGGCACGTCGCTCCGGCTTCGTTACACGATCAACGCAATATACGATCGACGCAGAAGAAATACCTCGGTGAAGTGGGTCGGTGACTGTGCGTCCGGCGTAGGCCGGGAGTTTGAGGGCATCGGTTCCGCCGGATCGAGGTGGTCGGGGCGGCGGTTCGTGCGCGGACTGCACGAAGGCAGGGGACGGACGAATTGGACAACGGAAAGGCGCGCGAGTCGCATAGGCCGAAGTCCGGCGCAATCGATCTCGGCAACGAGCCGCCGCTATCGGTGGACGGGGGCCTGAGCATTGATTTCGATCGCAGCCGAGTGTCCGTACGTTGGCTAAGTGGTACGATCTTGACCGGCTTATGTGGCGCGGCCCTGATGGGAGGGGCCGTTTTCGCGGCTCTTGACGGCGAGGCCCACTTTGCCGCCAACCCGGAACGAGTCGAATCCACGTTCCGAGGCGGCATCGGCAACCGGGCAACCGCCCGCAAGAGCGACCGCCTGCCGCCGGTCACGGAAAGCAGTGCGGCGCGCCAGGTCATTCGCATCACCGCAATGACGAAGGTGGGCGAGCGCGAAGTGCCCCGGGTCAAACCCTTCACTCGCATTTCGAGCAATCTCGCGCTTTCGACCTCCGAGCTTTCGGCCAATATTCCGCGGTTCAACCCGCAACGGGCGTTCGCCAACATGGACAACGATACAGTCCTCGCCGAGGAACGCCCGGATGTCGCACCTGATGCCGAGGTCTCCTTCGTCACCCGGGACCTTGCGAGCGTAATGGCGCGCATGCGGGTTGCGGCGCAAGTCCCGTTAGATGATGTCATGAGGCAGGTGCGGGAGGCGGCCAACTGGACCGACTCGACGCCGCCGAAGTTCATGCTGGCGAGCGCCGCGCCCGGCAACCTCGCCTATGCGACGCAGGAATTGCCGGCCGACCCTTATGCCCCTTTCGAGGCGCGCATCACCGCGGAAAACATCACGATGCTGCCGAAGACCGCCGCACAGGCGACCGGCGGCAACCCTTGGGCCGAGCGCCTCATCCCCATCAAGAAGGGCGACACGTTGAGCGCGATGCTGCGCGATCTCGGCGCGACGCCGGAGGAGATCAAGGCGATCGCCGTCGTGTTCGGCCCACGCGCCCGCGACGGCAACCTCAAGGAGGGCCAAAAGCTGCGCGTGCTGTTGTCGCCGGTCCGCGGCACCGAGCGTCTTCAACCGGTACGGGTGATGCTGGTCGGCGACCAGAGCATCGAGGCCGTGGTGGCGCTGTCGGACATGGGCCGATACGTGAATGTCGATGTCCAGACCGCGGAGGCGCCGACGGCAGACGCTGAGGATGACGAAGACGACGACGGGACCGGCGTACGGCTATACCAGAGTATTTACGAGACCGCGCTGCGCAATCGTGTTCCCCGCGCCGTCGTCGACGAATTGGTCAAGGTCTATTCTTACGACGTCGATTTTCAGCGCAAGGCGCGCCCCGGCGACTCTCTCGAGGTGCTTTACTCCGGCGACGAGGAAAACAGCGACGCCAAGCCCGACGTGCTGTTCGCATCGCTGACCGTCGGCGGCGAGTTGAAGAAATATTACCGCTACACTTCACCAGATGACGGCGTTGTCGATTATTACGACGAGGAGGGAAAGAGCGCGAAGAAGTTCCTCGTCCGCAAGCCGGTGAACGATGGCATCATGCGTTCCGGCTTCGGGTCGCGTCGGCATCCGATCTTCGGTTACACCAAGATGCATACCGGAGTGGATTGGGCAGCCCCGATGGGCTCTCCGATCTATGCCGCCGGTAACGGCACGGTTGAGAGGGCGGGCTTGGAATCCGGCTACGGCAAGTACATCCGCCTCAAGCACAATTACGGCTACGAGACCGCCTACGGCCACATGACGGCCTTCGCGCGCGGCATCGAGGCGGGCGTAAAAGTCCGCCAAGGCCAATTGATCGGATATGTCGGATCGACCGGAAACTCGACCGGGCCGCATGTGCACTACGAAATCCTCGTCAACAGCCGCTTCTTGGACCCGATGCGAATCAAGCTGCCGCGCGGGCGCGTCCTGGAGGGGGTGGTTTTGGCGTCATTCGAGCGCGAACGTAACAAGGTTGACAACATGATGAACCAGCCAACCCGCTCCGCCGCCGCCCACGCGGGCACCACCGTGCAACGCTGACGGGCCGAGCCGACAGTGATGAGCGCGCCCGCAAGCCCAGCGCCGCGACAAGGCGCCAGCGCCGGCAGACCAATCCAAGTCCGATCGAGCCGGTTGTGGGCAATGTTCAAAGGCCGGCTCACGGAGTTCATTTTCCCCAACCACCTCTCAGCCGACCCGCTCGGTATCACCCTCGTGAAGGTGGAGTTTTGGCTGACGCCCTGGATCCGCCAGGATGAACATCTGCCGATGTCGCACCTCGCCGAGGTGGCTCATGAGCGCGGCCTCATATGGGACTCCATTTCCATCGAGAGCAGCGGCGGCCTCAATCCGCTCTCGGTCGGCGGCCTGCCGAAGAGCAGCGCCAAGCGGTTCGTCGACCAGGTGCGCACCTGGATGAACGTGTAGCGCGCCCGCTGGGACCGCGGGCGTCCCCGCCCGCATCCTACGCGAGTGCGGGCGGGACGCCCGCGCCTCCCAGGCTACGCCGCGGCGGCAACTTTGCCGTTGAAGGTGAGGCCGAACTTCGTCGCCGAGACAGCGACTTTATCGCCATCCTTGACGCGGCCCGAAAGGATCAGCTCCGCGAGCGGATCCTGCAGATACTTCTGGATCACGCGCTTGAGCGGACGCGCCCCGTAGGCCGGGTCGTAGCCCCGGTTGGCAAGCCAATCCCGCCCCTTGGCATCGAGTTCAATTGCGATCTTGCGGTCCTCAAGGAGCTTTTCGATTCGCTTCATCTGAATGTCGACGATGCCTGCCATCTGGTCACGCTTGAGCCGGTGGAACAGGATGATATCGTCGATCCGGTTGAGGAACTCCGGACGGAAGCGCGCGCGCACGGCGGCCATGACCTGGTCGCGGACAGCATCGCTCTCCTCGCCCTCCGGCTGGTTGACCAGATACTCCGACCCGAGATTTGAGGTCATGACAATGAGGGTGTTGCGAAAGTCGACGGTGTGCCCCTGTCCGTCGGTGAGCCGTCCGTCATCGAGCACCTGCAGAAGGACGTTGAAGACATCCGGATGGGCCTTTTCGATCTCGTCGAACAGGATCACCTGATACGGCCGGCGCCGCACCGCCTCGGTCAGTGCGCCGCCCTCCTCATAGCCCACGTAGCCGGGAGGCGCGCCGATCAGGCGGGCGACCGAGTGCTTCTCCATGTATTCCGACATATCGAGACGGATCATCGCGGTCTCGTCGTCGAACAGGAATGCCGCGAGCGCCTTGGTCAGCTCGGTCTTGCCGACGCCAGTGGGCCCCAGGAAGATGAATGAGCCGATTGGCCGGTGCGGATCCTGCAGCCCGGCGCGGGCTCGACGGACCGCGGTTGATACCGCCCGAACCGCCTCGTCCTGACCGATCACCCGCGCGGAGAGCTTCTCCTCCATATGGAGAAGCTTCTCCTTTTCGCCCTCGAGCATACGGTCGACCGGAATTCCGGTCCACCGCGAGACCACCTGGGCGACATGGTCGGCGGTCACCGCCTCCTCGACCATGGCGGACCTACCCTCGGACGCCTCCAGTTCCTTGAGTTTCTTCTCAACGGCCGGAATCCGTCCATAAGCGAGCTCGCCGGCGCGTTGGTATTCGCCGCGACGCTGCGCATTGGCAAGCTCAACGCGAAGCTGATCAAGCTCGGTCTTTAATTTCTGCGCCTCGGAAAGCTTCGCCTTTTCGGACTTCCACCGGCTCGTGATATCGGCCGATTTCTTCTCGAGGTCCTTGAGCTCAGTCTCCAGCGCCTTCAGGCGGGCCCGCGAACCCGCGTCATTCTCTCGTCTGAGCGCTTCCTGCTCGATGCGCAGGCGCACGATCTCGCGGTCGATGGTGTCGAGCTCTTCAGGCTTGGAATCGACCTGCATCTTGAGCCGGGCCGCAGCCTCGTCGACGAGATCGATCGCTTTGTCGGGAAGGAAACGGTCCGTGATGTAGCGGTTCGACAGCGTGGCGGCGGCGACGATCGCCGAGTCCGTAATCCGGACGCCGTGATGCTGCTCGTACTTCTCCTTGAGGCCGCGCAGGATCGACACTGTGTCCTCGACGGTGGGCTCGGAGACGTAGACCGGCTGGAATCGCCGCGCCAGCGCCGCGTCTTTTTCGACGTGCTTTTTGTATTCGTCGAGGGTGGTGGCGCCGATGCAATGCAGCTCGCCGCGGGCAAGTGCAGGCTTTAAGAGGTTGGAAGCGTCCATGGCGCCGTCGGCCTTGCCGGCGCCGACGATGGTGTGCATCTCGTCGATGAAGAGGACAATTCCGCCCTCCGATCCCGTCACATCCTGGAGCACGGCCTTGAGGCGCTCCTCGAATTCGCCCCGGTATTTTGCCCCGGCGATGAGCGCGCCCATGTCGAGGGCGAGCAGCTTCTTATCCTCAAGACTCTCCGGCACGTCGCCATTGACGATGCGCAGCGCGAGGCCTTCTACGATCGCGGTCTTGCCGACGCCGGGTTCGCCGATCAGCACCGGGTTGTTCTTGGTGCGGCGGGATAGCACCTGGACGGTGCGGCGGATCTCCTCGTCGCGGCCGATCACCGGGTCGAGCTTGCCTTCGCGCGCCGCCTGGGTCAGATCGCGGGTGTATTTCTTGAGGGCGTCGTAGGCATTTTCGGCCGAGGCCGAGTCTGCAGTGCGGCCCTTGCGCAGCGCCTCGATGGCGGCATTGAGCGTCTGCGGCGTGACGCCGGCGTGACTGAGGATCTTGCCCGCCTCGCTGTTCTTCTCGATCGCCAGCGCGAGCAATAGGCGCTCGACCGTCACGAACGCATCACGGGACCTTTCAGCGGCCTTCTCAGCCGTTTCGAAGACGCGCGCCAAGGCCGGCTCAAGATAAATCTGGCCGGCGCCGCTGCCGTGGACCTTCGGGCGCTTGGCGAGCGCCGCTTCCACGGCGGCCAAGGCCTCGCGCGAACGGCCACCCGCGCGGTCGATCAGGCCGGCCGCAAGGCCTTCCGGATCGTCCAGCAGCACCTTGAGCAGATGTTCGGGGGCGAATTGCTGATGGCCCTCGCGCAATGCCAGCGGCTGGGCCGCCTGAACGAAACCACGGGCGCGATCGGTATATTTTTCAAAATTCATCCTCAACTCCCTCAGCCTGTTCCGGTCGCCCAACGGCGCGGCCGAAACATCGTCACAGGGCGTATGGTTACGCCACCGGCGGCCCCGCGCGGGCACCGCCGCCAGAAAATGTAGGCAGTGGTTGCGACCGCCGGAAGGGGCAAGCGAGGAATTCTGGGCGGTGCCGACCATGCATGGCCGTAAGCGCAACGTGCATGACCGTGGGGCGCAGTAAGCGTAGCGCATTGCGCCCTTCTGGTGCGAAAGCGGCGTGACGCTTGCCAAAGTTGGAGCGGCGCAATGCGCGGAGTTTATCATCGGGCCGGCCAAAGGCCGGACCCGGTGGCTTATTGCGCCCTACGGGCCTATGGGGACAAGCTCGGCCATTTCCAGTTGGCGTTGTCCAGGTCGACGGAGAACTTGGCGATGAACGTCGCCTTGCACCGATCGGAGCGGCCCCCAGGATTCATGACTGTGCTGAGTACACTGCCCGGCGTCCGGCCGATGTCACAATCCAGTTTGTCGCTATCGGAGAAGCGCAGGTCGAGTTTGTACTGCTTCGAAGTGAAGGTAAGTCCGATATTCCCGTTCGTGTAGCTCGGGAACGGAGTACGGTCACGGTACCAATGACCGATGTTGGCAGTCAGGAACCAGCCGAAGCTCCGGGGACCGATATGGATCGTGGGCAAAATGTACTTTGCCGTACCCAGCACATAGGTCGCTTCGTCGCCTGAATTCAGAACCGAGGGCGACCAGAATACGCCGCCGCCGAAGGAGAACTGCTTGTCGACGGTGTAGGTCGGTTTGGCAAAGACTTCCCCGTAGTCCAGATTGGGTGGGACGAGGCAAAATCCGCTGTTCGCCTGAGCGCGGATGCATTCCTGGCCTGCGAACACGCGTTGCCACCACCCATAATCCACGGTCAGATTGCCCAAAGTAGGCCGGATGCCAGCGTACAAATTGATGCTGGCCTCAGCACGGTTGCCAAGCTCGATACTGTCGACTTCAACGCGGCCATAGGCCTGCAGATTGTCGCGGAGATTGTATCGCGGCTCGAAGTAAGCCGACACCGCCGGCTGATGGTTAGATCCGGAAATGCCGCGGATGTTAAACTCGGTCATGAGGGACGCACCGAACGCGAAGTCCCCCGGCGCTTTCGGTTTCTTCTCTTCCGACTTCTCCTTCTTCCCTTCCGACTTGTCCTTCTTCCCTTCGGGCTTGTCCTTCTTCTTTTCCGGCTTGTTCGTCTCCGACATCTTCATGTCCCACATCTTCATGTCTGGCATCTTCATGCCCGACGTGCTCATGTCCGCCGTCTTCATATCTCGCAGATTGTCGTCCTGGCTCAGGTCAAACGAGAGCTTCGCAACGAAGGCCGCGCCGCACCAGTTGGAGCCAGGGCCTCCCGGATTGATCGCGGTGCTGAACACGCCGCTTGCGGTGTGGTCCTTCGTAAAGGCGTTGCAATCGCCCTTGTTCAGATTGGTGTCGTAGTAGCGCAAGTCGAGCGTGAATGGCTTCCAAAGGAACGCAAGGCCGGCGTCCCAGGTGGTGTAGCTCTTATACGGAATGCCGCCCGGGAAGCCGGGTACTGCGTAGAAGTTATCGCTCGTTCCCAGGAACCAATGACCGACGTCGGCAGACATGAACCAGCCGATGCCATTGGGAAGGACAGGCAGAACGTATTTTGCCGTACCCGCCACAAACGTCCCGTCGGCGCCCGAGTTGAAGACCGAGGGCGACCAGTAGGCGCCCCCGCCGAACGAGAACTGATCGTTCACCGCGTAGATGGCCTTGCCGAAAATTTCTCCCCAGCTCACATCGCGTTTGATGACGTTGCGGTTCAGCAAGCTGCGCAAACAGCCCGGGGTGAAATCGCGGAAGCACTCTCCCCCCGGATACCAGTAGTACCAACCGCCAAAATCCAGCGCGAGCTTGCCGAAGGTCGGCCGGATGCCGCCGTAGAAATCGATCTCGCCGGCGGGGCGGTTCGGCAGCGAGACGCTCTCGCCTGACAGACCCACATAGCCTTGCAGGCTGTCGTTGAAATTGTATCGCGGCTCGGCGTAGGCCGCGACCGACAGACTGTGGTTGGATTGCGTAATGCCGCGGAAACGATAGTCCGACATCATGGCTGCGCCGAACGCGATGTCCCACGGCGTCCACGTTTCCGGCTTCTTCTCCTTGGGCTTCTTCTCTTCCGACTTCTTGTCTTCTGGCTTTTCCTTCTTCTCCTTCGGCTTCTTGGTCTCCGGCGCCTTCAAGTCCGGTGTCGACTTGTCTGCTTTCAAATCTTCCGCCAAAACCGAAACACTCGCAAAGGCTAGAACGAGCGCCGCAGCGCACGCAATTTTCCTCATGACTTTCCATCCCCACTAGAGCGATGTGCCCGATCTTGGATGGTCAGCCTTGACAGTCGAAACAGCCCGCCCCTCGTTGGATGTCGCAAGTCCGCCGAGGCAATGCCCACTAGGGTCGAAAAACGACGATTCGGGGAAGGTAGGAAAGCGTATTCGGAGACACTTTTTGGGGATTTCCCGCGTTATTTGAATAAGTCGGATGCTTATCATCGCCATCCGAGGAATGCCCCACGCCGTAAGGGGCAACCCTGGGGGAACCACAAGGGTCGCCCCTACTTACGTGGGTACCAATCCAACATTATCGCTTTTCACGATGCTGCGATCCCTTCAGATAGGCTGCAGGCGATCGACGAGTGACGTTGCGCCACTGCGGCTCGGAACTTCCGGCAGGGGATTGATGCGAATTCTGGCAATGGCTAACGCGAGTAAAATCTAACGCGGCTAAAATAACGAACCGCCGTCAAGAGCGGCTTGACGGCGGTCGTTTCTTAAGATCGTTCCCGCCCGGCTTTGACCGGATGGGAAGAAGATTACTTCAAGTTGTCCTTGGTCAGGTCAACCGAGAGCTTGGCGATGAAGGTCGCGCCGCACCAGTTGGAACCTACGCCGGTTGGGTTGATCGACGTGACGTTGCTGATGCCCGACGCGGTATGGTCGCTCGTGAAGGCGTTGCAGTCGCCCTTGTTCAGATCCGTATCGAAGTAGCGCAGGTCAAGCGTGAACTGCTTCCAGGTAAAGGCGACGCCCACATCCCAGTTGGTGTAGCTCTTAAAGGCAATGCCGCCCGGGGAGGTAGGTATTCCATAGAAGCTATCGGTGGTTCCCAGGAACCAATGGCCGACATCGGCGGAGAGGAACCAGCCAATGCCATTCGGCAGGACCGTCGGCAGAACATATTTCGCCGTGCCGGCGATATAGGTGCCGTCAGCGCCTGAGTTCAGAACCGAGGGTGAATAGAATACGCTGCCGCCGAACGAGAACTGATCGTTCAACGTATAAGTGGCCTTGCCGTAAACTTCCCAGAAGCTCAAATCCTTTTTGATGACGTTGCCATTAGGCAAGAACCCCAGGCAATCCGCTCCGAAAAAAGCTGGATCGTTGAAGCACTGGCCGCCCGGATAATAGTATTCCCAGAACCCGAAATCCAGCGCCAGCTTGCCGAAGGTCGGCCGGATGCCGCCGTAGAAATCGATCTCGGCTGCGGCGCGGTTCGGGAACGAGATGCTCTCACCCGCCACGCCCACATAGCCCTGCAGGCTATCGTTGAAATTATACCGCGGCTCGAAGTAAGCCGCGACCGACGGCTTATGGTTGGATTGCGTAATGCCGCGGAAATTATAGTCCGACATCAGGGCCGCACCGAACGCGATATCCCACGGGCTCATCGGCGCCATCGCCGGCGCTTTCACCGGCATCTTCTTGTCCAAGTCCGCCGCCAGACCTGAAACGGTCGAACAGCCGAGAGCGAGCGCCACAGCGCATGCAAGCTTTTTCATGACTTCCCCATTCCCCTGAGCGATTTGCTCGACTTTGAAGGATCGTCCGACTTGAGGGTCGAAACAACCGCGCGCCCCTCGTTGGATGTCGCACTTCCCCCGAGGCCTGCGTCATTACGGCCGGAAATGGCCGATTCAGGCAAGATGAAAAAAGATGAAAACGGCCTGTTTCGGCGGCGCTTTTTTAGGCATTTCTCATATTATTTGAACATGTTGCATTCATATCACAGTGACCGGGCTGGAACCCGCGAATGCGGCGTCCCGCATCCTACACGGAAAGCAACTTCCGGATGCGAAAACGGCCCGTCCCCACCCTACCCTCCTCCGCAAGCGGGGAGGGTTAGGGTGGCGGAGGGCCGTGTCCGTTGGCGGTCAGGCCGCGAATGCCCGCGGCGATTCGTGCGGCCCGATCGTCGACGCGCTTACGATCCGCTCGATCCGCTCGAGCTTGAGCCGTGGAGCGGCGGCGCCGGAGTAGAGGGCGACGCGGCTGGGCTTGAACTCTGCGGCGGCGCCGCAACGGGCGATGCCGGCTTCGGCGCCATGTGGCTTGCGGGGTGGCTTGCGGGGTGGCTCGCAGGGGCCGCGGGAGCGGCCGGGCGCGGCGCCATCGGGGCCACATGCGTCGGCGCCGGCGACGTATGTCCGGAAGCCGGCGGCGTGGTGGAAACCGGACGCGGCGGCGCTGGCGGCGGAGCGAACGGCTTCGGCGCTGGCGGCGGAACGAAGGGCTTCGGCGCGGGTGCCGGAGACGCAGCGACCGGCTTCGGAGGCGGCGGCGGCGCGGCCGGCCTCGGCGCGGGTGCAGGTGTGGCAGCCATCGGCTTCGGCGGCGCAGCGGGTCTTGGTGGCAACGCAGCCGGCTTTGGCGTGGGCATAGCCGCAGCAGGTTGTTTGGGCGCTGTCTTCTGAGCGGGCGCTGCGGGCGCAGCCTTCTTGGCCGCTGCCTTCTTGGGGGCTGTTTTCTTCGCAGCTACCTTCTTGGCGGCGGGCTTCTTGGCTGTCGTCTTCTTGGCAGCAGCCTTGGTCTTCTTCGCGGGAGGTCGCTTTGAAGCGGTCTTCTTTGCCGTCTTCTTTGCGGCCTTGCGTGCCGCTGCCAGTTTTGTTGTTTTCTTCTTCTCGGCTTGAGCCTTACTCGCCTTCTTAGCTTTCTTTGCTTTCTTCGCCATGATCGTTCTCCCGATCGTTGCGGCTGACTTCCCGACGCACCGCGGGGCAATCAAACACGATTTGCTTGGACCCTGACGGTGCCTTACTCGCTCGAATCACCGATTGCATCGGACCATCTCGTGCGTTCTAACGCCTTTGGCGCCGATCCCCCGGTCGCCCAATCGATCAGCTCGATCGGATGAACGACCGGAATTGACGTGCCCGCTGCGATCTGGGTGATGCAACCGATATTTCCGGCTGCGATCAATTCGGGCGTTACTTTATCGATATTCGCGATTTTTCGATCACGCAACCGATTCGCCAATTCTGGCTGCAACATATTGTAGGTTCCAGCGGAACCGCAACATAAATGGCTCTCGGGAATATCTTTCAACACAAATCCCGCTTCTGACAGCATCACCTTCGGCGCTTCCGTCACCCGTTGACCGTGGGCAAGCGAACAGGCGGGGTGATAGGCGACCACGAGGGGCGGCCGCGACACATACTCTAATGATTTGATTTCATTGATAAATTCAGATACGTCGCGACACATGCTGGAGATTTTCGCAGCCGGCGCCGCATAGTCCGGATCGTTGCGGAGCATGAAGCCATAATCCTTCATGGTGGTGCCGCAGCCCGAGGCCGTCGTCAGAATGGCGTCGATTCCCTCGCCATTAATTTCGCCGAACCAAGCGTCGATATTGCGGCATGCTGCCGCGTGGGCTTCTTTTTTGCGGCCCATGTGATGCGCGAGCGCGCCGCAGCAGCCTTCGTCGCGCCCCTGAACCACGTCAAAACCGTGGCGCGTGAGAACCCGCACCGCCGCCCTGTTGATGTCGGGCGCGAGCACACCAGCGACGCAACCCGACAGCAGCGCCACGCGGCCCCGGCGCGGGCCCACGGCCCCAAACACCCCGCCCCTCGCGGGGCCCCGTGGAAGCCGCCACGGCGCAAGACGAAGCATCGCGGCAAACTGCTTCAAACCGACGAGATCAAGCAACGGCGCCATCGGCTTTGCCGGCAGGGCGGCGATCAACGCCCACCGGAACAGCCCCGGATCGGACATCACGCGCAGCAGCGCCGAGCGCACCAGCCGGTCCATAAACGGACGGCGATAGGTCTTCTCCACGTGGGCGCGGGCATGGTCGATGAGGTGCATGTAGTGCACGCCCGACGGACACGTCGTCATGCAACCGAGGCAGGACAGGCAGCGATCAATATGCTTGACCACTTCGCGGCGTGCCGGCTCGGCGTTCTCCAGCATCTCCTTGGCAAGGTAGATGCGCCCGCGCGGCGAATCATTCTCCTCTCCGAGCAGCACATAGGTCGGACAGGTCGCCGTACAGAAGCCGCAATGCACGCAGGCCCGCAAAATTTTGTCGACCTCCGCGACATCCGGATCGGCAAGCTGAGCGAGGCTGAAGGACGTCTGCATACCTAAACTCCGGCCCACATCCGCCCCGGATTGAGCACGCCCCTGGGATCGAAATTTTCCTTTACCCGCCTCGTCAGGGCGGCAAGCGCCCCGGTTTCGGGATGGAACGGATCGACGCTCGCCCGCACCGCTTGCGGTGCGCGCACCAGCGTCGCATGACCGCCGGCCGCCGCGACGGCATGGCGGATTTTTCCGGCACTGCAATCCTGCGTCACCGGGGGCGCAACCCAGATGAGGCCGCCGGCCCAATCATAGAACAACATGGCCGCGGGCGTAATTTTCGCCGCTATCTCGCACCCTTTGCTCGGCGTTGCCGAGACGCGCCACAGCGGTCGATCGCCGCAGGGACCGTCGGCCCAGAACGGCTGCACGTCGCGGATGGCGCGCCACAGCCGGCGCGATGCCGCCTGATCAAGGGTGGCGGAGGCCCCAAATGGCCGCACCGCCCGCTTGAGGCTCGCGACCGACTCCTCAAGCGAGGCCGCAATGCCGTCGATGCGAAACACGGTCGTTGCTTCCGCCTCATCAAGGCCGTCGAAACGTGACGCCATGTAATCGGGCAGATGCGCGGCGCCCGAAACCGTGAGCGGGGTCGCCATTGCGGCCGCCATCGCGGCCGCCGCCTCGCTGTCGGTCATACCGAATACGACGAGCGAAGCTTCGGAATTCGCCTGCGGCAGAACCTTGAGGGTCACTTCGGCGAGAATCCCGAGCGTACCCCATGATCCAGCCAGCAATTTGCACAGATCGAACCCGGTCACGTTCTTGACGACGCGGCCTCCCGACTTGAAGGTCTCGCCGCGCCCCGACACGGCGACAATGCCAAGCAGATGGTCTCGCGCGGCGCCGGCGCGGATTCGACGCGGTCCCGACACGTTCGCCGCAAGCATGCCCCCTATCGTTCCGCGGCCTTGCGCACCGCCCAGCAGGGGACCGTAGTCCATGGGCTCGAAGGCAAGTTCCTGGCCGTTCGACGCCAGCAAGGCGGTGATTTCCGCGAGCGGAGTTCCGGCCTTGGCGGAGAGGATCAGTTCCTGCGGTTCGTAGAGGATGACGCCCGCCATCCCGGACATATCGAGGGTGGCGTCATATTGCGCCGGACGGCCGACGAGGCGCTTTGAGCCGTGGCCCATGATCTCAAGCGATTTCTCCCCGGCAACCGCCCATCGCACGGCCGACTCGATGTCTTTGCAATCGCTTGGCTTGTAATAGTCGGACATGGCGTGACCAGAGGGCTAACGATGCACTCCGATGCGTTCAACTCCTGGTGTGGCGTTTTTTGGATTCGAACCGGTCGAGTCACATGTAATGTCATGCTGAGGCGCCACCACCACAGCGGATTTCGGTTGTTTCGCGTCACATCCCAGCGTCGTCGCCTGGCTTGTCCCGGCGACCGCCCCCTCCCTTCCCCCGCGTGCGGGGGAAGGGAGGGGGCAATCGCGACAAGCCCGGCCACGACCCGGGAAAGGTAACAGGGGCAAAGCTCCTGGCAGCCCCGCTTGGTCATGGCCGGGCTTGTCCCGGCCATCCCGATAATCAGGTGGCAAGTGCTTCAAAACCTGGGGATATCCGCGAAAGGAAGTCGCCCGCCGCTCACATGCATGCGGCCAAGTTCGGCGCACCGGGCGAGCGTCGGGAAAACCTTGCCGGGATTGAGCAGGCCTTTGTCGTCGAAGGCGCATTTCAGGCGCTGCTGCTGGTCGAGATCGGGCTGTGAGAACATCACCGGCATGAGGTCGCGCTTTTCAACCCCGACACCGTGCTCGCCGGTGAGCACGCCGCCGACCTCAACGCAGAGTTTGAGGATGTCGGCTCCGAACGCCTCGGCGCGCTCCAGTTCGCCGGGTTGGTTGGCGTCGTAGAGGATCAGCGGATGTAGATTGCCGTCGCCGGCGTGAAACACATTGGCAACCCGCAGCCCGTAGATCTGCGACAGCTCCCGCATGCGCAGGAGAACGCGCGGCAGCATGGCGCGCGGGATGGTGCCGTCCATGCAAAAGTAATCGGGCGATATTCGGCCGACAGCCGGAAAAGCCGCCTTGCGGCCCGCCCAGAACAACAGCCGTTCCTTCTCCGAGGTCGAAGCGCGCTGGCTGGAAGCCCCGCAGGCCTTCGCTATTGCGCCGACGCGCTCGACCAGGTGATCGACCTCGCTCTTCGGCCCGTCCAGCTCGACGATAAGGATCGCCTCGACGTCAAGCGGATATCCGGCGTGCACGAACGCCTCGGCCGCATGAATGGCGAGTTTATCCATCATCTCGATGCCGCTCGGAATAATCCCGGCGCCGATGATGCTGCCGACGCAGGCCGCCGCCGCCTCCGAGGCGGGAAACCCGATCAGCAGAGCGCGCGCGGCCTCCGGTTTTTTCAAGATTCGTACCGTCACTTCGGTGACGACGCCGAGCAATCCCTCGGAGCCGAGGACGATGCCGAGCAGATCATAACCGGCGGCGTCGAGGTGCCTGCCGCCGAGCCGGACGATCTCGCCGGTGATCAGCACGATCTCGCATCCCAGGACGTTGTTGGTCGTCATGCCGTATTTGAGGCAGTGAACGCCGCCGGAATTCTCCGCGACGTTGCCCCCGATCGTGCAGGCGATCTGCGACGACGGATCGGGCGCATAGTAGAAGCCCTCGTGCTCCACGGCCTGGGTGATGGCGAGGTTGGTGACGCCCGGTTCCACGACCGCAACCCGGTTGGCAAAATCGATCTCGAGGATTCGATTGAATTTCGCCATGCCGAGAAGGACGCCGTCGCTGAGCGGCAGAGCCCCGCCCGACAGCGACGTGCCGGCCCCCCGCGGCACCACCTTGATGCCGTTGTGGTGGCAGTAGCGCAGCACAGCGGCGACCTGATCGATCGTGTGCGGCAGCACCACAACCATGGGAAGCTGCCGATAGGCGGTCAGGCCATCCGACTGATACGGGCGCATTTCGCGCTCCATATCGATCACGCCCTCGGCCGGTACCATGGTCCTGAGCGCCCGTACGATCTCGCGGCGGCGCTTGAGCACCGCCTCGTCCGGAACAGGCATTGCTACCGGCATCTTTGAATTCTCCTCGTTGTGATTCTTCTAGAGCATTTTTCGGTCAGGTTGACCCATCCCCGGATCAAGTCCGGGAGGGCAATGACACAGGCAAGGTCAACTTAATGGAAAAAAGCTCTAGCGCGGAACGGCAGCCAGATGAAATACTCATCCGCGGGGCCGGCTCTGCCTTAAGGCGGCACGCGTTGGACAGGCATTGCGGCGCAGCGCCAATCCTTAGCGAATCGCCGTTGACAGGCGGCCTCAAGAGCGCCATTCGAACCACTTGTGGAGGCGCGTTCGTTGTCGGGAGCGCCTTAAGGGCGCCATCCCGGAGGCCCGAGATAAATGACCAGGAGGATGCAGATGAGAGTTGCGTTGGTTGCTGCCGTCGGACTTGTAGTATCGACCGGAGCAGCGCTCGCCCAGGACGTAGCGGCGGGCGAGACTTCGTTCCGGAAATGCGCGCCATGCCATTCAATCGGACCGGATGCAGCTAACAAGGTTGGGCCCGTGCTCAATGGCCTCAATGGCCGCCAGGCCGGCTCCGTCGATGGTTTCAACTACAGTGACGCTAACAAGGCTTCCGGAATCACCTGGAGCGAGGCCGTGTTCAAGGAATACATCAAGGATCCCCGCACCAAGGTTCCGGGCACCAAGATGGTATTCGCCGGCATAAAGAGCGAAAAAGAGGTCGGCGACCTGTGGACCTATGTGTCGCAATTCGACAAGGACGGCAACGTCAAGAAATGACCACGCTGCCGCGGGGTCGCACCCCTGCTCCCGCGGCCGTCGATTGGGAGCATGTTAAGGAATTACCTGGCCACTGGCGCAGCCTGCTCCCTCTCCCCGCTTGCGAGGAGAGCGCTGGGGTGAGGGGGGCCTCTCCACAAGGGCGGACTCGCTGGGGGTGAGGGGGGCTCTCTCGGGTCTGAGCTTTGGGGCGAATCTGAGTTTGCGGATACGCCCCCTCACCCCAACCCTCTCCCCGCAAGCGGGGAGAGGGAGAAGAGAGAAGGCCGGCCATGATCAAGGACCTGGTGGTTCACCTGACCGTGGGGACTGATGGCGACCCGGCGGCGCAATTCGCGATTTCGATCGCCGCCAAGTTCGAGGCGCACATTGCCGGGATCGCAT
>Ga0257161_1000187_pt1 | contig 16779 bp, 19 predicted proteins | sample NR01A_FD_185954 | JGI IMG/M metagenome (GOLD analysis project Ga0257161, IMG submission 185954) | Soil microbial communities from H.J. Andrews Experimental Forest, Oregon, United States - NR-01-A | ecosystem: Environmental > Terrestrial > Soil > Temperate forest > Bulk soil | place: USA: Oregon... | reverse complement strand
CCGCCCCAAATGGCCGCAGACGAGCCGAGCACAACGAAGAACAATGTATACATCCAGCCGAGGCTGGAGATGCGCCAGTTGCAGGTGGTCGTGAATAATTCGGCGAGGAGTGTTATGTCCTTGCAGGCTTCAGGCTGCGGGCCGCCGATCGCGCGCGACAGCGGCAACCAGAACACGCTGAAGCCGTAAGCCATTCCGATGCACAAATGAATACAAAGGGCCGCCGGGGGGACCAGCCAGCGGTTAAATCCAGCTTTGGCGATAATGCGTTCGCGGTCGAGCAGCCCGGCTTCGCCAAAGCTACCGCTGGCCTGTTCGACCGTCGTCATGGGCTTTTTCCTCCGGAATGGCTCTTGTGAGCTCTAAGCTGGCTTGCTGCGTCGCGCGCAGCTTGTGGACGGCCTCGCGAACGGTTGGATCAAGATTGGCGCCCCCTGCATCGAGATGAGCGAGTATCGCCGCGCGCATACGGGGATCCCAGAATTTTGTAAGATGATCGACAATAGAGGCTACTGACCTGTCAAATCCCTGACTCGCAAAGAACTTGCCAATCTGATTCGCCATATAAGCTAGTTTGTCAGGCGACATAGGCGATCCGCTCCGCCGTGATACGTTTTGGGTGGGTAAAAACCTCAAAGCCATCATCGCGGGCAATTGCGATGAGCGTGATGCCTGCGGATTTTGCGGTGCGAACGGCAAGCGCGGTGGGTGCCGAAATGGCGACGATCAACGGAACTCCGATGCATGCAGCCTTCTGCACCATCTCCACGGACACGCGGCTGGTCAGCACAACCAACCCATCCTGGCCGGCGATGCGGCCGCGCGCGAGCGCGCCGCCCAGCTTATCCAGAGCGTTGTTTCGTCCGACGTCCTCTCGCAGCGCAACGAGCCCGCGAGCGGGCTCCCAGAAGCCGGCAGCGTGCACCGCATGAGTTTCGCGGTTGATCGTCTGCGATGGAGTGACGCACGCGATGGCGCTCATAATATCGCGAGGGGTGAACAGCTTTCCGCCGGAGACAAAGGGTGGAGGTCGCATCGCTTCCGCGAGACTCTCGATGCCGCACAAACCGCATCCAGTAGGTCCGGCAAGGTGTCTTCGACGCGCCCTCAAATCGTCGGTTCGCGGCTGAGAAAGCCACATTCGCAGTTCCGTCCCGATCTCTTCCTCGACGATCTCCAGGTGCGCGATCTCATCGCTCGAAGACACGATTCCTTCGGTAAGACTGAAGCCGAGTGCAAAATCTTGTAGGTCCTGTGGGGTGGCCATCATCACGGCATAGGAGGTGCCGTTGTACGTGAAGGCAATCGCTGTCTCCTCCGGGATGGCGCGATCCCCAGGGGCGAAGCGGTCATTGCGCCAAGCCGTCCGGGCGACGCGGTCGATCGCGGTGGCCACCAAGCTACTCCGCAGCTTCGACGGTCGACACCACACGCCGGCTGTTGCGGGCAAGTTCTTCGTATTCCTCCTGCCATTCGGTCGGGCCGTTCGATGGCGAAATCTGAACGGCGGTGACTTTGTATTCCGGACAGTTGGTGGCCCAGTCGGAGAAATCCGAGGTCACGACGTTCGCCTGCGTATTCGGATGATGGAACGTGGTGTAAACAACACCGGGCGCGACTCGCTCAGTAACCAATGTGCGCAAGGTCGTTTCACCCGCGCGACTGGCGAGCTTGACCCAGTCGCCGTCGCGGATGCCGCGCTGCTCGGCATCATGCGGATGGATTTCCAGGCGATCTTCGTCGTGCCATACCACGTTGGCCGTGCGGCGGGTCTGGGCGCCAACATTGTACTGGCTGAGGATGCGGCCGGTGGTTAGCAGCAGCGGGAAGCGCGGTCCGGTCTTCTCATCCGTGGCAACATATTCGGTGATGACGAACTTACCCTTGCCGCGCACAAAGCCATTCATGTGCATAACGGGCGTGCCTGCAGGCGCCTTCTCGTTGCAGGGCCATTGCACCGAGCCAAGCTCCTCGAGCTTTTCGTAGGATACGCCGGCAAAGGTTGGCGTCAGGCGCGCGATCTCGTCCATGATCTGGGACGGGTGGTCATAGTGCATGTCGAAGTCCATCGCTTTCGCGAGCACAGCCGGCAGGAGCCGAAAGCCTCCATCATATCGGTCGCGCAGAGCTTCGGGATCTTGGTGCCGAGCTCCATCGCGGCGCGCATGATCGAGGTGCCGTCGGGAACGGTTACGGCCCGACCATCGATGATCAGCGTGACGAACTTCTCCGCCTCAGAGCGGGGCGTTCCATAATCGATCTCATGAACGAGTGACATGATGTCTTCCTTCATTCAGCGGCTTGCAGGCGCCTCGGCGCCGCGCCGAAATCTTCGGGAAAATGGGTCAGCGCACTCATGACTGGATAAGGCGTGAAGCCGCCCAGCGCGCAGAGCGAACCGAACTTCATGGTGTTGCAGAGGTCTTCAAGAACAGTGAGGTTTGCCGCCCGTTCCGTGTTGTTTATGATGCGATCAATAACCTCAACGCCACGGGTCGATCCGATACGGCAGGGCGTACACTTGCCGCAGGATTCGATCGCGCAGAACTCCATTGCGAAGCGCGCCTGCTTCGCCATGTCGACTGTATCATCGAATACAACGACACCGCCGTGGCCGATCAGGCCGTCGCGCGCCGCGAATGCCTCGTAATCGAACGGAGTGTCAAAGAGCGCGCGCGGGAAATATGCCCCAAGCGGTCCGCCGACTTGCACCGCCCGCACCGGCCGGCCGCTCGCCGAGCCGCCGCCAATCTCATCGACCAAATCGCCCAACGTAATGCCGAAAGCAGTCTCAAACAGGCCGCCACGCTTGACGTTACCCGCGAGCTGGATCGGCATTGTGCCGCGCGATTTCCCGATGCCAAAGTCGCGGTAGAAGGCGGCACCCTTTTCCAGAATGATCGGCACCGACGCGAAGGAAAGAACGTTGTTGATGACGGTCGGACGGCCGAACAGCCCCTTGTGGGCCGGCAGCGGCGGCTTCGCCCGCACAACGCCGCGCTTGCCCTCGATGCTTTCAAGCAGCGAAGTCTCTTCGCCGCACACATAGGCGCCAGCGCCGACGCGCACCTTGATATCGAAGGTATAGGATGAACCTGCAACCCGCCTGCCGAGAACAGCGCCACGGCGCGCAATCTCGACCGCAGCTTTCATCGCAGCAATCGCATGCGGAATGATGCGATCCGTAATACCGATCGTCGGTTGATCAGTATCGCCGATCGGACGATCAGGATGTTTGAACTTTAACGCGCCGGTTAGCGGGTTTGGCCGAGGACCCGTCGGCGGCGGGTTGTATTGGCCCTTCTAACATAGCAGCAAGCTGACGTGCCTCCGATGCGAGTGCAGCAATTAACGGGGTCATTGGCTCACGATGCGGCACCACAAGGCCGACTGCGTGCGTCGCTGCCGGCTCGACGATGGGGATCGCGCGAACCTTGTCGGTCAGTCCCAATGTCTCGGCCAACTTGGCCGGCATGATACTGGCCCACTTCCCTGTTCGTACATGCGCGAACAGCACAATCATGGAATTCGATTCAAGTGTCGGAGACGGCTCCCGTCCGGCTGAACGCAGGAGACCATCGATGATCCGGCGGTTTTGCATGTCGGGCGTGAGCAGGCACAGCGGCACAGCGCCAACCTCAGCCCACATGACGGAATTGCGATCGCCCAGCGCGCTTGAGGAAGCTGTGAGCAATCGATATTCCTCACGATACAGCGGCACCGTGTTCACGCGGCCAAGAGGTTCGTTGTCGAGATAGGTCATTCCGGCGTCCACCTCCAGGTTTTCCAGCAATCTGAGCACCTCAACGGAGGTTTTAGAGAATATACTGAACCGCACGTCGGGATGCTTCGCACGGTAGGGCGTCGTCAGCATCGCAGTCATCGCAAGTGTGGTCGGAATTGCGGCGATTGTGATGTGGCCTGCGAGTCCTCGTTTCAGCGCATCGATATCTTGTCGCATTGCACGGGCATCGCCGACAATGCGACGTGCCCATTCCAGGACCCGTTCGCCCTCGGCCGTAAACCCACGAAAGCGCGATCCCCTTCGAACGAGCAGCACACCAAACGTATCTTCAAGCTGCTTGATACCTGCCGAAAGTGTGGGCTGACTGACACCGGCAGCTTCCGCGGCGCGTCCAAAATGCTGCTCGCGCGCCAGAGCGATGATCAGTTCGAGCTTATCGATCATGATCAGTTGTTAGTGGTCATCTGTGTAGTCGTAGGACTCAAGGCAACGTACCGCATTCGGAGACGTGCCGCAAAATCGCTTGGTGTTTGATCTGTTTGGCTGATCGCGCAATTCAAAATGCCGATGAAGGAGGTCGCGAGACGCATTAAATAGCCGGGCCGGTCCCGGTGGCTTCCTCCTATATTGACTGGCTTTGCCCTGGGAAAAGATCGCCGCCGTTTCGCCCGCTCCAAGAGCGCCCATTTCCTCGAACCCAGAGAACGTGGCAGAGAATTCCACCGCATTCGCATGAGCGGCTAGCGCATGGATGTAGCCGCAGCCAAGCTAGCCAACGCAAAAATATTACATCCTCCCGTCTTCATGGTTACTGCAAACGTCGCACTCGACAGGAAGCGTGCCAGTCAGCCCCCCGTGCCGGACGACTCCCAACACTTCAAACCTATCACATGTTTGCGACAATTTCATCCAATTTGATATCATCTGACATTTCCGGGATATCGGCCGTCCGCCTCGCTCGGCGGCCGAATTCATTGGCAATGTTTGCGTGTCTCCAATTAATCCGCTTTCGACACGTTTCCATAAAGGATCGCATATTCGATTGGAGGAAGAGAGGGGTCGAGCAAGGGTTTATCGCTGGGAAGAATATACTAACCGGTTACAGGTAGCAGCGCTATCCATAGCACGTCGGCTGCTTGCGCGCCGAAGCAGCATGCTCGGCACCGACCGGCCGGAGCAACAGCAACACTTGCGGCTTGCCGCGCGAGTTATCCGCGCCTCGGTGCGGTCGTTCAACAGCGGCGACGTTGTGACCGATGACTCGGGGATTGAAAAGCAGATACAGATAACCAAGTACGGATAGGTGGGCGCTATTTGAGCTGCAAAGCCCAACAAGTAACCGCGATCGTCGCGAGCCCGGCCAGCGTGCCGGTGGAATCCGGCTACGGGGTGCCGGGTTCGCAGTCTTCCCACCAATGAATGGTAAGGCGCGGTCTCTCTTTCCGTCTCCGGCAACCCTGATCCGCGATACTTACGAGGCCGATGCTCCCTTTGATGCCGTCACGAACGCCACGCCCCAGAATCGCTAATGGATTCGCTCGGTGGCAGGGATCGAGCGTGACGCCGTTGTGCGCCGCCGCAACGACCAAGGCTTCCTCGCTGCGTTCCAGGTCCAAGATGTGCTGCTTCAAGTCGTCTTCTCGCGTGAAGCGATCGGCCGCCGGAATGCCGTCAGGCAGGTCCGCAACCTCGCGTTCAAGCGCCGCGATTAGTAGCTCCGGCTGTGCCCGTGCCAGGACGTGGATCGCCGCACCAAAATCATCGTTCTGCTGGAGGAACAGAAGGCGTCGTGGCACTGGAACTATAACCACTTCAAAGCGTTGCCTGGTTTTGGGGAACTGACCATGCATCTGTCGAATGAGAATCTCCTGGTTATTATTTTGGTTGGGCTCATTGCCGGTTGGCTGGCAGGCCAGGTGATGCGAGGGGCGGGGTTCGGATTGGTCGGGGATTTGATCATCGGGTTGCTGGGGGCCTTTATCGGTGACTGGCTGCTGCCGCGGCTAAACATCCATCTCGGTGTAGGGATTGTTGCCCTGATCATCAACGCGCTCATTGGTGCAATCGTACTCCTGCTCATCCTGCGGCTTATTGGAGGTGGTGGCTGGGGACCTAGGCGCTGGAGTTACAGGCGGTGGGGTAGACGCTGGTGAATGCGGTGCCTCATTCCGACGTAGATCGTTCCGGCGGACGATATTGCGACGGAATTCGGATAAAAGGGGCCCACCTGCCGAGGTTTGTTTCGGGTCGATCCTGCGAGGGCCGCGGAACGGTCAAAGCGCATTTACGATCTACTTACTGACCCCCGTTTGAACAAAAAATAATTCGCTATGTCTGGAACCGAGCATAAGGTTGCTTGTTTTCTCCGAAGAACTGGCCTTAGGGAGCTGGGCGTTCACCAGCACCGCACCCCCGACGCTACCGGATTCCGTTGCATTGCAATGGGAGGCACTGGGGGCAGGTGAGCAACGGCTTGCTCACCCAGGCGAAAAAATAAAAAACCGACCTGGGAGGCATGCTGTGCAAAGCGCCCGCTATTTTCGCGACCAGGCGATTGGCTGTCGACCATCCTGCCCCCGTGTAGAGTTGAGGGCAGGCGATGGCAGGTGACCGATCGCGTGAGCTGAGGCGTTTTGCAGCCGAGTGCTTGGCCTTGGCGCAGCAGATTTCGGATCTGCGGGTCCGAGTGTATCTTCTTGAAATAGCGCAGAAACGGATTGATCTCGCGGAACTCAGCGAACACGACACCTGGAACGAGGCCACGCCTCTACGCACCCTTCAAACGGCGATCGGGGAAAAGCTTCGCGTGCAACTTGAACTGCCACGAGAACCTACCACACCGCATCCTCACACTTCTGATGCAACTCGACGGACAAAGCAACGCCGACTAAGCAAATGAGGTCCCAATGAACTCCTCAGAACAATTCCGGAAGTTTGCCGCTGAATGCCAAGTTATGGCTCGATTCGCGCGCTCCCCGGAGAGCAAAGCTACATGGAACCACTTGGCAGCGAGATGGATTCAGTGCGCTGAATTAGCAGCTGAACGTTATGCGTCGGCAGCAAAGCTCCACCGGACAGCAAATCGACATCGTAAGCCCAGCCTTCGCCCTGACGGCGCAGAAGGCCGCTTGAGGCAACCGAGTTCCGCCTAGGGCGGCGGCCGCATCTGTGTCTCCCGTCCTCGCCAGCGATAGGGAACATAAAGAATCCGGCAACGCACCGGCGTCATCATACTTCCGGCGGAATCCCGTGGAAAATTGCAACTTGGCATCTTAGTTTGCCCTGAGTGCCCTCCATGAAACAAGTATTGACCGCCGCCGCCCTTGTGGCAGGCACTGGCTTTGTGACGATCGCGACTGATTTTCAGCCCGACGCCAAGGTCCTCGCATCAGAGCTGGCCCGCAGCTTCATCAGTGGAATAATCCTCGGAGCGAACGTTGGGCCTTACCAATACGGTCTGGTCCCTGCCCACATTGAGTCAAGGGTGACGGCCAGCGGATATGCGTCGGCCCCAACCTCTGATCGGTATTCAATCGCTGCCGAGTGACGGGGAGCGCCCGCGGCCCGCGGGGCGGCCCCCTCTGCACTGGGTCCAGGGCGTCCGCCAAAGGCAGGCGGGCACCCCAGGAAATCACTGGCCAGCGCCCCTCACGCGGCAACGACTGAAAATGGCCGGCGATGCACGGCCCGGGTCGGCTTAGGGGAACAAATCGAAACTGACCACGTTGTCAACGATGGACCGGAGCCACCGGGGAGAACCACCATGCCTCGACCCCAGCTTCACATAGACACGCTGGCGCCAGCGGTCGTTCCTGGCCGTCCGCACACGCGCTACTTAGTCGTTCGTCAGGAAGACGTTTGGTTCATCAAGTTCGATGGCGAAGAGTATGGGCCGTATGAGACCGAACGGGAAGCGATGCTTTTCGCAATCGATGCTGCCCATGGGCTCGGCGAGCGTGGCGAAGAGGCGCAAGTGCTGTTGATGGACGAGAGCGGGAACGCACGGGCGGCGTGGACGCACGGACAGGACCCGTATCCACCCAAGCAATAAGCGTTCCTCTCACAACGAACATCGGAAGGTTCATGCTGATTTCGAGGCACGACAAGAGTCACATCGTCGAGCTTGAAGACGGCACCAGGTGGCGCATCTGGCCGGGTGATATTGCTACGACCCTGAAATGGTTGCCAACGACCGAGCTCCAGGTCCTGGCCAGCGACCACGAGTTTTGCTCCCACGTCCTTATTAATCAGTCTGACGGTTCACGAGTAGGCGTGATCCAAGCGGACGCCGACTGGCCTGCGGAACAAGTCCGAAGGCACCTGAAGAAAGGGTGAATCGGCGCTGAGGCCGGGAGATTGTTGTCTCTTTCATCCCCCATAGCGCAAGAGGGCCTGGGGTCATGCCGCCAACTCATATACAGTCGTCCAGGAATCGCCTTCGGTGCTTAGAGGACGAATTGAAAACGATGTTGCGTTCGCTCACCGTCCGGGGCGCAATTCTCTACGCCGGCCTCGCGCTTCTCATACCGGTCTTTTTCCTCCACGACCATGCAAGTGCGCAAACCAGGTTTGAGGCCGACTATGTAGTCTCGTTCGCACGCATTACAGTCGGCAATGTCGCCGTCACCGCCGACATCGATAATGCCGCGTATGCGATTTCCGCAAGCGGGCGCGTTGGCGGCGCCATCCGACTGCTGGCGAACGGTGAGGGACATTTGACCACCCGCGGCACTATCACGAGCGGTCGTCCCGCGCCGACGAACTTTGTGTTCAAGATCGACTCAACAGATGATCCCGTGGACATAAAAATGGTAATTGAAGACGGCAACGTGACGGAGCTTGCCGCTTTGCCGCCAAGCGGCGACGGTGTGCCGATAAACGATGCCCATCGCCAAGGGATTTTGGATCCGTTGACCGCAATTTTGATTCCTGCCGGTGACATAGGCGATGGTCTGACTAAGGAGGCATGCGAGCGCACCCTACCGGTATTTGACGGCCGCCAGCGTTACGATCTAAAGCTGGCCTTCAAGCGCCTCGACAAGGTTACGGCCAACAAGGGCTATGCAGGCCCGGTGGTTGTCTGTTCGCTGAGCTACCGACCGATCGCAGGCCACCGAATGTCTACCCCACTCCTCAAGTATCTGTCAGAAAGCCGCGAAATTGAGATCGCATTCGCGCCCGTTGCTGGCGTACGTTTGCTCGCGCCGTTCCGTCTACTGGTCGCGAACTTGCTCGCCAACTTGTCGGTTCAGGCTAACCGGTTCGAAGCAACCATGCAGGCTTCCTCGAATTCCAACCCGAGCGGACCGTGACGGCTCCCCGTTGTTGCGGGCCCGTTCCTGGCGTATGTCTGGGGCAACACCGCCAAGGAGTTTGCGATGAACATAGTCGCTACCGCCGAGATTGCCGCACCCCTGCTGCGGCACAAAACCGTGCCGGTTCAAGTCGGCGCCGTGACCGTGGGCGGAGGCGCCCCGATCATGGTCCAGTCCATGACCAACACCGATACGGCGGACGTGGAATCGACCACCAGCCAGGTCGCCGCGTTGGCGCAGGCCGGGTCCGAGATGGTGCGCATCACGGTCGATCGCGACGAGGCGGCCGCCGCAGTGCCCCATATCAAGGAGCGGCTCCTCCGGATGGGCGTGACGGCGCCGATCATCGGCGATTTCCACTATATCGGGCACAAGTTGTTGGCCGACCACCCGGCCTGCGCGGAGGCACTCGACAAGTATCGCATCAATCCCGGCAATGTCGGCTTCAAGGAAAAGAAAGACCGCCAGTTCGGCGCCATCATCGACATGGCGCTCAAGCACGGCAAGCCGGTGCGCATCGGCGCCAATTGGGGATCGCTTGATCAGGCGTTGTTGACGCACCTGATGGACGAGAATGCCAAGCTGCCGCAGCCCGCCGATATGCGTGCCGTGACGCGCGAAGCGATGGTGCAGTCGGCGCTGATGTCTGCGGCGCGGGCTGAGGAAATGGGCATGCCGCGGTCGTGCATTATTCTTTCCGCCAAGGTGTCGGCCGTGCAGGACCTGATCGCGGTCTACGTCGATCTGGCGCGGCGCTCCGATTACGCCATTCATCTCGGCCTTACCGAGGCCGGCATGGGCTCGAAGGGCATCGTGGCATCCTCCGCCGCCATGGGTATCCTGCTGCAGCAAGGCATCGGCGACACCGTGCGCGTTTCGCTGACGCCGGAGCCCGGCGGCGACCGCACCCTGGAGGTCAAGGTCGCGCAGGAACTTCTGCAGACCATGGGCTTCCGGGTGTTCGTGCCGTTGGTTGCGGCTTGCCCGGGCTGCGGACGCACCACCTCCACCACGTTCCAGGAACTCGCCCGCGAAATCCAGGATTTCATCCACGTCTCCATGCCGGAATGGAAGACGCGCTATCCGGGGGTGGAATCGCTCAACGTCGCCGTGATGGGTTGCATCGTCAATGGTCCGGGCGAGTCCAAGCACGCCGACATCGGTATCTCGCTGCCCGGCACCGGCGAGCAGCCCGCCGCGCCGGTATTCATTGACGGCAAAAAGGCGGTGACGCTGCGCGGCGCCACGGTCGCGGCCGACTTCAAGAATATCGTGATCGACTATATCGAGCGACGCTACGGCACAAGCGGCGGAAGAACGGCGGGGGAGTAGTTCCAACTTGTCTCTGTTTTAGTTTTTCTTGATTCTTTGTTGTGGCCGAAGTTTCAATCAACGGTGTCACTCAACGGTTGACAAGCTGGGGCATCGGCATGACACTGATTGTGTTGGCTCAGATGCCGACGTTCGACTTCATGTGATGCAGCGAGGTGGAGATGAAACCACCGATGCAGGCTGCCGCAGCGACCGCGGAGGTTGATGTTCGGGCTTCCGCGTAGCGGCTTTTCTCCGCGAACAACGCCGGGAGCGGCCTGAGGGGCCGCGGCTCCGCTACGGCACCTCCCGGCGCGCCTATGTTCTAGCTTTTTGAGTTAGGTGCCGCGGATTGTCGGCGGCGAAGGCGTTGATTCTCAATCCAATTTGCAATCGGCCGACGACGTAATTTGTCGGCCGTCGCTGTGAGCGCACCAATTCTCACTCGGACTAAATGGAGAGCCCCGGAGGACCTGCTATATGGGACGAACCATTCGACCAACCGCCCTGATCGTGGATAACGATGCGCAGCAGCGTGAATTGATTGGAACCCTGTTGGAAGAGACCGGCCTGGAGGTGATCGACGTCGCCTCGTCAGAAGAGGCCGTCAATGTGCTGCGTGCCAGCGCACACAAGATCGTTTTGATCGTTGCGGCGATGAATCTGCCAAGTTTTATGGATGGTGCACGTCTTGCGATCTATGCGCAGCAGTGGCCGTGGATCAAGGTGGTCGTCACGTCATATGATCGGCAATCAGCCGAACAACTGCCGCGCCCCGCTGTTGTCATGCCCAAACCGTTGCTGCCGCTCAACATGTTGATCCATGCCGAGAAAGCCATCGCCGCCGCAAAGCACGATTTGGTCGGTCGCCTGCCAAAGGTGTGATTCAGTAACACTAATTCGCCGACGCCAGTGCACGTTCGCGCGAAGGCTCGCCGGCGCGATCTCGGCTGGGCGCGGTGCGATTGCGCCGCGGCTTTATCAGGCGCGCGCACACGAAATTGAGCGCCGCGACCGCAAGCCCGGCGGCGAGCACAAGCCAGCCGGGGCGGATCATGTCGAGGCCGACATCAAAATCCAGATTGGCCTGCAGCACCAGCAACGGCGAAACGTTGAAGACGATTGCGATGCCGACGGCTTCGGCGAGAAACGTCAGCGCAGCCACCACGAAGCTCAACCCGACCAGCGCCGGGGTCGACAGTTCGCCCCGCACCTTCCACAGTTTGACGACGATCCGATATCCCATCAGCCAGGTGAACACCCCCGCCGTAAACGTTGGGACGCTGACGTCGGCCTTGGTCTGCTGGAAGTAGTGAATGAGCGCCAGAACGCCGATGCCATAGACGAGATAATGCAGTCGCTGCCAGCGCAGGGCCCCCAAGCGGCGCACCATCACGTCGGTCGAGGTGGCAGCGAGCGTCGCAAGGCCGACGAGCGCCGTGAAGCCGATAACGAGATAGATCCGCTGCGCGATCTCGCTCGCCACCGTGACGAGATCGAACATCTGGTCGGCCGTGTAGAGCGAAATATGCGCAACACCGTAGACGAACGCCCCGACCCCCACCATGCGGCGCACGTCAATCAGCTGGCCGAAGCGCGTAATCCGGCGCAGCGGCGTGATGGCGAGCGTCGCCAGGATGAACATCAGCATCCAGAAGCCGGCCCGGTGGATGACATCGTTGAGCGGCCGGGCGCCGTGCACGATGGCGTCGGCATTCCATAGCGCGATGGCCACCGGCATCAACAGGAATGCCAGGGTTGCCACCCGCAGCCAGGACAGCCTTCCACGGCGGTCTCGCCAGATCTGGAGTTTTCTGAGCATGGCCAGCACCTACCATCCTTTACCCTGATCTACCATTCACGTTGGCGCGGGCAAATGATGAAATCGGATGACGCGGTTATGAGACGCCGTTATAAGGCGCGGTCGGTGGGGGCGGCGCGGCTGGGGATGGGCAATGATATGGGGCCAGTGCCGGCCGATCAGCATCCTGGCGGCTGTCACCCTCGCGGTGGCGCTGGCGGGCTGCGGTTCGGGGCGATTGCGCGAAGAACGCGAGACCCGCATCAATGTCTATCCGGACAGCTACAGGACCGACCTTGTGGCGGCATTGCACACCTATGTGAGCGATCCGACCCATATTCGCGACGCCTATGTTTCGGACCCGGCGATCAGGCCGATCGGCACGCAGAACCGCTACGCCGCATGCGTGCGCTTCAACGCCAGGAACAGCGACGGCCGTTATATTGGCAGCAAGGACGCGCTGGCAGTCTTCGTCGCCGGCCGCTTCGACCAATTTGTCGATCCGTCTACCGGACCGGCGGACCCGTCAAGCCAAGCGAACCCCGTCAAGGAGCTGTGCAGCCAAGCCGAGTACAAGCGCTTCCCGGAATTGGAGGCGATGACGCGGCGGTGACCGGCCGCCTTTTGGACTACGCGTGGTAGTCCGCCGCGGCAGTCTGGTCCGCCGATGAGGCACTGAGGGCGTTGAACACCGGCGTGAGCACGATGGCGATGACCAGATTGAGGATCAGTGTGTAGAGCGCCGTATAGCCCGGGAACGTCCAGCCGTCGATCGCCAGCGGGTAGACCGCCGCGAAATTAACCGCCGCCGCCATATAGGTCCCCGTAAAGGTGCCGACCGCCCACCCGATCAACAGCGCCCATGAATTGAACCATCGCGTGTAGAGGCCGATCATCACGGAAGGCAATGTCTGGATGATCCAGATGCCGCCCAGCAATTGCAACTGAATGGCGTATTGCAACGGCACGAAAATGATGAACACAAGCGCCCCGAGCTTGACCACCAGTGACACCCATTTAGCCATCTGGGATTCCTGCTTGTCGGTGGCGCGGGCGTGGAAGAATTCGCGATAGACATTGCGGGTGAACAGATTGGCGGCGGCGATCGACATGATGGCCGCCGGCACCAGGGCGCCGATCCCGATCGCCGCGAACGCGACGCCGGCGAACCATGACGGGAAGTTGTGCAGGAACAGCGCCGGCACCGCGAAATTGTTCTTGAACTGCCGGAACCCTTCCGCGAACTCCGGCAACTTGTCGACCCCGTCCGCCAGGGCGAAAAAGCCGAGCAGCGCCAACAGCCCGAGCATGAAGGTATAGGCGGGCAGCAACGCGGCATTGCGGCGCACCGTATGTCCGCTGGTGGCGCTGAGGATGGCCGTCATCGTGTGCGGGTACAGCAGCAGGGCGAACGCCGAGCCCAAGGCCAGCGTCGCATAGGCGCCGAAAGCGCCGGTGGTTTGGCCCTGCGGTACCGCAAGCAGCAGTTTTTCCGGTGGCACCGCGGCGAAGATGTTGCCGAAGCCGCCGAGCTTGATTGGGATGATGACCACGGCCGCAAATGCAGTCACGTAGATCAACAGGTCTTTCACGATGGCGATCGCTGCCGGCGCCCGCAGTCCGCTGGAATACGTGAAGGCTGCCAGGATGACGAAGGCGATGATGAGCGGAATATCTCCTGCAAAGCCCTCCCCGGTCACGCCCATGGCGCCGATCACCACCTGAAGCCCGACGAGCTGCAGCGCGATATACGGCATGGTCGCCACGATGCCGGTGATGGTGATCGCAAGCGCCAGCCAGCGATTGCCGAAGCGTCCACGGACGAAATCGGCCGCCGTGACATAGCCGTGCTTACGGCACACGTACCACAGCCGTGGAAATACGATGAAGAGTATCGGATAGATGATGATCGTGTAGGGCACCGCGAAGAAAGCCAGCGCGCCAGCCCCGAAGGCGAGCGCCGGAACCGCAATGAAAGTGTAGGCCGTGTAGATATCGCCGCCGAGCAGGAACCAGGTGATCAGCGTGCCGAATCGACGGCCGCCGAGACCCCATTCGTGCAGTTGGTCGAGGTCGCCGCGCCGCCAATGGGCCGCAGCGAAGCCGAGCCAGGTGATGAAGCCGAACAACAGGATGAAAATCGTGAGGGCGATCCAGTTCAGGTCCATGGCGCGCTCCTATTCGGTCGCCCAATAGACCACGGCTGTCACCGCGGCGCTGATGAAGACAAGCGCGAGCTGGAACCAATAAAAGAACGGCATGCCGACAAAGGACGGCTCGACCGAATTGTAGAAAGGCACCCACAGAGCCGGAACGAACTGCAGCAAAAGCAGCAGATACCACCAACTCCATACATGATCGCGGTTGTTCATCGGACCCCTCCCTCAATCCCGGAGGTTGGCCCTCCTGGGTTTATGCCGACTCGGTCAGCGCCACCAGCAGTAGGTATTCGCTCCACTTTCGAAATAGGCATGCCGCATCGCGTTGTCCAGCGGCAAATATGCAAAGAAGTTCAGTGCCTCCCCGGGGCGCGCGGTTCGGTGCTTTGACGATGGCGACGCGCGTCGTTATCAAGTGGCCTCATGACAGGCAATCATGACGATTCCAATCGGTCGAACTCGGGCTGGGCCGAGCCGGCATCCACCGCCCTTCTGGTGCTGGCCGATGGCACCGTGTTGGAGGGCACCGGATTCGGCGCGACCGGGCAGGCGGTCGGCGAAGTATGCTTCAACACCGCCATGACGGGCTACCAGGAGATTCTCACCGATCCGTCCTATGCGGGCCAGATCATCACCTTCACGTTCCCGCATGTCGGCAATGTGGGGACCAATGACGAGGATATCGAGACCGTCAACCTCGCGGCGACACCGGGTTCCCGCGGCGTCATCCTGCATTCAACCATCACCAATCCGTCGAACTACCGCGCACACCGCCATCTCGACCAGTGGCTGAAGGCGCGCGGCGTGATCGGGCTGGCCGGTATCGACACCCGCGCCTTGACGAGCCTGATCCGCGTCAAGGGTATGCCCAATGCCGTGATCGCCCACGCGGCCGACGGCAGGTTCGATCTCGACGCCCTCAAGGCCGAGGCTCGCGCCTGGCCCGGCCTCGTCGGTATGGATCTTGTACCGATGGTGACTTCCGGCCAGCGCTTTACCTGGGACGAAACGCCGTGGCGGTGGAATGTCGGCCATGGCCGCCAGCAGGCGCCCGAATTCAACGTGGTCGCCGTCGACTACGGCATCAAGCGCAATATCCTGCGGCTTCTCGCCGGCACCGGCTGCAAGGTGACGGTGGTGCCTGCCACAACATCGGCAGCCGATATTTTCGACCTCAAGCCGGATGGCGTGTTCTTGTCCAACGGCCCGGGCGATCCGGCCGCTACCGGGGAATACGCCGTACCGGTGATCCGGGCCTTGATCGATGCCGGGCTGCCCACCTTCGGCATCTGCCTCGGCCACCAGATGCTCGGCATCGCGGTCGGTGGCAAGACCATGAAAATGCATCAGGGCCATCACGGTGCCAATCACCCCGTCAAGGACCTGACCACCGGAAAGGTCGAGATCACGTCGATGAATCACGGCTTTGCGGTCGACCGTACGAGTCTGCCGGACCACGTGGAGGAAACCCACGTGTCGCTGTTCGACGGGTCGAATTGCGGCATCGCGCTCAAGGGATCGCCAGTGTTCTCGGTGCAATACCATCCCGAAGCTTCGCCGGGTCCTCGCGACAGCCATTACCTGTTCGACCGTTTTGCCGGGTTGATGCGCGCAAACCGGCCGACATGATGGCGTCATGAGTGTGCCGACCTATCTCAAGCCTGAGAACGGGTGGCTCGGACGGGCGTTTGGAACTTGGCTCGATCACGCACCGAGCGGACTTGCGACCCGGTTTTTTCTGCTGTGGTTTGTGATTCTCTATACGGCGTTTCAAGTCATTTCCTCCGCTTCGGTCGGTCTCCACCCGGACTCCCTGGAGGCCTATGCCTGGGGTCTGCATCCTTCCGCCGGGTATTCTAGCCATCCGCCGCTTACCGGTCTCATGGCAGCTGCGTGGTTTTCCCTGTTTCCGCCCACCGATTGGGCGTTTCACCTGCTGGCAATGGCCAACGCGGCAGTCGGGCTCTACGCAACCGATCGGATTGCGCGAAGCTACCTCGACGGCGACAAGCGGATCATCGTGCCGCTCCTGCTCCTGCTGACGCCATTCTACCAATTCTTTGCCGATCATTTCGGTGCCAACCAGACACTGCTGTCTACCTGGCCGATCGCGGCCTATTGCTTTCTGCGTGCTTTCGAGACGCGCAGCCTTGTCTGGTCGGTCGCCGTCGGAATGGCCGCGGCGCTTGCCATGTTGGGCAAATACTATTCGATTTTTCTCATTGCGGGCTTTGTCGCAGCCGCGCTGACGCATCCCGGGCGCTGGGCCTATTTGCGATCCTGGTCGCCATGGGTTTCGGTGGTGGTCGGCGGAGCCGTTCTGGCGCCCCATATCCAATGGCTCATCGCGACAGGTTTTACGACATTTACCTATGCGACCGCGGTGCACGCGGGCGCGCCGCTCGCCGACGTGCTCTGGAAGGATGTCGTCTACGTTGTCGAGGCTGT
>Ga0257161_1000186_pt1 | contig 16964 bp, 10 predicted proteins | sample NR01A_FD_185954 | JGI IMG/M metagenome (GOLD analysis project Ga0257161, IMG submission 185954) | Soil microbial communities from H.J. Andrews Experimental Forest, Oregon, United States - NR-01-A | ecosystem: Environmental > Terrestrial > Soil > Temperate forest > Bulk soil | place: USA: Oregon... | reverse complement strand
ATCGACCCCTAGTGCGTCGGCGCAGATCTGCGCCACCACGGTCTCGATGCCCTGCCCGACCGACGCCGCCCCGCTGATCACTTCGACGGCGCCTGCCTCATCAACGCTGAGGTGAACACACTCGAACGGCCCGAGACCGCTCTTTTCCACGAACATGGCAAGCCCGGCCCCTACCGCTTCACCAGCAGCCCGTCGCTCCTGCAAATCTGCCTGCAGGCGGTGCCAGCCGATCGCGGCGAGCGCCTTGTCGAGCAGGCCCGCATAGTCGCCCGAGTCGAACACCACATCGGTGCCGAGCGCTGCGAACGGGCGCGGATAGGGAAATTCGGACTTGTCGATGAGGTTGCGGCGGCGCACCTCGACGGCATCGAGGCCGAGCCGCGCCGCAATGGCGTCCATGACGCGCTCGCGCGCAAAGGTGCCCTCAAAGCGGCCGGGCGCCCGGTAGGTTCCGCCGGGTGTCTTGTTGGTGAGGCGGATGCGTCCGCTCGCCCGATAGGCGGGGACCCGATAAGGCCCCGGCAGCATGGTGGCGGCAAGGTCCGGCACCGTCGCCGCATGGGTGCGCACATAGGCGCCCTGATCGTGAAAAAACGCATCGTCGAACGCCAGGATGCGGCCGGCGCGATCGACCGCAGCGCGGATGCAATGGCGCTGCTGGCGCGAATGATTGGCGGCGATCAGATGCTCGCGGCGATCCTCGATCCATTTGACGGGCCGGTCGAGGCGCAGCGCCGCCAGGCATACGAGCACGTCCTCGGGGTAAAGCTCACCCCGGATGCCGAAGCCTCCGCCCACATGGCCCTCATGAAGATGTATCGAGGACGGGGCGCGCCCAAGCATGCGCGCGATGCTGTCGCGGTTCCAGTGCGGCACCTTGGCGGCGCCGTACATTTCGAGGATATCGCGGGAAGCGTCGTAACGCGCGATGGCGCCTCGCGTTTCGAGCGGCACCCCGGAATGGCGGCCGATGTCGAGCGTAAGTTCGACGATGGCGTCGGCTTCGCGAAAGGCGCGCTCGACATCGCCGTAGTGTTTTTCAACGATTGCGGCTTCCGTGGAGTGGCCAGGCTCAAACTCGCTGGGGGGCTCGTCGGCCGCAAGCACAGGCGGCAACTCTTCGGTCTCGATCGCGACCAGATCGGCGGCATCCTCCGCCACGTAGGCATCGGTCGCGAACACGGCCGCGACCGGCTCACCCACATAGCGGACCCGGCCGCGCGCCAAAATCGGCTGCCGATAGGCCGCCAACCCTTCGATGCGCGACAGCCGGAAATCGATCGGAGGAATGCCGGCCACATCGGCGGACGTCCAGACCGCGACGACGCCCGGCAATGCCCGCGCGTCGCCGGCCTCGATCGACACGATGCGGCCATTCGCGACGGCTGAGCGCACCAGGCGCATGTGAAGCTGATGCGGGAAGGAAATGTCCGCCGCATAGGCGCCGTGCCCGGTGACCAGCGGGCGATCTTCAAGGCGCGGAACCGATTTTCCGACGAAGGGCACGGCGGTAATCACGCACCGGCCGCCCGCAACACCGCACGAATCCGTTGCGGCGTAGCAGGAAGTTCGTCGATCGAAACGCCAAAAGGCGCGAGCGCATCGTTGACGGCATTGAGAATCGCGGCCGGCGCCCCGATCGCTCCGCCTTCGCCGAGACCTTTGGCCTTGGTGATCGAAAACGCCTCCGACTGGGTCTCCAGATGATGGATTTCGATCGCCGGTATGTCCCGTGCGGTGGGCAGAAGGTAGTCCGCAAACGTCGCGGTCAGAGCGTTGCCGCTGTTGTCGTAAACGATTTCTTCGAGCAGCGCATTGGCGATGCCCTGGGCGACGCCACCATGGATCTGGCCTTCGGCGATCATCGGGTTGATGAGGCGGCCAGCATCCTCGGCGACGAGCAGCTTTTCCAGGGTGACCTTCCCGGTCTCGATATCGATTGCCACCACCGCGATATGGCACGCGTTCGAGAAGGTCCCCGGCGGGTCGTAAGTGGCGCTTTCGCGCAGGCCCGGTGTCAGCTCGCCACTGAACCGATGGGCCTGATGGTAGGCCGCCCGCGCCAGCGCCGCGATCGGAATCTCCCGATCCGTGCCGGCGACCCGTGCGACGCCGTCCGCCAGTACGATGTCGTCAGCGGCGACTTCAAGCAGATGGGCGGCCATGATGCGTACCTTGGCGCTGACCTTGCGGGCGGCGATCAGGGCGGCGCCACCCGCAATCACCAGCGAGCGGCTTGCAAAGGTGCCAAAGCCGTAAGGCGTGCGGTCGGTGTCGCCGTGGGTGATCGTGATGCGGTCGGGCGCGACGCCGAGTTCATCGGCGATGATCTGGGCGAGCGTCGTGCGCAGGCCCTGTCCGTGCGGCGAAGCGCCGATGCGGGCTTCCACGAAGCCCGACGGGTCCATGGCGAGTTCGACCGTTTCCCAGCCCGGCGCAACCTCCATGCCGCGCGCCGCGAAGGCCGGCGTGCCGTATCCAGTGCGCTCCGAGAAAGTGGCGACGCCGAGACCGAGATAGTGGCCTTCGGCGCGCGCCTTCATCTGGCGCTGGCGGAAAGCCGGCAAGCCGGCCGCGGCGGCCGCCATCTCCATCGCCTCCACATAGCTCGCCGCGTCGAACGTGAGGCCGGTCGCCGATACATAAGGAAAGCGCCTGATCAGGTTGCGGCGGCGAATCTCTAAAGGCTCGATGGCGAATGCCGCAGCGGCCTTGTCCATCAGCCGTTCCATCGCCATGGTGATGACCGGCCGCGCCACGCCGCGATAGGGCGCCATCGGACAGGTATTGGTGGCGACGCCGCGGGCGCGGCACGCATATTCCTGTACGTCGTACGGGCCGGGCAGTTCCGCCATCGCCATCAGAGGTTCGACGCCGCAGGTGGTCGGATAACACGAATAGGCGCCGATGTTGGAAACGATGTCCGCATCAAGCGCCAGCAGCCGGGCGTCGGCATCGAACGATCCTTCCAACGCGATAGAGAGGTCGCGGCTGTGATAGCAGGCGGTGAGATTTTCGCGGCGGTCCTCGATCCATGCCACTGAGCTGCGCAGCCTGCGGGCAAGCCAGGCGACGAGAACGAATTCCGGCCCGAGTGACATCTTCTGTCCGAAGCCACCGCCGACATCCGGCGCAATGACGCGCAGATCGGATTCCGGCATGCCGATCACGTCCGCGATCGCGGTGCGGATGATGTGCGGCATCTGGGTTGCGCAGTTGAGGGTGACACGTCCGCTCGCGGCGTCGTAGGCGGCGTGGGCGGCGCGCGGCTCTATCGGAGAGGCGTTCTGCCGCCGCGAGCGGATTTCGATTCTCACGCGGCGGTGCGCAATGGCGGCCGCGGCGTCGAACTTCGCGGTCTTGACGCGGCCCTCGACAATGACGTTCCCCGGCGCATCGGCGTGAACCGCGGGCGCACCCGGCGCGAGCGCCGCGGTCGTATTCACCAGCGGCAGCGTCTCCTCGATCTCGACGGTGGTGCACTCGGCCAGGTCCTCGGCGGCCTCGCGGCTATCAGCCACCACCGCGGCGACCGGTTCGCCGACAAAGCGCACCACTTCACGCGCCAGGATCGGTTGGGCGATCGGGGCATATTTGAACTTGTGCAACATTGGGACGATCGGGCGCAGCGCGGTGATTTCCGCGGCTGTCACGACTATCGCGCCCTCCGGCGCCAGCACGCGCACGTTGCGGCCCGCCGCAACCGGACTGCGCACGAACCGCACCCACTTGGCGGCCGGCAGGTCGCCGGTGAAGCGGCCCTGTCCGGTCACCAGCGCCGGGTCTTCGACCCGGCGCAGCGAGCGCCCGACCCAGCCGCCTGGATTGGCGGGGGAGGTCACCACCTACTTCGCCGGCGGCTTGGCCGCGAACTGCGATCCGCGAACGCACATGCGGCCGCGGGGGTCTTGCCACAGCTTGTCGGTCGCGTGCAGGCGCCCGATCGCTTGCGCGATGGTGCGGAAATCAAAGTGCGCGAACCGCTCGGCGATATCGGTGTAATAGAGCGGCGCTTGGTCGATGGCGGCCAGAATTTTTTCGGCGAGCTGCCGAACCGCGGCTTCATCGCCGGCTGCCCCCGCCGGGTCCGCCTTGCCGTTCGCATAGTCGGCGATCTTGGCGGTTTCCGCATACGCATAGGTAATGCGCTCGTAGTGCTCCTTCGGAATGCCCTCCGGGATGGTGGCATCGATGCCGACCTTGGCGCCTGTGGGCACCACGCCCGATCCCTGCGGCAGGCTTGGATCGAGCGGCTTTGCGCGCGCATTGTTGACGATCATGATGTCGCGGTCGCCCTGAACGCGGGTCGCGATCGCCCATTCGACCTCGGTCGGATCGAACACGTCGATATCGTCGTCGACCACCACCACGTGCTTGAGGTCCATCACCGACAGCGCCGCTAGCAGCGCATTCTTGGCCTCGCCTGGCTGCTTCTTGATGGAGATCACGGCGTGCCAGAATGCGCAGCCGCCGAGCGTGACGTTGATGTCTTTGACCTGCACCCCGGCGGTCTTGAGCGCCTGCCGGATCGCCGTATAGCGGGTCGGCGCTGCGAGCCAGGTGTTTTCCCACGGCATGTGCAGGTTGTAGTAGATGGCATCCCGGCGCATCGAAATCGCCTTGATGCGCACCAGCGGATTCCAGTGCAGCCCGCCCATCAGGCGGGTGAACTCGCCGAAGCGGCCCTCTGGCCACGTCCAGCCGGTCGGCAGGATCTCGGCCTCGAGCACGATTTCGGCATCCGCGATGTAGGGCACGTCGATGGTCTGGCACGGCGCAAGCTCGACCGGCACGCCGCGCAAACCGCCGGCGATGCCCATCTCGTCGACGCCGAGCGGCGCCCGATAGCCCGAGCCGGTGATCTCGATCGGATGGGTGCCGATGCTGATCGAGATCGGCAGCGCCTCCTTGCGCTCGAACGCCCGCTGCGCGAACAGGCGCATGTTGTTGGGCGTCACGATGTCGATGCCGGTGAGGCTCTTCTCCTTGACGATGAAACGGTAGATGCCGCTGTTGACCCCGAGTTCGGGATCGCGCGCGATCACCACGCCGGCCGTGATCATCGGTCCACCGTCATAGATCGACGACATCGGGATCGGCAGCCGGTAGAGATCGACCTCGTCATCCACCAAGGTGATCTCGCGGGTCGGCGACGATTTCACGTATTTGGGCGGGATCGGCTTGTCGATCGCGGCCTTCAGCTTGTGCTCGATCTCCGCATAGGTGTCGCAGCCGAGCGCCATGGTGGCGCGTTCCCGCGAGCGGATAATGCCGGACACCACCGGCATGTCGTAGCCGATCACGTTATGGAAGAACAACGCGGTCTTGGCCTGATCGACCAGCGTGGAGATATGCCGGATATCGACCGGCTGATGCAGGTCAATGAGTTCGCCTGCCTGCCGCAAGCGGTCGAGGAACTGACGGAAATTTTCCTGCATCAGAGGTGTCTCCGGGGAGGGCAATGCCGAGGGCCTTCACGCGTTGCCACACGGCCCATGCTGTCATCGCCCGCTTCAAGCGGGCGATCCAGTACCCACCGGCGCTGGAGGTGAAATTCGGGTTTTCCATCCAGACAGGGGATACTGGATCGCCCGGTCAAGCCGGGCGATGACACCACGGTGTGCAACATTCAAAGCCACGTTACCTAGCGCCCGAGACCGGGGCAATGCGGCCTGTCAGCGGCGAGGTCTCCGGTTTGTGCATGGGCGTAATCCGGCTAACCACGCAGATTGCGGTAGCATGCGCCCCCCGCGATGATAAGAACATCGGACCGCAGAAGGAGAACGTGCGTGAACGGGACCACGATGAGAGCGCTGGTGTTGCGCCGGCACGGCGGACTGTCCGACCTGGAAGTGGTCGATGACTACCCGGTTCCCCGGGCCACTGAGGGCCACGTGGTGATCCGGGTGCGGGCGTCTTCGTTCAACTACCACGACGTCTTCACCATGCGCGGCATGCCGGGCATCAAGGTGCCGTTGCCGGTGGTGATCGGGCTCGACATGGCAGGCGAAATTGCCGAGGTCGGAAGCGGCGTGTCGGCCTGGAAGGCCGGCGACCGCGTGCTCGTCAATCCGCTCAACAAGAAGAAGGGTTTGATGGGCGAGATGCTCGACGGCGGCATGGCGGAGTACTGTCTCGTGGCGGCCGATCAGCTGGTTGCGATGCCGGCGCACGTCACCTTCGAGCAGGCGGCATCCCTTCCGGTGGCCTATGGCACCGCCCACCGCATGCTGATCACCCATGACACCATCCGCGAGGGCGAGCGCGTGCTGGTGCTGGGCGCCTCAGGCGGCGTCGGCACCGGCTGCGTCATCCTTGCCAAGCACCTCGGCGCCGAGGTCATCGCTTGCGCCGGCAGCGCCGACAAGATGCGACGCCTCAAGGAACTCGGCGCCGACGAAGTGATCAACTACCAGGAAGTGGATTTCGCCAAATGGGCAATCGAGCGTTACGGCAAGCCGCAGCGGCGCAGCTATGAGGGCGGCGTCGACGTGGTCATCAACTTCACGGGCGGCGATACCTGGCAGCCCTCGCTGCGCTGCCTCAAGCGCGGCGGCAAGCTGCTCGTATGCGGCGCGACCGCCGGCCACGATCCCAAGGAGGACCTTCGTTACGTGTGGACTTTCGAGCTGAAGATCATCGGCTCCAACAGCTTCTATGACGACGACCTCAAGGGGCTGATGGCACTCATCGCCGAGGGCAAGATGAAGCCGGTGATCGACAAGGTGCTGCCGCTCGAAGCGGCCGCCGAGGGCTTGCGCCTGATCCAGGATCGCGAGGTGTTCGGCAAGGTCGTCGTGACACCGTGATGCGGAATGGCTGGCACCCCACGGACCTGTCATCGCCCGGCTTGACCGGGCGATCCAGTAACCACCGACCGGGGATACTGGATTGCCAATCGAAATCGGACGCTTCCGATTTCGATCATTTAGCGTGCCGAAGTCGGGCAGGCCCGACTTCGGATCAAGCCGGGCAATGACACCGCAGGGGGGAACCCATGAGCGAAGAAATCACGCTGGAAAAAGTCCAGGAACTGGTCACGCGCGGGCCTTACCACAAGTGGCTGGGCCTCAAGGTCATCGCCGTGCACGACGACGGCGTCGAGCTGACGGCGACCTGGCGCGAGGAATGGGTCGTTAACCCGGACCGTCGCTACACCCATGGCGGCGTGCTCGCCGCGCTCGTCGATCTCGGCGCCGACTGGGCGATGGTGAGGAAGACCGGCCGCGGGGTTCCCACCATCGATCTGCGGGTGGATTATCATAGCGCGGCTATGCCCGGCGACCTTACGGTGCGCGGCAAGGTGGTCCGGATGGGCAGTCAGTTTTCGACCGCCGAGGCCCATGTCTACGATGCGCAGGGCAAACTGCTGGCGAGCGGCCGCGGGACCTATTTCACCGCGCCGCCGAAGGCTTAAACTTGTTTGCCAATCTGGGCGACCTCGTCCGCCGCGACCGCGACCAAAGCCGGCTCGCGATCATTGATCTCGCCGGCGATGGCGAGCGGTGCTTCACCTACGCGGATCTCGACGGCATTGCCCGCGGCGTCGCCCGCGCGCTCTCGGCGCGCGGATTGGCGCGCGGATTGGCGCGCGGCGACCGCATCGCGATTCTGTCCGCCAACCGGACCGAATTCATCGCCGCCTATTACGGCATCATGCGCGCCGGATTTGTTGCGGTGCCGGTCAATTACCGCTTTCCCGGCGATACTATCGATTTCATCGCCCGCGACGCCGGCGCGCGGCTGGTGTTTTGCGACCATGCACGGCGGGCGCAATGTCCGCCGGGGCTGCCTGCGGTGTGTTTCGACGCCGACGGCGCGGAAAGCTTTGCCGACTTCCTCGATCCTGGTCCGTTCGATGCCTTGCCGGCGCGGCCTGATGAGCCCGCCATGTTCCTCTACACCTCGGGCTCGACCGGGATCCCGAAGGGCGTCGTGCTGTCCCACCAGAGTCACATCTGGGTGGTCGAGACCCGGCTGGAGGGGCAAGATCTTTCACCCCACCGCTTCCTGATTGCGGCGCCGCTTTACCACATGAACGCCCTTGCGCTCTCAAAGCTCGCCTGCGCGGCGCACGCCACCATCGTGCTGCAGCCGCAATTCTCGGCGCGTGACTACATCGCGGCCATCGCGCGGCACCGCTGCACCTGGCTCACCGCCGTTCCACCGATGGTCGCCATGATGCTGCGCGAGCAGGACCTTCTTGCGCGCACCGATCTTTCGAGTGTGGCGTTCGTGCGCATGGGTTCCGCGCCGGTGAGCCAGAGCCTGATGGCGGCGCTGCACCGCGCGCTGCCGGCCGCCAAGGTGACGAACGCGTATGGCACGACCGAAGCCGGGCCGGTGGTGTTCGGCCCTCATCCGGACGGGCTGCCCCAGCCTGACATGTCGGTCGGGTATCCGCACCCGAAAGTCGCGCTGCGCCTCATCGACGATAACGGCCGCGTGGCCGATCAAGGCGCGCTGGAAATGAGATGCCCGGCCGTGATGCTCGGCTATCACAACCGACCCGATCTGCCGCCGCCGATGACGGCGGACGGCTTCTACCGCACCGGCGACGTGTTCCGGCGCGATGCCGACGGGTTCCACTATTTCCTCGGCCGCACCGACGACATGTTCGTATCCGGCGGCGAGAACATCTATCCGGGCGATGTGGAGCGCATGTTGGAGCGCCACCCGGCGGTGGCGCAGGCCTGCGTGGTGCCGATCGACGACGACATCAAGGGCCAGAAGCCGGTCGCGTTCATCATCGCGAAGGCGGGCCAGAAGCCCGCCGCCGAAGACATCAAACGCTTTGCGCTCGCGAATGCGCCCGCCTATCAGCACCCGCGCTTCATCTGGTTCGTGGACCAGTTGCCATTGTCGACCACCAACAAGATCGACCGGGCCGCGCTGAAGCGGGAAGCGGCGAAGCAGGTAGGTACTGCCGCGCCGGCGATGCGATGAGCCAGAAGGGGCCCACGGCAGAAGTCGATCGCCGGCTTCCGGTTGGCGGCGAGATTTTCGTTGATCACGTTGCGCATTTTGTCGCCGACCCGGAAAGCGCGAGTCGCGCGCTGGCCCGCGCGGGTTTTGCGCCCACGCCGATTTCAGTCCAGGTCAATCCCAACCCCGCCGGTGGACCGCCGCAACCGACCGGCACCGGAAACGTCACCTGCATGCTGGACCGCGGTTATCTGGAAGTGCTGTTCCGGACCGCGGACACGCCGCTTGCACGGGAGTTCGATGCCGCCATGACGCGCTATCGCGGCGTGCATCTCGCAGCCTTCGCGGTCGCGGATGCGCGCGCAATTCATGCGCGGCTGGCGCAATCGGGATTTCGCATGCAGCCGCTCGTGGCGATGCAGCGCCCCGTCGAAACCGCGACCGGCGAGGACATTGCGGCATTTTCGGTTGTGCGTGTCCCGCCGGGCGAGATGCCCGAAGGCCGCATCCAAGCGTTGACGCACCTTACCGAGCGGACGGTTTGGCAGCCGCGATGGCTCACCCACCCTAACGGCGCGATCGGTCTCCTCGACGTTGTGATCGCTGAGACCCACGTAGAGGAGGCGACCGGCCGCTTTCGGCGCTTCCTCGACCGCGACGCGCACGCCAGTCCGTTCGGCCCGGCCTTTCATCTTGACCGCGGCCGCGTGCAACTGGTCGCGGCGGCCGCGCTGGCACGGCTTTTCCCGGGGCTCGCGATTCCCGATCTGCCGTTCATGGCAGCCTACGGAATTGCCGTTACTTCACTCGAACAGGCTGCCGCCTGCCTGCGGGCCGGTGATGTCGCATTCGAGCGCCAAGCCGGCTACATCACTGCGCCGTTTCCGGACGATCTCGGCGTCGGATGCTGGGTGTTCGTGGAGAGGGCGTCGGCATTGCCGTGGCGTAGGTGACGCCGCTTCCTCAGTCAGTCGATTTGGCCGCCGCCTCGACCACTACGCGCACATCCGGACAAGCTTCGATATCCCACAGTTGCGCCCCGAGTGTCGCCGCACGCGCGGGCGACAACGCCGGGCTCACGAGCTCATCGAACTTCAGACGCAGGCCGCCGTCGTCCAGCGGAACCAACCGCGACCCGAGCGCTTCGTCGGCATGGCGGGCGAAGACTCCGCGCCCTGTCGTCAGCTTGACCCGCGCGGGGCGCAATTGTGGATACAGGCTGTCGACCTCAGGAGACGCCACCACATGCAGCTTGCGGGCGATCGCAGCGAATGCCGGATCGCGCCGGACCTCCTCGCCGAAATGTTCGAGCCGGATCGCGTGGAAACGCAGCGCGAGGCTGATCAGATACGGGAAGCTCAATTGTGCGCTGGCGAAGTCGTCCCAGCCCGTATGGGCGTGCTCGGCCGCAATGCGGTAGGTGTCGACGTCGATGCGCATGACCTCGTCCGGCGAAATGTTCTCCGCCCGGCACAGCCCAATGAGAGCCTCGACGGCGGGCTGGAGATGGCGGCAGCACGGATACGGCTTGATGTAGCAGTCGGTGATGCCGAACGCGACATTCGGCGGCAGCGCGATCGGCCGCGCCTTGTCGATGCGACCGGACGCGAACGCCTGCAGGAAACCGTCGCGCGACTCGATGACGTCCGGGGGGCCCTGTACGCCCTGCTCTGCCAGCAGCGCTGCCTGAACGCCTTCGCGCGCGGCGTGCCCGGCATGCAGGCGCTTGATGTCAGCGCCACCATTCACGAAGGCAAACAGGCCGGCGGCGCTGCTTGCCGCGATGCCAAATGCGTCGGCGATCCGCGGGGCCGACAGGCCGCGCAACTTGGCCGCCGCCGCCGCGGCTCCGAACACCCCGCACGCGCCGGTCGGATGAAATCCGCGCTGGCGCAGGTCGGGATGGCATGCGCGGGCGATGGCGATTGCGGTCTCATAACCCACAACGATCGCCTCGATCACGGCTTTGCCGCTAGCTCCCATGTCGTAGCCGACCGCCAGTGCGGCGGGCACCACGGCGCAGCCTGGATGCACCGAGCCCTGCCGGTAGCCGTCATCAAGTTCGACCCCATGCGCTGCGGTTCCGCCCAAGAATGCGGCATCGAGCAGATCGGCGCGGCGCGCACGGCCCGGCACCGGAATACGCCCGCCCCCTCGCACCGCGGCAAGCATCGCTTCGGCGCCGGTCGCCACATCGCCAGCAGCGCCGGAAATCATCACGCCGACGGTGTCGAGGAGATGCCGGCGGGCGTAGTGGCGCACCTCGGCATCGAGGGACTCGAAGCAAAGCCCGCTCACGAACTCGACCAGGGCGGTGGTGGCGCCGGCCGCCGGCTGCAGTGTGTGGACCGCTTCGGCGCGGGTCATGCCGGTTCTCCGAAGTTGCGCGGCGAGCGTGAAACCGAGTCGGCGTCTGGTCAAGCGCAAATGTAGGGTGGGCAAAATCGCCTGGAGGGCTGAATGATGAAGACGGGCGTTGCCGGCGATTTTGCCCACGCGGAAGGATCGAGAGGCCGGACCGCGTGGGCAAAGGCGGACCCGGCGCAGCGCATCAATCGAAGCTTCGAGGCCGCCTTTGCCCACCCTACCCACTCGGACGCCTTATTACCTCATCCGCACCACCGCGTCGACGGCGACGACGCCCTCGCCCTGCGGCCGCACGATCAGCGGATTCACCTCGGCTTCGACCACGGCCGGATCGGCGGCGAGCCGCGACAGCGCGGCGATGGCCTGCGCCAGTGCAGCAATGTCGCCTGCCGACTTGCCACGATAGCCGGTCAGCAATTTGAACCCCTGCACCTCGGCAATCATCTCGCGGGCGGTGTCGGCATCGACCGGGGCAAGGCGCAAGCTGCGGTCGCGATAGATTTCCGCGTAGATGCCCCCGGCCGCCACCAGCACCAGCGGCCCGACGTCGCGATCGACCCGGTACCCGATGAGTGCCTCGCCGACTCCAGCGATCATCGGCTGTACCAGGACCCGCCGCACCTGCGGCAGCCGCGTGCGCATGGCCGCGATGGCGGCAACGAGCGCCGTCGCGTCGGCAATGCCTAGCATCACGCCACCCATATCGGATTTGTGGGTGATGGCGGACGACAATGCTTTCAGGACGACCGGATACTCGAAGGGCAACGTCGGAGCGTGAACGATATTGATGTCGAGCGCCACGGATGGGGCGCGTGGAATGCCGAGCCGATCGAGCAGCGCATAGCCTTCGAGTTCGTCGAGGGTGCACCCGATCTTCTCCCCTCCCGCAACCGAGGTCGGCTGTTGCCGACTTCGGTCACTTTGTTGAGTGGCCGAACCCTCGCTATAGCAAGGGTTCGGCCCGCTAATAGAGTGATCGAAATCGGCAACAGCCGATTTCGATTGGGGGGAGGGAGAAGGCCGCGGCACCCGTCGCGCCAATACGGCCGCGACCGCGTCGGCGCAGGCTTCGGGCGTATAGAAGCTTGCAACCCCCGCCTTGCCGAGCGCCGCTCGCGCCTGCGGGGCTTCCGGAACCAGGAACACGGCAATCGGCTTGTCGCTGCTGGCGCTGTCGATGATCGGCCGTACGGCGAGTTCGGGATAGAACCGCGCCGAGGAGCCAACCACGATCACGACGAGATCGAATTCGGGGGCCGTGGTCAAGATATCGAGCGCCGCCTTCATGACCTCGTAGCGGGCGCCCGCGAGGGTCAAGTCGATGAGCCGGGACCGCGACACCCTGATGCCGGCGGCCTCAAACCGCCCATAGGTGGCTTCGCTTGGCGCGGCCACATCGACCCCGCGGCTCGCGAGCGGATCGACCACCATGGCGGCGCCGCCCGCCGTGGTGGTGACGACCGCCACGCGGGGATTGCGCGTCTCGCGCCGCGCCGGTACGCGCGCCAGCAACGGGAGGCCCTCGATCAGGGCCGAGAGCGTTTCGACCCGGGCGATCCCGCAATCGCGGAAAAAGGCATCCGCGACGTCATCTTCGCCGGCGAGCGCGCCCGTATGGGTCACGGCGAGCTCGCGCGCCTGCGCGGAGCGGCCGAGCTTATAGGCAAGTATCGGCTTGCCGAGCGTGGCCGCGCACTGCGCGAATGTACGCAGCCGGTCGGCATGGCGGAGCGTTTCGAGAAACAGGAGATAGCCGTCGATGTCAGGATCGCCGAGCACGGCGCCGCAGATTTCGCCGAGCGAAACGTCAACCTCGTTGCCGACCGACACCAGCCCGGCAAAGCCGATGCCGCAGGCCTTGCCGCGCGACAGCAGCGTCCCGATCATGCCGCCGCTGTGGGACGCCGCGAAGATGCGTCCGGCCGACAGGTCTGGCTCGTCGAACGCCGCATTGGCGGTGAGCAGAGTGCCGTTGCGCAGATTGACGATGCCGAGGCTGGACGGCCCGACGATGCGCATGCCGGTCGTCGCGACGATCTCGCGCAGCCGCGTTTCCCGGGCGCGCCCGGCTTCGCCGACCTCTGCAAATCCGTCGGTCAGAACGGTGGTGACCGCGACGCCGGCGCGTCCGCACGCCTCGATGGCTTCCATTGCCGCGTCGATCGGTGCCACCACGTAGGCGTGCTCGGGCACCTCCGGCAGCACCTCGACGGACGGCCAGGCCCGCTCGCCCAGCACTTCTGCGCGCCGCGCATTGACCGGATAGATGCGCCCCGCATAGCCGGCCTGTCGCAGGAATTTCAACGGCCGGCCAGCCGTCTTGCCGGGATCGTTCGATTGCCCGATCAGCGCGACCGAGCGGGGGGAGAAGAGGGCGTGTCTCAGCCTTTCTCCACCCTCCCCTGGAGGCGGAGGTCGACTCAAATCACTCCGCCGCATCCGCCCGTCGTCCGCGTTGATCGAAGCGGCGATCGAAAATCTCCTCGGCGATGCGGTTCTTGAGAATTTCCACCGATCCGCCGGCGATCATCCAGCCGCGGCAGCGGCGCATGCAATATTCTACCAAAGTATCGCGGCTATAGCCGGTCGCCCCCATGGCCTGGACGGCCTCGTGCGCCACCTCGAATCCTGCGAGGTTGCAGGCGGCCTTCGCAAGCGAGGTCTCGTAAGCCGACGGAAAGCCGCGATCCGCGCTGGCCGCAGCGCGGTAGAGCAACAATTGCGCGCCTTCGAGCTTAAGCGCCATATCGGCAAATTTCCATTGCAGGCCCTGGAATTCGCATAACGGGCGGCCGAATTGCACCCGCGTGGCGACGTGGTCGCGCGCCTTGTTGAAGGCGTACCGCCCGAACGCGAGGGCGCGGGCCGCATTGCCGATGCGCTCCACGTTGAAACCGACGATCTGCTTCTTGAAACCACCCGGACCGAGCAGCACGTGGTTGGCCGGGATCCGGCAATCTTCGAAATGCAGCTCGCACCATTCCTCGCCGCTCATGAAGCTCGACGGTTGGCCGATCCGGAACCCCGGTGTGTCGCGCGCCACGACCACCGAGCCTATGCCACCGATCCCGGGGCCGAACCGCGCGTAAACGAGGAAGACCGTGGCGTCGGGGCTGAAGGTGGAAAACACCTTGGTGCCGTTGATGACGTAGTGGGGGCCTTCAGGCTTTGCCGTCGTCTTGAGATCGGTCACGGCCGAGCCGGCGTCCGGCTCCGACATGCCGAGGCTCATCACGGTGCGACCCGCGAGCAGGTCGGGGAGATAGCTGTTCTTGAGCGACGGCGACGCATATTCGGCAAAGGTGCGGATCGGTCCGAAGCTGCCGGACTGCACCACGTCGGCGCTGCGCGGACACACCAGCGCTACCTGCTCGATCGCGAGCACGGCATCCATCAGCGAGCCGCCCTGGCCACCATCCGCCTCGGGGAGCGTAATGCCCATCAGGCCCTGCCGGCTCATGCGCTGCGCCACGTCGAACGGAAACCGCGGATTGTGGGCACGTTTGAGCGCGTCCGCCCCAAGCTCCGCCATCGCGAACTTGTGCACCGCGTCCGCAAACAGTCTTTGTCCTTCGGTGAATTCGAAATTCATCGGACAGTTATTCCGCCTTCGCACCGGAGGCCTTGATGACCTTCGACCATTGGGTCTCTTCATGGTCGATGTCGACAGCGTATTCCTCCGGCGTACTTGGCAGCGGTTCGGCGCCTTCGATCGCCAGCCGGTTGCGCACCTCGTTCGAAGCAAGCGTCGCCCGCAGCGCCGTGTTGAGGCGTTCGATGATCGGCCGTGGCGTGCCGGCCGGCGCCACGAGGCCATAGCGCAGCACGGCATCGAAGCCTGGCACGCCGGATTCGGCGACGGTGGGCGTGTCCGCAAGCAGAGCGGATCGCCTGGCGCTGGTGACCGCAAGCATGCGCAAGAGCCCGCTCTTGGCGCTCTCATGAACAGCCGGTATCGGCGAGAACGATAACGGGATATGGCCGCCGAGCAGGTCCGTTATGGCCGGACCGGTGCCTTTGTAGGGAATGTGGGTGAGCTTGATCCCGGTCGTGATGGCGAAATATTCGCCCGCCACATGGCCTACCGTGCCGATCCCGGCGGAGCCATAATTGACCTTGCCCGGGTTCGCCTTGGCATAGGCGATCAGTTCTGCAACGGAATGCACCGGAAACGACGGATGGACCACAAGCGCGCTTGGCGCCACTCCGATGCGGCCGATCGGCGCGAAGTCGGCGCGCACGTCGTAGCCCACATTGGGAAACAGCGACGGGCCAATTGCAAGCGTGCCGGTGTAGCCGAGTGCTATGGTGTAACCGTCCGGCGCGCTCTTTGCCGCCTGGCGCGTGCCCAGCGTGCCGCCGGCGCCGCCGCGGTTGTCGACCACGAACTGCTGGCCGATCGCGTCCGCCATCCGATCGGTGACGATGCGGGCCACGATGGTGGTGCTGCCGCCGGGCGGGAACGGCACGACCAGGGTGATGGGCCTGGTCGGATAGTTTTGGGCCGTCGCGACCGCGGCGAGCCCGGACACGACGGCGGCCGTGAGCAAAGCGAGGCCGCCGCGAACTGCTCGTGCCCGGGTAAGGCGTGGTATGCGGGTCGCCATTGCGCATGTCTCCTCGGCTGCGGTCTTGCGGCAACCCTAGCAGCGCTGAGCGGCAAGTGCGACTCTCGCCTCGGCGGTCGCCGATTCCATCGTGAATTGATCTGGAGCCACACTACGACTTGGTCAGTCGATCAGCTCGGCGGACACCATCAGCATCACCGGAATGTCCAGCCCGAGCGCCTTGGCGGTCTTGCGGTTGATGACGAATTCGAACTTGGCAGACTGTTGGACCGGCAGATCGGCCGGCTTGGCGCCCTTGAGGATGTTGCCGGTGTAGACGCCGACTTGACGATACATTTCCATGATGTCGGTTCCGTAGCTCATCAGCCCGCCGGCTGCGACGGCGGCGCGATCCGGATAAGCCGCAGGAATCTTGTCACGCGCGGTCAAGGCAACAAGTTGCTGGCTGCGGCTTTGGAAAAGCCCATCGGCAGCGACAAAGAGCATATCATTCGGGCGGACATCATCCCCGCGTTCGTGCGCGAGCCTCGCAAAGGCCGCATCGATCTCGCCGCTTGTGCTGGCGTTGAGGACCTTGGTTTGCAGCCCCATGGAGCGGGCAGCATCCTCGACGCTCCGCAATGTGGCCTCTGCGCTCGGACCATTGGCCGGATTAACGAGAATAGCCACGCGCGTGGCCTTGGGCGCCAGCGCACGCAGCAGTCCCAGCCGCTTTGCGGTGAGCTCCAGGGCGAAATAATTGATGCCGGTGGCGTTGCCACCCGGCCGGGCGAAGCTCGCCACAAGACCAGTCTTGACCGGGTCTATGCCAACGCTGAAAACAATCGGGATCGTTGGGGTCGCGGCTTTAGCCGTGGTCGTAATGAGAGTGTTGTTGGGCGTGGCGATGACGGCCACCCGACGGCGGACCAGATCGTCCATCAGCGCCCGCAGCCGATCGAATTGACCCTCCAGCCAGTGGTACTCCACTGTTACATTTCGACCCTCGGCATAGCCAGTCTCGCGGAGGCCCTTACGAAACGCAACCTGGGCGTCCACTGAGGCATCGGCCGACCTGGCAGTGACGAACCCGACCACCGGCAGCGCCGGCTGCTGAGCCCCCGC
>Ga0257161_1000185_pt1 | contig 16999 bp, 16 predicted proteins | sample NR01A_FD_185954 | JGI IMG/M metagenome (GOLD analysis project Ga0257161, IMG submission 185954) | Soil microbial communities from H.J. Andrews Experimental Forest, Oregon, United States - NR-01-A | ecosystem: Environmental > Terrestrial > Soil > Temperate forest > Bulk soil | place: USA: Oregon... | reverse complement strand
ACGACCTGGCTCTCGCACTCCTCAGCGCGGTCGAGGGCGGCCTCCTTCTGGCCAAAACGGCCCAATCGAGTCGCCCACTGGAAATTGCGCTCGACATGGCCATCGACCATGTGGCCCGGCACGTGACCGCGCGGCCAGGAACCCCGAAATCAGGGAGGAGGTAACTTGTCATACATCCGATCGCGCCGCCCGCCGCTGCTTGCGGTCTGGGGCAAGAACGACCCGTTCTTCGACGGCCTTAAGCAACCGCGGATCACGCCATGACGTGAGGGTCGGGTTGGCCGGATAGCACCGCCGATCCACCTTTTGGCGGATGGCAAACATGATGTGATCGAGCGGCACCACCTCCAGGATCAACTTGATCGGTGACAAGTCATCGAGAGCAGGACCGAGCGTGAAGTTGCCGTTGCAGCAAGCAAGCAACTTGTCGCGCAACTCACGATCAGCAGCGGCCTGCTTGGCCGCGGCAGCCGAATCCGTGGCCCAAAATGCGAATGCGCCGACGCTCACACGGGAACCTCTGCACGATCCGCCCGCTGAATCAGTCACGCGGACGCGATCGCGGCTAGTCGCCCGCTTCAACCAAATTGAAAGGATTTGATGATTCGCTTTCGTCGACGGTAGGGACGACGGAGGCAATCATGGCTGCGAAGGAGATTTCGGTAAAGAGGTATGTGGTGCGGTTGAGCGCCGATGAGCGCGAGCAACTCGAAGCACTGATCCGGAAAGGAAAGAGCCCAGCGCAACGGTTGCTGAAGGCGCGGATATTACTGAAGGCCGACGTCTCGGAATCTGGTGAAGGTTGGAGTGACAGCCGGATCATCAAGGCCCTGGAGACCAGTGCGTCCATGGTTTACCGGGCGCGCAAGCAACTGGTGGAGGAAGGCTTCGAGGCGGTGCTGAGTCGCAAGCAACGCGCGGTGCCGGCGGTGCCGCGGATTTTTGACGGCGAGAAGGAAGCCAAACTGATTGCCTTGGCGTGTTCCAAGCCACCCAAGGGACGCGCGCGCTGGAGCTTGCGGTTGTTGGAAAGCAAAGTCGTGGAACTCAACATCGTCGATCGTGCCAGCGACAGCACGATCGGCCGGGTTTTAAAAAAAACATTCTCCAGCCCCATCGCCGACAGCAGTGGGTCATCCCGCCGAAAGCCAACAGCGCGTTCGTAGCCGCGATGGAAGACGTGCTGGCCGTCTACACGCGGCCACACGATCCAGATTGCCCGCTGGTTTGCGTGGACGAGACCTCAAAGCAACTTCTCGCCGAGACGCGCGTGCCGATCCCGATGAAACCGGGGCGCCCGGCCCGTTGCGACTACGAGTACGAGCGCAACGGCACCGCCAACCTCTTCATGATGTTTGCTCCGCTCGAAGGCTGGCGCCACGTCAAAGTCACGGATCGCCACACCGCCGTGGACTACGCTCACGTGTTGAAAGACTTGGCAGACGTGCACTTCGCGAACGCCAAGACCATCGTTCTGGTCCAGGACAATCTCAACATCCACAGCAAGGCGTCACTCTACGAAGCCTTTCCGGCCGCCGAAGCCAGGCGGTTGGTCGAGCGCTTCGAATGGCACTACACGCCAAAGCACGGTAGTTGGCTCGATCTGGCGGAGTCGGAACTCGGCGTCCTATCGTCCCAGTGCCTCGACCGCCGCATTCCCGACAAACAAACCCTCGTCGAGGAAATCGACGCTTGGCAGCACGACCGCAATGCCAGCCACACAAAGGCCAATTGGCACTTCACAACCCCAAATGCACGTATCAAACTCAGGCACCTTTACCCTTCAATCTGACTGAATCGGGCGACTAGAGCTTTGCGACCCGAGGGACACCCCCGGACGCGGAAAAACCATAGGTCAGCTAGGACGGGTGGCTCTGGAGCGCTTTTTTGATGCTCGAGCAGCACAGCGGCCTGCGGCAGACCTTGCTAAGCATCTTTCCGAAGCCGCGCAATTGTACGAGGGGGCGCTCACAATGCTTGCCGCGACTGACGTCGTCAGTCGTGGAGTAATCCACAACGCGCTCGGCGTCATTTATCAGAACGCTGGTAGCATCGATCGCGCACTTCATCATTATGGGCAAGACATTCGTTATTGCGAAGAAGCGGGCGACATTTTCGGGGCCGGTCAAACACGTTTCAACGTTGCTTCAGCGCTGCGTGCTGCTGGCCGGCTCGATGACGCTCGCACCTATGCGGAAGCCGCACTCACCAACTTCCTTAGCTTCGGCGAACGCGCCGCCGCCGATATCCGGGACACTGAAAGATTAATAGGTGTAATCAAAGAGGCTCAAGCAAAAGAGCGCGCCACATGACCACCGGGTCAGAACGCTGTCGCGCGTCGACGCAGCGGTCAAGCTGCGCGAGATAGGAGAGGACAAGGCCGGCGGAGGCCATCGAGCACGCAGCACCTGCGCCACTGACGATGCGAGGGGCCGACTCGTGGCCGTTTCATGATCGGGCGTGGCAGCATGCGGGTCACAGCATCGCCTTTCTGCCGGCCGGCGGCAGTACCGGGACACAAAAATCCTCGGGGTCGGCGAGGCGCAATCTGATCCCGCCGAAAGACGCCCGGTCAACGTCGCGCTCAATGCGCTGCGCGTGGCTGACTAGCCGCAACGGGCCTCATCGTGTCGCGCACGGACGCGACCGCGCTTATCCCCTCCAACCACGCCGTCTTCGGCGCCCTTCGCTTTGAAGGCGATTGACGCGGTGCCAACGGGATCCCAGGGCCGCTGACCGTCGGCGCGCTTGCCGCTCTGTACTCGCCGGCGCGCTAAGGTATACTCCCCTAGACTATCTTGGCCGACGAAGCGTGGGGTCCCCCCATGCTCAACACCCGAGCACACGATGCGCCGCTATCACGTGGCCAGCCACTTAACCGTAGCAGCCCTTGCGGCCGCCTGCGGCATCGCGGCCGCAAGTTTGATCCCGGAGATTCCTCACGCGGTTCACGACGCCGTCGACCTGGTCACGGGCTCGCAATTGCTGCGGAGTGTCGAAAACACGGGCGACGCGCAACGACGTCGACGGAAAGGCGACCAGGACTCAGAGGCCGGCGAGGATCGTCGCCCAGGCATCAGGCTGACGGACGATCAGATCGAGACGGCGGGCATCGAGCTTGCCGCCGTCCAGGACGGCACGCTTGCCCGCCGTATCGTCGTGCCGGGCACCATCGTGCCGCACGCCGACCGCATCGCCCGCGTGTCGGTCAAGCTGTCGGCCACCGTTGCGGAGCTGCGTAAGAAGCTCGGCGACACCGTCGCGAAGGGCGAGGTCATCGCGGTGCTCGAAAGCCGCGAGGTCGCCAATGCCAAGAGCGAATACCTCGCGGCCCGCCTCAACAACGATCTGCAGAGAAACCTCTACGAGCGGGACAAAATTCTAGGGGATCGCCACGTCATCGCCGAGCAGATCGTGCTGCGATCCCAAAGCGCCGCGGCGCAGGCCAAGGTGAACCTGGAGATTGCCCGGCAGAAGCTGCTGGCGCTCGGAGTGACGGAGGATGAGCTCGCCGCGCTGGCGGGCGAGCCGGAAACCAGCTTGCGCCGCCAGGAAGTTCGCGCGCCCATGTCGGGACGCGTGGTCGATCGCAAGGTGGACCTCGGCGCGGCGGTCGGACGGGACAATCTGGAGACTGAGCTGTTCACCGTCGCCGATCTCGACCGCGTCTGGGTCGAGCTCGCCGTCGGTCCGGCCGACCTTCCGATCGTCGCCGAAGGGCAGACCGTGTCGATCGCCGCCCATGGGCTTGCAAAGCGCGCGATCGGCAAGATCGTCTTCATCAGCCCGGTCGTGGACAAGGACACCCACGCGGCGCGTGTGGTCGCGGAGATCGCCAATCCTGACGGCAACTGGCGGCCCGGCTCCCTGGTACACGCTGCGGTGGCCATCGAGGAACGCTCCGCGGCGCTGGCGGTGCCGGCGAGCGCCATCCAGACCATGGGCAAGACGCGGGTTGTGTTCGTGCGCACGCCTGATGGTTTCGAGAGGCGTCCGGTTAGGCTTGGCGATGGCGACGATCGGTTGTTCGAGGTTCTCTCCGGTGTTCGCGAGGGCGAGACCATCGCGGTCAGCAACACGTTTGCGCTCAAGGCCGAATTCTTAAAGTCGCTGGCCGAGGATTGACGGCGCCATGATCGCACGCGTTCTGGCCTTCTCGGTCCGCCGCCGCTGGTATGTGCTGCTGTTTGCGATCGCAGCCGCGATGGCCGGCGTGTGGGCATTGACTGTCCTGCCGATCGATGCGGTTCCCGACGTCACCAACGTCCAGGTTCAGGTCAACGCGTTTGCGCCGGCGCTGTCGCCCCTCGAAGTGGAAAAGCAAGTCACGTTTCCGATCGAGGTGGCGCTCGCCGGGACGCCGGGCCTTGAGAAGACATGGTCGTTCTCGCGCAACGGCTTCGCCCAGGTCACGGCTGTGTTCACCGACAAGACCGATATTTACTTCGCACGCCAACAGGTGACGGAGCGGCTCAACGAGGCGAAGGCCGCTCTGCCGCCCGGCGTCGACTTGAAAATGGGACCAGTCTCGACCGGTCTCGGCGAGGTGTACTGGTGGTCCGTGGACTACGAACCCCCTCCCTCCCCTCTCCCGCCCCCCTCCCTAACCCTCCCCCGCGAGCGGGGGTGGGGTAAGGAGGGGGCTGTGCCGGTTCGTGACGGCGAGCCCGGTTGGCAAAGCGACGGCTCGTATCTCACGCCCGAGGGGGAACGCCTTGGGGACGAGCTGTCGCGCCTCGTCTATCTGCGCACCATTCAGGATTGGATCGTCAGGCCGCAGCTCAAGACGGTGCGCGGCGTCGCCGGCGCCGATGCCATCGGCGGCTACGTCAAACAGTACCGGGTCGAGCCGGACTCCGCAAAGCTCGTCGGCTACGGCTTGTCGATCAGCCAGATTGTGAGCGCCATCGAGGCCAACAATGCCAGCCGCGGCGCCAATTACATTGAGCGGTTCGGCGAGGGCTATGTGGTGCGAACCAGCGGTCGCGTCGAAAGCCTTGCCGAGATCCGGGATATCGTCGTCGCCACACGAGGGGACACTCCCGTCTACGTGAAGGACGTGGCGGACGTGACCGTGGGGCGCGATCTGCGCTCAGGGACCGCGAGCATGAACGGGCGTGAGACGGTGCTTGGCACCGTCCTCATGCTGGTGGGCGGCAACAGCCGGACGGTGGCGGCGGACGTCGACGCGAAGATCAGGCAAATCAATCGCACGCTGCCGCCGGGCATTCGCGTGCGAACGGTCCTGAACCGCACCGCGCTCGTCGACGCCACGGTCGGTACCGTTGCGACCAACCTCATGGAGGGCGCAGGCCTGGTGGTGCTGGTTCTGCTGCTGCTGCTCGGCAACGTCAGGGCGGCCGCGATCACGGCACTGGTCATTCCGATCACCATGCTGGTGACCGCACTGGGGATGCTCCAGGTCAGGTTGAGCGCCAACCTGATGAGCCTCGGGGCACTCGACTTCGGCCTGATCGTGGACGGCGCAGTGATCATTGCGGAGAACAGCCTGCGACACCTGGCTGAGCGCCAACGCGAGCTTGGCCGTGATCTCCGGGAATACGAACATTTCGACACCGTTACGGCGGCCGCGAGCGAGGTCATCGGGCCGACGGTCTACGGTCAATTCATCATCGGGCTTGTCTATGTTCCGCTGCTCACCTTTACGGGCGTCGAGGGCAAGACGTTTCAGCCGATGGCGCTGACGGTCATCATTGCGTTGCTGACGGCCTTCGTGCTGTCGCTGACCTTCATGCCCGCGATGATCGCGATCTTCGTGACCGGAAAGGTGAGCGAGCGCGACAATCGATTCGTGCGCGGCCTCAAGGCGCTGTATCGGCCGGTCCTTCTCGCCGTCATTCGCAGGCCGACGCCAGCCATCGCGGCCGGTATTGTGCTGATTGCCGGTGCGGCGCTCCTGTTCGGGCGGCTCGGCCAGGAGTTCATCCCGAAGCTCGACGAGAAGAACATCGTCATGGAGGTGAAGCGGATTCCGAGCACGTCGCTGTCGCAATCATTGGCGATGCAGTTCATCAACGAAAAAATGATCGGGAAATTTCGTGAGGTTGCTTTCGTGTTCTCGCGGGGCGGCACGCCGGATTTGGCAGCGGACCCGATGCCGCCGAGCGCCACCGACACCTACATCATCCTGAAACCCCGGGAGGAGTGGCCCGATCCGCAACTGCCCAAGAACGATCTGATTGGCCAGATCGGCGCTCAGGCCGCGATGATTCCGGGTAACAAAGTGGGGTTCTCCCAGCCGATTCAGATGCGCTTCAATGAACTGATCGCGGGCGTGCGGGAGGATTTGGCCGTCAGTGTCTTTGGCGACGAGTTCGAGCCCATGCGGCGCGCCGCCAACCAGATCGCGGCGGTCCTTGAAGGCATTCGCGGCACCAGCGAGGTCAAGGTCGAGGATGTGACCGGGATGCCGGTCCTGGAAATCAGGATCGACAAGGCCGAGATCGCGCGGCATGGCCTGAGCCTTGCCGCCGCGCAGGACGTGATCGGCATTGCGGTCGGCGGCCGAGCAGCCGGTCTCGTGTTCGAAGGCGACCGCCGCTTCCAGATCGTCGTGCGGCTCTCCGATGTGGCGCGCAACGACATCGAGGTCCTGAAGAATCTGCCGGTGCCGCTGCCCGGATCCTTGCCGCACGCCGCAGCAGGCGTCGCCGCAACGCTGCCGTTGCGCGTGCTCGCCGATTTCAACCTTTCCGAGGGGCCCAACCAGGTGAGTCGAGAAAACGGCAAGCGGCGCGTCGTCGTCACCGCCGACGTGCGCGGCCGCGATATCGGCTCCGCGGTGGCGGAGGCGCAGGCCAAGATCGCCCAAAGGGTGACGCTGCCGCCCGGTTACTATCTGACCTGGGGCGGGCAGTTCGAGAATTTCACGGCGGCCCGGCAACGGCTCCTCGTTGTCGTGCCGATCTGCTTCGGACTGATATTCTTGCTCCTGCTCGCTGCGTTGGGATCGTGGCGCGATGCCCTGCTCGTCTTCAGCGCGGTGCCGCTCGCCCTCACCGGCGGCGTTGCGGCGCTGTGGCTGCGGGATATGGCGTTCTCGATCTCCTCGGCGGTCGGATTCATCGCGCTATCGGGCGTTGCGGTGCTCAATGGCCTTGTCATGTTGACCTTCATCCGGCAGCTCGTCGACGAAGGCGTGCCGCGGCATGAGGCCATCTGTCGGGGTGCGCTGACGCGCCTGCGCCCGGTGGTGATGACCGCTCTCGTTGCCTCGCTCGGGTTCGTACCGATGGCGGTTGCGACCGGCACCGGCGCGGAGGTGCAAAAGCCGCTGGCGACCGTCGTGATCGGCGGCCTCATCAGCGCGACCCTGCTGACGCTGCTGGTGCTGCCGGCGCTTTACGCGTATTTCTCCAGAGGCGATGAGAAAGAGGCCACGTTTCCGAAACCCGCCCGGATGGTCACCTGGTAAACTTCACCGAATGCCCGTCGCGACGGCTAATTCGAATCCACCCGCGGCGCTGCCTGCGCCCCTTCCGGCGGCGCCAAGGTTCCGCCCAGCTCGATTCCCGCCGGCGCAACCGCCCCGATCCGCGGATAGCCCCCCACTGCATCGCGAATCGCCTGTCGAACGCCGGCATTCGACAGGAAGCGATCGTGGTTCAGGATGCCCCAGCCTTGCGACGAGGCGTCGATCACCCGCAGCCCGAGCTTCTCGAGCTGCGCCTTCTCGGCCGCCCCGACGCGCGTCGTGCTGCCGTTCACCCACCGCGACACCGCGAGCGCGCGGTCGTCCGTCGCCGTGATGATCGTAATCTTTGGGGCGAGCGGGCCGATCCGCTGCACCGATGCGGTGAACACGTCCATGTCGATGTCCGGCGAGGCAAACACCAGCGCGCCGATCCGGTCGGCCGCGTAGTCGCCGAGCTTGGCATAGAGTTGCCGCAGCGCCTCCATGGTCAGCATGGTGCCGACGCTGTGCGCCACGATATTGACGCGGCCGACGGCTGAGTTTGCGAGCAGGTCTTCGAGCACCTGGTCGAGGGCGTCGCGCGACCACATCGCGCTTTCGCGATCGTAATTGTAGTCAAGGAGCCTCGCTCGCGACGGCCAGGAAAACACCATGGCGTCGCCGCCAAACTTGATGCTGTCGGATAAACGTGCAGCATCGAGCGCGGCTGCCTCGAAGGTCTGGTTGAAACCGTGAACGTAGACGAGCAGGTTCCGTCCGCTTGTCCCCTGACCGAGCAAGTCATCGATCTGCGGTACGGGCTCGATCGAGGCGATGCTCCAATCGGCAAGACCGATCGCGGAAAGCGAGAACCGGCCGTCATCGGGCGGCGTCATCGCGGCGCGCGCAAGCGTAATCGTGCGGGACCGCTCGGTTCCGAACCACGGCTTGGCGCGCGCGCCGCTCACCGATTTGCGCGTGGTGGCCACCAGGAGCGTCGGACGGGTCGCGAGCTCGGAGGCGCCGAAGCGCGGCCCACTCGCTGCCAGGCCGGCGCAGCCCCCGACCGCAAGCGCCGTTGCGGCCGACGCGAGGCCACGAAGCGCGGTGCGGCGCGAAACGGCAGTGCGATCAGGCTGCATGCGGCGATCATTCTCGCGTTGCGGTGGTGGGAGCGCCACGGTGGCACCAGGCTTTTTGACGCCCGATCGCGGCGATAACAGGGCAGGCGCAGCACGGATCGTGGTCCACAGAATTGACGAAATTATCGAACGACGAGCGCAGACTCACCCTCTCCACGCGCACTGCCGAGAGGGAGCACCGGGATCGTCGCGCTGCAACGCCAAGGTCCGGCTGCTCACCGCGGGCGACGGGACGTTTTTCACCCCTGGTCGGCGATTTCGTCATAGCCGCGGCCGAGGAATTCGATCAGGCAGATGCCGTGACCGAAGGGATCGGCCATCTGCGCTATGCGGCCCCAGTTATGCGTTCGAATCTCGCCCTCCATGGTGGCGCCTGCATCGATTGCCCGATTAACGGCGGCGACAATATCGGGAACCACAAAGTCGAGATGGATCGGGGTCCAGTGCCGGCGGTAGCGGCGCACATCGTCGGCTTCTGCCGATGGCCTCGTTCCCTCCGGCTTTCGCAACAGGTAGATGGCCGACGAGGCGCCAAGCATTTCCACGCCGGATGAGCCGAACCGCCGTCCGATCTGCAGGCCGATCGCCCGCTGGTAGAATGCAATCCCCTTCGACAGGTCATCGACATCGACGTTGACGAGCAAATCCATTGCCTGCTCCACAGCCTTTGTCACGGCGAGGACGATCGTAAGCCTGCAAGACCAATCGCTAGGGGCGTATCGCGGCTGCCGGCGAGCTGTTAATCTGGGCAAGTGGATTAACGATCGTCCTCAAGCTTTGGGGGAACTCATGCACGCCGCACGATCTTTCCTCATACCCGGCCTTGGCGCCATGAGCCTTGCCGCCGCAGGCCTGCTCACCCCGCACGCCGGGATCGCGGCTGAGAAATATCCCACCCGGCCGATCCATTTCGTCGCTGCTTTTCCGGCCGGCGGGGCTGTCGATATCACGGCGCGGATCGTGGCGGACTGGCTATCGAACGATCTCGGCCAGCAGGTCATCGTCGAGAACCGAGGCGGCTCCGGCGGCAACATCGGCGCGGCGGCCATGATCAATTCGCCGCCGGACGGCTACACCATCCTGTTCGCCGCGGCCAACAACTCCATCAGCTCGTCACTTTATAAGAAGCTGCCGTTCGATTTCATCCGCGACACCACGCCGGTCGCCGGCATCATGCTGCTCACCAATATCATGGTGGTGCCGCCCTCGCTGCCGGTCAAAACGGTGGCGGATTTCGTCGCCCTTGCCAAGGCAAAGCCCGGCGAGCTGAGCTTTGCGTCATCTGGAAACGGCACCTCGGTGCACATGTCGGGCGAATTGTTCAAGCTGGCGACCGGCATTGACATCATCCATGTGCCGTATCGCGGCTCGGCGCCAGCCTATCCCGATCTCATGACCGCGAAGGTCCACGTGCTGTTCGACAACCTGCCGGGGGCGATCGAATTCGTCCGCGGCGGCCAGTTACACGCACTCGGCGTTACGGTGGCGAAGCGTTGGCCCGCCTTGCCCGATATTCCAGCCATCGGTGAAACGGTTCCAGGCTACGAGGCCGCCCCTTGGTATGGCATCTCGGCGCCGAAGGGCACGCTGGCTGATGTCGTCGAAATCTTGAACACGTCGGTCACCGCCGCTCTTGCCAATCCGAAAATGCAGGCGAAGCTCGCTGAGTTGGGCGGCATCCCGATGCCCATGTCTCCGGCCGAATTCGGCAAATTCATCGCCGACGACACAGCGAAATGGGCCAAGGTGGTGAAGGCCGCCAACCTTTCGGTGGAGTGAGGTCAGACCGCGTCGCCGGCTGTCGTTCGTAGCTCGCAGGTCGTAGGAAGGGTTGAGCGTCAGCGAAACCCATCAGCGGCCTTGCCATGTGAAGTCCCAGGATGGGTTTCTCTTGCGCTCAACCCATCCTACGCGCCCGTGTCATCTCGCCTCCGCCGCTCCAGCGAGCCTTTCCTTCAGCTCCTCCCACGCGCCCTGCAGCGGCTCGAACGCGAAGTGCACGCGATGTATCCCCGGTCCGACCGGCACGGCCCGGAACAGCACGTTGGCCTTGAGAATGTCGGTCGCCCGGCCGTCCACTTCGGCGCGCCACCAGGGATGCCAGACATCGTTGAGGACGACGAAGCCGCCATCCGGCGCGTCCGCCTCGATATCGATCTCGGTGTTCGCATAGCGCTCGATGCGGGCGCTGCCGGCAACAGCTCTCGAATCCGCCGCGCGCGGCGGCACCGGGGGCGGTTGCTCCAGCAGCACAGTGCGGCGCGGATCGATATCGGGCCAGCCATTGCGGAGGAGGTCGTCGAAATCGGCGATCTGGTAGTCCGGCACGACCATCACGCGGGGCAGCGCCCGCGGATTTTCGTACACATAGGCGTCCTTGGTGCGGGCAACAAACTTGAGGTCGCCGGGGTGGAGAGAGGGGTCGATCTGTTCGACCGGTACGCCGCTGGCGATGAAGCGCACGCCGCACAGGTCGGCCATGGTGGAGCGGTAGGACGGGAACAGCGGCGCGAAGGCGCGCTGCTGCGGCGTCGCCACGGTGTCGCCGACGCCGGTCGCAAGCGCAAAGTCGTGGAGGCGGAGGGGGTTGTGCCCGAACAGGTGGTCGAAGCCTTGAGCGAGTGCGACGTCGGGCCAGTGATAGGCGATGCCGATCAGCTCGACGCGGTCGCGGCGGTCGGCGCCGGAGGCCTCCGCAAGCTTTGCCTTGAGGAGCGACACGGTTTCGTCGCTGCCATCTGGCCTCAGTGCCTCGTAAAGCGACGGCGGCAGGCCGGTCGATTCGTTCGGCCCATTGTTCCAGGCGAGGTCGAAGACGGTGAAGCCGTAGAGCAGGACGGCCGTCGCGGCAGGACGCACTGCCGCAAAGCCGCGCATCACTTCGACAAGCGCGATCCCGCCGGCCGCGAACACGACGCCGGTCGCGACCGGCAACACGGCAAGATCGAGCTTGCCAGCTTCATGGGCGATGGCAACCGCAATGGCGATAGGCATGGCCATCAATGCGGATTCGACGGCGGCCCACCAGCGCGGCGCCGGCGCCGTGCCGGCAAGCAGACGGTGGACCAGGTAACCCGTATTGATGGCGAGCAGCAGGCCGATGATGAAGGTCGCATCGGCAGGACGGCGGAACAGGTCGATGCCCGGCAACAGTTCGTACATCAGGCGGAAGGCCGGCGTGTACCAGCCGAGCGCATAGAGCAGCACGAGCGCGAGCATCACCGCAAAGAAGCGGATTTCGCGCGTCCACAACAGGCCGCGCGCAAGCCCGGTGCCGAAAAGCAGAATCATGGCGAGAATACCGCAATAGATTTCACCGACATTCTGCGCGAGGAAAAGTCCGGTGGGCGTCATCTTCTCGCGCCAGCCAGGACTGGGCGGACCCCAGAAAACGACGTTGGGATCGGCGGCGCCGAACAGGTCGGAAACGACCAGCATGAGCAGCAGGGTAGGATGTAGCGAGCCGCGCCCGGCGGCCTCCAGGCCCACCGTCGGGCGATTGCTGGCGGCCGCAAGCAGCCCAGTGAGCACCACCGGGACGACGGCGATGACGGCGACGGTCGCGGCGCAAGCGGCAAGCGGAAGCACGGTGCTCCTGACGCGCGCAAGGCGCCCTTTGCCATCGAGCCACCAGGCGAGGACGAAGAGGGCGAGCACGTAAAGCCCGATGAGCGCCACCTGGTCGCGTCCGATAATCAGGAGGGCGATGATGACGCCAGCCGCGAGGCCGATCCGCCATGATGCGCGGTCGAGCGTGCGGGCCAACAGCCACAAGGCGATCGGCACATAGGAGAGGCTGATGATCTCGCCAGTGTGCTGCAGGCGCGACGACGCCGAGCCGCCGAACGCGAAAATCAACGCTGCGACCGCAGCGCCGACGGGATGCCAGCCGCGGTCGCGGAAGAACAGCATGAGCCCGAGGCCGCCGGCAAACAGATACGCGAAGGTGACAAAATCGACCGCGCGAAAGCTTGGCGTCGGGTCGAACGCCGCAAGGGCGAAATGCAGCGGCGAGAAGATCAGCGATTGCGGATCGGCAATCTGCGGCCAGCCGGCAAACAGGTTTGGGGTCCAGAACGGCTGTTCGCCGCGGGCGAGCGAAGACGCAAGGAATTGCAGCTCGGGCTGGAACTGAGCCTTGGCATCCCACGGGATCGTGACCGCGCCCGAGAGCCACGGCCATGACAGGACCGCAAACGCTGCGGTGTAGAAAAGCACCGACAATGCGAAGGTGGGCGTGCGCAATCCTGATGACTGAAGCGGCATCTTGGGGGTAGCTGCGGATGTCGAAACGATCGGCCTTACCGTAGGTAGATCGCGAAGCCGAAAAACAAAAAAAGGCCGCCACTAACTCCGACCCTCATCCTGAGGAGCGCCGCCTTTCGCGGCGCGTCTCGAAGGATGGCCGCGTGCTCGGCCGTGCCTGTTGTATCCTTCGAGACGCGCGCAAGCGCGCTCCTCAGGATGAGGTCGGAGTTATTTCACGGCCGCTTTCTCGCGGTAAGGCGGCGTTGATTTTGACCTCCTCGGCCAATGCGCGCATGGATTCCTGAGTGATTTCGATGCTTTCGCCGCGGCGAATCGAAGCCTTCGCGATATCGACGGCGGTGAGAATCTCCGCGCGGCGACGTTCTCGATCGACCCATAGCGTCATTGCGGCCTGCACGGCATCTTCGGGGCGCTCAAACCGGCCGCTCTCGATGGCCTGTCGAACAAAATCTTGCTGCTCGGGAGTGAGGTCTATCTGCATACCGCATACGTAACGCGTTGAAGCCGCCTGATCAAGCTAGAGGGCCTTATCGCTGGCCTTTGCCTTGGTTGGCTTATCAGCGCGACGATCCAACGTCTGCTTTATCACCGCCATGCTTTGCTCCGTCATGGCGTCGCCGTCTGATTCAGTGGCTTGCACGCGCGACGGTGAGGTGTTAGATATTCATCCAAATGGGTGAATATAGTGCTCTCGACCACACGCTGATGGCCCTCGCCGATCCCACGCGCCGGGCGATCCTGGCGCGGCTGGCCGCTGGCGAGGCGCGGGTTACCGATGTCGCCGCACCCTTTCCTATTTCGCTGAACTCCGTTTCCAAGCACATCCGTATTCTGGAACGGGCCGATCTGGTCCGACGCCGCAAGCGGGGTCGTGAGCATCTGCTTGCACTCAATCCCAAACCACTGGACGCCGCGGCGAAGTGGATCGAGGAGCAGCGCGCGCTCTGGGCATGGCGGCTCAGTGAGCTTGACACGGTCTTAACAAAGGAGAAGCCATGACCACAGAGACCACATCGTGCATGGTAGTCATGCACCGCTACGCTGCCTTGCCAGAACGAGTCTTCGACGCCTTTTTGGACGTGCAGATCGCGCGTCGCTTTCTGTTCGCTACGGCGACGGGAGAAATGATCACGGCGGAGATCGAGCCGCGTGTCGGCGGCCGCTTCACATTCACCGAGCGGCGGCCGGACATGGGCGACGTCCGCCATGTCGGCGAATATCTGGAGATCGATCGGCCGCGGCGGCTCGTCTTCACTTTCGGCGTCCCCCAGTTCGATGCGCGAATGACCTTTGTCACCATCGAGATCCGGCCGGAAGGCAATGGATGTGAGTTGACCTTGACCCACGATGGCGTGCCGCCGGACTACGCCAAGCGCACCCATGAGGGCTGGAGCCGCATCCTCGCCGGCCTCCTGCCGGCGTACGACGGCGTGCACGGCGCCGGGTGGCGTTAGCGCTGCGCGCGAAACGACGTTCGCGGTCTGTAGGGGCGACCCTTGTGGTCGCCCGTTGCCCGCGGATTCGATGGACGGTCCAAGCGCCGTGATCGCGCCCGCCAGGGGCACGCGGCACGCAGACCGGGCGACCACAAGGGTCGCCCCTACAGGACGCCCTCGCCGGACGACGTCACGCGCTCTGGCTCTGCCTCTCGGCCACCAGACAGTCCAACGTCTGCTTCATGACCGCCATGCCTTGTTCCATCATGGCGCCGACGGCGCCTGCGGCTTCGTCCGGGAGAAGATCGGCGATCCAAACGACTTTCGTCAGTCCTTTCGCATCGGCGAAGACCTGCGCCGATGCGTTATGGTGCGTCAGAGGTCCGCCAATCACCGACCAGACGACACGACGTTCATCATCATCGATGGTAACGATCAACTCGCGCACCACCATGCCGTTACCGAACGTCACAATACGTGCACCGGGTTCAAGACGGGTGTCGGTCACGAACCCGGGTGCCAACCGGGTATGAAGGGCACCCACATCGCGCAGCGCATCCCAAACGTCGTCCGGCCGCGCTTTAGTGAAGATTTCCTTGCGTATCGATGCCATTTTGCGCTCCGAGTTTCGGTGGGCAGGAGGCTGCGGGCTCAAATGATCACGCGGCGTTGCCGCAATAGGCCTCGATCCGATAGCCGTCGGGATCGACAACGAAAGCCGCATAGTAGTTCGCGCCATAGTCGGCGCGCAGCCCCGGTTTGCCGTTGTCGCGGCCGCCGTGGCGGATCGCGGCCTGGTGAAAGGCATCGACGCTTTTCCGCGTCTGAGCCGTAAAGCAAAAATGCAGCCCGGATTGCGGATCGGACGGAACCGGGCCTGGGCTGGCACTGATCCAGAATGCGACCTGTTCCTTGCCGTAGCCGAGCGAGCCCTCAGACGAACTCAGACAAGAGTAGCCGATCGGCTTGAGCGCAGCGTCATAGAATGCCTTGGCTTCCGCAATGTCGCGAACGCCGATGGATACGTGATCGATCATGTTGCCCTCCTTCGCGGGTGCCCCCATATGCGGTGCGGTCCGGTTTCCGGGCTTGGGTAAAATTGCTAACTTCGCGCCATGCGACGAAACGACAGCACCGCCAGCGCTCTGGTCGCCCGTCCTCTGCGTCAAGGGCAGGGGTGGAGCGTTGGCGAGTACCTCTGCACCGCAGGTCCGGATGATCGCCCCTTCGAGGAGCGACGCGAGGAGTTCTCGATCGCGGCCGTGATCGAGGGGACGTTCACCTACCGGGCGGACACCGGCACGGCAGTGATGCACCCCGGCGCCTTCCTGTTCGGCAACTCCGCCACGTGCTACGAGTGCGGCCACGATCACAGCACCGGCGATCGCTGCGTCGCGTTCCATTTCTCGCCTGCATATTTTGCGGAAGTAGCCGCGAGCATTGCCGGCTCGGGCCGGTTCAGGTTTCCTGCTCCCATGTTGCCGGTCGCGCCCAAGCTGCTGCCTTGGCTTGTGCGGATCGAGGCGCGGACGGCGCTTGCGGAGCGCCTCGAGATGGACGAATCCGCACCCCGCTTCATGGAAGCGTTAATCGGCGCCGTATCCGGCACGACGCCGCTGCCGGTTTGTGCGTCCGCACGCGATGCGCGGCGGGTCGGCGATGCCCTGCGCTACATCGAGCGACACGCCGCAGATGCCCTTGATCTCGACACCCTCGCCGGCGTGGCGATCATGAGCAAGTATCACTTCCTTCGCACGTTCCGGCACATTGTCGGCATGACGCCATACCAGTTCGTTCTCAGCGTGCGGATGCGCAGGGCGGCCGTGCGCTTGGCGACCTCATCCGAGCCGGTGTCGGCGATCGCGTTTGAGACGGGCTTCGGCGACCTCTCGACCTTCAACGGCCGGTTCCGGGACGTGTTCGGGATGAGTCCGATGGTCTATAGGAGACGCGAGCGCACGATTTAGCGGGTGCTGCCCGCTCCAAACCTTCACAGCCGATCGACCGTTGTTATAGATTGATACTGCCAAATCAGCGCGTCGCGTCCGGCGAAAATGAAAACGTGGGGGACTTGCATGTATCGTTCGGGTTTGCTCCTGTTGACCGTTGTCGCCCTGACGGTTTTCGCCTCCGGAAACACGCCGAGTTCCGCCGCCACGCGATGCGATCGCTTGCTGGACCGGCTCAAAACCAGGATCACCGACGCCACCTGCTTTGAGAGCGCAGATCTGACCACCGCCAATCCGGCAACCACGCCGCCCAATAACTCCCTGCCCGGTTTGCCGCCGTTCGCATTCACGCCGCAGACTGATCGCGGCGTGATCGCGCCCCCGGCCGGTTTTCGCACGCCCATCACCAAGGCGGTGCCGGGCATGCAGATTCAAGCCCGCATCGCAAATGATCCTCTGGGCGAAGCGCGAATCTTGATCCGGCTTCCCGATGACTGGAACGGCAAAATGGTGGTGGCCGGCGCATCGGGCACGCGCAGCGAATTCAACGGCGATTTCGCCTGGAGCGATTATGTGGTGCAAAAAGGCTACGCCTACGTTTCGCAGAACAAGGGCATCTATAATCTGACCTTGTCGACCGCGGGCGATCCATTGGGGTGCCGGCTCAACCCGTCGTCGGGAGTTTTCGTCCATTTCTATGACAACGACCCCGCGGCGGTGTTCACGCGCTGGAACGAGGTCATGCTGGCGGCGACCGAGATCGGCCGCTCGACGCTCGAATTTCGCTAT
>Ga0257161_1000184_pt1 | contig 17017 bp, 16 predicted proteins | sample NR01A_FD_185954 | JGI IMG/M metagenome (GOLD analysis project Ga0257161, IMG submission 185954) | Soil microbial communities from H.J. Andrews Experimental Forest, Oregon, United States - NR-01-A | ecosystem: Environmental > Terrestrial > Soil > Temperate forest > Bulk soil | place: USA: Oregon... | reverse complement strand
GATTTTCGTCTCTTTGTGGCCCGTAGGAGATAAATCCTCTTTACGTGCGGGCGTCCGGTCACTGAGGTACTGCGGACGGGATGTGCTCTCAGCATTTGACCCCGACCTGACATAGAGCCGGCGGGGATTCGCGGAAAGGTCATGGAGGTCGGGCCGGATTTCTCGCCGGCCACCGCAATGCGATAATGCCTTTCTTCGCTCCGCAGGCCGCGGCAGGCGATGACCGGCGCCCGTACGCCGCGCCGGCGGGAGGCTGAGACTTCCATCGAGGTGCTCGGACGCACCGCCATCTCAATTCGACTTGCCGCCCTCAGCGAGCGTTTTTATGTTCTGCAGCGCCTGCATGAACCTGGTGCGTCGTCTTTCCTTATCCGCCGCCCGCGCTGCATCGTCCGGCAACATCGAGTTGTCGAAGAACAGAGTGTAGACGATCTTGGACGTAGTCGGCGTCACGGGTCGCGCTTCGAGCGTGCCGTGATAAAGGTTGTACGGCGTGCCTTCCTTCGGAGTTTGCGCATAGGTGTAAGAGAGCTCGGTCCGGCCGACGAGCACCTCGGCGCCCACAGTGCGAACGGCGCCAAACTCGCCGTCCGTGCCCGATGTGATCTTGCACCCCTCCGGAATCTGCAGCCATTCGCTGATGTCGCAGTACTTGCCGATGCGCTTCCACACCTCCGCTGCCGAACGGTTGACTGTGATTTCCATCGCAATGGACGTGTAGGTGGGCGACGCGACCACCACCGAGCCATTTGGCGCGGCCGGCGCTGGTGCCTGCGGGTAGGCGGCCGAGGGCATTCCGGCGACCGCGAGCACGCAGCCCACGGCGATCTTCCCGAACTGATTACGCATGCGATTCCTCCCAGTAATTCAGCTTTAACGAGTCGCAACGACACCCACGCCGCCACGGTATAGGCGGCGCCCAGCCGGTAGATATGGCGGCGCTTCCGCCATTGAAATAATGAGACTTCGGCATGGTCCCGGGGCAACTCTGTGAGGAGGCTACACCGTTTGCACATCCGTGCGGAAGGGGGCGCTCGATGACCGCAACTGGCCAAGGCCGACGAGAGCCGGCTGGATCGGAACAGGTCCGGTTACTGGGGGTACTGCGGACGGACGGCGCCTACGGGATTTATCGCGAGGAATTGGCGGCCCTCCGGGCGTGCTCGCCGCCCTTGACGCGACACAGATGCAACATGAAAGCAGATATGCTATACATATCAACATCCTTTTGGTGGATTTTGATTCCGCCATTCCGAGGTTCTGAACGCCCCGCAGCGTTGTCATCTCATTGGCGACGGCATCTGGACCATTGCGCCAGCGAAAGGCTATTTTCGCGTTACCAAGACCACCTCGGGAGTAGAGCGCCATGAATACGCCTGTCACGCCTAACTCGCTCGCCTCCATTAAGCTCAACCTGCCGATTCAGCGCGGGGCCTACTATGGCGGCAGGTGGCACGAGCCGAAGAACGGCCGCTATGCGGAAGAGACCAACCCGGGTACCGGCGACTCCCTGGGTCGAGCGGCCGATTCTGGCGCCGAGGATATCGATGCTGCAGTCAGCGCCGCCAAGGCAGCATTCGTGGAATGCCGGCGCGTGCCGCCCCTCGAACGGGCTCGGATGCTCAAGGGAATCGCGCGGGTGCTGCGCGAGAACGCCAGCGAGCTCGCGATGATCGACTCCGCCGATTGCGGCAATCCGATTTCGGAGATGATCGGCGACGCCAACGTGGCGGCGGCGCAGGTCGAGTTCTTTGCCGGGCTGGTCACCGAGATGAAGGGCCATTCGATCCCGCAGGGGCCGGACCGGCTGAACTTTTCGGTGCGCGAGCCGTTGGGAGTCGTTGGCCGCATCGTGCCGTTCAATCACCCCTTCATGTTCATCGCCGGCAAGGCGGCGGCTCCCCTCGCCGCCGGCAATACCATCGTCATGAAGCCACCGGAACAAGCGCCCTTGTCGTCATTGCGGCTTGCCGAATTGATCGATGGTCTGCTCCCGCCCGGCGTGTTCAACCTGGTGCCGGGCGGCAAGGAGGCTGGGGCCGCATTGGCCAGCCATCCAGGCGTTGCCAAGATCGCGCTGATCGGGAGCGTTCCAACCGGCAAGGCAGTGATGCGCGCCGCCGCCGATACGCTCAAGCGAGTCCTGTTGGAACTTGGCGGCAAAAACGCACTGATCGCCTATCCGGATGCGGATCCGGACGCCGTCGCGGGTGGCGTGGTCGGCGGTATGAATTTCACCTGGTGCGGCCAGTCCTGCGGCTCGACCAGCCGCGCCTTCATACACGAAAAAATCCATGACGCCGTGATCGAGCGCATAAAGGTTCGCATCCAGCGATGGAAGCCCGGCATCCCGACCGATCCGGCGACCACGATGGGCGCGATCATCTCCAAGACGCAATTCGATCGCGTGATGAGCTACATCGCCTCCGCCAAGAGCGAGGGGGCGCGGCTGATCACCGGGGGCGGTCCGCCCAGCGACCCGGCGCTGGCGAAAGGGCTCTATATCGAGCCGACCGTGTTCGCCGACGTGAAGCCCACCATGAAGATCGCGCGCGAGGAGATCTTCGGGCCGGTTGTCGGCGTATTCCGATGGAGCGACGAAGCCGCGATGTTGGAGCAGGTCAACGCAGTTGACTATGGCCTGACCGCCTCGATCTGGACCAACGATCTTGGTACAGCGCACCGTGCAGCCGGGAATGTCGAAGCGGGTTTCATCTGGATCAACGACGTCAGCAAGCATTTCCTCGGCGTGCCTTTCGGTGGCTACAAGCAATCGGGCATCGGCCGGGAGGAATGCTTGGAAGAGTTGCTCTCGTTCACGCAGGAGAAGAACATCAATATCAATCTGGCTGCGCCCTCAAAGGGATGAAATGAACCGAAGGTGACGGAACGACGACGCGACTTCATCTGGGCCCCGAGAGAACGAGATCGACAGAACTACCGGCGACGCTTGGCCGTGTCGCCGTCGTCGGCGCAGCGATGGTCCTGATTGCGGGCATCAACTCTCGCCATATCAAAAGCGCTTCCACCCAAGACGCTCCGGACGTGCGACTCTGACGGCAGCTCCTGACCGGAGCGATGCCGACCGTCAGGCCGGCAAGCGCCGTGATCCGGTGCGGCGTTTGACAGCGCTATGTCTTAGAAAATATAACGACGTCCGCCATTGCGGCCGGCGTTGATGATGTCGGGGCCCCGATGGCGGCTGCTGTGAGAGTCTCAAATAGGGAGTGAGGATCCATGGACAATCGGCTTTTGATGGGGCTGGCGGTTGGCGCGGCCTTGATCTTTTCTGCCAACGTATCGGCGCAGCAGCCGCCTGCGCCCCCGCCATACGGCTCGCCCGGAGTGACCCTCGACCAGGCGAAGAAGGCGGCCGCTGCTGCCGAGGCAGAGGCGAAGAAGAACGGCTGGCGCATGGCGATTGTCGTGGTCTCGAATGCAGGCGATCTCATCCACTTCAGCCGCATCGACGATACGCAATTCGGATCGAACGATGTGGCAATTCGCAAGGCAAAATCCGCGGCGGCGTTCCGCCGTCCGACCAAGGTGTTTCAGGACGCATTGACGGCAAATCCGCCGGCGCTGCCCATCCTGACGCTTGGCGCAATTGCCGTGGAAGGCGGCTTTCCCCTCGTGGAGGGCGGCAAGGTCATCGGGGCGATCGGCTGTAGCGGCGGCACCGGCGCCCAGGACTCGCAAGCCTGCCAGGCAGGCGTAGACACGATCAAATAGGCAAAGAAAGCCGACACCGGCATTGCTGGCGTTGGGGCCTACTCGCGCATGGGTCGGACCGACGAGAACCCGCTGCGGCATCGCCAGCTGTCGTCGAAGAACCCCGCTTTGTAAACAGCTTGAGATATCAGGGTGCGCTTCCTGCGGAGCGAACCCTGAGCGCGCAACATCCCGCGTGCGGGGCTCGCCAGCCGAGAGGTCGAATCTTGACCCGGCGAGTGCTTGCAATTTCGCTATATGCAGTGAAATATAGCGAGAGCCACGGGAGGACATCATGCGGTTCATGACGACTGGAATCCTTTTCACCACAATGGTCGTTGCCGTTTGCGCAGCGGCACAGACTCCCCCACCTCCGGCCGCGACTGCTCGTAAGGTGGTGGCCGCGACCAAGCTCCCGGCCGTGACGAACGTACCACTTTATTTCAAAGTCCAGAGCATCACGCTCTCGCCTAATGAAAAGAGCAGCGTTTCGGGAACCAACAGCGTCCTTTACCAGCTGTCAGGATCGACCGACGTCTCGGGTGTCGGCGAAGCCAAGACGTTGAGTGCCGGAGACGGACTGTTGATCGCCGCCGGGATGGCGGTGGAGTTGAAGCCGACCGCTCGAGCGCCGTCGACCTTGCTCCAGTTCCTGCTTTCCCCTGCGTCGGATCTAGATCGGTCCACCGCAGCGGGGCCGGCCGCAGTGAAGGAATTGTACCGAACCGCGGCGCCAATCCCTGATCTGAAGTCAGGCCCTTATGATCTCAATTTAACGCAGGTGACGTTCCCGGCTGGGATGCCCTCCAATGCACCACACCATCGGTCCGGAGGCGCTCTGTACTATATCGTTTCGGGAACCGGCGCGAATACCGTCGGCGGGAAGACGGAAGCAAAGGGACCGGGTTCGCTGATCTACGAACCGTATGGTCTCGTGCATCAGTGGGGCAATCCAGGCAATGAGCCGCTGACATTTGTGAGCTTCAATATCAACCAGGAAGGTGTGGCAGCCGTGCTTCCGGGCACACCGGCACGGACTCAATAGCCCCCTCATTTGAGGCAGCTTGGAGCCTCGCCAACAACCTCGGGCGATACGACGACTATGGGGATTGCAGGAACTGATCCCCGCAAGCGAGCACCGCAGCCGGCGACTTCGCGGCTGCGGTGCGGTAGCTTCCCAGACTAACTCAGGCCTTAAGATCACGCGCACCATCAGGCTCGTTCGTCGTGATGGTCTGGCTCTGCATATACTCGCGAATTCCTTCGATTCCGGATTTGCGGCCGATGCCGCTTTGCTTGACGCCTCCGTATGGCGCGAGATGGTTGATGGCGTGAACGCCATGCGCGTTGATCCAGACTTGTCCCGCCTCGATCTTGCCGGCGATACCGACAGCTCGCTCGACGTCGCGGCTCCACACTGAGCCGCCCAGCCCGTAGATGGATTGATTGGCGCGCGCAATCACATCGTCGAGATCGTCGTAGGTGGCGACCGGTATGGCGGGGCAAAACTGCTCTTCGGTCATCAGCGGGGCGTCTTCCGGGATGTCCGTGACCGCCACGGGACGCATGAAATATCCGCCGGAGAAGGTCGCGTCGTTGTCGACTCTGCCCAGATTCGTGACATTAGCGCCACGGCGGACGGCGTCCTCAAGCAGCCCCTCGGCTCGCAGCTGAGCCTTGCGCGTATGGAGCGGTCCCATGGTGACGGCCGGCTCCAGCCCGTCGCCAACAACAAGGGACTCCGCGGCGTGACAAAACGACTCCAGAAATTCGTCCCGACGCCTGGCAGGTACATATATCCGCTTGATCGCCATGCACACCTGGCCGGTCATTTGAAACGTCGCCCCCAGCATGGACTTCATGGTCGAGGGGCTGAGATCGGCATCGTCGAGAACGATCGCGGGATCGTTACCTCCCAATTCAAGGGTTACTCCCTTAATCGTCTGGGCGGCATTCGCCATGATGTGGCGCGGATGGAATGCTGCCCGTGAATCCGATCTTGCCCACATCAGGATGGGTGGTCAGGGCGTCGCCAATCTCCTCCGGCAATCCCGTGACGATGTTGATCGTGCCGGGAGGCAGCGCCTCCGCGAACATTGTGACCGACCGGATAAGCGCCAGCGGACAGGTTTCCGGCGGCTTGAGGACCACGCAATTCCCGGCCAACAGGGCCGCAACAACCTGGGTGAAGGCAAGCACGACCGGTGAATTCCAAGGTACGATCGACACCACGACGCCGTAGGGTCGATTGAGGACGAACGTCCTGCCATGCGGCGCCTTCAGGGTGCGGCCGTCGTCTAACTCAGCCGCGTAGGCTAGCGCCATCTGCTGGCGCTTCGGCACACTGATGAGCTCGCCCCGGGCCTCCGCCAGCGGCTTGCCGTTTTCGCGCACGAACACTGCCGCGCGACGCTCGATGTCGGTCTCGAGCCGCGCAAGTGCAGCGGTGAGCAGGTCGGCGCGCTCCACGAAGGTTCGCGCCGCCCAGGCCGGCTGAGCAGCCTTCGCGGCCGCAACGGCTTGGTCGACGTGCTCAGGACTGCCCCGCACGACGGTGCCCACCAGGTCGTCGGGCCTTGCCGGATTGCGCACTTCAATACGCGCGGGACCATCGACGCGCTTGCCCGCAATCAGCATGGGCTCATGGATGGGTGCTTCAACATTGTTCTTCGCGGCCATGGTGTTTCCTCCGGTCGCCGTTTATGAGGCCGTTGCGGCATCAGCTATCCGATCTACGCACCGTGGTCTGGCATCAGTGCGGCATTCAGCGCAGCCTTGGTCATTGATCAGGTTGCCGAGACACCCCAGTCGGGTTGGCGCCTCGAACAGACCGCGCACGACGCATTGGAAATCGAATTCCCCGTTGACGTCAATGAATTCGTCTCCGGACAGCGCGGCGATCACAAGAGACGCCTCGCCTCGCCGCGAACGACCGCAGGCAGGCGATTGAAGAAATCTATCAGCCGATCGAGAAGTGATTGCCCGACACTGCCGCACTTCCCTGGATCGGAGCCGCATCAGGGATTGCATCGTTCTGCATGGATGCGTTATATCCAGTTACATATAGCGATGTCCAGCGGCAGGCGTTTCCGGGCAGACGTTTTGTGCGGCGGTCGTCATCAGGTTCCACCCCGGGTCTTCCCGACAATCGCTGCCTCAGGGTCCCGCTTTACCCTGAGGCGAGTGGCAATGGATTCAATATGGAAGCAAAGTCGAGAGCCGCACGTACGGATGAGCGCCATCCGCAGCCATGATCATCCACTGCAGCAAGCTCACGACGTGCGGGACTCTTGAAGATGGCGAGACCGTGAAGCTGGAATTTGTCGACGCGGGCGGCAATCCCGTATCCCTGCTGCTTTCCTTTGAAGACGCTGAATCGATCGCGATGACGTTGCCGCGGCTGCTGACGCAAGCCGTCAAGGCGCAGGCCGGGCAGGACAATGCGCGTTATGTGTTCGCTCTCGGTCGATGGCTCCTGGAGGGGGTTGAGGATCGTCAGTCGTTGATCCTGACGTTGGCAACCACCGACGGCTTTGAAGTGTCATTTCGAATTCCGCACGCGACCAGTCGGGCGGTGGGGTGGGCGCTGCAGCATGACGCAGAGGACGACACAGTTGACCTTGGCGATGCGTCCGCAGGGGCCGAGAAACGAGAGATCAACTGAACGCCGGGCTCTGCGAAGAGAGGTCGCGGATTGGCAGTTCGCTATATTCTATGATACATATCGTCACTTGCCGTGCTTGTGCTTCTTGGAGGCTTGCGACCGCAGAGCCGGATGGGTTGAGAGAACAGAGCAGCCCCGACAAGTGCGAGACCGGGATCCTCATGAGCGAGAACAGCACGAAACTCTGTGCCGATAGCGGGTGGTCAAACCGTGCTCGGTTACCGTCGCGCTTAAGGATCGCGACGTCGGCAGCGCCGCAGACGCTGGCCGGGGCCGATCCACCGCGGCTACGGTTATCGGCTGACTGCCGGTAAGTGGGCATCAAATGTGTGTGAGATTCGTTATTCCCGTCGCAATACAGCGTATCGGCTAATATCGTCGTTGCATTACGGCGGACGACTCCAGACAGGAAATTGGGAGGACGAGACCATGATGACGAGACGTCGTCTTCTGATCGACACGGCTGTCGGCTTTGCTGCGGCATCGATTGCGCCAGGGTGGATCGCTAAGGCGCGGAGTGAGGCCTACGAGGTCACGCATACGGACGCCGAGTGGCGCAAGCTCTTGACGCCCGACCAGTTTGCGGTGCTGCGCAAGAGCGGGACCGAGCGCCCCTTCGCCAGCGCGCTGCTGCACGAGAAGCGGCGAGGTAACTTTGCTTGCGCGGGATGTGACCTCGACCTGTTTTCCTCGACCACGAAATTCGACAGCGGAACCGGCTGGCCAAGCTTCTGGGCGCCGATCGAGGGGGCTGTCGGGACGATCAGGGACACGAGCTTCGGCATGGTGCGAACCGCAGTTCACTGCAGCCGCTGTGGCGGCCATCTGGGTCACGTCTTCGATGACGGCCCCAAACCGACCGGCCTGCGCTATTGCATGAACGGCGCCGCTCTCGCATTCAAGCCCATTACAGCCTGACCTGGAACAGAACATGGTTTTGTTTGTGCTGGCCTATCTCGGCGGCGTGCTGACGATCGTGAGCCCCTGCATCCTGCCGGTACTGCCGTTCGTCTTTGCGAGAGCGGACCGTCCGTTCGTGAAAAGCGGATTGCCGATGCTCATCGGGATGGCCGTGACGTTCGCGGTGGTGGCGACGTTGGCGGCTGTTGCCGGCGGATGGGTCGTCGAGGCCAACCAGTACGGCCGCGATGCCGCAATCGTGCTTCTGGCCGTTTTTGGATTCGCCCTCCTGTTTCCCGCGCTCGGCGATCGGCTTGCGAAGCCCTTTGTGGCTTTTGGGGCCCGCCTGTCTGCAACGGCTGAACACGGCACGACCGCTGAGGGGGCCACCGTGGTGCCGTCGCTTTTGCTAGGCGTCGCGACCGGCTTCCTGTGGGCGCCCTGCGCGGGGCCGGTGCTGGGCCTCATCCTGACAGGCGCCGCCCTTCAGGGCGCGAGCGTTGAGACCTCGCTGCTACTGCTGACTTTCGCGGCAGGCGCAGCGACGTCGCTCGGCTTGGCGCTCGTTGTGGGTGGCAGGGTGTTTGCCGCCATGAAGCGCTCGCTCGGGATCGGCGAATGGCTTCGCCGCGGCCTGGGCGTGGCGGTACTTGTCGCCGTGGCGGCAATCGCCATGGGGCTCGATGCGGGATTTCTCACCCGCGTTTCAACCGCAAGCACGGCCGCGCTTGAGCAGGGGCTGCTAGACCGGTTCAAGCCGGAGTCGCCGGCAAACTCGCAGCCTGCGCCATCCGTCGTGGACGGCGGCCCCGGCATGATGATGGGCGGTCCCGCCATGACAGGAGGGCCGGCGATGGCGGGCGGGCCGGCCATGATGATGAAGGGCAAGCCGGCCGATCAATCCAGCGACCTGCCGATCGAAGGCGCGTTGCCCCCGCTGGCCGGCGTGACCGAGTGGCTCAATTCGCCGGCACTGACGCCGGAGGGGCTTAAAGGCAAGGTGGTCCTGATCGATTTCTGGACCTACTCTTGCATCAATTGCCTGCGGGCGATTCCCTATGTGCGCGCCTGGGCAGACAAGTACAAAGACCTGGTGGTCATCGGCGTGCACGCGCCCGAATTCGCCTTCGAGAAGAGCACCAGGAACGTCCGCGCCGCAGTCGCCGATCTCAAGATCAATTATCCGGTCGCGATCGATAACGACTACGCCATCTGGCGCGCGTTCAACAACCAATATTGGCCGGCGCATTACTTCATCGACGCCGAGGGCCGCATACGCCACCACCATTTCGGCGAAGGAGACTATGAGGAGTCGGAGCACGCCATACAGCGACTTCTCGCCGAAGCCGGCAAGACCGAAGTGTCGGCCGATGTCGTCGCGGTCAACGCTGCCGGCGCCGAGGCGGCGCCCGACATGAGCAACGTTGCATCGCCGGAGACATACGTAGGCTACGACAAGGCCGAAAACTTCATATCGCCCGGCGGCGTCGTGGAAGACATCCGACACGTCTATGCCGCCGCGGCGCCCCGTCTCAACGAGTGGGCGCTGTCGGGAGATTGGACGGTCGGAAAAGAAGACGCCATGCTCAACGAGCCAGGCGGCAGTATCGTGTATCGGTTCCATGCGCGGGATTTGCACCTGGTGCTTGGGCCGGGCCTGGACGGCAAGCCGGTGCGGTTTCGCGTCACCGTCGACGGCGCAGCGCCGGGCGATAGCCACGGCACGGACGTCGATGCGCAAGGGCAAGGCATCGTGACCGGGCAACGGCTGTATCAGCTGATACGCCAGAGCGGCAAGATCGCCGATCACACCTTCGAGATTCACTTTCTCGATCCGGGTGTTCAGGCATACGCATTCACCTTCGGCTGAAATAGGAGCTGACCATGAGCGAGGAGCCGACGAGGCTTGCAAAGCAAGCCACATATTTCCGGTCATCCGCGATGATAACCGTGCTGGCGATCTTTGCGGGATTTGGTTTCATCAATCCGGGATCGGCGGCCGAGGTCGCGCATGTGATCCCTGCGCCTGCTGCCGACGAGCAGGCCGCAGCGGACGGGCAGGCAACTTTGGCGACGGCGGTCCTGGCCGGGGGATGTTTCTGGGGGGTTCAAGGCGTGTTCCAGCACGTGAGCGGCGTGACCAGCGCGGTCTCCGGCTATGCGGGCGGCGACAAGAACACCGCGCATTACGAAATGGTTGGATCGGGCAGAACCGGGCATGCGGAATCCGTCCGCGTCACATTTGACCCTCGCAAGATCAGCTTCGGACGCGTTTTGCAGGTCTACTTTTCGGTCGCCCATGATCCGACGCAGCTCAACCGTCAGGGCCCGGACGTCGGTACGCAATATCGTTCGGCAATCTTTCCAGTGAACGCTGAGCAGGCGCGGGCCGCGAAGGCCTATATCGCGCAGCTCAATCAGGCGCGCGTCTATAACGCGGCAATCGTCACCAAAATCGAGCCGGGCCGAGAGTTCTACGCCGCCGAAGACTACCACCAGGATTACATGACGCTGCATCCGACCCAGCCGTACATTGTCTACAATGACCTGCCCAAGGTCGATGACCTGAAAACGATGTTTCCGGATCTCTACCGCGCCGATCCGGTACTGGTCACTGTACGTGCATCGAACTGATTGAGCTTGCGCGAAGTCCCCGAGGACTTGGCAAGCTTGTTGTGGAGCCAGAGAGATGACCGATATGAAGATCAGAACCGACAGGCGTCGCGCGCTCATTGGTTTGAGCGTCGGATTGATGGCATCGGGCCTGGCTCAAGGCGATGCGGCAAACGCCGCACCCGGCGCCACGCTTGAGCCGAGCGGAGCGAACAACCTCCGCGACCTGTCGCGGGCGCTTGCCGCCATGCCGCGGCGGCGCGACTTCGCGACGCGCCCGATGATTGCCGACAATCCGGACGTATGGGATGCGGCACCGCTCAACGCGGTGTTTGCCTACAAAGGCGGACCGAAACAGGCCTGGGACAACACGGATTTGACCGGTCCCTGGCTCAACGCCATGCGCAATTCCCTGAATTCGCAGATCTGGGGATTTAAGCAGCCCGACTTCCTGTGTGTTTCGGCGACCCATGGCCCAGCGCATTTTGCGCTCTACGATCAGGAGACCTGGGACAAATACCAGCTGGCGAAGCTCGCCGGCGGCGGTGTCACCCGCAATACCTTCATCGTTGCACCGCCTGCCTCAGCACACGATCCCCTCGATTTTCAGTCGCCTGAAGGCGCATTTTCGTCCAAGGACAACAGCATCGTGGTCCTTCAACGGCGCGGCGTGGTGTTCATGGCGTGCCATAACGCGATTTGGGAACATGCGGAGCGACTTTCCGCTGCTGGTCAGAATCCTGACCATCTTCCGGTCGACCGGATCGCGGCCGAGTTGACAAATCACCTCATTCCAGAAGTCGTCCTCACGCCCGGGGCCGTCGCAACGCTCGTGAACCTCCAGCAAGCCGGGTTCGCGTATTCGAGGTAAGCCGCATGCCTCGACTCCTGCTCGCCCTGTCTCTGCTGACGATCTCATTCGCCGGGCAGCCGACCGCACTTGCGCAGACCACACCGGCCGATCGGCTGAAGTCCATTGAGGCGATCTACCCCCCGTGGCAGCGTGGACGGAACAACGACGCGATTTCGCGCGGCCTCGAGTTCACCGTTCCGCCGGTGGACGTGCTTGCCGACTTCCACGGCAGTCTCGATCATCCGGAACTCGTACTCTACGCCTCCGGAAACTACTTCTTTGCCATGGGACCCTTGGTGGCGGCGTTCGGCGACGCGTATCCGCAATATCGCGGCCACGTCTTTTATGAGACGCTTCCACCCGGCTTGTTGCTAAAGCAAATGGACGCCGGCGGCACGGTCACCTCCGGCAACATGACCTGGACGGTAAAGCCGGACGTCTATCTCGCCGAGCTTGCCGCCAGCAACGACCTCGTGCAGAGCGGTCGTCTGATCGCTCCGGTAGTCACCTTCGCGACCAACGATCTGACGATCATGGTGCCCGCTGCAAATCCCGCCCGCATCGCCGGATTGGCGGACCTCGGCCGCCCCGGCCTTGCGCTCGCCATGCCGAACCCTGAGTTCGAGGGAGTCGCGAGGCAGATTCGCGCGTCCTTGGTGAAGGCCGGCGGCGAAGCGCTGGCCGAGATGGTCTATGGCAAGAAGGTGCGGGTCGGAGAGACCGTGCTCACGCGCATCCATCACCGCCAGACGCCGCTCTTTCTGATGCAGCACCTGGTCGAGGCCGGGGTAACCTGGAAGTCAGAGGCGATCTTCCAGGAGGAGATCGGCAACCCGATCGGTCACGTTGATATCCCGACCGAGTTCAACACGCTCGCCAACTACAGCGCTGCCATGTTCGCCGACGCACCCCATCCCGTGGCGGCACGGGCATGGCTGGATTTCATCGGCTCGGATGGGGCCTTCAAGATCCTTGAGCACTACGGCTTCAGGCGCTTCGCCGCGAAGCCGCAATAAATCTCTACATGATAAGGTGGGACACGTTCTTGGCGACGGTGTAGCACTCAAGTCCCTCGGTGCCGCCCTCGCGGCCGTAGCCGCTTTCCTTGACGCCGCCGAACGGCGTCTCGGCAATCGAGGCCACGAAGTGGTTGATGGAGAGATTGCCGGCTTCGACACCTTCCGCCAGGCGATCGGCGTTGCGGGCTGAGCGCGTGAAAGCATAAGCCGCGAGGCCATAAGGCAGCGCGTTCGCCTTCTCGATCGCCTCGTCCAGTGACCCGACCGGATTGATCAGGGCCAGCGGACCGAACGGCTCCTCGCGCATCGCACGGGCATCGTCCGGCACGTCCGCCAGCACCGTCAGCGGATAGAAATAGCCGCGGTTCCCGATGCGGTTTCCGCCCGCCAGAAGGCGTGCACCTTTTGCAGTGGCATCGGCGACCATCGCGTCCATCGTTTCGATCCGCCGGTGGTTGGCAAGGGGTCCCATTTGGTTCGCCGGATCAAGGCCATCGCCAACTTTCACCTCTCGCGCCTTGGCGGCGAAGGCGGCGGCGAAGCGGTCGTAGATCGCCTCCTGCACGAAGAAGCGCGTCGGCGATACGCACACCTGACCTGCATTACGTGATTTGCCGATCACCGAAGTGGCGGCGCTCGCAACCGGATCGACGTCGTCGCACACGATCACCGGGGCGTGGCCGCCGAGCTCCATGATGGCAGGCTTCATGTGCTGTCCGGCGAGCGCCGCCAGGCGCTTGCCAACCGGGATCGAGCCGGTGAACGTCACCAAGCGCACCGCCGGCTGCGGTATCAGATATTCGGAGATTTCCGCGGGCGTTCCGAACACCAGGTTGAGCACACCGGGCGGCACGCCGGCATCCTGGAAGGCGCGCACCAGCTGCACGGCCCCGGCAGGCGTTTCCTCGGAGGCTTTCAAAATGATGGCACAGCCCGCAGATAGTGCGCCCGCCACCTTGCGGGCCGGGGAACTCATTGGAAAATTCCACGGCGAAAACGCCGCAACCACGCCGATGGGCTGGCGCAGGACGGTGTACCGCATGCCGGGCTCGCTCGGAATAACGCGGCCATAGACGCGACGGCCTTCGGTGGCATCCCATTCGATGATGTCGCAGCCGCGGAGAATTTCCAGCCGCGATTGAGCGATCGGCTTGCCTTGCTCCAGCGTCATGGCGATCGCCATTTCCTCCACGCGTTCGCGCGCGAGCCGCGCCGCTTTGAGGATGATGTCGGCCCGCTTGGCGGGCGCCGTATGACGCCAGACCCGCAGCCCCTCCTGCGCCGCCGTCAGAGCGACATCGAGGTCTTGGCGCGTCGCATGCGGTACGGTGCCGAGGACGCTCTCGTCGGCAGGATTGAGGACCGGCTGGCCATCCGCGCTTTTCCATTCACCCGCGATGAAAAGTTGCAATTCTGGATATGTTGGCATTGTAGGGTCTCACTCCCGCGCGATGGCTTCAACGCATCAAGTAGAACGATGCATTTTTGATGCGCGGAGCACAAGCGGACTCTCATACGAATTGGGCCCGCTGCCTTTGCCAAACGCTCATCGAGGATCGATGAAAGCAGGTGACGCGTCTTTGGAACCAACGCCATGGCGGAGCATCAAAACACCACCCGTTGATCCCCAGTCATTTCGCTCTCCGCTCCGCCGAAGCACCCCCTTCTTCGCGCCAAGCTCGACCATGGACACGCTATATGTAGGCATATATAACGATGCGTCCAGCTTGGCGCGATAGGCTTCGAGGTATGGGCGTTTCATGCACCCCTCGATCGAAATGACAAAGGCGCCGCGCGACTGGAGGGCGCATCGGCCAGGACTGCCGGGTCGATCGCGGTGGGCACGGCGGTTCAAGGAGGCCCGATTGAGCACCCATCAAGAGCAGTCCGGCCAGAGTCGGCCGTTTGTGGTTCACGTCGTCGGCGACATTGCGCCGGGCGGTGAAGCGATCGGGCTGCAGATCGAGCGCAGTGAGCAAGGTCCAATCGACCTCTGCATTCGGACCGAAGATGTGAAATACCTCGTTAGCCTTCTTCTTAATCTGGGCTGCGAGGCAAAGCGCCGGCAGTTGTCCCCCGGGCCCGACGGGCCGCCGACCGACGCCATTCCGCTGCCGCTGGACGCCATCAACGTCGGCCAGAGCGATGACGATCAGCCGTTTCTCTTGCTTGAGGTGGGAATTGCGTCGCTGATGTTCATGGTGTCGCCGGCATGCTTGGAGCAGGTCGGGCAAATGATGCTGACGCTGAGCGCCAAATCTTCTTCAGCACTATCCTGAATGCGAGGAGGGTCCAGTCGGGCGTTGATTGGAGGCCAAGATCGACGCTTCACGTGTCGCCGACCTGAAAATCTCCAGGCTGCGGCGGCGCAATCGGTGTGAACAGCGTTCGGTCAGGCTTCAGGTCGAGCAACGGCGTCTCGTCGATGCAATCAAGCCCGCGCACATGGACCGTGCCGCCGTCAATTCGTTGAAGCAGCGCAATCGCGGTACCGATCGGATTGGGGCGGGCGGGGGATCGCAGCGAGAATGTGCCGCGGGCGTCGCGATCGTTGGCCGGGCTCTGGAGAACAAGGTCGCGTCGCGAGAGATGCAGCCAGTAGAGCACTTCGATCCGCGAATATGCCTCAAGGCCCTGCAGCGCCGGTATCCAGGGTTCGAAAACCTCGATCCGGCAAACCGGACCGTCAATGCGGCCCTGACGCGGAGCCACGAGTCGGGAGGTCCAAGGCGTACGGATGCGCCCGATGAATACGAGCCCGGCGTCGGTAGCGGCCGGGGGCTCGATGGTAACCTCGGCGTCGCGAACCTCGTTCTCGCGAACCATCGCAACCTATTCCACGTCGATTGTCACAACGTCGCGGACCGAACCCACAAAGATCATCGTCAGGCTCAAGCTCGATCGGGCGCCGCGCAAAGCGGGGCAAAGGGACCGGACTATTTGCCAACCATCACTTCGGAGGCCTTTATTATTGCCCAGGCGTCGTCGCCGACCTTGAGACCAAGATCAGCCACCGCTTCGTTGGTGATCGAAGCCGTAATGATCGACCCCTGTCCAATATCAATGCTGACATGTGATGTCGTCGCGCCTGCTTTCACGGCGACAATCTTGCCTTTGAGTTGATTGCGTGCACTGATTTTCATCGTGGTCTCCGGTCGTGAGTTACTGGTGATCTGCCATTTGAGCCATGTGCATCTTCGGTCATCGACAAGGGTTGTACCACATGGCGCAGGATTGCAAACGACGGCCCGCTCGCTCTGTTCCATCCACTACGCGCGCTTGCCTTCCAGTGGGACGCACTTGAGAGTGGCGTAAAGGGGTGTTACTACCACACGCGCGCTGTATATTACCGGATACAGTGAGGGGTCCAAAACTTCGTCTGTGACCGGGCGTCAAGGCACGGTCGAAAGTGAAGGTGAGGCCTTCATGGCATCGCAGTCGACGCAAGCGCCGTCACTCGCCGCACCACAAGGCTGCTTGGCCCCCGACGGCTCGACCCTGCTGTCCGTCGAAGAGGCGTGCTCTCGTATTATCGAGGCCACCCGACCGCTCGGCGTAATGAGGATCGGACTCGGCAACGCTCTGGGACGCGCGCTTGCTGAAGATATTGTGGCCTCGCGCGCCCATCCACCGGCGGCAGTCGCGGCCATGGATGGCTATGCGATTCGCTCCGCGGACGCATTGAGCCTTCCCGTGAAACTGAGGAAAGTCGGTGCATCCAAAGCGGGAGCGAGATTCGAGGGCAAGGTTCTGGCCGGAAATTGCGTAAGGATTTTTACCGGCGCGACGCTCCCTGATGGTGCGGATACGATCGCATTGCAAGAGGATGCAAGTGAATTTGGTGACAACGTAGAAATCAGAAAGGTTCCGGAGCCAGGCCGGCACATCCGGCCTGCCGGCACCAGTCACTCAGCAGGGCAGGTCTGCCTCGCCAGGGGCCGCGTATTGACGGCCCGCGACATCAGTGTGATGGCCTCCTGCGGATACGCCGACGTTCCGGTTCGTCGCAAACCGCGCGTCGCTATCTTGGCGACTGGCGATGAACTGGTCGATCCTGGCGGATCGCCGGGGCCTGACCAAATTTTCGGCTCGAACAACGCGGCAATCGCCGCAGCGGTTGCGGCCTGGGGCGGCGAGCCTATAGATCTCGGCATCGCGCCGGACCGGATCGAGGCCATTGCTGAAGCCGTGAATGGCGCAATCGGCGCCGATCTACTCGTGACAACTGGCGGCGCCTCTGTCGGGGAGCACGACCTG
>Ga0257161_1000183_pt1 | contig 17042 bp, 14 predicted proteins | sample NR01A_FD_185954 | JGI IMG/M metagenome (GOLD analysis project Ga0257161, IMG submission 185954) | Soil microbial communities from H.J. Andrews Experimental Forest, Oregon, United States - NR-01-A | ecosystem: Environmental > Terrestrial > Soil > Temperate forest > Bulk soil | place: USA: Oregon... | reverse complement strand
GCAGGCAGCCTGCTCTGCGCCGCCAGCGCAATAATCTGCTCCTGCCGCGTGGTCAGAAACGGGTCGGGGCCAACCACAAGCGCGCGAACACGCTGCAGCGCTATCCGGGTAAACGCGGTCTCTACCTCCTGCTCGGTGCCGGCATCGAAAACCGCAAGCTCTCGCCCCTTGATGCGGGCCGCTGTCGTCACGTTTTCCACGTTGGCTTCGAAGGCCGCTGATGAGCGCGAGTTGTCGAGATAGCCGAGCAAAGGTGCACCCGGCCGCAGTTCGAGCAGCAATTCCAGGCGCCTGGATGCAAGGTCCGCGGCGGCGGTGTTGGCGCTCGTCAAGTTGGCTTGTGGCCCGTTGAGTCGATCGGCCACGCCGACTTCGACCGCGTCCGACCCCACCGCAAAAACAATCGGAACAGTCGAGGCAGCCGCCTGGGCGGCCAGCGCCGGCGCCGAAGCCCCGATGGCAATGATCACTGCCACCTGACTGCGAACGAGATCATTCGCGAGGTCCGGCAATCGCTCGTACTGTCCGTCCGCGGAGCGGTATTCGATGGTCAGGTTTTGCCCTTCGACAAAGCCGTTTTCCTGTAAACCCCGTCGAATCGCCACAACCGCAGCAGCGTAGGGCCCTTCAAATGACACGCCATTGAGCAGGCCGACCACAGGCCCCTTCGGTTGCTGCGCGCGCGCCGCCAGTGGCCACGCCGCCGCCGTGCTCGCCACTCCGGTGATGAACTCCCGTCGTCGCATTGTCGGTCCCTTCGATCGGTTCAACGGAGCGTATCGCCGTCCGTGCCGAATAGGAACCAGGTTCGCGGAGAATAGCGTTGTCGTGGCGCAGATTTCCGAAAGCGGCCCTGTTCCTTTCGCGAGCGGGGCCGCTCGGAACAATAATGACGACGCAGAGGTAATCGATACCCGTCAGCCGAGCGCCGTCTTGTAGAGAGCGACGAGCTTGCCCCAGGCGCGCTCGGCGTCCGCCATGTTGTAGATCGGCTGTCCGTTTTGCCGCGGCATGTCGGGCACGCACCAGCCATGCAGGCTGGCGTAAACTTCGATTTCGGCCGGCACACTCGCAGCGGCGAATGCGGCCTTCAATTTGTCTTTGGCGTCCGGTTGCCGCATGTCGTCGTTCGCGGCGATGCCGAAATACATGCGCGCTTTGATCTTGGGCGCCAGAAGATGCGGGCTGTTGGGATTGTCGGTGACCAGGCCGCCGCCGTGAAAGGACGCGCCGGCGCCGATGCGATCCGGGACCGCCGCGGTCGTTCTGACGACCAGTGAACCGCCCATGCAATAGCCTTGCGTTCCGATCTTCCTGATCTTGTCAACTTCCTTCTGGGCGTCAAGAAAAGCCACGTAAGCGACCGCGTCCTTCTCGGCCGCGCCTGCGGCAGTCACCGGCCCGGTCAACGGCGGCAGCTTCGCCCTGTCCGCCGGATTATCGAAGTCGAATGTGGAAAGGTCCTCGAACACCGGCGCCTTCGCGGTCCGGTAAAACGGATTGGGGACGAGCACCGCGTAGCCTTCCGATGCAATCCTTCTGGCGAATTGGCGCATCGAAGGGCGCAACCCACCGGCATCCGGCCAGATGAGCACGCCGGGATAAACCCCGGTCGTCGGGTGAATGAATGCCGCGTCACAGTTGCCGTCCGGCGTTTTGACCGTGATGTCGGCTTCGGTGAGCGGCAGTTCCGCAGCGCCAGCGGCCGGAGCGCCCGCCACGGCCGCCAATCCGGCAGCCAACGATACCGCAGTGAATTCGCGACGGGATACAGCCGTCTCTTGAGTTGCCTCGTCCGGCTTGCGGTCTTGGCTCACGTTCGCCCTCCGTCTGTCAAAGGAGCCGATCACCCCCACCCTCCCTTCCCCGCCTGCGGGGAGGGTAGGGTGGGGACTTGCGAACTCAGCCTTCACTATATCACGGCCGCCAGGCCGTTGCGCGCGAGGACTGCACCACGACCTTGGCGCCGACGGGCGTGCGCTGATAGAGGTCGATGACATCCTGATTGATCATGCGGATGCATCCGGACGAGACACTCTTGCCGATCGTCCAGGGCTCGACCGTGCCGTGAATGCGAAAGAGCGTATCCTTGTTGCCTTGCCACAGGTACAGTGCGCGGGCGCCGAGCGGGTTGCGCGGACCGCCGTGCATGCCCAACCCGCTCTGCAACTCGCTCATCATTCTCCTGATCTCGGGCTGGCGCTCGATCATCTCCTTAGGTGGATACCAGTCGGGCCATTCCTGCTTGTTGTGAACGGTGGCGACGCCCGACCATTCGAATCCGCTGCGGCCAACGCCGACGCCGTAGCGCATGGCGCGCCCGCCGCCCTCGACCAGGTAGAGGAAATGCGCCTGGGGATCGATGACGATGGTGCCCGGCTGCTCGTCCGTCGGATAATAAACGGATCTGCGGAGATAGGCCGGATCGACGTCCGACAATCGAAGCGCCGGAACCGGAAAGGGTTCGCCGCTGCTCTCCGCGTAAATCGTCGAATACGGGATATCCGGGCCGCCGAAGAGTGGCCGTGACGGCTCGCCTTGTCGGTCCGGCATCCCTTGCCAGCCGGGCTGTGCGCCCGGTGGGCAGAAGAAGAGAAAACAGTTCTGCTGGGCCGTGGCGCTTTCAGCGCTCAGCATGGCGATGGCGGCAATGCAGAGGAGGGTCATGCAGGCGCGCGAAAACCTCCGCGGGCGCTGGCGAAGCAAGATGGTCATTTCCGGCGGCTTCCGATGAGGTAGCATGAGAGAACCCCAACCCCAGCGGATGGTTCCTCGGAGTTTCGAGGGAAAAACCGGCGTCCGCTGCTCCGGGAGAATGATAATGCCAAAAGGGCGGCCAAAATTCGGCAGGCTCACCGCCGGGGGGCCAGCGTGCTGTTGCACAGTGTTGCATGCTGGCGCAAAAATAATCGAGGGGGCTGTGACAAGCCCGGCCACGACCCCCGGTAGAGGGCCTTACAGGTTCACTTGAAGTGACGATGGCCTACGACGCGATGGCGGATTTCGTGCTAAGCTCGCCCCTAACGAGAGCCTCCTGCACAAGCGCTCTTGCAGCGACTTCGGCGGAACCTCGCGCTATTGATTGGCGATCCTCACTGGCGTTCGATCGGAAAGCAGGAGGTGGCCGTCCGTGACAACGGATTCGCCGCCCGAGAGCCCGGATCGTATGACCATTTCGTCGGCGGTCGACCTCGCCACCTCCACCGGCCTGACGAGGGCGATATTGTCTTCCACCACATAAACATAAGTGCCGGTCGGGCTGACCTGGACGGCTGTCGTCGGTACGACGACAGCGTCCTCTGTCTTCAGCGTCACGCGTGCCGTCACGATCGCCCCGGGCCAAAGCAGCTCATCCTCGTTGGGCATCGTCGCGCGAACCGTCGCCAAGCCGGTCGTAGCGTCAATGATATTCTCGATCATGGAGATTTGACCGGGGGACGATCGGATTTCGGGATCGACCACCGCCTCGGCACTGACCGTGCCGTCGGCCATTGCGGCACGGATCGCCGGGAGATCCTGCTGCGGAACCACAAACGTCACATAGACCGGCTGCATCTGATTGATCGTTGCGATCGGGACGGGGTCGGCCGCCCGCACAAAATTGCCGCTCTTCACGGCCGCCTGGCTTATCCGGCCATCGATCGGCGCGCGAATTTCGCAATAGCTCAACTGCACCTGCAAGGCCTTGACGGCGGCCTCGTCGGCGCGGATGGCGGCGCGAAAGGTATCCGATTGCGTGGTGGCATTGTCGAGGTTGATTTGCGGGGTTGCACCTCTCGAAACCAGATCCGAATAGCGGCGGAAATCCCGTTCAGAGCCGTCAAGCTGGGCCTTGTCGCGCAGGAGCGTCGCCTCGGCTTGTCGAAGCTGCGCCTCCAGTGCCCGCCTATCCAGCGTGATCAACAGATCGTCCTTCTTTACCTCCGCCCCGTCCGTGAAATGGACGCCGACGATTTCATCGTCGATGCGCGGCTTGATCGCGACGCTGGCGAACGTGGTCACGTTGCCGAGCGACTCGATTAATATCGGAGATTTCTTCTTGACGGCGACTTCCGTCATGACCTGGACGCGCCGCTGGGGTGTCGTGGCGGGTGCGGACGCTTCGCGATGACCAAAAACTTGAAATGCAACCGCCCCACTGCAAGCAACGATCGCGGCAAACCACCAGAACTTTGACATGCGCTTCGATCCGGGCGTCGGGACCCGGCTCCTCGCAATGTCGCCCCGCTTTAACGATTGCCAGCGCAGTTATTATGACTGAAGAGATTATGAATGGCCGCGACGGCAGAGATAAAATAATAAAAACTGTTTTTGCGCGCAAGTATATTTATCTTTATAGTGTTGTATATGAGATTTTTATATAGTTATGATGCCGCATTTATAAATTACATTGCATCAAGCGACCGCTACGACTGCTTGGAACATACGACGAAGTCGGTCCAGCCAAAGGCCGGACCGCGGTGGGCCGGCCCGATGACAGGCTCGCACCGGCCGCCGCGGCCGGCGGCGGGTCGCCGGAGCCCGGGGGGAGCGACCGGAAAGCGCGGTTGTGATACGGATCTCTTAGGCATTGAGATGCGTAGGCATTACTCGCCGGCGCTCCCTTAAGCCCGATACGGACAATCGCAGGGGACCGTCATGCAGCGCACCGCACTCGCCCTCGCCCTCGCCCTCATATTCGGCGTTGCTCTCGGCCCGGCGCGGGCACAGTCGAATCCGCAGTTCATCGCATTTCAGGGCGTCAGCAAGGGCGCGGTGTATAAGCCCGATTCCGGTCCAACGCCGCATGTCGGCGTTCTCGTGATGCATCGCACCGCGAACTTCCTCAATCATCGCGCCTGCACCGAGCTGTCGCGTCGCGGATTCCTGCTGCTTTGCATGAACACGCGCTACGAAAACAACGAAGCGATGGTCGATTTCGAGAAGCTGCCCCTCGACGTGAAAGCGGGGGTCGATGTCCTGCGCCGGCAGCCCGGCATTACCAAGGTCGTGCTGTTCGCCCACAGCGGCGGCGGCCCGTTGATGTCGTTCTATCAGGCCGTCGCCGAGAACGGCCAGGCGTATTGCAAGGGATCAAACAAGCTCACCCAATGCGCCGACGATCTTGCGGGCCTTGTTCCGGCAGATGGCATCGTGTTCGCCGACGCGCATCCGGGCAACGCCATCAATACGCTGCGCAGCCTCAATCCGGCAGTGGTCAACGAAGACAATCCGCCGGATGCGCCGCCGATCGCTGCGCTCGACATGTTCGATCCGAACAACGGCTTCAATCCCAACGGACCGTCTCACTATTCGGAAGGATTCCAGGCGCGCTATTTCAAGGCGCAGGCCGATCGCATGAACCGGCTCATCGACATCGCCCGCGACAAGCTCGACCGCATCAAGCGTAATGCTTACCCGTATCCGGACGACGACATCATGATCATCCCGCGCGGCGGCAATCCGGGCGCCGGAGCCGGAGCCGACGCGCGGCTGTTCGTCACCGAGCCCGATATCGCGGCGATCAACAGCACGTCGCATCCAGTCAAGCTCCTGCGCAACGACGGCACGATCTCGACGCAGATCGCCAAAAGCGTCTTCATTGCCGATCCGAGCGTGGCGCGCAGGAGTCTACGGTTCCGCTCCGGCACGAAGGTGTTCACGCTGCGCTCGTTCCTGAGCGCCCAGGCGGTGCGGGCCGGCAATGCGGCCGATGACATTGACTACTGTTCGACCAACAATTCGACTGTCTGCGCTGTGCAGTCGATTTCGGTCCCCGTGCTGTTCGCCGCAATGGGTGCGCATTACTTCATTCGCGACAACGAACGCCAATACGATCTCGCGCACAGCAAGGACAAGGATTTGGTCGTGATCGAGGGCGCCAATCACGGTTTCACGCCCTGCGAGGCCTGCGCAACCAGCCCCGGTCAGTACGCCAACACGGTCAAGAATCTGTTCGATTACATCGCGGCCTGGATGAGCGCACGCTTTTGAAACTCACGATGGTCGATCACGGTGTCCTGCAGCCTGTTCCGATCATATTGAACCATTCTCCGGAGTCATGGCCGGGCTTGTCCCGGGGGAGGTCTACTCGGCTCTCTGGCGAGAAATCATGCCAGCTCGATTCCATGCGCCGCCAGCAGCGCCGGAAATTGTTCACCGGCGAAAAACGCATGTTCCTGCTCGCGCATGGTCGTAAACATATCGAGCCGCTGCAATTCGGCGTCCACGAAGCCCGGATGGCACATCACCAAACCCCCGTCAGGCAGGCCCTGCAGAAACGATCCGAACAGCGCATCGAATGCGGTCGCGCGCTTGAAATCATAGGTGCCCGCGAAGGCCGGATTGGTGGGCACCCCGGACGCGGCGCAGCGCTTGCGCAGGCGGGCGCTCAGGAGATCGAGCACGACCCCCTTGGGATCGCCGAAGCGTTGCCACAGCGGCATCGTGCGTCCGCATTGGCGGATCCAGGCGCCGGGCGCCATCCGCTTTATCGCGGCGAGCATGGCGTCGCTCACTTGCGGCAGCAGGTGGATGTGCTGGTGACCGTCGACGAAATCCGGCGGCCGCCCGAAGGCTGCCTGGAACGCGGCAAATTGGCTCGCAGCTTCGGCCGCCAGCGCATGGGGATCGAGGCGGCGCCGCAATCCCGCCGCGAACGTGCCGGCGAGGCTCAGGAATGCGCCATCCTGGGCGACCGGGCGGTAGGCGGGCGCTGAGGGCCGGAACGGCGCCGTCAAGGTGAAATGCAGCCCGACTGCGGGGCGGCGGCCCGGTCCGGCCACGTCGGAAAGCGCTTGCGCCTCGGCGGCCGAAAAGCTTGGCGTTGTCACCATGACGGAGGTGGCGTTGATCCGGCCGCGCCCGATCAGATCCCGGATGGCGCGATTGACGGTGGGCGAGATGCCGTAGTCGTCGGCGCATAGCCACAATTTTCGCACCCGGGGCTGGTTATCCGCCGTCATGGCCGGATTGTCCTACTCCGCGGCGTTGCGCGCCGTTTCATCGGCCGGGCTGCTCTCGTCCTTCGCGCGCTTGACGGTGTGTTCGGCAACGAAATAGACCGGCCGGTGTTTGATCTCGGACAGCACCTTGCCGATATATTCGCCCATTACGCCGATCATCAGGAGCTGAACGCCGCCGATAACCATGATCCCGATGATGATCGACGGATAGCCCGGCACGGTGCGCTCGTAGACGAAGGACTCGATCAGAATCCAGACGCTGAACACGAGTGCGCCCGCAGCGAGCAGGATGCCGAGCAGACTCGCAAGCCGCAGCGGCGCCACCGAGAACGAGGTCAGGCCTTCGACCGAGAGGCCGATGAGCGATCGCAGGCTCCAGCTTGTGCGTCCATGGGTGCGGGCCGCGGGCTCGTAGTCGACGCGCAGCTGGCGGAACCCGATCCAACTGGCGAGTCCCTTGAAGAAGCGATTGCGCTCCGGCATCTGGCGCAAGGCTGCTGCGGCGCGCGGCGACAGCAGGCGGAAGTCGCCGGCGTCCTCGGGGATCTTCTGGCGCGCCCCCCAATTGATGAGCGAATAGAAGCCCTTGACGGCGAGGCGTAGCAGGCGCGGCTCGTTTTCCCGGTGCGCCTTGGCGGTGTAGACGACATCGTACGCGTCGTCGAGCCAGTGTCCGACCAGTTTTTCGATCAGCGCCGGCGGGTGCTGTCCATCGGCGTCCATGAACAAAACGGCGCCGCGAGACGCATGGTCGAGCCCGGCGAGCAACGCCGCCTCCTTGCCGAAATTGCGCGACAGCGACACCACCTGGACATCCGCGGCCTCAGCCGGCAGGCCCTGCGCCACATCGAGTGACGCGTCGCGACTGCCGTCGTCCACATACACGATTTCACAGGCAAGCCCGCGCTCGTGGCGCAGCGCGAGGGAGACTGCGCTGATCCGGGCATGAAGTTGCGCCAGCCCGGCGGCCTCGTTATATAACGGCACCACGATGGAAAGCCCCGCACCGGCGCCGCCCGCCGGGCTGCGGTGCCTCGAACTTGCTACATTATGTCGCCCCTCGGAGGCGTGTTGTTCAGCCGTCATCGCTTTTGTGTTGTCCCTGTTTCCGTCCTGCCGCCTCCTTGGGGGCGCGGGCGAGACGCACGCGCCCCAGGGATAGGGTGGAGGTCTCGCGGGTCATCGACAAACCATGATAACCCATGGGCGGCCCGATGTCGTGACGCACGCCGGTCGACGCCCGCAACAGCCGGGTCGCATGTTCAGGCGGAGGTGGTAGGCGAAGTTCATGGTTCCGATTGATCGCCTGAGGGCCAATTTCCCGCGCGCCAGCGCACTGGTCGAGCCGCACTTCGATGTGCTTCGCAAAGCTGTCAGTTTTGCGCTGATCGGCGTCATCAACGTCGCCGTCGATACCAGCGTGTTCTTGTTGGCCTATTCGTACCTGAGATCGCACGCGACGGCGCTGCTTCCGCTCGACGCGTTGGCGCAACTGTGCGCCTGCACGAGCCGCGACACCATCGTCCTGATTGCCGCTAATCTCATGGCATGGGTGGTGGCGGTATCCGGCTCCTATGTGATGAATTCCTTCATCACTTTTGCGGCCGAGTCTGGCCGCCGCCTGCGCTGGCTTGACTACGGAACGTTCGTGGCCTCGGGGATTCTCGGCGTCATTGCAAACACCACCGCTCTGGTTGTCGCAGCGCAGTTCATGCCGGTGCTGCCGGCCAAGGGCTGCGCCATCCTGACGGCCTTTGCGGTCAATTTTTCCATGTCGCACTTCGTGGTGTTCCGCCCGCGTGGCAAGGTGGCTGCCCGGACTCATTGAGTGCCCCGTTCCCGACGGGCGTGGTCATTCCGGGGCGCGGGCTCTTCCCCGCGAGGGGCTGTAGCCCGGATTGAGCGCAAGCGAAATCCGGGAACGCCCTATCAATTTGGCGACGCCGCCCCCGGGTTTCGCTACGCTCAACCCGGGCTACAGACCCCGCGGAAACACAAGGTCCTTCAGACCGCCGCCGCGAGCTTGGCGAACAGCGGGTTGTGGCGGCTGAACACATAATCGATCTGGGCCACGATGACGGTGTCGGCGCCGTGCTCACGCAAGAAGCTCGCGAGGTCATGAACTGCGTCAGGCGGGCAGTGCAGGGTCAGCATGCCCGACGACGTCGGCCCGCCGAACGGCGTCAGCACGCCGAACATGTCCTTGGCGAGACCGAGCAGGGCGTCGTTGCAGCCCGCAAACTGCGTCCGCACTTCGCGAAACAGTCGCGCTCGCGCGTGCGCGGCGATGCGATCGAGAATGAGCCGGGCGGTTTCAAGCTCGGTTTTGCCCCAGGCGGCGCCGCGGGCCGCGACGAGGTTCGCCTGCGACCGCAATATCACGCCGTCGTCAATCACTCTGAGGCCGTTGGCGGCAAGCGTCGTGCCGGTCGTTGTGATGTCAACGATCAGCTCGGCAATGCCGGCGGCCGGCGCACCTTCGGTCGCCCCGGCGCTCTCGACGATGCGATAGTCGATGATGCCGTGGCGGGAGAAAAAGCCGCGGGTCAGGTGCATGTATTTGGTGGCGACGCGGAGGCGGCGGTCGTGTCTCACGCGAAACGAGATCGCCACGTCGTCAAGGTCCGCCATGTCGCGCACATCGATCCAGGCCTCCGGCACCGCCACCACCACATTGGCGTAGCCGAAGCCGAGCCCGTCCAGCAGCACCACCTTGCGGTTGGCCTCCGGGATCATCTCCCGCACCAGGTCTTCGCCGGTGATGCCGAAATGCACCGCTCCGGCAGCGAGCTGTTCCGTAATCTCCGCGGCCGAAAGAAACGCCACCTCGACGCTGTCGAGACGTTTGATGCCGCCACGATAGTCGCGCGCCCCCCGCGGCTTGACGAGTTCCAGCCCGGCGCGCGCGAAAAACGCCTCCGCGTTCTCTTGCAAGCGACCTTTGGCCGGAACTGCGAGGACGAGCACGCTCATTGCTCCTTCTCGATATTTGCAGCCAATGCGGCGAGCCGTTCGATCCACACGGCAAACCCGACGGCAGCGACAGGCTGCGGGCTGCCCAGCCGGGTGAGCAGGCCGTCGTAGCGTCCCCCTGCCACCAATTGACCATCGACCAGGGCCGCTGGATCGTGCAACTCGAACACGAATCCGGTATAGTAATCGACCCCGCGGCCGAACGCAGTGGCGAATTCGATGCGATCCACGTCGACGCCCCGGCCGGCCAACGCCCCGATACGGCTTTCGAACAGCTCTAGCGCCGGCCCGAGCGCGACGCGCGCCTCGGCCGCGAGAGCGCGCAGCGCCGCCGCCGCTTTGCACGGTGTTCCCGCTACGGCGAGGAACCGCCCGATCAGGGCGCACGTTTCCGACGGCAAAGCGCTCGAGGCGCCAAGTTCGGCCTGCTCTACGAAGCGGTCGGCGATTTCCCCGATACTGCGCCCGCCGACCGCGCTCTTGCCGGCAATCGACAAGAGGTCCGTCACCAACGCCTGGGCAGCTTTTGGATTGGCATTGGCGAGCGCTGCGAGCACCCCCTGGTATTCGCTTCGGTTTTGGCGGCCGGCCAGCGTCAACCGCTCAAGGTCCTGGGCGAGTGTCGCCTTACGGTTGAAATCCTTGAGCAAGCGGCGCTTCCAGGCCGGCGCCAGGTCGAGCGCCGTGATCAAGGCCGAAAACAGCGCGACATCGCCGATGACGATCCGTGGTGCAGGGAGGCCATAGTGGGCGGTGGCCTCAATGCCGAGGGCGAGCGCTTCCGCGTCAGCCGCGGCCGTGTCCGGGCGGCCGAACGATTCGATGCCGGCCTGCAGAAACTCGCCGGAAGTTATGCCACTGTCGCGAAATACGGGCCCCAGATAGCAGAAGCTCGCCCGTTGCGGAGCGGTAGCAGAGGCGAGGTAATCCCTTGCCACCGGGATGGTAAGGTCCGGCCGCAGGCAGAACTCGCGTCCTGCCGTATCGGTGACGAGATACATGTGCCGGCGCATATCCTCGCCAGACAGGTCGAAAAACGGCTCGGCCGGCTGCAGGATTGCGGGAGACACCCGCGTATAGCCGGCGCGCGCAAAGGCGGCGACCAGGCTGTCGGCCCGCTTGTGGACATCAAAGGACGGCGCGCTGTTCATGGGTCCCGGCGGGGTTCTCAGCGACGTAGCAGGTGGGCACGCGGAGCCTGTCATCGGGCCGGCCCAACGGGTCCGGCCTTTGGCCGGCCCGATGGCAGGCTCCGGCCGGACCCGTTGGCTTTGCCCACCCTACAATCTACAATCGGCAATCGCTTAGCACGGCTGAGTTAACGTTTCGACAGCCGATCGCGGCCGGGCAAAATCTTAAGCAACCGGCCGTGCAGCACACGATATCGTGAAGGTCGGGAAAGTTTGCCTCGATTGATGGAAATGCATAATTAAATTGAAATGAAGAGATCCGGAACGGGTCAAAACGATGGGTTTGTGCGCGCATTTCGGGCGCCGTTCATCGCCAGAAAGGGAAGTCGCCATGTTGTGGTTTCGCAAAGTTGTCGTCGGTGTGGCAACGGGCGCCGCTCTGCTCGCGTTCAGCTTCAGCCCGGGCTATGCCCAGGTCGGGCCGCGCGGAGCCGCGACGCCCAGCGCCGATACCAGCCGACAGATCGAAGTGCTCGGCAAGGTGCTGGAGATCGTGCGCTCCGACTACGTCGACAAGCCCGACGACGAAAAGCTTCTCAACGCGGCGATCGAAGGAATTCTCAAGTCGCTCGATCCGCATTCGAGCTACATGGATGCGAAGAGCTATCGCGACATGCAGACGACCACCAGCGGCCAGTTCGGCGGCCTCGGCATGCAGGTCAACATGGAGGACGGTCTCCTCAAGGTGGTATCCCCGATCGACGATACGCCCGCCGCGCGCGCTGGAGTTCTCGCGGGCGACGTCATTGACCAGGTCGACGGCGCGCCCGTCAAAGGTCTCACCTTGACCCAAGCTGTGGACAAGATGCGGGGCGCCCCCGGCACCGAGGTCCGCTTGGAGATCCTGCGCAAGGGCAAGGACGCGCCGCTCAACCTCACTTTGGTACGCGAGATCATCAAGGTCAGCTCGGTGCGCCAGCAGGTGGAAGGAGATGACGTCGGTTACGTCCGGATTACCCAATTCAACAGCCGTGTAGCGGACGACCTCAAGCAGGCGGTCGAGACTCTCACGGCGAAGATTCCGCCGGACCGGCTCAAGGGCTACATCATCGACCTGCGCAACAATCCAGGCGGCTTGTTGGATCAGGCGGTTCGCGTTGCCGGAGCGTTTCTGATCAATGGCGAGATTGTCTCGATCCGGGGCCGCGATGCCGATCACGTACAGCGCTTCAACGCGGTGCCGGGCGACCTGATAGACGGCAAGCCGCTGATCGTGCTGATCAACGGCGGCTCAGCATCGGCGTCAGAAATCGTCGCCGGCGCTCTGCAGGACCAAAAACGCGCCACCATCATCGGTTCGCGAACATTCGGCAAGGCGTCGGTGCAGACCATCATCCCGCTGGGCCAGGGCAACGGCGCGCTGCGGCTGACCACGGCTCGCTATTACACGCCATCGGGCCACTCGCTCCAGGCGCAGGGCATCGCACCGGATATCCAGGTGCTCCAGGAGGTGCCAAAGGAAGTTGCGGACCAGCAGCAGCAAATGCGAAGCGAAGCGAGCTTGCCCGGCCACCTCAAGGCGGAAGGCGACGAACAGACTGGCTCGCAGTCGTACGTTCCGAGGGACGCAAAGGACGACAAGGCGCTGCAGACCGCCCTGGGGCTGCTCCGCGGTACCGAGACCAACCCGGCCTACCCACCCAACCCGAAGCAGGCTGCGACGACCGTGCATTGAGGCCTGCAGCTGTAGCCCGGATGGAGCGAAGCGTAATCCGGGACCAGCCTCGCAATATGTGAAGCGCTCATCCCGGATTACGCGGAGTTTATCATCGGGCCGGCCCACCGGGTCCGGCCTCTGGCCGGCCCGATGGCAGGCTCCGGCCGGACCCGGTGGCTCCATCCGGGCTACAAGCCGCCGATAACATAACAGGCCGAAGACGCGAGGATTGAACCCGCCGAACGTGTTGACGGGTCGCGATTCCTTTTCGCGGTTGCGCTCCGGGTGCTCCCTGGATACCGTACTATAGGTCCCGGAGGATGTGCACAGGGGCGGGGTCAAGTGGGGGCATCGTTATGAGTACGACACGCGAGCCTGTTCTGGCCGCAAGGCAGAAGTGCGTTCTTTGCGTTCTCACAGCGACAGCGATGAAATCTTGGCGACTAGCGTTGGCGATGGTCGCTCTCACCGTCGCGGTTGGCTGCGCTGGCCCGACGAGGACCGGGGCTACCTTCGATACTTTGGCGCAAACCATCAAGGCGCCGAAGGCCGGGAATGCACGCATTGTCGTCCTTCGCGATAAGGCATTTCCAGGCATTTTTGATATCGGGTGGCAGGTCCGACTGGATGGAGCACCTGTGGGCGATCTTAAAACCGGAACTTTCGTTTATCGCGATCGTCCTGCGGGGCCGCGCAAACTCACGTTCGAACGGCCAGGGGACTTGTCTCGTGAGTCCCATCAGGAGTTTGTGGCGGTGTCCGGGCGTACTTATTTCTTTCGCCTCGAACTGAACGCGAAGGGTAGCCTGGTCGCGGCCAGTTCGATGAACGCCGGACTGGCAGGCTTATTCATTTCATCGGCAATATCGGCAGCCGCGGACGAGCGCGGGCTGTTCGATTTCACTCCATTGGAAGACGCCGCCGCCAGAGAGGCCCTTGCCGACCTGCGCCTGGCCGAGTAGCGCGGACAGCGCACCGAGCCGCGCCCGGGGCCCCGCGATTGGGGGGCAGGCGTTGTGATCTTCGCAGAGTCGATTGGTATTGAAAGACCTACCGACCTTGCCTCACGCCGCCCCACTCTCCACATTCCAACGGCCGTGGCTTTGACCCTCTCCGACCTCATCGAACAGGCCCGCCTCGCCGCGCGCTCCGCGGTGGAATACGGCGGGAGCCTGATCAATCCAACTGTGCGGCTCGGCATCACCGGCCTGTCACGGGCCGGGAAGACCGTGTTCATCACCGCGCTCGTGCATGGGCTCGTGCGCAATGGGCGATTTCCGGTGTTCGAAGCGCTGTCCGAGGGGCGCATCGCGCGGGCGCGGCTCGCGCCCCAGCCCGACGACGCGGTGCCGCGATTTGACTATGAAAGCCATGTGCGGGCCCTGGTGGCGGACCGGGTGTGGCCGGAATCGACACGCCAGATCAGTGAATTACGCCTTGTCATCGCGTACCAGTCACGATCTGGCGCGATGCGCGAACTCGTGCTCGACATGGTCGACTATCCGGGCGAGTGGCTGCTCGACCTGCCGCTGCTCGGAAAGACCTTCGAGGTATGGTCGGCTGAGACCCTGGAGATGTCGGGCCGTGGGCCGCGGGCGCGGCTCGCCAGGCAGTGGCTCGCCCATTTGGCGACACTCGATGCGGCCGGCCCTGCCGACGAGAGCGCGGCAATCGACGCCGCGCGGCTGTTCACCGAATACCTCGCGGCTTGCCGTAATGAGCGTTACGCCATGAGTCTGCTGCCCCCCGGCCGCTTCCTGATGCCGGGAGATCTTGCCGGTTCGCCGGCGCTTACCTTCGCTCCGCTCGACGTGGCGGGCGACGGTACGCCTCCCAGCGGCTCGTTATGGGCCATGATGCGGCGACGCTACGAGGCCTACAAGGACGTCGTGGTGCGGCCGTTCTTCCGCGACCATTTCGCCCGGCTTGACCGCCAGATCGTTCTCATCGACGCCCTTGCCGCCTTCAACGCCGGGCCGGAGGCGGTGAGTGATCTCCAAGATGCATTCCGGTCGCTGCTCGATTGCTTCGAGGTCGGACGCCGGACGTTCTTGAGCGCGCTGCTGCGGCCTCGCGCTGACCGCATCCTGTTCGCGGCCACCAAGGCGGACCACCTCCATCACACCAACCACGACCGGTTGGAGGCGATCCTTCGCCGCATGGTCGAGCGCGCCATTACGCGCGCCGATGTGGCCGGCGCCGCGGTCGACGTGATTGCGCTGTCCGCGGTGCGCGCGACGCGCGAGGCTGGGGTGCGGCGGGGCGGTGCAACGCTTCCCTGCATTCTCGGCGTACCGGCGGCCGGCGAGCATTCGGGGAGCGGCAACCGCACGGGCTCGAGCGGCAAGATGTTCGATGGCAAGACCGAAGTTGCCGTGTTCCCGGGCGAGCTTCCGGATGATCCGGACACTCTGTTCGCGCCAGGCGCCGTGCCGTTCCGCGGCCTTACGGCGGCAAGCGATGAGGAGACCGATTTCCGCTTCGTGCGCTTTCGCCCGCCACCTCTCGAAACAACCGGTGACGACGTGCCGGCGCTGCCCCATATTCGGCTTGACCGTGCGCTACAGTTCTTGATCGGAGACCGGCTCATATGAACCGTGCCCGCAAACCAGCGGTATTCCGCCTCGACGATCCCGGCATCGTCGTGACCCCATCCGAGGAGCCGCGGAGCATCGCGCAGTACCCTCCCCCGCTTGCGGGAGAGGGTAGGGTGGGGGCGGCGCCCGCTGTCGACCCCTTGCCTGTTGCGCCGCCCGCGTCCCGCCGCCGTGTGCCGTGGGCAGGCCTGTTCTGGGTCTCGGCCGCGGGCCTCGTGCTGCTCGCGACCGGCCTCGGGATCGCCAATCTGATCGAGGATCTGCTCAACCGCGCCGCCTGGCTCGGCGGCATCGGCGCCGTACTGGCAGCCGTTGCGGTTGTGGCGCTTGTCGCCATCGTGACGCGGGAGGTGCTCGGCCTCGCCAGGCTCGCCGCCATCGAAACCTTGCGGCAGCGCGCCGCCGCAGTCCTTGTGAGCGACGACCGCGCGGCCGGCCGCGCGCTCGGCCGCGATCTCATTGCCCTGACGCGGCGCATGCCGCGCCTCGCCCGCGCCCGGGCGCGGCTCGAAAGTCATCTCGGCGACATTATCGACGGCGGCGATCTCGTTCGCCTGAGCGAGCGCGAACTGATGGCGCCGATCGACGCGGAGGCAAGACATTTAGTCGCCGCGGCTGCCAGACGCGTCTCCGTGGTGACCGCCGTGAGCCCGCGTGCGGCCGTCGACATGTTCTTCGTTCTGGTCACGGCCCTCGGCCTGGTGCGGCGGCTGGCGCTTCTCTATGGCGGGCGTCCCGGCACGCTCGGGCTGATCAAGCTCATGCGCCAAGCCGTGTCGCATATCGCCCTGACGGGCGGTATGGCAGCGAGCGACAGCGTGATCCAGCAGGTGATCGGCCACGGCCTCGCCGCCAAGCTTTCCGCCCGGCTCGGCGAGGGCGTCCTCAATGGCCTGCTGACAGCGCGGCTCGGCCTTGCCGCCATCGAGGCTACGCGACCGCTTCCGTTCGCCTCGCTGCGGCAACCCGCGCTGAACGACATTGCGGGCTCGCTGTTGCGAGGGAGCACAAATCGCGGCGCCGAGGAAGCCTTGCAGGATAAGCGATCGCCATGACCAGGGCCACTGATCGAGGCTCTGCTTTCAGTTCGCGATCGTCGCCGCAATGATCGCAAACATTCCATAATAGTCCACGATCAGCGCCACAATGACGTCAATCGCGTCGTGCACCTTGATCGTCAAGGGGACGGTGAAATCTGACATTGGGCGGTGCCGCCAATGCGGCGAGGTGATCCGGTGTCACGCCCGGATGTGCCAAGCCTCTGTTTGTTTCGCCCGACAACGACAGGTTTTCGCGCAAATAACCAGCGCGCAAATAACCAGACTGTGTCGAGATGATCGACACAGCGATGGCGTGGTTTTGACTCGCAGAGCGAGGATTCCGAAACTGGAAACGCGGTGGGTCCGGACATTGCCTCGGGTGGTATCGAGGCGTTCTGACCATCGAGTCGCGTTCCCGAGCACCGGGAGGGCAAGGTATGTATTACCTGTCGAGCAAAGCATCGCGTATACGACAGAGAGAGGCGCAGAATGCGCGCAACAATCGCGCCGAGATTGTAAAGGCGCTTTCGATCGGCCAAATCACGAGGCGCGACCTCTATAAATGGGGGCTCCTCACCTTCGGCGGATTGGCTGTTAAGAACGGCCTCAGTCCATTTGCTCGCAGTGCCTTCGCCGCGGTT
>Ga0257161_1000182_pt1 | contig 17058 bp, 12 predicted proteins | sample NR01A_FD_185954 | JGI IMG/M metagenome (GOLD analysis project Ga0257161, IMG submission 185954) | Soil microbial communities from H.J. Andrews Experimental Forest, Oregon, United States - NR-01-A | ecosystem: Environmental > Terrestrial > Soil > Temperate forest > Bulk soil | place: USA: Oregon... | reverse complement strand
CCCGGATGGAGAAATACCAATAGTCAAATTCAGGGTGGACGGTATCCTCGACGATTTCGTAATAGCGGTGATCCTTGTGCTGCGACGCGAACGCGCGCTGCCAATGCCGGCAATTTCGCAACTGATCGCGCGAAATGACGTTCACCAGGCTCCCGTGAGATGAGGGTGCCGTCCCGACGATCATGTCCGCTTTCGGGGTGGTCGCGGCGCCGTCGTGGCAGATTTCTTGCTCACGCATTGGGCACTGGGACAACGCCGTCGAGCGTTTTGACATCACGGTTCTCTCCCTCGGTTAGGTCGTGCTGTCTTCCGGATACCCGTAACGAGCGCTGTTTCAACGCGCAGGACCTTGACCGCAAGGGCATCTGTAGCATCGCTATGGAAGCCGAAATAATCAAATTACTTATGCGTTAGTTTCTGACTAATAAGTCAGTTTTGGGGCGGCGGCTTTATGATAGACTCCCAATGTTCAAAAGCACTGGAACTATTGGAGATGCCACGTCATGGTCGGAGGTCGGCGCCGCGTTCTTGTCATTGAGGACGACCCGGAAACGGCGGAGCAGCTTGTGGAGACCCTCACAACGAACGGCTATCAGGTCGATCTCGCCGCCAACGGCAAAGAGGGACTGAGCCACGGACGTTCCGCCGAATATGCCGTGATGACGATCGATCGCATGCTTCCGGGAATCGACGGAATCACGATCATTCGATGGTTGCGGGATAGCGGGGTTGTTACGCCCGCGCTGATCATCAGTGCGCTGGGCGAGGTCGACGATCGGGTGCGTGGGCTGCGTGCCGGTGGTGATGATTACCTCGTCAAGCCGTTTGCCTTCGCGGAATTATTGGCGCGCGTCGAGGCCTTGGCTCGTCGCAGCGCCACCGTCGTCAAGGAAACGGTGTTGCGCGTCGGTGATCTCAAGCTTGATCTCGTGTCGCGAACTGTGAGCCGCGGTGGCCGGGACATCGACCTTTTGCCGCGGGAATTTCAAGTTCTCGAGTACCTGGTTCGCAATGAAGGTCACGTCGTTCCACGAGCGATGCTGCTGCAGCATGTTTGGGATTTGCATTTTGACCCCACGACCAATATCATCGACGTCTATGTCGGACGTGTCCGCCGCAAGGTCGACAGCCAACAGGCTTATCCGCTCATTCATACCGTACGCGGCGTCGGGTTTTGCGTCCGTGCTCCTGGCTAAGACGTTACGATCATCCACGCTAAGGCTGGCGTTGATCTGTGTCGGAGTCTTCGGTGCCGCCGTCTGCGCACTCTTCGGCTATGTCTACTGGTCCACTGCTTCCTACGTGCGTGGCCGATCAGATCGTGCCATCGCGGCAGAACATGTCATCTTGCGGCAAGCTTATGACCGGGCGGGACGCGACGGGTTGATTGCCACGATCGGACAGCGCGTCGCCGACGAACGTTTCGAAGGCGGCCTCTACTTGCTGGCAGATCCTTCGCTTGCTCCGGTCGCCGGCAATCTGAAGGTCTGGCCATCGGTCTTGAAGGGCTCCGAAGGTTGGGGCAACTTCAATGTGCCAGAATGGAAACCGGATGCAGCGGACCGACCATTGCTGCGCGCAACGTTTGAGACGCTGCCGGACGGGTACCATCTGTTGGTGGGGAAGGACATCGATGACCTTGGTGAGTTCGCAAAAAAAATCGAGATAGCCCTTGGCCTGAGTATCTTGTTTACGTTCGTTCTTGGGGCGGTAGCCAGCGTTTTCGTGACGCGGCGCACGATGGGGCGGATCGAGGCCATCAACGCGACCAGCCGAGCCATCATGCAAAGTGGCCTCGGCCAGCGGATTCCCCGCCACGGAACGCGAGACGAATGGGATCAGTTGGCGGAGAACCTCAATCTGATGCTTGACCGCATCGAAGGGTTGATGGGGGAGGTGAAGCAGGTCACCGACAATGTGGCGCACGACCTACGGACGCCCTTGGCCCGCATGCGCGGGCGGCTTGAAAAGGCCCATGCGAGGCAGCGCGACGGCGAACATGACCAGTTGCTGATCGGCGACACCATGGCGGACCTCGATTCCGTCCTGCGCATGTTCGCCTCCCTCACGCGGATCTCGCAAATCGAGGCAAATGATCGAACCGCCGCGTTCCGCCTGGTAAACTTGGCCAATATCGCTCGAGAGGTGGTGGAACTGTTCGACGCCGCGGCGGAAGAGAAAGGTGGGCATCTCAGTGTCGTGGCGGATCAACCCTTGCTTGTGACGGGTGACAGGGACCTTTTGTTTGATGCTGTGGCCAATCTCGTCGACAACGCGATCAAGCATGGCCGTGAAGCCGGCCAGGTAACGGTGGAAGTAACGCGAGACAATGGCGGCGCCGTTATTTCGGTTGCCGATGATGGGCCGGGAATCCCGGTCAACGAATGTCAGCAGGTCTTCAAGCGCTTTTACCGGCTGGAACGCAGTCGCTGCACGCCAGGCAATGGGCTAGGCCTCAGCCTGGTGGCAGCGGTTGCGCGCCTCCATGGCGCCCGTATCGAGATGGCAGACAACACCCCCGGCCTCAAGTTCAAGCTTCTGTTTCCATTGCTCGCCGGGGCGGATCTCGATAACGGCGGCGTGCCTGAGAAACGTAACGTCGACGGGGTTTGAGCCTCAGGGGCTTGCCGATCGCACCGCCGCTGTGCGCCGTCCCGCCTCGTCGTTTCACGACTTCGACGCTTTACGACGATCTCCAAAAATTATAACGTCGCGCATCGAAATCAATTGTCTGTTCGTCGATATTGCGGCGGCAGCCCGGGAATGCCCGCTTGCACGGCACTGACCAGCCAGTTGAAGGTAACGGTTGCGCCGGCAAGGACCGTTGCCCGGTCGTGTGGTTCGAGGTCGAGGATTTTCTCCGCTATTTCGATCACTTTCGTAATCCAACCGGACTGCAGCGAGTACCGTTTGAGATATTTGTCGAAGCCGAGAGGCTTTACGCGCGCACAGGACGCATGAGGTTTTGCCGGCTGAGCGTGTACACCAAGCGGTTCAAGCCGATCGGTTTCGACGCAATCATGTCGGCATATTTAACCCCCCCTGGGGCCGACGCCCCGTGGAAGACGGTTTGGGAGCTGGCGCGGTCTTGGCGCGAATTCTCCAGCATGCTGCGCGTAATCATCCGCCATCCGCGATTTTTCCTTCGGATATCCAAGACCGCGGTTCGTGATCTCATCGATATGGCAATCCGGCCGCGCCGCTTCGAGCAGCTCGTGCGCCCCGGGGATATTGTCGTCTCGCTCGGCGCCTCCTGGGGCTTTCCTGACTATATGAAGCATATCGTTGCGGCCAAGCGGCGATATGGGATCAGGTTCGCAAACCTAATTTACGATATGATTCCGATTGAAAATGGATCGCTGGTCGAAAATCGGCACGTTCTTCAATTTCGAAAATGGCTGGAGGAAGCAATACCCAATACGGATCTGGTATTCACCATCTCGAAACATTCGCGGCATGCTCTGCTTGAATTCGCGGTGGGCGCCGGATGGTCGCTGCCTCGCGTCGAGGTCGTGCGGCTCGGTGCAGACTTGAGTCATCGGCCAATCGCCGTAAGTCGAAGAAAACTGGGTTTTCCTCGGCGGTATGTGCTGTTCGTTTCAACGATAGAGATTCGAAAGAACCATCGATTGCTCGTCCGCGTATGGCGACGATTGATAGAGCGACACGGTACAGACGCGGTACCGATCCTGGTCTTCGCCGGGCGGATCGGCTGGATGGTCGACGACCTGCTGGCGGATCTCGCGGCGAGCCAGTATCTGGACGGCAAGATCGAACATATGCCCGACTTGTCGGACGAGGAGTTGGGCGATGCCTATAGCTGCTGCCTGTTCACGGTCTTTCCGAGCTTTTGCGAGGGCTGGGGCTTGCCGATCGCCGAAAGCCTTGCGCGCGGCAAATTTTGCGTTGCTTCGAACCGTACTTCCATCCCGGAAGTGGGTGGCGACTTGATCGACTATTTCGATCCATCGAATGATGACGATGCGCTGGCAAAAATCGAGAGGTTGCTGTTCGAGCCCGGCTACCTGGCGGCGCGGGAGGCGCGACTGCGGGCCGAATACCGCCCGCGGACATGGGCGGATTGCGTCCATGCACTCATGCGCAAGCTCGATCGACCGGTGCCGGCCGCCAAGGAATAACGATGCGCCGGAGACCCGCATGAGCGCCTTGCGTCCACGCAACCAGCTCGAAACGCATAGCGTCGCCAACCAGCCCCCGCCATTCGAGGACGTAAACCTGTTCACGTCGGACGTGGCGCTTCAAGCTGCCGTCGCGGCCGCGGGGGGAGAGATGCATGCAGAGCGGCTTTCGGTTTTCGGCGTCCGAACCGGCTCCGCCGAGACCGCCGCATGGGCTATGCAAGCAAACGTAAATCCACCGCAGCTGAGGGCATTCGATCGTTACGGGCGACGCATCGATGAAGTCGAGTTCCACCCCGCCTATCATCGGCTGATGGCACTGGGGGTGGAAGCCGGCGTCGCGTCGGCCGCCTGGAGCGGCGGTGCTGCCGGCCATGTATTACACGCGGCCCTTGAATTCCTGATGGCACAGGCGGAGCCGAGCGTCTGCTGCCCGATGACGATGACCTCTGCGGCACCCGCTGCTCTGAAGTTCCGATCCGACGTCGCCGCAATGTGGACACCCAAGATCGTTGCTTCACGATATGACCCGTCCTCGCAACCGATGCATGGCAAATCCGGCGTGACGATCGGAATGGCCATGACGGAAAAACAAGGCGGTTCGGACGTACGCGCCAATACGACGCGCGCGGTCAAGCGGGACGACGGTGGATACGCGTTGACAGGACACAAATGGTTCTGCTCGGCGCCGATGTCGGATGCGTTTCTTACGCTCGCCTACACGGACGGGGGCCTGACCTGCTTCCTGGTGCCGCGATGGACGCCCGACGGCGAACGCAATGCGATCCACCTGATGCGCCTGAAGGACAAGCTCGGCGATCGCGCCAATGCGTCCGCCGAGATCGAATATCACGGAGCTTACGCGGAGATCATCGGTGAGGAAGGCCGAGGCGTGCGGACCATCATCGAAATGGTCCATCACACGCGGTTCGATTGTATCCTCGCACCGGCCGCCTATATGCGACAGGCGCTCGCCAACGCCTTGTGGCACGCTGCGCACCGCACCGCCTTCCAGAAGAAGCTGATAGATCAGCCCCTCATGCGGAGCGTGCTTGCCGATATGGCCATCGAGTCGGAAGCCGCCACCGCCCTCACATTCCGTATCGCTCGCAGCTTCGACGAAAGCGCAGACGAGAGCGCGGCGGCATTCGCCCGCATCGCCACGCCCATAGGCAAGTACTGGATCAACAAACGCGTGGTGAATCTGGCCTACGAAGCCATGGAGGTCCTCGGCGGCGCCGGATATGTCGAGGACAGCGTGATGACGCGCATCTATCGCCAGTCTCCGCTCAACTCCATCTGGGAAGGCTCCGGCAATGTGGTCTGCCTCGACATTCTGCGCGCCATCCAGCGCGATCCGCGTTCGGCGCAGGAACTGGTTGCCGAACTGGAGAAATCGCGCGGCGCCAATCGATGGCTCGATCGCGCCATCGATGACGTAAAGGCGTCTCTGGCCAGCCCGCATGACGAAGCTCTGGCCCGGCGCTTGGCGGAGACGATGGCGCTCGCCTTGCAGGGCGCCATCCTGGTTCGAAACGCGCCAAGCTTTGTCTCCGATGCATTTTGTGCAACCCGGCTATGTTACAATCCCGGTCTTTCCTGCGGGGCTATGGACGCGAAGATTGATGTCGATGCGCTTATCGGCCGCGCGATGCCACATCAATAAAATATCCAGATCAATATTCCTCTTAACAAATAATATTAGATCAAGACACATCCAAGGGTGTGGCACCTGTCTATTCATAGACATCGAAGGATATCATGCTACGCCGCGCGGCAAAAGACTAGGGACGCTGGTCGGAACTGCAACAAAATTTGTAGTTATTGCAGTGCACTGTATGGGCAGATTCTTCGAAAAAATTGGAAGATTACGCAGGCTAAATCGTCAATATGCTATAGTGGTGATGTCGATCCGGTTTTCAATCGAGACCGCATCGGCATTGGACGCTCCAGCTATCGAGGGGCCAGCTGGCGGTCCCCATACAACTGGACATTCTGACCGGCCGACGTTCGCTCTGACGGGCCCGGGGCGCCCAGAAGTTGCCTTGTGAGAATGCGGGGGGAGGGCACATGGCTATTGCGATCCAGGCGATCAGCTCGCATCCACTTCTCACCCGCGCGGTGGAGGGAATACTCGCTGACGTAAAGGACTTCCCGGTCTTGCCTTCGGCTTCAAATGAGGCTGAGGCAACAAGTCAAACCAATTTTCCGAGGCTTTTCCTTTTGGACGCGTGTTCCTTGCACACGGACCTGGGGCCGCTCGCGGAGCGCTGCCGTTCCCACTCACCCGGCAGTAAATTTCTTGCGCTTGTTCCACCGGCAGACAGCAATTATGCGGACGAAATTCGACTTTTCTATTGGGGTATAGACGGGTTTGTGGAATTGTCTGAAACGTGGCGGACGGAATTACCTCAGGCGATCCGCAGCATTTTGAACGGACAGTATTGGGTGCCTTCCGAAGTCTTGATGGCGTTTGTCAGGCACGCACAGGCCCTGGAACAGACCCGGCTCCTACCTGGCCATTCGCTGACGGCTCGCGAGGGGCAAGTCCTTCGACTCCTCATGCGGCACCTGACCAACAAGGAGATTGCCAAAGCGCTCCTCATTTCGGAGCGAACCGTCAAGTTCCACGTGTCGCATATCCTCGCCAAATTAGGCCTTGAAGACCGGCGTGGCTTGTTACCTGAAATATTAGCTCGGGTTCAGTTGGACGGCTGCGGCGGGGCGGTCGATTTCTCCGATTTGCCCGGCGGCACGCCCTCATCGAGCAACTCGCGAACCAGATTGCGAAGATAGGTCTCATCTATCAAATTCGCTTCGCCGCTCGGACGGCTCTGGGCGCGGATCACGCCGGCCCGGTCAATCACCACGACTTGGGGAACCTGGAAACGTACCGTGATCGCGCGGCCCAGATAACGGTCCACCTGATCCGAAGTGGTGTAGCCGACGGGATAATTGATTTTGAGAAGCTGCACGAAGTTACGCATTGCCGGCTCGCTGATACCCTCGTCGAAGGCAATGCCGATCGGTCGGAAGCCGCGGCCAGCCATCTCGCCGTGCAGTTTATTGATTGTCTGTGCTACGCGCAGGCAGCTTGGGCATTGGATGAGCAAGAACTCGATCACCACCACTTGGCCTTTGAAGCTGGAGAGCGGCGTCGTGTTGCCCGATGGGTCAACGATGGTGAATTCGGGGGAATCACGAAGAACGGGCGGCGCAGCGACGGCGGGAAAACCCAGCGCCAGAAGAATGGCCAAGCTCGCGACATCTCGCATGCGCATGGATTGATCTCCTCCGGTCAGCGTGAATTCAGACCTGTTTCCACCGTTCGGCGATTTGTGTCACTTCGGCTTGCGCGGCTTGCGCGGCATCCTCCGGACTAGATTGGCCTGTCACCACGCTGATGAACATCCGCGGGATGACGAAGCTGTTGAACACCTCCATTCCGACCGGATTTGCGTAGCCGGGAAAGCCGAGATTCCGCGTCCAGTGGAGAGCGTCCTTCAACTCCTTGTACTTGTACGGAGGGTCCGCCCGAGGGTCGTCCTCGAGCCGGACGATGAGGTTGGGAACCGTTTTCTGGTAAATTGGAAAGTTGCAACCCGCAGACTTTTCGTAGGCGGTCTTGGAGTTGTCGATCAGGTCGGCCAGGAATTGCTTGGCCCCATTCTGGTTTTGAGCAAAGTTCCAGACCACCGAACAGTTGGTAACGTGGGGAAACGCCAGGACGCCCGCATGCCCGAGCAGCGGCGGGCTGAGCCTGATCTTGCTGGCAACTTCAGGTTCCTCCTTCTCCGCCGTGCGCAACAGGTTGATCGCATTGATCGTGCAGGAGGTCTTGCGCGCGAGCATGGCCCGAACATTGCCAGATGGGTCCCACGCGAGCTGATCGGGCGTTCCGGCATCCTCGTAGAGGGCCTTGACGTACTTCAAGGCCTCGACCGTGAGAGCAGTCTTGCCGATGGTGACGTTGCCGGCGGCATCGATAACGTGGCTGCGGAACGCGTAGAGCAATGTGTGCAAGGTGATGTTGCTCTCCAGGCTCGGCGCCAGCGCCAGTCCACAGGGGACGCCGAGCGCCTCCCGGATCCTCTGCCCGCCGCTGCGCAGGCTCCCGTAGTGGACGGGACCAAGCGGCATCCCAACCTCACGCCAGTGATCCTCGAAGTAGTGCAGCGGCGCAGGCATCCAGGAATCCGCGAAGGCGAAATATTTCTTCGCCGTGGGATTGAAGGTTGAACTGTGTGCGAACCGATCGAGATTGCCGAACTTGAATGCTACCGTTTGATAGATCTCTGCATGATCGATCACATGCTTCTGAAACTCGGCCGGCGGCCACGGAAACATGAACACGTCATGGCCGCTGCCCGCTGCGATTTCGGCGGCGGCGGCGGCGTGGATGCTTTCCACCGGGATGTGGTCCACGACGACTTTGGTGTCGTGTTGGCGGCCCCATTCCGCGGCAAGCACGCCGGCGAACCACGCGTCATACTCGGGCAGGAAATGCGCCCATTTGGCGATCTTCAGCGTCGGCTGGCTGGCCAGCGTTCGATCCGGAAAGGCAAAGAACGGCCCAACAGCAGCAGTGGCAGCTGCCAGCCTGATGACATCGCGTCGGGAGGACTTTAGCGCTCTGACCTTGAGCATTTCACAACCCGGAGAAAATCACGGACCGGGAGAAAATCACCGTCTCGGCCAGGCGCAAACCAAGCCGAGACGGACGTCAACCTTTCGGGCAAGTTGCGACGGACGTCAGCCTGTGGGGCAAGTTCCGTCGGGCCGAGGAAACTGCCCCGTCTGCTGCAGGCACTGGAAGTTGCGGGTGAATGCCGGATCGACCGGGGTGAAATTGGGGCCTTTAACCGTATCCAGGAAGGCATCCCTGGCGATCGCCCCGTTGCGCGGATCTATGATGGCGGGGCAGATGATCCAGACTGCTCCTCCGTCCTTGCCACTCACGTCCTGTTGCCCTTCGGCGCCGCATCCGTTGGCTTCGAGCTGGTTGTTCAGCTCATCGGCCGTTTTGACGATCGGCGTTCCGTCCAGGCTAAATCCGTTCTTTGCCCCAATGCTCGCCAGTATGGGACCGCATACCGGACCGGGATTGGCGGGGTTCACCGTGAACCAGAAGTAGGTGACGATCCACATGCCCAGCAGGTCGTCGCAGAAGTACCCGAACGGGCTGCTTTTCGCAGGTGGAGGTATGCCAAGGGGATTATTGCCGTCGCTGCCGTCAATGGCGTTGCGATTGGTGGCGAATCTCCAATCGTGCCTGAGTTGGGGCGTCGCGACGCTGGTCACCGGAAAGCACGGCTTGGCGCCGGTACCCATGGTTCCGCAAGGCGTGAGCGCAAAGGTCCCGTCGGGCAGCCTCTGCTTCAGCGCGGCGTAGGCCTCGAAGTCGCTTACGATATCCATCATCTGGATGTTGCGGGCATTGGCGACGCCGGTGAAGAAATTCTGGCTCAGCACAAAGGCAATGATGGAGATGAAGTCTGTCGGCGCTCCCGTGCCATCATCGACATAGCCGCCGGTGGTGGCCAAGATGCGCACGTTCTTGCGGGTGGGATCGTTGGTGCTGCAGTTCGGGTCGTTCACCCAGTTGACCTGGCCGTCGCGCGCCGGAGGACCGTGCAATCGGAAAAACCCGAAGCGCTGGGCGCCGGGAGTGTTCAACTGAGCAACGCTGATGCCATTTGCGGTATAAAAGGCATCGTTGAAATCGCAGGGCGGAGGGTTGAAGTTTTCGCTCAGATTCGTGCCGGAACTCGTGACCTGGGCGAAAGCGCCGGAGGGGGCCATAAGCAGCAGTGCCAGCGCCGAGAGGGAAAAGAGGGAAAACTTTCGTGTGGTCTTCATGGGTTGATCCTCCTGTATCCGAAAATGTCTGCGGCGCTCACGCCGCGCTGTGGCAGTGACGAACTCACTGCCGAGTCTCACGGCGGCTGCACGCGATTGGTGTCGGGCCGAAGCGCCCAGGAGATGGATTCGGCGATGAATGACGGCTTGGCCATGCCGGGGCAGGCTGCCCACAACATCAGGGCCTCGTTGCCATACCGAACGTTGCCGATATGCTGGGTCGTGTCCTTGTCGAGCACCGGATTCGGATTGGTGAAGCCGATCGCTCGCCGCAGCGTTTCGATGTCGTCGGGCTTACCGGTCAAGAAAGTCCAGCCCGGACCGGCGCCAAACGTGTCCCGGTAATTTTGGATCGCCAACACGTCGTCGGCTTCCGGCTTGAGGGTGAACGAATACATGAAGATTTCCCGGCCGACCTGGTCACCCAACAGTTTTTGGACTTCCGCCAGATTGGCGGTCACCGCCGGGCAGACATCGCCGCAGAGCGCGTAAAAGAAGTTGAACGTAACGACCTTGCCCTTGACCAGATCGTCGTAGAAACGCACTTCCTTCCCCTCGTGGGTGACCAGGGGGATATTGGGCAAATGCCGTTGTTGAATACGGCTGCGCGCAGATGCCGGCGTTTCGGGGGCAAATGTCGCCGCGGCGGTGTCCCCCGCGGCGGCGACGGCCGGACGTGGGACGTTTGTGGCAACAGCCGCCGTCGCAGCCATGCCCAGGAACTTTCGTCTTGCCAAGCGATTTGCCAAGCGATTCATGGCTGAGGACCTCCTTTACCGAGCGCGTCGTCATCCACGCCCTTCGCCCTGGATTCCAGCAAAGGGCGCAGTTTCGGTTCGACGTTACGGCACCAGCACGTTGTCTCCGGTCGGCAGAACGTGCCAAAGCGCCATCATGGCGTGGTCTTCATGCACCACGTTGTGGCAGTGAATTGGGTATTTTCCGACCCAGTCACGGAAGCGGAAGAAGAGCCTCACCCGCTCGTTGGGATGCAATTGAGTCACGTCCTTGCGTGAATTCTCGATCGCCAGCGGTGGCGCAGCTCGGTTGCGCGACAAAATCCGGTGCTCTTCGAGGTGAATGTGGATCGGGTGGGTCCAATCCCCGCTGAGATTCATCAGGATCCAGTCCTCCACGCTGTTTTGCTGCACCGTGAACCGGAACGTGTTGCAATCCATGAACTGCCCGTTGATGGACCACTGGCCGTTCAAGCGGTCGAACTTGAAGGTGCGGACGATCCTGGGCTCCACGTCGGTGCTTGGGAGCTGATAGAACTTCTGTTGCGCTGGCGGCAGACTGTTGTCAACGGCGGTTCCTCCAGCCACGCGGAATTGCAACAGGAGATTGCCCTGCCCGGCTGCCAGGATCGATGGCGTAGTCGTGCCGAGCACCTGGGTGCATTCCTGCGAGGTGCCATTGGGGCCGAAGTCGTCTACCGGACCCTGACCGTTGAGCTGGTTCAGCCTGTTCTCCAGGTAGATGGTCTTGCCGGCGAACTGGCTGAAGTCGATGACGATGTCCACGCGCTCGGCCACACCGATGCGGACGCTTTGGACTTGGACCGGCACCGGCAGGAGGTTGCCGTCATTGGCGATGACCCAGAACGGGTTGGTCGCGCCGAGGTTGTTCAGGTCGGTCAGGAAAAACTGGAAGAAACGCGACGGACCCGTGTCCAACAGGCGGAAACGGTAGCGGCGCGGCTGCACGTTGAAGAAGGGCTGGATCTTGCCATTCACCAGGAACTTGTCGCCCAGGATGCCGTCCAGATTGAACAGGTCGAACGCCAACAAGCCGGTGGTTGGATCGTAGACCTTGTCGGCGAATGCCAGCGGGATATCGAACTGCGGGAAACTGGGGAGACGGAATCCGGTGGTTTCGTTGCCGGTGTCGAACTGGTTGAACAGCAGATAGAATCCGAGCAGGCCCTTGTAGGTGTTCTGCGAGGTGAAATCCACCCGGTGATCGTGGTACCACAACGTGCTGAGCGATTCATTGATGTCGCCATTGGGCATGAAGTCAAAGTTGAAGCCGGCGAGCACATTGGGGTAGTACTGATCGCAGAAATTGCCGATGCCATAGAAGTCGCACGGATTGCCATCGCTTTCCGACGGGGTGTGTCCGTTGTGCAGGTGGGTGGTCACCGAGGGCATGCCGAAGCCGCCATTTTGGCTTGCGGGGGGAAGCGCATTGATGTTGCGCGTGAGCTGGGGTACGCCGTAATGGGCAAAATAAGTGGGGCCAGGACTGGTGGCGTGAACGCCGTCGTCGAACCCCCAAATGGTCTGTATCGGGAGGTCGGGCGACTGGATGGCGCTTATCGCATGCTGATTCATCTGGTAGAGCGTGCGTGGAACCACCGGGAACCTCCGGGAGTCGATCTGCGGCGCCTGGTGGGACGCCGCCCGAACCTCGCCGGCCCCGGTGTTGGGGGCAAGGGTTGGCGTGGGCGTCAATGTCCGAACCGTCTGCGCGGTCGGCATGACCGGAAGCGGTTCAATGAAGGCCCTGGTCGGCGGGCTGGCCGGCTGATTGTTGGGCAAACACATTTGGTTTGTCCCGCCGTTCACGGTCTGGCCGTAAGCGCGCGAACTCAAGCCGGTCTTGGCGACCAACATTCCGCCTGCGGTCAGCAATCCCATCTTGAAGAGGTCGCGCCGGCTGGTCAGCCCGGCGGCGATCAACTCGCGTCGGTTCTTCGCGGCAACGAGCATTTCTTTATACCGTGCCCGAGAAACCTTTTCACCGAAGACATTGTAATACATGAGGCCTCTCCGTTTCCCTCGTGTGGCTACCGATCGCGAGTCATGAGCGAAGTCGTAAAAGGATAGTTCGCGGGACGACGGGGAAAATCGCGACGCTGACGTACGGGAGGTCGTCCACGGCACGCTAGAAAGCCTTGTTCCCGGTACAGCAGAAAACTGAATTAAGGTCGCCGCAGCTCCCAAGGTCGTCGCCCCTCCCCATGTGCATTTTTTTTCGTGCCTAATTAGGAACAGGGTTCAATCGTTGCGGGAAGTGCCCTATGGGGAGATTTGTGGTACAGGATTTGCTGACCCTGTAGAGCAGGCGAGGTACAGGTATCGAGTTCCGATCAGGTCAGTTCGTATCGGCGCGGCAGAACATCTTCGCCGCACGAACAGTCGACGGAATAATTGGTTGCCAAATACGCTCGAAGATGTGAGATTCGCTGCAACGACGGCGAGATCGAAACCTATGATGCAGCGCCTGAGCAATTGCCTTCGGGTGGTCGGCGTGATGCTTGTGGCGGTGCCGATCGCCTTCGCCGGGGACCCGCCGAGAAACTTCGTCATGCACGAAGTACCCGAACCAGGTGCCGCGGTGCGCTTTGAGGATGATCAAGGTCAACCGCGAAGTCTGGCCGACTTCCGGGGCAAGATCGTGCTGCTCAACATCTGGGCGACGTGGTGCGCACCGTGCCTGAAGGAACTTCCCGCGCTTGACCGTCTCGCTGCGGCTTTGAGCGGCGCGGACTTCGCAGTCGTCGCCGTATCGGTCGATCGCAAGGGGATCGACGCGGTCCGGAAAGTGTTCGCGGAACGCGACGTGCAGAAGCTTCCGATATATATTGATCGCTTCGGCCAGGCATTGAGGATGGTGCGCGCGATTGGCCTGCCGACCTCGCTTTTCATCGATCGCGAGGGGCGTGAGTTCGGACGCGCTGTCGGGCCAGCCGAGTGGGACGGGGCCGCAACGATCGAGTTCCTCCGACACGTCGTGTCACATGAGAGCCAAAACGGCCGATCCGATCGCATCTACGTCGACCCGAACAGGTGACGCCTCGCCCACATGTGTCTTGTTTGAGCCTGCTCGTTACATCTCGGCGGGGGTGGCGGGAACTGCGCTCATTGAAAGCACTTGAAGCTTGCCAATGGGACCCTGGCTCTCATTTTGGCTAGCCGTCACGGTGTTGCAACCGCACGGGGAGCGGCAAATATTTCGCCGTCGGAAGGAACGAACCAACGGCCATGCAGTTTGAATGAATGTTCAGATAAGCAACTTTTGCGCGGATTTTAGCGCGCAGTTCGGTTCGTTCGCGTATTGGCGCGCCAACAATGGGAGCATCCAGCATGTGCGATTACAGCCTCGAAAACGTTGCGAACCGGGCCGCGAAAGTCGGCGAGAAGCTTGTTTCAACCCAATTTGGCGACTCGTTCACCCGCGGCTTTGCGGCAATTGGAGAGCCAAACGTCGCCGTGTGCCTCCTTCCCGGAACCGAGCTGTGTTTTGGCGACGATATTGAATACGATCACCCTCTCGGGCTGTACCACAAGAGGAAACTGCAGGAGAACGTGGCGCGCTTTCGGCAGATCAATCTTCAAAGCTCCTATGAACACCATGATGCCCTGGAATTCCCGAGCGGCAAGGTCGTCCTGCTGACGCGCCTGTGCGTTGGCCAATATGCGACGGTCTTGCAACTACCGGCGGATACGCAGCCGTTGGGCGGCACCCACGAAGCCGAAAGCCAAGCCGGGCAGCTTGCATTCGTCGACTAGGAGCGACGGCTCTGGTTCCTGTTTGAAACGTCACGCGTGTGATGTTGGAAGAATGGAAACGGAGACGTTATTCGTCTTCGGCACGGCTCGCAGCTATGGAAATTTTCTTATCCGCCGGAACTGTTATGTCTTGCACTGAGCGCCGCGTCATGTTCGCGACCGTAACACCTCCCTCGCCGTCTTTGAATTGCGATAGGTGGTGACGTAACGGACGCGAACATTTTCGGCCGTGCGCGATTTGTTGCGAAGGACCGATTGTTGTCCACATGCTGATGTCATCATACATCGTCGCGGCCGTCGACTTCTGCATCAGGCGCCCGTGGTGGATCATTGCGCTGGCGCTCACACTCGGGACTGGCGCTGGCATGTACGCCGCAAGGCATTTCGCCATCAAGACCGACATCAACGATCTCATTTCGCCCGATCTGCCCTGGATGCAGCGCTCGCTGCGCTACATGGCGGAGTTTCCCCAGCACGATATTCTCGTTGTTGTCGATGCGCCCACACCCGAGATTGCCGAACAGGCGGCCTCCGAACTCACCCAAGCTCTTGAGGCAAATCCGGACCGATTTCGTGCCGTCGGTCACCCGGGGAGCGGCAAATTCTTCGAACAAAACGGATTTCTGTTTCTGCCGACCGACGAAGTAGCACAGCTTACGGACAGGCTGACGCGGGCCGACGCTCTCATCGGAACGTTGGCGTCCGACCCAAGCCTACGCGGCATACTTGATGCGCTGTCACTCGTTTTTATCGGGGTGCAACGCGGCGACATAAAATTCGATGATTTAACTCGGCCCCTGACTATGGCGGCGGATACCGTGGAAACCTTGCTCGCCAATCGGCCCGCGAGTTTTTCCTGGCAGGTCCTGGCGAGTGGCAATCCGCCCCAGCCGCGCGATTTGCGCCGTTTCCTCCAGATTGATCCGGTCCTGGATTTCAGTGCGCTCGAACCCGGGCGGGCTGCCACCGATAGGATTGCCAAGATAGCGTCTGATCTCGACCTTAGCAGCCGACAGGTGCAGGTGCGCCAAACCGGGCGTATCCCAATCGATGACGACGACTTTGGGACCATAAAACAGAACGCCGGGATCAACGCCGCCGTCACGCTCTTCGCCTTGCTCATCATCCTGTGGCTCGCCCTTCATTCGTGGCGGATCATTTTGGCGGTTGGCGTCAGCCTGTCAGTTGGTCTTGCCATTGCAACCGCGGCGGGACTGTTTCTAGTCGGCGCGCTCAATGTGATCTCGGTGGCTTTCTTTGCGCTCTTCGTGGGCCTCGGCGTCGACTTCGGAATCCAATTCAGCGTGCGTTACCGCGCGGAACGCCACGACCATCCCGATCTACGCTCCGCGTTGCGAAGCGCCGCCCGAAAAGCAGGCGGCCCACTAGCACTTGCCGCTGTCGCGACCGCCGTGGGCTTTTCATCTTTCCTGCCGACCGCCTATCGCGGTCTCGCCGAGCTTGGGAAGATCGCCGGCATCGGAATGATCATCGCGTTCATCACCAGCATTACGGTTCTTCCGGCGCTCTTGGCTGTACTGAATCCGCCGGGAGAACCGCATCGGGTCGGCTTTGCGGCCCTGGCGCCGGCTGATCGGTTCCTGGAGCGGCATCGCATACCGGTCGTCGTGGTCACTATTCTGGTGGTGGTGCTCGCGTCGCCGCTGTTGCTGTTTCTGCCGTTCGACTTCGATCCGATGCATCTTAGGAGCCCGAAGGTCGAGTCAGTCGCAACTTATCTCGAACTGAGAAATGACCCCGAGACCGGAGCCAATGCGATCGACGTCGTCGCGCCTGACCTGAATGCCGCCAATTCAATGGCGCAACGGATTTCCTCGCTTCCGCAAGTCGCTCGCACGCGGACGCTTCGGACGCTCATACCGGATGATCAGGACGCAAAGCTCAAGCTGATCCATGACGCCGCAACAGCCATCAATCAATCCCTCAATCCCGATACAACGGAGCCCGCGCCTTCCGACCGGGACACCGTGAAAGCACTGTCATCAGCGGCCGATGACTTGTCCCGGGCGGCCGAAGGCAAACAGGGGCCTGGGCCGGATGCGGCACGACGACTTTCCCGGTTGTTGTCGCAACTCGCGAACGGCAACGCTTCGACCCGCCAGCGAACCCAAGCCGTGTTCGTCGATCCGCTCCGTTTCACCCTCGACAAGCTGAGAGCTGCGCTTCAGCCTCAACGTATTTCCGCGGACACTATTCCAGCCGATATCGCTCGCGAATGGGTGGCGCCGGACGGACATGCGCGGATCGAGGTGTTGCCCAAGGGGGACCCGAATGACACCGAGACGGTCCGCGATTTCGTGCAGGCGGTTCTGGCGGTCGAGTCGAACGCCACAGGCCCGGCGGTTGAATTGTTCGAAGCCGGCAACACCGTGGTGCACGCATTTATCCAAGCCGGTATCTTCGCTCTTTCGGCAATCGCTGTCCTGCTGTTGATCACGCTGCGTCGCATTGGCGATGTGCTGCTGACCCTGGTTCCACTCCTGGTCGCCGGTGCGGTCACATTGGAGCTGTGCGTCGTAATCGGC
>Ga0257161_1000181_pt1 | contig 17063 bp, 13 predicted proteins | sample NR01A_FD_185954 | JGI IMG/M metagenome (GOLD analysis project Ga0257161, IMG submission 185954) | Soil microbial communities from H.J. Andrews Experimental Forest, Oregon, United States - NR-01-A | ecosystem: Environmental > Terrestrial > Soil > Temperate forest > Bulk soil | place: USA: Oregon... | reverse complement strand
TTTCTCCGCGCTACCGCCGCCAGGCCCGGCGATACCCGTAATGGCGACTACGAGGTCCACATTCGACATCGCCAGCGCACCCGTCGCCATCGCGTCGGCGGTTTCCCCGCTCACTGCGCCGTGGCGCTCAAGGATCGAGGTCGGGACACCAAGCATCGCCTCCTTCGCGGCATTGGAGTAGGTGACGAAGCCCCGATCAAGCACATCCGAGGAGCATGGGATCTCGGTCAGCGCACCAGCTACCAAGCCTCCGGTGCAAGACTCGGCCGTCGCGACCTTGAGGCCGTGCACCCGGCATGCGGCGAGCACGCGCGTGGCTGTGTCCCGGATAATATCATCCGTCATGGCGACCCTGCCGGCAGCCTGATCGTGGCGGTCGCCATGGCGGCGATGCCTTCGCGGCGGCCGATGAAGCCCAATTTCTCGTTTGTGGTCGCCTTGACGGCGACGCGATCGATACCGATGCCGGCAATCTCGGCGACGCGCGTGCGTATGGCATCACGGTGCGGCCCGATGCGCGGCGCCTCGCACACAATGGTGATGTCGAGATGGGCGATACACCCACCGCGCTGCCGCACCCGCTCGACCGCAAAGGCCAGGAACTTGTCCGACGGGGCGCCGCGCCATTGTGGGTCGGTCGGCGGAAAATGCACTCCGATATCACCGTCGGCGAGCGCGCCTAAGATCGCATCCACCAAGGCATGGAGCGCAACATCCGCATCCGAATGTCCTGACAGCGACCGCGGATGGGGGATGCGCACGCCGCCAAGCCAGATATGATCGCCGTCCACGAAGGAGTGCACGTCATAGCCGGTCGCCGTGCGGACATCGGCGAGTGCCGCCCAATCGGCTGCCGTAACGCGCGCGAAATCCTCTTCGGTGGTGAGCTTCATGTTGCTGCCTTCGCCGGCAAAAATAGTCACCGCGATGCCGGCCCATTCGGCTAGTGCCGCATCGTCGGTGAAATCCTCGCGTCCCGCAATGAAAGCGCGGCGATGGGCTGCCAGGAGCCCATCATAGAGGAAAGCCTGTGGAGTCTGGACTGCTCGCAACCGGCCGCGATCAAGCGTAGCGACGACGCATCCATCCGTGTCCACTTCCTTGATGGTGTCGGTCAGCGCCAATCCCGGGATGGCGGCCCCGCCGGCGCCTGCCACGATCGCGCGGGAAATCAGGGCAGGGGAGGTGAACGGGCGGGCTGCATCGTGCACCAGCACGATCCGTGGTCGCTCTTTCTCGATTGCCTCAAGCCCGGAACGCACCGACATCTGGCGCGTCGCCCCGCCAAAAGCTGCAGCACGTAACTTTAGCCCCGCGGTCGCCTCCGCAAAGGCGGCGGCGTCATCGCGATGGATGACCGGCTGCACAAGATCGATCTCGGGATGGTCAATGAACAGGGACAGGGCATGGCGGATTACCGGGGCGCCGCGTACCGAGCGGTATTGCTTGGGCATAATGCTGCCGGCCCGGACCCCGCGACCGGCCGCCACCACCACAGCCGCTATCCCACCCGGCATCACGTCATCTCCCCTCGTACGTGGTATCGCCGTTATGCTGGCCCCAAATCCTGACGGATCTCACGACACCGGTTGCTCTGCACCTGGGATCGAATCACAACGCTGCTGGTTACGGGCTTTCCCGGCTCAAAGCAGGAACTGTCATGTGGGAGGTGGTATTAGCCGCGCTGCAGCGGGTCGAACAGCCCTTATTCCACAGAGTTCTTTTTAATCGCCTCGCGGACTGAACGATATTCATGATATTGCACTGCAGCACTTGCGTCGCCATGCTGGAATGGCTAAACTATATGCAGATGACATGTTCGCCTAGAATATAGGCAAGCTAATGAGCGGTTCCAAATTCACATGGTTTGCCAGCCCACTTGCTGTGGGCGCGGTGACGGTTGCGAACCGGGTATTCTTGGCGCCCATGTCCGGTGTCACAGACGCCCCGTTTCGTCGGCTGGTGAGTCGCTTGGGCGCCGGACTGGTCGTGTCCGAGATGACCGCGTGCGCCGCACTTGCTGCAGGCAAGCGTGATGCAAGGTTGCGTATCGAAGCGTCGGGCAACGGTTGCCATGTGGTGCAACTCGTTGGCTGCGGCGCAAAATGGATGGCGGACGGCGCCCGCATCGTGGCAGACGGCGGCGCCGCCATCATCGATATCAACATGGGCTGCCCGGCGCGGCACGTCACCGGCGGCGAATCGGGATCGGCGTTAATGCGCGATCTCGACCACGCGATCTGTCTGGTCGATGCCACTGTGGCGGCGGCACCAGTACCCGTGACCCTGAAGATGCGTCTCGGCTGGGACGACCGCTCTATCAATGCACCAGAATTGGCGCGCCGTGCGGAGGCATCGGGCGTAAAACTCATCACGGTTCACGGCCGCACGCGTTGTCAATTCTACAAGGGGAGCGCCAACTGGACGGCGGTACGTGCCGTTAAGCAGGCGGTGTCGATCCCCGTCGTGGTCAATGGCGACATTAAGACCTGCCATGACGCCGAGACCGCACTTGCGCTCTCCGGTGCAGATGCCATCATGATCGGTCGCGGGGCCGAGGGGCGGCCATGGTTTCCGGGGCAGGTCGCGCGCTACCTCGCCGGCGGGCCAATGGAGGCTCCGCCGGTGCTTTCCGCGCAGCTCGAGGTCATCACCGCGCTTTATGATGAAATGCTTGGCCATCATGGCGAGCGGATCGGTGTGAAACATGCCCGCAAGCATGTCGGCTGGGCCCTCGACACAGCTGCCGCGACCGCTGGCGCCCCCGGCGAGACCCTGAAGGCTCTGCGCGGACGCGTGCTCACCGCGATCAGCCCCCGCGAAACGCTACGCCGGCTCGCCGAGGCCTTCGATGCCTTGTCCTCCGAGGCGTCCGATCGGAGGGCGGCCGCATGAGCATGGTCGGAAGCCGCAACCCGGCCCACGCCATTGGCCCGGCTGAAGCTATCCTTAATGCGCTGCCGCTTGCTGTGGTCGTGATCGCCCCCAACGGCATGATCAACGACGCCAACGTGGCGGCGGAGGATTTCTTCGATATGTCGGTCGCACTGCTTCGCAGACACGCCCTGCACGATTTGGTGCCATTCGGCAGCCCATTACTGGCGCTGATTGAGCAGGTCCGCCAGCGCGGCGGCCCCGTCAATGAATATAAAGTCGACCTCGGTACGCCGCGCACGCCGCCGGAACGTCTGGTTGACCTTCATGTGGCTCCGGTGCCGGAACGGCCCGGCCAGGTGGTGGTGATGCTCCAGCAACGCACCATGGCCGACAAGATGAATCGGCAACTGACCCATCGCGGCGCGGCGCGGTCCGTGATCGCGCTCGCCGCCATGCTGGCGCACGAGATCAAGAACCCGCTGTCAGGCATTCGCGGCGCAGCGCAGCTCTTGGAGCAGCAAGCGAGCGACGACGACCGCATCCTGACCAGGCTGATCTGCGACGAGGCTGACCGCATCGTCAAGCTGGTGGACCGCATGGAAGTGTTCGGCGACCAGCGCCCGGTGGAACGCGAGCAGGTCAATATCCACATGGTCTTCGATCACGTGCGGCGACTTGCCCAGTCCGGCTTTGCCCGACACATCCGGTTTGTCGAAGAATACGATCCTTCGTTGCCGCCGGTGCTCGCCAATCGCGACCAGCTCGTCCAGGTATTCCTCAACCTCGTCAAGAACGCCGCCGAGGCGATTGGCGAAAGCGCCGTCGACGGCGAAATCCAACTCTCCACCGCCTTCAGACCCGGTGTGCGCTTGTCGCTTCCGGGCAGCAAATCGAAGGTCTCGCTGCCGCTCGAATTCTGCATCAAGGACAACGGCCCGGGCGTGGCGGACGACCTGATGCCGAATCTGTTCGATCCTTTCGTAACCACCAAGCCGTCCGGCAGCGGGCTCGGTCTTGCGCTTGCCGCCAAGATCATCGGCGATCACGGCGGCATCATCGAATGCGAGTCGCAACCGCGGCGGACGATCTTTCGCGTGCTCATGCCCAAATTCACGGGTGACGACGCCGAGCCGGGCGGAGAAACCTGAGGTGATGCCAATGCCCGCTGGTAGCATTTTGATAGCGGATGACGACGCTGCAATCCGAACTGTGTTGAACCAAGCCCTGTCGCGCGCAGGATACGAGGTACGCTCGACTGGAAATGCCGCCACGCTCTGGCGATGGGTGAGCCAGGGCGAGGGCGACCTTGTCATCACAGATGTGGTGATGCCCGACGAGAACGCCTTCGATCTCCTGCCGCGCATCAAGAAGCTGCGACCGGATCTCCCGATCATTGTCATGAGCGCCCAGAACACGTTCATGACTGCCATCCGCGCCTCCGAGCGTGGCGCCTATGAGTATCTGCCGAAGCCGTTCGATCTCAAAGAACTGACCACCATCGTCGGTCGCGCGCTGTCGGAGCCCAAGGACCGCCCCACCGTGGCGGTGGGAAAACCGGAGGAAATAGACATCCCGCTGATCGGTCGTTCACCCGCCATGCAGGAAATCTATCGGCTGTTGGCGCGACTGATGCAGACCGACCTTACTGTCCTGATCTCCGGGGAATCGGGCACTGGCAAGGAACTGGTGGCGCGCGCGCTGCATGATTACGGCAAGCGGCGCTCCGGACCGTTCGTCGCCATCAACATGGCGGCGATCCCGCGCGAGCTCATCGAGTCCGAACTGTTCGGCCATGAGAAGGGCGCCTTCACGGGAGCCAACACACGCAATGCCGGGCGGTTCGAGCAGGCCGAGGGCGGCACCTTGTTCCTCGATGAGATCGGCGATATGCCGATGGAGGCGCAAACGCGGCTGCTGCGCGTGCTCCAGCAGGGTGAGTACACGACGGTCGGCGGCCGCACCCCAATCAAGACCGATGTGCGAATCGTCGCAGCCACTAACAAGGATTTACGCATCCTGATCCAACAGGGTTTGTTCCGCGAAGATTTGTATTTTCGCCTCAACGTGGTGCCGCTACGACTGCCGCCATTACGCGAGCGTGCCGAGGATATCCCTGACCTGATCCGCCATTTCTTCGTGCTCGCCGAACGTGAGGGCTTGCCGAACAAGCAGATCGAGACTGCCGCAATAGAACGACTGAAGCGTTACCGTTGGCCCGGTAATGTGCGGGAGCTTGAAAATCTCGCACGCCGCCTTGCCGCGCTGTATCCGCAGGAAACCATTACGACCGCCGTCATCGACAACGAGCTGGCGCCAGCCGCGCCGGCGCCAATCGGCGAGGAAAGTCGCACCGAAGAGAACTTGTCGACCGCGGTGGAGCGCCACCTCAACAGATATTTTGGCGGCTTTGGTGATAGCCTGCCTCCGCCCGGCCTGTACCATCGGATCTTGCGAGAAATCGAATATCCGCTGCTGTCCGCCGCACTCGCCGCTACCCGCGGCAACCAAATCCGCGCGGCCGACCTGTTGGGTGTCAATCGCAATACGCTACGCAAGAAAATCCGGGATCTGGAAATCCAAGTGATTCGCACCAGCGGGTGAAGGTAAAGCGGCCCCATATCAAGCCCGTATCGCGAATCGACAGTCCGCAATATTTACGGGCCAGGCCTGGAGACGTCCAGCCTCGCATTTTTGTTGAAATGCCACCGCTGTCGTTGTACGTCGCACCAGCGATGAGCGTTCGGTTGCCTTTTCAAAAATGGCGGACCTTGAATTTGGCTCATGTGATCGATGATGAAGCTGTCGATCTTTTTCGGGCAGGACGCATTGCCGAATTTGTGCCTAAAAAATAGTCAAACAGGTTTTGAATCCGTTCCGCTCGCCGTGGAAATGTCCCAATTGGGCAACATTGTTGTATTTGTGCATCACATGTAATGCTACGTGGACGTTGCTCGATACATCATTTGAGCCGCCCAGCTTCGATGACGCAAGAGCATCTTTGCCTAAGCTACGTTGGATTAACGGCACAGGGCTTGTCCCGGGGGAGTGATGACGACCGTCGAAGAGGTTTCAGCCGTCGAGCCCACCCAGCGGCCAACGGCGGCAACAAGTTTTGCCACCGGCGTGGTCGGTATGATCGCGGTCGTGGTAGCGCTGCTATCGGCGCTCACGACATTCATGGTGCTGGCCAATCTGACATTCGTCAACCCGACCCACAATGTCGTCGTTACCCTGCTGGCGGTGAATTTCGTCACGGTGCTGCTGCTGCTTGCGATTATCGGCCGCGAGGTTTGGCATATTGTCCAGGCGCGGCGGCGGGGCAGGGCGGCGGCACGGCTTCATGTCCAGATCGCCGGGTTGTTCTCCGTGATCGCCGTTGTACCTGCCGTGCTGGTTGCGGTGCTCGCCAGCGTCAACCTTGATCGCGGGCTCGATCGTCTGTTTTCGATCCGCACCCGAGCCGTGATCGAAAACTCGGTGATCGTTTCGCAGGCCTACCTCAACGAACACGAGCAGTCGATCCGGGCCGAAACCAACGCTATGGCGATCGACGTCGCCCGCGCCAAGCCCCTGTTTGACCAGGATGCCGACCGGTTCCGTCAGTTCTTCACCGCACAAGCATCGCTTCGCAGTATGCCGACCGCCATGATGCTCGGGCCCGATCAGTCTGTCATCGTCAAGGCCGATATCCAGCTTCCCTCCGAATTGCAGGAGCCGCCACCGCCGCCGGTGGAAAGGCTCGCTCAGGTCGGCGATACCGAGGCGGTTGCCGGTTTGCTGCGTGACACAAATTGCGTCGGTGCGCTGATCAAACTGAAGGGCTACGAAGATACCTACCTGTTCGTCGCCCGCTTTATTGATCCGCGGGTGCTGGAACAGATCCAGCAAACCGAGAACAGCATCCAGGAATACGCCAATCTCGAAGCGCGACGCATGGGCGTACAACTCGCGTTTGCGCTGATGTACACCGTCATCGCGCTCACAGTGCTGCTGTCGGCTGTGTGGATTGGCTTTGCTTTCGCCAACCGGCTGGTGGCGCCGATCCGGCGGCTCATCGGAGCCGCGAACCTTGTGTCCACCGGCAATCTCCACGTCCAGGTACCGGTGCGGCGTTCGGAAGGCGATCTCTCGCAACTCGGTGCGACCTTCAACAAGATGACCCAGGAATTGCGCACCCAGCGCAACGACATCATGCGAGCGCGCGATCTTGTTGACAGCCGCCGCCGTTTCACCGAAGCGGTGCTGGCGGGCGCAAGCGCCGGCGTTATCGGCGTCGATGCCAATGGGCGTGTAAGCATTCTCAACCGGTCGGCTGAAAAGTTGATCGAGTTTAGCGAAGCTGAAGCGCTCGGACATCCGCTCGAGGAAATCGTGCCCGAGCTCAAGAACCTGGTAGACCCGGCGCGCTCAGGTGGCCAGCGCCTCGTTCAGGGCCAGACCACGATCCACCGCAGTGGCCGCGACCGCACCGTCTCGGTGCGGGTCACCTCCGAGCAGTCGGCCGATTCGGACCACGGCTATGTCATTACGCTTGACGACATCACCGAGCTGGTGATGGCGCAACGTACCGCGGCCTGGGGCGACATTGCACGCCGCATCGCCCATGAGATCAAGAACCCGCTCACTCCGATCCAGCTTTCAGCTGAGCGCCTGCGCCGCAAGTACGGCAAATCGATCACCGAGGATCGTGCCGTATTCGAGCAATGCACCGATACGATCGTGCGCCAGGTCGATGATATTAGACGCATGGTCGATGAGTTCTCGCGCTTCGCTCGGATGCCGAAGCCCGTCATGATGGCTGACGATGTCACCGATACGGTGCGTCAAGTCGCATTCATGCAACGGGTCGGCAATGCCGACATCGACATCGACGTGGAGATTGCCGAGGACCCGATGCCGGCACGCTTCGATCGCCGTTTGATTTCACAGGGACTCACCAACATCATCAAGAATGCCGGTGAAGCGGTCGCGGCGGTTCCGGCGGACCAGCTTGGACGCGGTCGTATCGTGGTGTCGGCCGCGCGCATCGATTCGGACATCGTGATCGACGTCATCGACAACGGCATCGGCCTGCCGAAGGAAAACCGAAGCCGCCTTCTTGAGCCCTATGTGACGACACGCGAAAAGGGCACCGGCCTGGGCCTCGCCATCGTCGGAAAAATCCTTGAAGAGCACGGCGGGCGGATCGAGCTGCACGATGCGGCAGAAAAATTCCCCGGCCAACGGGGCGCCTGGATGCGGCTGCGGTTCGCCGCGGAACCGTCGGAAACGTTCGTCAACGAAACCAAGAATTAATTGAGCGAGCAATAAGCATGGCGTCGGATATCCTTATCATCGACGACGAGGCCGACATCCGCGAGTTGGTGGCGGGAATTCTCGAAGACGAGGGTTACGCGACGCGCACTGCTCGCGACAGCGATGACGCGGCGGCCGCGATCGCGGCACGCCGGCCCAATCTGATCTTCCTCGACATCTGGCTGCAGGGCAGCCGGCTCGACGGCCTGCAGATGCTCTCCGACATCAAGGGGGAGCATCCCGATCTGCCGGTGGTGATGATTTCGGGCCACGGCAATATCGAAACCGCGGTCGCGGCGATCAAGCAGGGCGCCTACGATTTCATCGAGAAACCGTTCAAGGTCGACCGGCTCGTCCTCGTGGCCGATCGGGCGCTCGAAACCTCGCGGCTGAAGCGCGAGGTCAAGGAGCTCAAACAGCTGGCGCCGCATCCGGCGAAGCTTATCGGCAGCTCCGGCGTCATGCAACATCTGCGTCAGACCATCGAGAAGGTCGCGCCAACCAACAGCCGAATCCTCATCGTCGGGCCGTCGGGCTCCGGCAAGGAGCTGACGGCGCGCACCATTCACGCCCGGTCGTCGCGTGCGCCAGCCCCATTCGTGGTCATCAATGCGGCAGCCATCACGCCGGACCGTATGGAGGTCGAGCTGTTCGGCACCGAGCAGCTCGACGGCCAGGCGCGCAAGATAGGGGCGCTGGAGGAAGCTCATGGCGGCACGCTCTTCATCGACGAGATCAGCGACATGCCGCGCGAGACCCAGAACAAGATTCTGCGGGTGCTGGTCGAGCAGACCTTCCTGCGCGCCGGCGGCACCACCAAGGTCGAGGTCGATACGAGGATCATCACCTCGACGGCGCGCAATCTCGAAGAGGAAATCGCTGCGGGCCGCTTCCGCGAGGACCTTTTTCACCGGCTTTCGGTGGTGCCGATCCGAGTGCCGCCGCTCACCGAACGGCGTGAGGACGTGGCGGAACTCGTCGAGCATTTCATGGAGCAAATTTCCCTCGCAACCGGCCTGCCCAAGCGGCGGATCGGCGATGACGCCATGGCGGTACTGCAAACCCATGACTGGCCCGGAAATGTGCGCCAGTTGCGCAACAACGTAGAACGGCTGATGATCCTGGCCAGCGGCGACGTCGATGCAGTGATCACCGCGGACATGCTGCCGCCGGACGTGGGTTCCATGGTGCCGTCCATGCCTAAGGGCGCTGGTGGCGAGCACCTTATGGGCATGCCGTTGCGGGATGCCCGCGAGGCGTTCGAGCGTGAATACCTGCGCGCTCAGATCAGCCGCTTCAGCGGCAATATTTCCCGAACCGCAGAATTCGTCGGTATGGAGCGCTCGGCACTGCATCGCAAACTCAAGGCGCTGGGAATGGATTAGGCGTGCGCCGGCAGATTTTCCAAATGGATTTGCAATGTCCCGAATTGCCTATGTGAATGGCCGCTACCGGCCCCATCGCGACGCCCTTATACATGTGGAGGATCGCGGCTATCAGTTCGCCGACGGCGTTTACGAGGTGTGCGAGGTGAGGGGGGCTCACGTCATCGAGGAACGCCGCCATCTCGTGCGGCTGATGCGGTCGCTCGCGGAATTGCGCATCGGCTTGCCGATGCAGCTGTCGGCTCTGAGCGTCGTCCTGCACGAGACGGTAAGGCGCAATCGGGTACGCGACGGCATCGTCTACCTGCAGGTCACGCGCGGCGTGGCAAGGCGCGATCACGCCTTTCCGGCGCACGGAACCGCGCCATCGATTGTCGTCACCGCGCGCGCCCACGACAACATGAATGCGGAGAACACGGCCGCCGACGGCATCGCGGTCATAACGTTTGCGGACAACCGCTGGACGCGGCCGGACATCAAATCGGTATCGCTGCTGCCGAACGTCTTGGCAAAACAGGCGGCGCGCGATGCTGGCGCCCGCGAGGCCTGGTTCATCGACGCCCAGGGATTCGTTACCGAGGGGGCATCATCGAACGCCTGGATCATCACGGCGGACGGTGAAGTGGTGACGCGTCCCGCCGACAACAGCATTCTCAACGGAATTTCCCGGGCCGTGGTGCTGGAGGTGGTGGCAGCCAGGGGGCTAGCCTTCACCGAACGTTCTTTCACCGTGGTGGAAGCAAAGGCGGGGCGGGAAGCCTTCGTAACGGCCGCAAGTCAGATCGTGCAACCGGTGATTCGCATTGATGGAAAACCGGTCGGCGATGGCCGTCCGGGACCGCTCTCCATGGCATTGCGGCAGGAATTCCACCGTCATGCGGAATTTACCTGACATTCCTGCTCCAGATTCGCTCAAAAAGTTCCAATTGAGGTCGAGGCGGGCTTGCGCCCGGCCCCATCCTACTTTTTAATGTTATGTCCGTGCTTTAGCCCGGATAGCGCACTCTGCAGAAAGCATGTCAATCAGTTGCAGTGCCGGGAACTGCAAACAAAAAAGCGGAAAAAACGGCCATGGCAGCCGATCGCGCACAAAATTTGCAAGACACCTTCCTTAATCATGTACGTAAAGCAAAAATCCCCCTCACGATTTTTCTTGTTAATGGCGTGAAGCTGCAAGGGGTGGTAACCTGGTTCGACAATTTTTGCGTGTTGCTGCGGCGGGACGGGCATTCCCAGCTTGTCTATAAGCACGCCATATCGACCATCATGCCGGGGCACCCAGTGCAGCTTTTTGAAGGCGGCGAAGAGGGTGCAGTCGGGGAAAAGACCTGATTGGAGCCGCGCAACCAACGAACTTCGATGCTGAGCCCGCCCGAGGGTTCCACGACTGGGCGTGCAATCGTCATCGGTCCGTATCTGCGCACGCGAGAGGTGCGCAGAGCGACGAGTGAGGGCAGGGACCTTGCGAAGGGGGCCCGCCCGCTCAACAGTCGCGCTCCGGCGGCCCGCCTTGACGAGGCGGTCGGGCTGGCGCTCGCGATTGACCTGGACGTGGTCGACAAGGGCATCATCGCAATCACGGCGATCCGGCCCTCGACCTATCTGGGCAAAGGCAAGGTCGAGGAGTTGGCGGGCTTGGTGAGGAGCCACGAGGCCGGGCTGGTGGTGATGGATTGCGCGTTGTCGCCGGTGCAGCAACGCAATCTGGAAAAGGCCTGGAACGCCAAGGTGCTCGACCGCACCGGCCTGATCCTGGAGATCTTCGGCCGGCGCGCCCGCACCCGCGAGGGCGCGCTGCAAGTGGAGCTGGCGCACCTCAACTATCAGCGTAGTCGACTGGTGCGATCCTGGACCCATCTGGAACGCCAGCGTGGCGGCTTCGGATTTCTTGGCGGTCCGGGCGAAACCCAGATCGAAACCGACCGTCGCCTGATCGCCGAGCGCATCGCCAAAATCGAGCGCGAACTGGAGGGTGTAAAAAGCACACGAAAACTCCATCGCAAAAGCCGGAAACGCGTGCCGTACCCGATTGTTGCGCTGGTCGGCTACACCAATGCCGGAAAGTCGACCCTGTTCAATCGCATGACGCAGGCGACCGTGGTCTCAGCCGACATGCTGTTTGCAACGCTGGATCCGACTTTGCGGGCGATCGACCTGCCGCATGGCACCCGAATCATCATGTCAGATACGGTCGGCTTCATTTCGGATCTGCCGACCATGTTGGTGGCGGCGTTCCGCGCCACGCTGGAGGAAGTGATCGAAGCCGATCTCATCCTCCATGTGCGCGACGTCTCCCATGGCGATACCGCCGCGCAGTCGGAGGACGTCACCGGGGTGCTGCGCGATCTCGGCATCGAGCCGGGCGACACCCGGCTGATCGAAGTCTGGAACAAGATCGACCGCGTCGATCCGGCGGAACGCGAGCGGCTCGACAACCTCGGCAGCCGCGAGACCGCCGGCCGCCGGCCGGTGCTGGTCTCAGCATTGACGGGCGAGGGGACCGATACTCTGATCGCCACCATCGAAGCCGAGTTCGCCCGTTCCCGGCTGACGCTCGACGTGGCGCTCGACCTTGCCGACGGGGCCGGCATGAGCTGGCTGCATCGCCACGTCGAAGTGCTGGCACGCGACGCGGGCGCCGACGGTCGCATGCACATGACGGTGCGGGTCGCTCCCGACCGGGCCGGCATTGTTCGGGCGAAATTCGGCGCGGAAAACATCAGTGTTCCGGGGATGAGTGGTCGATAGCCATGATTCCGTGTGGATGCGATTGCCAAGCCTGACCGCCGGCTACCGATCACGCATCATGGTTGTTCGCTACGCTTTGCGGCATTCCAAAGTTCATCCATCTCGACCAGCGTCGATTGCTCGGGCGTTTTTCCGGCTGCTGCCAACACCCGCTCGATGTAGCCGAAACGGCGTTCAAACTTCTGGTTGGTGGCGCGCAGTGCGGCTTCCGGATCGGCGCCGAGATGGCGCGCAAGATTGACGACGGCGAACAGCAGATCGCCAACTTCCTCTCGGGCCGCGCGCGTCTTGCCGGACGCCAGTTCGGCAGCGATCTCATCGGCCTCCTCGCGGATTTTCGCCAGCACTGCCAACGGATCGTTCCAATCGAAGCCGACCTTGCCGGCCTTGTCCTGCAGCTTGAGCGCGCGCGTAAGGGCGGGGAGGGTAACCGGAACGCCCGCAAGCGCCCCACTGCTGCGTTCCCGGACGCTTTGCGGATCAATCGCCCGGCGCGCTACCCGCTCGGCCTTCTCCTGCGCCTTGATCCTGTCCCACAACGCATTAACCGCCTCAGTATCGAGGGTCCCGGCGTCACCAAACACATGCGGATGGCGGCGCACCAGCTTTTCGGTGATCGCATGAACCACGTCTGCAAACGCGAACAGGCCGGCTTCTTCGGCCATCCGGGCATGAAATACGACCTGCAGCAGCAGGTCGCCAAGCTCGTCTCGCAGATCGTCGAAATCGCCGCGTTCGATCGCGTCAGCAACCTCGTAGGCTTCCTCGATCGTGTAGGGCGCGATGGCGGAGAAATCCTGCGCCAGATCCCACGGGCATCCGGTGCCCGGCGTGCGCAGTGCAGCCATGATTTCGATCAGGCGAACGATATCGCGGGAGGCAGTGATGTTGGTCATGTCGGATGGACTGGCCCGCGATGCCCTGAATTGCTCAGTCGACGTGCTACCAAGCCTGCGTGCTACCGCGCAAGTTGTTTGCGGGCACGGAAACTCGGCCACCGATGGTCGAACCGGGACGTTACCGCTCGGGTACATAGCATAAAATATTCCATAATATGTCTTATGCGAATCATCCGGATACGGGAGCTGTCCCCGTCGCATTTGTCTTACGCGCTTTTCGGCTCGCTCTCCGGCACAATTCCAGCGGTTTTTCACGGCGAGCCCCCATCGGCCGCGTGCCTTTGGCGTCCCGATTGGCCTATTCGTTGAATTCGACACGCATGCCGTCGAAGGCCGGCTCGACGTTCGGCGGCAGCTTGGCGCGCAATTGCGCAAAATCGAGATCGCTATGCATGTTGGTGAGGATCGCGCGTTTTGGCTTAATACGGTCGATCCATTGGAGCGTCAGATCGAGATGGAAATGGCTCGGATGCGGCCGGTACCATAGCGCGTCTACGATCCATAATTCGATGCCTTGCAGTGCCTCTATTCCGGCTTCCGACAGGCCGACAAGGTCAGGCGAATAAGCCATCGCGCCGAAGCGGAACCCGAGCGAAGTAATGTCGCCGTGGTCTTGCAAGATGGGCATGGCCGTGACAGCGCCGCCGGGGCCGGAGATCATCACCGGCGCGCCGGCGGCGATCGGGTGCCGGGTAAGGTACGGTGGGTAGCTGCTGCCCGGCGGGGTCACGAAGCAATACCCGAATCTGAGCGACAATACTCGCCAGGTCGGCTCGTCCGCATACACGTCCACGCGCCTGCGATGCGCGATGAACAGCGCGCGCAGGTCATCGATGCCGTGAATGTGGTCCGCATGTTCGTGGGTATAGAGCACACCGTCGAGATGATTGACGGCGGCGTCGAGCAACTGCTCGCGCAGATCCGGCGAGGTATCCACCAGCACGCGGGTCTGATGGCCGTTCGGGGCCGTGCGGTCGACCAGAATCGAACACCGTCGCCGCCGGTTCTTGGGGTTGCCGGGGTCGCAATTACCCCACCCGGTTCCAGGTCGCGGAACGCCGCCGGAAAATCCGCATCCCAGAATCGTGACCGCAAGGGTCATGCGGCTGCGGCCGAAATCTGCGGCACTTTGTTGAACAGGCGAAAGAAATTTTCCGTCGTTTGGTGCGCGATCTGGTCGAACGTGACGCTGCGCGTTGCGGCCAGCACTTTTGCGGTTTCCGTCACATAAGAAGGCTCATTACGCTTGCCGCGGAACTTGCCCGGGGCAAGATAAGGCGCATCGGTTTCGACCAAAATGCGGTCCGCCGGCAATTCCGCCGCGATGGCGCGCAATTCCTCGGATTTCTTGAAGGTGAGTATGCCGGTGAACGAGATGTAGAGCCCGAGGTCGATGGCCCGCAACGCAAGCTCGCGACTGGCGGTAAAACAATGCAGCACCGCCGGGAAGGCCCCCTTCCCGGTTTCCTCCTCAAGAATCCGACCGATATCCGCATCGGCTTCCCGAGCGTGGACAACGAGCGGCAGCTGGGTCGCCCGCGCCGCCGCAATATGCCGTCGAAAGCCGATCTCCTGGGCGTCGCGTGGGCTGAAATCGTAATGATAATCCAGGCCTGCCTCACCGATGGCAACCACCTTGGGATGTCGCGACCGCTCGACCAGTTCCTCGGCCGTCACATCAAGTTCCTCATGGGCATTGTGCGGGTGGGTTCCTACCGAGCTGTAGACGTTTGGAAATTGCTCCGCGATGGCCAACAATTTGTCGAACTGGCGCACGCGCGTGGAGATCGACACGATGCGGGCAATGTGCGCCGCCGCGGCGCGTTCCACAATGGCGTCGAGGTCGGCGGCGAAATCGGGGAAATCCAGGTGGCAATGGCTGTCGACCAGTGTGCTCATGGGATCGACTCCGGTTCCACATAGCGCGGAAAAACCGGTGCGGGTGGCGGCAGGACACTGCCCGGCACGAGGCGCCCGGAGCCGCCAAGCGCGGCGAAGTCGCGCCGATCGGCCGGGACGGCGATCAGATCGAGGAGCCGAGCGGCGGCCTGTGGCATGAAGGGCTGCGCCACGATGGCGATCTGCCGGATCACCTCGGCGGTCGTATAGAGCACCGTGCCTTGGCGTATTGGATCGGTCTTGGCAAGCGCCCAGGGGGCTTCGCCGGCGAAATAGCGGTTTGCATCAGCGACCACCGCCCACGCCGCATTGAGCACCTGATGCAGTTGCTGCGTTTTCATAGCTTCGCGTGCCTTGTCGATCAGCGCATCAGCTGCGGCAAGGATCGTTTTGTCGGATTCGCTCAAGGCGCCGGGCGTCGGCAGCGTCCCGCCGCGATTCTTGGCGATGATCGACAGCGAGCGTTGCGCCAGATTGCCAAGGTCGTTGGCGAGGTCCGCATTGATGCGCGCCGCGATGGCGTCATGACTGTAACTGCCGTCTTGACCGAAGGGCACTTCGCGCAAAAGGAAATAGCGGAGTTGATCGACCCCATAGGCGTCCGCCAGCGCGAACGGATCGACCACGTTGCCGACCGACTTCGACATCTTCTCGCCGCGGTTGAACAGAAAGCCGTGGCTGAAAATGCGCCGCGGCACTTCGATTCCGGCCGACATCAGAAATGCCGGCCAATACACGGCGTGGAAGCGCACGATGTCCTTGCCGATCACGTGCAGATCGGCCGGCCAGTAGCGGCGGAATTTCGGGGCCTCGGTGTCCGGGTAACCAACGGCGGTGATGTAGTTGGTCAGCGCATCCACCCACACATACATGATGTGCTTGGGATCGCCCGGCACCGGGATGCCCCACGTGAAGGTGGTGCGCGAAATCGACAAGTCTCTGAGGCCGCCGCGCACGAAGCTCGAAACTTCGTTGAGGCGTTCGCGCGGCAGGACGAAATCCGGCACCCGGCGATAGAGGTCGAGCAGCTTGTCCTGATAGGCCGAGAGGCGGAAAAAATAACTCTCCTCCTCGACCCATTCGACCGGCGTGCCCTGCGGGCCGAGGCGCTTGCCGTCCTCGGCAAGCCGCGTCTCGTCCTCGTCATAATAGGCTTCGTCGCGCACCGAATACCAGCCGGCATATTTCGACAGATAGATGTCGCCCGCCGCCTTCATGCGTTCCCAGATCGCGGCTGAGGAACGGTGGTGCCGCTCCTCCGTGGTGCGGATGAAATCGTCGTTGGAACAGTTCAGGCGCTCCACCATGGCGCGGAAGCGCGGCACATTGCGATCGCTCAATTCGCGTGGCGACACCCCTTCCCGGTTCGCGGTCTGCAGCATCTTGATGCCGTGCTCGTCGGTGCCGGTGAGAAAATAAACGTCATGGCCGTCGAGCCGCATGAATCGCGCGATCGCGTCGGTGGCAATCGCCTCATAGGCGTGGCCGATATGCGGCAGGCCATTGGGGTAGGAAATCGCCGTCGTGACATAGAATCGAGGCTTGTCTGCCATGTACCGAAAATCCTCGCGCTCTTTGCGGCATACTTGCCTCGGTCCTCGAAGCATTTTCCTTTCAGGCTGATCCTACCAGTGTCATTGCCCGGCTTGACCGGGCAATCCAGTATCCCGCGGGTCGGTGCTTACTGGATCGCCCGGTCAAGCCGGGCGATGACCGCACAGTGAGTGTCAACCTAAGCCGCGATACGTATCAACCGCGGGACGCCTCGGCAAGCAGACTGAAAATGCTGAAAACCAAGGGCTTGCGTTCGAGATTGTAAATTTCGACGTCGCGGGCGGTCCGATTGAGGCGGTCCCACAAATCGGCCGCGCGGGCAAGTCCCCCGGGGTTATTGGCCTCCACGTCGAGGCGGGCCGAGAGCCAGTCGCGGATCGCACCGACAAAGACGTCCAGGAGGCCG
>Ga0257161_1000180_pt1 | contig 17065 bp, 14 predicted proteins | sample NR01A_FD_185954 | JGI IMG/M metagenome (GOLD analysis project Ga0257161, IMG submission 185954) | Soil microbial communities from H.J. Andrews Experimental Forest, Oregon, United States - NR-01-A | ecosystem: Environmental > Terrestrial > Soil > Temperate forest > Bulk soil | place: USA: Oregon... | reverse complement strand
CCGTCGCGCGCCGTCTCGATGGTCATGCCAGCTTTTTTCAGGGCAAAGCTGATGACGTCGCGGATGTGGGGGTCATCGTCGACAACGAGGATACGGTGCGCCAAAGGCATGCTCTCCCGTCAGACCATCGACTGGCGCACCCCGGCCGCGAGGGCGCGGGCGTCCCTGTCATCAAGATACTGGTTGAGCCGATAGCCGCGAAAAGTCCAGGCCCGCCAATCCCCCATCCGCGCAGCATGGCGCAGCTCCAGGCTCTGGCGGCAGTCGTACACGCTGGACTCTGGCAGCCACCCCTTCGCATTAGCCTTTATCTTGGCGGCCAGCATGTCGAGTGCCGGAAGCGCCGCCGGACCGAGCCCGCAAAGGTAGGCAATGTCCGCCGGCTGGCCCGTGCCGGCGATCTCCCGGCTGTGCATCACGTTGAAACGCGCGATCGTGCCGGAGAAATCGACCAGGCTGCAGATATAGAGCGTCAGCGCAAGCACTGCGGCGTTGGCAGACCAGCCAGCGGTTCGTGCGCTCAAGCACGATCCTGGCCACGATCAGGATCAGGCCAGCGGCGACAAGCAGCATCCAGACGAAGGCAGCGCAACGCCATTCGGTGAGTGAATAGACCTCGACGTAGAGATCGAGGCGGAGCATCGACGACAGCACGAGCAGTACATTCTGCCCGATCCACAGGAACACCAGGGCGCGTACAAGGCGGGAACGCACGATGCTGGTTCCCGGCTGGATGGCGGCCAGCACGAACGCCCCGGCCATGAGCGCGGTCACCATCAGCGGGTAGGCGCCGTGATGAGCGTATGACGCATAGGTCATTCCAGCCGGGAGGGCAAGGCCGCTCCACAGGTAAGTGACATCGAGCGCGGACTGCACGGCGAACAGCGCGTTGAACAGAACGAGCGAACGCAGGATCGCAGTCCTGCCGAACAGCGGTCCGTCTGCCGGGACGGTGGTTGCCGGCGCCGCCGTTACTGCCGCGTCCGGCGATTGCGCGGAAGGTGACTGTTCGTGCGACAGCTCCAACTCCAGCGCGTCCACAATGTATTGCATCGTCGACTTTCCGCCGATCCGCACTTGCAGGAACGGCCAGGTCAGGGCGATGACCGCGAGCCAGAACAGCCGCCGCGCTAGGTCGAGGTGTGTCCAGTGCGTCGTGTCGACACTGGTCAACCACCGCTCGATGAGCGGATTGGCCTGCGAGAACAGCAGCAGAAACACGCCGCCAAGCCCCACCGGCACAATCCAGGCCACGAGCCAATTGGCGCCATGCTTCGCGATATCGCGCTGCTTCGCCTCACGGACGGCGCAGCCGAGATCGGCCGCCAGCCGGAACGGGCCCGAGACGATCATCCAGCCGACATCGGTGAGCCGCCGCTCCGCCGACCGCGCCGGCCATCCGGTCGCCAGAAGCACAAAAACGCAAGCGCCGGCGACAACGAAGGCCAGCGACAGCAGGCCGAAGTCCTCCATCGCGGGCAGCAACGCGGCGGCGAGAACAGCAATCGCACCGGCGAGTTCGGTGCGACTCGCACGAACCGGATTGGTCAGCAGTGCGGCGACGCACAACGCGGCCACAAAGATCGCAACCGAGATGCCGGGCGCACGCAGATAGAACAGCCAGTCAGCGAGCGCCGTCACTGCTACTCCGGCGCCAAGGAGGGGAAGCGTGCCGCACATCCAGGACGGGATCGCGGGTCGCGCAATCGGAAAGCTGGCCATCGTGATTGATTGCTCCTTTTGATTTGCCCGAGGAATTAGGAGGTGGGCCTTGGCGGGGCGTGCCGCCCGGCAGAAAGGCCGATCTTTTTTGCACGCCTCGCCACAAATAGCGGTGCGAATTGCAGCTGCCGCGGCGGCGCTCCCCAGAGTTTCAGGATTTTCGTGCAGGATTTGTGCAGGCGGAATCTATGCATAAGAACAGCCGTTCCACGCAGCCGATTGCGGCGCCATGATCAATACCTAAATGATATGAGGGCATCCGGCGCGTGCGCACCACATCGCCCGAGCCGGGAATTGCCCTTGGCACATGACGACAAGGAGGAGCGGGTCGATGGCGATCGTGCTCAACCACACCATTGTGCCGGCGAAGGACAAGAGAGCCGCAGCTCTGTTTTTCGCCGATACGTTTGGCCTTTCCTATGACGCCTCCGATGATCACAGCCACTTCGCGCCGGTTCGCGTCAACGACACGCTGACGCTGCTTTTCGACACCGAGGATGCGTTCAAGAGCCACCACTTTGCCTTTCACGTCGGTGACGCCGAGTTTGACGCTATTCTGGGACGCGTGCGGCGCGCCGGTCTGGCCTATGGCAGCGCACCCTGGAGTATCGCCGACGGCAAGCTCAACGATTGGGGAGGCGGCCGCGGCGTCTATTTCAAGGACCCCGATGGTCACATACTCGAGCTCATGACCGTGCCGCAGTGAGAGCCGTGCCAGGGCATGGCGGAGCCGTTCTACACCATCGGCCACTCGACGCATTCGTTCGGCGATTTCGTCGATCTGCTGCGAGGCGCCGGCGTGACGGTCGTGACTGACGTGCGCACCGTGCCGCGCTCGCGGGCCAACCCACAATATAACCGGGATGTTTTGCCGGAAGCGCTCGCCGCTTTCGAAATCGGATACGAGCACATTGCATCGTTAGGAGGCCTGCGCGGCCGCGCGCGCGATGTGCCGCCGGATGTCAACGCCTTCTGGCAAAACGAGAGCTTCCACAATTACGCGGACTACGCGATGGGCGAAAGCTTTCGCCGCGGGTTGACGACATTGCGGGACCTCGGACACACGCGGCGCTGCGCCGTCATGTGCGCAGAAGCCGTGTGGTGGCGATGCCACCGGCGCATCATCGCGGATTACCTGATCGCCGCCGGCGAGGCGGTGTTCCACATTCTTGGCCCAGGCCATATCGAGCGGGCCGATCAGACGAGCGCCGCGCGGCCTGGCCCGCAGGGAAGTTTGATCTATCCGGCTGGTCTTTGACCGCGTCAGCAATCACACGATGATGCTCATCGTTCCCTGTGAGCGGAGCGTGTCCTGCGCCAGAATCACCTTGCGCTCGGCGATCTTGAAACTCCCGTTGTGACGGACGAGCTTGTACTGGTATTGGCCCGCAAATGTGCTGATCCGCTCCATGCGGCAGCGATGGACGAGGAAATTGGCCGTGGCGCTGACGATGGCGCCATCGGCCGAGGTGACGCGGACATTGGTGATGAAGCGGCGCGTCTGTGAGCGCGGATTTTCCGCCCAGGCGGTCCCGCCGGTGAGCTGCCGCACGCGCGACCGCAACCGCGCCAGATCGTCGGCAACCAGAAACACGCTTTGCGCTGGGTCTCGGTTCGGATCGTCGAGGGCGGGCACGTGACTGATGGCGTCCTCGGTGAAAAGCTCGACCCATTCGTTGAGCCGCCAGCTGTCCAGAAGCTCAGCCTCCTCGAAGAAAAAGTGCTCGACCTCGGCGCGAAGCTCGCGGTCTGCGCTCCCTGGCGTCATGCCGTCCTCCGTTCGTCCCTATTGCGCCATTACGGCGCGCCAGCCGCGCCAAAACCCGCGCATCTGCGCTTCGTCAGTCGGCAGCGGATGTTCGCGCAACATGCCGCGCGAGCAATCCATGAAAGCTTCCGGCGGGAGGGTCGCACTGTTTTTCTGGATGAGCTCCATGACCTCGACGTCGTCGGGCGTGGCGTGGCCGGCCGGGCCGAGAAACGAAAGGTAGAGGTCGAGCCGCTGCTTGCGCACTTCCGGATCGTCGACCGCGGGCATCAGCGGCCACGCCGTGATCTCAGAATGATCGACCGCGGTCGGGAAGCAGGTTCGGATCACGCGGCGCTGCTCGATGTAGAGCGTGTTCGGGAATAGCAACAACGTCCTGGTATAATCGAGCATCCTGGTGGCGCGCTCCTTGCCGAACCGGGCTTCCCAGGACGCGCGCTTGGCTTCGTCGGCGGTGCCGCTGAACTTGCGATACTCGATGACGACGTGGCCGTTGCCGAGTTCCTCGGGCCGGAGAGAGCCCGCATTGGCAGTGCGCGGATCGGGCGGCTTCAGGCCGAGGACTTTCGGGACGAAGTCGCGCAGGTAGCGCCCGTGCGTCGAATCCAAATGGTAGATATCAACGGTGTTCTCCATGAGCAGCTTCCAGTTCGCGCGCATGGAATACTCGTGGGCGCCCGGCAGGATTAAGTTGCCGCCGTCGTCCTGGTCGAGGATCATGTCGAGATAGGCGCGGGCGCCGGCGAGATAGTCTTCAAGGCACCCGGTATCGCGGCTGAAGCAGACGAACAGCCAGCCGCGATAATTCTGCGTGCGCGCCGCGTAGAGGCCCATCTCCTCCATCTTGAAGCCCGGCCCGTAGGCGTCCTTGAGGGGAACGCCGTCCAGTCTGCCTTGGTTGTCGTAGGTCCAGTTGTGGTAGAAGCACGCGAAGGTCTTGGCGTTGCCGCGGGGGTGGCGGCACACCGTGGCGCCGCGATGGCGGCAGCTGTTGTGAAAAATGCGGATCCGGCCGTCGTCCCCGCGCACGATGATGAGCGGCCTTCCGCCGACCCGGCGGGTCAGGAAATCTCCGGCCTGCGGCACCTCGCTCTCGTGTCCCGCATAGAGCCAGGACTGATCGAAGATCCGGCGCCGCTCGCATTCGAGTAGTTCCGGGTCGGAAAAGACCTTCGGGCTGTAGCGGAAAATCCCCTGTGCAGCGTCGTCCACGAACGGGATCTGTGGAGCGATGGTGACGCGGGTGTCCATAGGTCGTCTCCGTTGATCCGGGCCTCGTTGCAATCAGGGCCGATCCATTGCAGCCGGTGCGGCCGAACTTTCAGCTGCTGCTTCCCGGCGCAAAATTCGAATAGGTTGTAACGGCGCCAGAATCCGCCGGAAGGAGGCAATCTGCAAGGTCGAACGAATTTGGGGCCCGGCCATGAGGCGGTGGGGGTGCTTCGGCCTGACCGGGAGCCGTTCCGCGTGCATTCAGCGCGATGAGGGCGACGGCGCCGCGATCGGCGCGCAGTTGCGCCGACCTGACGCGATACAATCATCCATGCGACGGGTCGCAACCAGTGCGTCGCCCAACCACAGCGCAGCGCCCAACACGAACAAAATGAAGCCGGCGAACAGTAAGTTGGCCAGCCGACGTTCGCCCGCAGTCTCACGCCGGCCGTCTCGATCCGGCGTCGGCCCCCGTGGCGGTCGATCGGTTGACGGCCGATCGCTTGACGTTCGCCCGGTCGAATTCGTTCCCCTGCTCACTTGCTCATCGTTTCCTTCACCGCCCCGACGAGTTGCTTGAGGGTAAACGGCTTGGCGAGAAAATTATACTTGTATTCCTCGCCTTCCGGGAGGTTCTTCTCGAATGCCTCCTCGGCATAGCCGGACACGAAGATAATCTTGACGCCGGGATCGCGGCTGCGCAGCTTGGTCAGCAGGGTCGGCCCGTCCATCTCGGGCATCACCACGTCGGACACCACAAGATCGATCTTGCCGAAGTGGCTGTCGAACGCCTCGACCGCCTCCAAGCCATTCGCTGCCTGAAGTACGGTATAGCCCCGAGAGGTCAGGCCGCGCGCATTAAGGCCGCGCAAGCCCTCTTCATCTTCGACCAGCAGGATTGTGCCCTGGCCGGTGTCATCCGCCGGTTTCGCCGCTGCCTTGCCGGCGCGGGCGGCAGCGCCCTGCTCCGCGGCGGCAGGCGCTGTTTCCTCGGCCGTCGGGACATAGCGGGGCAGAAAGATACGGAAGGTCGTGCCCTTCCCGAGTGTCGATTCCGGATAGATGAAGCCGCCGGTCTGCTTGACGATGCCGTAGACCGTGGAGAGTCCGAGCCCGGTGCCCTTGCCGACCTCCTTGGTGGAGAAGAACGGCTCGAAGATGTGATCAATGATGTCAGGCGGAATACCGGTTCCGGAGTCGCTGACTTCCACCAGGACATATTCGCCCGGCGGCACGCCCTTGAGGGCAAACTGCTGGCATTCTGCGGCAGCGACATTTGAGGTTCGCAGGGTCAGCTTTCCGCCCTCCGGCATGGCGTCGCGGGCGTTGACCGCAAGATTGATGATCACCTGCTCGAACTGCGATTGGTCGGCCTTGACAGCCCACAGGTCGCGAGGGGCATCGACGGGGTCGAGCGCAATCCGCTCCCCGATCAGCCGACTCAGGAGCATGGAAAGATCCGACAAGGCCTCTCCGAGATCAAGGACCTGAAGATGCTGTGGCTGCCGGCGCGAGAACGCCAACAGATGGCGCACCAGGCTCGCGGCCCGGTTGGCGTCCTGCTTGATCTGCATGATATCCCGGAACGAGGGGTCGGACGCCTTGTGAGCGTTGAGCAGGAAGTCGGTCGCCATCATGATGGAGGTGAGCACGTTGTTGAAATCGTGCGCGATGCCGCCGGCGAGCTTGCCGATCGAATCCATCTTCTGCGTGTGATCGGCCTGGTCTTGCAGCACGCGCTGCTCGGTGGTCTCGATCGCGTAGATGATCGCGGCCTCGCAATCGCGCTCGGCGTCCTCGACCGGCGTCACATAGAATCGCGCCCAGCGCTTGGCCTCGCCGGCGAGCGTCGCGTCGATCGGCGTAATATCGCCTTGACCGCGGGCTGCCGCCGCAAGCGCCCTGTCGAGCCCGGCACGATCGCTGTCGGCCACCACGTTGCGGATGGTGCGCCCCTGCGGCGCCGCCTCACCCTTGAGCACGTTCTGAAACAGGTGGGCGAACAAGGCGTTGTTGCGGGCGATGCGGCCGCTGCGGTCCACCGTCGCTATCGCCATCGGGGTGTTATTGAAGAAGCGCATGAAACGAACTTCGGCATCGCGCAACGGGTCGGCGCCGGTGCCGCCGCCGCGGTTGAGCACGAGCGTGCGCGACGCACCCGGGGTGGCGTCCGCTGCGAACGCGACCTTGTGGTAGAGCCGCACCGGCAAGGTGCGGCCGTCGCGGCGACGCAGGTCGAGATCCAAAATCTCGGTCTTCACCTCGCCCGGATGCCCCGACAATGCCGTCAGAAGCGCCACGCTGTCGCGGGGCAGGAGATCGGCCAGCCGGAGCCCCCCCGCGCCGACCTGGGCGAGATCGTAATCCAGCCAGCCCGCGAGCGTGGCATTGATGTAGCCGACGTCGCCGTTGCCATCGACCGAGAAAAAGCCGGCAGGCGCATGATCCAGATAGTCGATCGCGTGCTGCAACTCCTGGAAAACGTTCTCTTGGCGCTCGCGGTCGCGGGTCACATCGGCGACGGTCCATACCGAGGCCTTCCTCGTGCCACCGGCGTCAACCGCCGCCCCGAGCGGACGCACCCGCAGCCGGAGCCACCGCGCGGGCTCCCCGCGCGGACCAGGAACCCGCACCTCCTCTTGCAGCCGCCTGCCATCCCGGCTCGCCTTGAGCAGGCGATAGAGCGTCTCGGAGACATCCGGATCGCCGACGAACACGTGCTCGATCGGGCGCACGTCCTGCATTCCGACTGCGCCCGAGAACGCCCGGTAGGCCGCATTGGCGTAGAGAACGCGCCCGTTGGCGTCAGTCACCACGATGCCTTCGTGAGCATGTTCGAACACCTGCTCGAGTACCCAGCCGGACGTCTCCCGGCCGGAAATCCGCAGCACCCCGGCCGCTAGCGCAAACAGAGAGAAAACCCCGATCATGCCGAGAACGGCCAGCAGGAACATCACGTAGGAACCGGCCTGATTGCGGCCGACCAGCATGAGACCCGCGGCAGCGGCGATCAGGCCGGCGGCGACCAGCAGCACCAGAGCAATGCTGCCCCGGCGTTCGTTGCGCTCTCCCATGGTCGGGCTCAGGCCCTGCATTGCCATGACGGACCTCGTATCAAACGGCCCTCGCGCGCGACGGCCTCGTGTTTCCCCAGTGCCCCCTCCCTACCCTCCCCGCAAGCGGTGGAGGGCAGGGAGGGGGCAGGCCGGCGCAAGAGCGCGTCCCGGCCCGAACCTTCAGTGATTCTTCTTAAATGATTCTCTCCGGCTGCGGGACCAGATAGAGGGCAGTAGCCCGGATTGAGCGTGAGCGAAATCCGGGACCGTCTTAGCACAGGGCAACGCCGCCCCCGGGTTTCGCTTGCCGCTCAACCCGTGCTACCCGGACGCTAAGAGCAGGCAAGAGATCTCGCCCGACTAGGAGGGAAATGACTACTATGACTATAGTGGTTTCCGGAGAGCAACGGCCATGCGCACGCAAACATGGACAGTCGCCGAGGCAAAAGCGAAGTTCAGCGAAGTTGTCGAAAAGGCCCGCGTCTGCGGCCCGCAAACCATCACCAAAAACGGCCGCACTGCCGTCGTGGTGGTGTCGGCGGAGGAATGGGAGCGTAAGACCCACCGTCCCGGAAATCTCGCTGCGTTCTTTGCCGAATCGCCTTTGCGCGGCTCCGGCCTCAAAGCCCCCCGCAAAAAGCAGGGGCTGCGCGCGATCGAGCTGTGAACTTCAACACCTGGAGCAAGGGTTGAGATCGAGCGCGGAGCTGCGGCCGCGTTGCCACGGCGGCTTCGGGTCACGGCTGAGGCTTAGACTGGGGCTGAGGCTTAGACTCACGCCCCGATTTCTGCTGCGCCTGCCATTGCAAAAATTCGCGATAGAGCGTCTGCGTCTGGGCCGTCAACTGGGGACGTTTGGCGTAGAACGTCCCCTCAATTTCGACGATGTCGTCCTGGTTGAGCCGAAAAACCTCAACAATGGTGCGCGGCGGATAGGGGCCCTGGCCCCACAGCTCGGACTGAACTTTATTCACGAGCGGGCGGAAGCGAAACATGTCAGTGGTGTACACCACAAGCCGGACGGCATCGCGCAAGCTCACCCCTTCCGACTCTGCGATCAGCTTCATGTTCAAGAACGCCTGACGCACCCGCGCTTCCTCGCCCTCGACCAGCGTGTCGGTCCGGGGATCGATGCCGCGCATTCCAGCGATATAGATGAAGTCGCCGGCGCGCGTTCCCAGGTTCCACGTGCCCGTCGGCTTGATCGCTCCCGCCGGCGCCAGCGTTTTGACCGGAGCCGGTGAATTGGGCTTGGCGGGCGAATTGACCACAGCTGGTGGATTGGTAGCCGGCGGATTGATCGGCGCTGGCGGAGGCTTTTGTGCAGAAGCTGAACTGACCGTCGACGCCGTGGCCACGGCGATAACCAACGCCAACCTGAACATTATTCGCTCCCGGATCCCGTGTCCAAATCGATCAACCCGAGCATTTCCGGCCGCCATGGCGAAAGCCTTCACGGGCGGCCGCTAACGAGCATCCTCCTCAGAGCGCGTCCAGAAACAAGTGAATCACTTAAGTGTCATGCCGCGCGAAAGCGGGGCATCCAGTGACCGCCGCGTCATCGGCTGTGCGCCGGTCGAAAAACAGGTGGTTACTGGATCGCCCGCTTTTTCGCGGGCGTGACACTTCTTGAAGCACTTATTCCAGGGACGGGCCCTTATCGCCTATTTCTTCACCTGGCCCCGGCATTAGCCCGCGGGTTCGCCGGTTTGCCCGCCGGCGCAAAGAAAGTGCCCTCAACTTCGATGATGTCGTCTTGATTGAGACGGTGCACTTCGATGATGGTGCGTGGCGGATAGGGCCCCTCACCCCACAACTCGGACTGAATTTTATTCACGAGCGGGCGGAAGCGGAACATGTCGGTGACGTACACCACAAGCCGCGCCGCATCACGCAAGGTCGCCCCTTCCGACTCGGCGATCAGCTTCATGTTCAAGAACGCTTGCCGGACCCGTGCCTCGTCGCCCTGGACCAGCGTATCGGTTTTGGGGTCGATGCCGCGCATTCCGGCGATATAGATGTAATCGCCGGCGCGGGTTCCGAGGTTCCAGGTGCCGGTCGGCTTGATCGCCCCCGCCGGCGCCAACGTCTTGACCAGACTGGGCGAGGCCGGCTGGGCGGCGACCTTGGCGGCCGGCGCGTAGAACGTCCCTTCGATCTCGACGATGTCGTCTTGATTGAGGCGATGGACTTCGACAATGGTGCGCGGAGGATAGGGCCCCTGCCCCCACAATTCGGCTTGGATTTTGTTCACGAGCGGACGGAAGCGAAACATGTCGGTGACGTACACAACGAGCCGGACAGCATCGCGTAAGGTCGTTCCCTCCGACTCGGCGATCAGCTTCATGTTCTGGAACGCCTGACGCACGCGCGCTTCCTCGCCCTCGACCAGGGTGTCGGTCTTGGGGTCAATGCCGCGCATTCCCGCGATGTAGACGAAATCGCCCGCGCGCGTTCCGAGGTTCCAGGTGCCGGTCGGCTTGATCGCTCCCGGCGGCGCCAATGTCTTGACCCCACTTGGCGAAACCTGCTGGGCGGAGGCGGAACCGACAACGGCCATCGTGACCCAGGCGAAAAGCGCCAGTCTGTTCATCTCCCCCTCCCTGGATGATGATCGCTTGACGTGTGCGCCGATGATCTACACCGAGGATGGCAGAAAGAGCAAGCGAGAGGTCGGCACTGCGGGCGCAACCCCGCAATGCGTTCGCCGCGGCGGCCAATGTCGAATTTCCGACCGCAGCACTGACGCCGTCGGATGCTTTGCTTGAGCAGAGCGCCTCCTCATGCTCTGCGTGCAGGTCAGCCGCATGGAAAAAACTCCAATATCGGGTATGGTCATAAGGCTGGCGCCGCGAGGCCCGCTGATTGGCTTGCCGGCGTTCGTCCGGTGGGTAGAACTTGCCGAGCGCGTTGGTTAATGAACGCTAAACGGGTCAGCACCTCGCGACGTCCCAGGATGCATTCGCGGACCGGGGCGGAAAATCCTGGATTTTGGGGGAATTCGTCGTCCGAATCGGCTATCCGGGACATCCGTTCAGGGAGTCCGGCCGGGAAAATTTCCCTGTGCCATTAAGGCGGCCCAATTGAGGTCGAACTTCATTCGCCGCGTTTGCGGGACACGGAGTTACGTCGATGGAATTAATGTTTGGCGGTATGCCGGACGCGGGGAGATTCGTCGTTGCATTCGTGCTGGTGCTGAGCCTCATCGGCGCAGGCGCCTTGCTCTGGCGCAGGTTCTTCGGCACCGGACCGCTGAGCCCTCTCGGCCCGCGTGGCCGGCAACCACGGCTCGCCGTGATCGACGCGGCTGCCGTGGACGCTCGCCGCCGGCTGATTCTGATCAAGCGTGACAATGTCGAGCATCTGCTCATGATCGGCGGACCGACCGATATCGTGGTTGAGTCCAACATTGGTCGCGCCGGTCCGATCGCGATCTCTCGCGAGCCGCGTCCAATTCCAGATAGTGCGTCTCGCCATTCGACATTATTGACCGATGGTCCGGATTGGACGCTGCCGCCGGAACCAGCGGCACGGCCCTTGCGAGCGAGCAGCGACCTCGATGCGGGGCTCGTCGAACCGCCGGCGCGCAGCGCCAGAGAAGCCATGGTGGAGTCCATGCGGGCGGTGCGATCCGGGCCGGTCGCGCGGCGAAATGCCGACGCCGAACCCGACACACCGCCCGACGAGGAAATCGCCGCTCCCGCCCTGACACCCCCGCCTTCATCGGTGGAGGCGAATAACCGTGCGCCTGCAGTAACGGAGCCACGGCGCGCCACGGCGTCGCCGGAGGCGCAACGACCGCCGCCGGCGCTGGACCCCCCCCCACCCTACCCTCCCCCGCAAGCGGGGGACGGTAGGGTGGGGGGCGACGTCGCTGAGCCGAAGCGCGCGGCTGCCCCGACGCCGCGTGCAGTCCAGTCCGAGGAGAAGAGCCTTGCCGAAATGGCCCAGCGCCTGGAAGCGGCATTGAGGCGTCCGACAAAGCCGATCGAACCTCCGGCCCCACCCCCGGCAGCAGCGCGCTCACCCATCCGTCCGGAATCGCCTCCTCTGCGCAAACCCCTTCTCGATGCCCTCAATGCATCAAAAGGGAGCGTCCGATTGCCCGAGCTCTCGTCGCCGCCGCCGGATCTCAAAGTCTTGCCGGGAAAAGCAAAGGCCGAGCCGCCTCCTGAGAGTCTTGAGGACGAGATGGCAAAGATGCTCGGACGGTCGCCCGGGAAGTCGTGACGAAGCCACGACGTCAAACTTGGCGAGGCTTCCCCTAACAAGAAACAAGCCCGCGGTCCGGCCTCTTTTACCGGCGACACCGTAGAATGGCCCCGTTTCATGCCCGCAGGTCGGGCCGCCGATCGGCAACTCACACCGACGAGGCCAGTCGGGCAAAACCTTTGGCCAGTCATTCCGGGGCTCGGCCGCAGGCCGAGAGCCCGGAATCCGTAACCACAGGTCAAGGAGTATGGATTCCGGGCTCGCCTCCGCTTCGCTACGGCGCCCCGGAATGACGCGCTTGACTAAAGTTGACAGGATGGCAAAGACCAAGGCCAACACCGCCACCCAGGGCCCAGCGCCGCGGGCGTGGCAGCGGATGTTGTCGGGCCGCAGGCTCGATCTCCTCGATCCATCGCCGCTCGACATCGAGATCGAAGATATTGCTCATGGCCTCGCCCGTGTGGCGCGCTGGAACGGACAGACCCACGGGGATCACATCTTCTCGGTGGCGCAACATACCTTGCTGATGGAGGAGATCGCGCGGCGTCGCAACGGCAGCAGCGATCGCAGGCTTGGGCTCGCGTTGCTGCTCCATGATGCGCCCGAATACGTGATCGGCGACATGATCTCGCCGTTCAAGGTTGTGATCGGCGGCGCCTACAAGGCCGTTGAACACCGCCTGCTCGAGGCGATTCATCTCCGTTTCGGACTGCCGCGCGATCTGCCGGCTGAGGTCGCGGCCACCATCAAGGCGGCCGACCGCGGCGCCGCATTCCTGGAGGCGACGGTGCTCGCGGGCTTCAGTGCGGGTGAGGCGCGGCGATTTTTCGGCTCGCGCCCGACCTTGCCGGCTGTGGTCGAGAAGGATTATCTAACGCCCTGGCCGGCGGAGACCGCGAAGCGGAGATTTCTTCAACAATTCAATGAATTGCAAGCAGATTGAGTAACAGGAACAAAACTCGTGGCGGCTTCTACTTGGTCATGGCCGGCGGCGTAAGTCGGGTTCCAGACTCGGCAAGCGCCATTTTGGCAAAACGAACTACCCCTAAAAAATAGCGTCGAATCAAGGGATTGTGCGCACCCCAAAATAAGCCGTAGGGCGGATTAGCCACCGGGTCCGGCCGGAGCCTGCCATCGGGCCGGCCCGATAGTAAACTTAAGCGTAATCCGCCGACAAACCCTGACGAATCGGTCGCCACGCGTTTTGCTGTCTGTTACAGGATTGGCCCTTGCGCGGGCTGCGGGGCACGCGGGAAAGGAAGGTGTAATGATTCACGTGTGTTCGTTGGCGCGGCTCGATGAGACCATCGCGACGACCGGAGCCCGCCACGTCGTTTCGCTGCTGGCGCGCGACGCCAATTTGACGCGTCCGGCCACGATCTCGCCGGAAAATCATTTGTGGCTGCAGTTACACGACATCAGCGCTCCCCAGGACGGCTACGTAGCGCCGCAAAGCGAGCATGTGGAACAGCTCATCGCCTTTGTACAGCGTTGGCCGCGCGACAAGGCGCTGGTCATACATTGCTACGCAGGCGTCAGCCGCTCGTCGGCCGCAGCGTTCGTATCGGTATGCGCATTGAGCCCCGCGAGCGACGAAGGGGCCATCGCCATCGCGCTGCGGCGCGCCTCTCCGACCGCCGCACCGAACATCCGCATCGTCGCCATCGCCGACCATCTCTTGGCACGACAAGGCCGCATGATCAGGGCGGTCGAGGCCATCGGAGCCGGCATGATGGCACCCGAGGCACGGCCGTTTCGGCTCGGTCTTTCCGGCCATTAACGCGTTATCAAGCATAGTCGGTCATAACTCCTGAAAGCGTAGTCCGGCCGTCTGAGCCGTTTCCTCAGTCATCGCCGGTGTCGGGGATTTGTCGCGTTGCGTCCGCGTCAGCATCAGGCCGTGCGTTGCAGGCCGAAGGGGCGTGCAGCCCACTTCGCCATCGCGGTCGTCGTCCTGACGATGCCGCCGGTCCGGGCGGGCCCCCCACCATATCCTCCCCCGCAAGCGGGGGAGGATATTTCGGTTTACCCTCCCCCGCTCGCGGAGGAGGGTAGGCTGGGGGCGATCGCGGGACGGCCGGTGGTCGGGAAGAGCTTGCGCGCGCATCTCATCGCCTCGCCGTTCGGCACGATTCATCTCGCGACTTTCAGTTTTCCGCAGCCGGTCGGCACCGGCCTTCATGGGGCGGCGTACGCACTGAGCAGCGACGCCACCGCCGCCCGCGCCGGTTCGCTGCCGGCCCCCCCTCCCTACGCTCCCCCACAGGCGTGGGAGGGGAATTGGGATCGCGAATTCCCGGAAATCAACCGCAGCCTGAAGGGACCGCGCCTGGTGCCGCGGGTCCGACCGGACTTCTCTTCATCGCAACCCTCCACCATCGAGGCCCTAAGTCTTTCTTCAGGGCCGCAGTCCATTGCCCTGCCGGCGCCGATGTCCGGCGCAAGCGAAGAGCCAGCCGCGGACCGCGCTCAACCGGCGAACGCCAAGGAGACCCCAGATGATGCGGCCTTCATGTATCTCGACTCCGAAACCGCGGAGCCTTGGCTGATTGACGGCGAGGACGCGCCGCTCCGTGTGGCGCGAATTTATTTCGGGACCGCTTCGCTCGGCGGCGCGCCAGCGACGATCGAACCTTGGGGGCCCGGACAGGCGCCGATATTCGAGCCGCCAGAGCCCCCTCCCTACCTTCCTCCGCTTGCGGGGGAGGGTAGGGAGGGGGCAGCGCCGAACGTGGCGGCGCGGCTCGAACCGTCGCGCAACGAGACCATCGCGCCGAAAGGCGAGGTAACCGGCGAGGAACATCGGCCGCAGAGTCCGGCAGAACGCTTAGGCCTCATCGGCGCGGCCCGCGCCAGGCACGAGAAATGCCTCGCCGACGCGATTTATTTCGAAGCCCGAGGGGAATCTGTCCGCGGCCAGATAGCGGTCGCCCAGGTGGTCATCAACCGGGTATTCTCGGGATATTACCCCAACAATATCTGCGGCGTGGTCTACCAGAACGCCCACCGGCGCTTGCGCTGCCAGTTCACCTTTGCGTGCGACGGGCTCCCGGAGCGCATCAACGAGCCGGTGGCCTGGGAGCGCGCCAGGCACATCGCGCGTGATGCACTGGACGGCAATTTCTGGCTCAACGATGTCGGCAAGGCGACCCACTACCATGCCCGCTGGGTGCATCCGTGGTGGGTCCACGAAATGCGCAGGCTCGACCGCATCGGCGTCCACACCTTCTACCGCCCGCGCAACTGGGGCGACGGCTCCAAATCCCCGACCTGGGGCGACGCCGAGGCGACCGCCGCCGCCGCAAAGGCGCTGTAGGGGGGCGCGCACTGGCCAACGCTCTTGCATTGCCGCACCACGATGCCGACGACTATTATTGGGCCCCAACCGTCCCTCCGTACAGGGTGAAAGTGCCAGCCATGCGAATCGTCGCAACGATCTTCGGCCTCGGGGCAGCGACCTGCGCCGTCACCGCGATTTCGCCCTTACGCGCCGACGATCTCAATGATTATCCGACCACGGCGCGCGTCGATTATGTGTTTGGTTGCATGAAGGCAAATGGCGAGACGCGGCGCGCCCTGGAGCAATGCTCATGCTCGATCGACGTCATTGCGGCCATCCTGCCGTATGAACGCTATATCACTGCCGAAACGGTGCTCAGCATGGCCCAGGTGCCAGGTACACTCGGCAATCAGTTCCGCTCCACCGAATACGCCAAGGCGGCAGTCGACGAACTGCGCCGCGCTCAGGCCGAAGCGGAAGTGCGCTGCTTTTAGTCGATCGCTTCAGCCAATCTGAAGGGACCGCAGTATCCTTATCCGCTGCAGGGGCGGCCCTTGTGGGCGCCCGCCGGGCAACAGGCGACCACAAGGGTCGCCCCTACAGCAGGCTTTCGTCTGCATGAAAATTCATGGTGAACCTTTTGTTAAGCTTCACCGCCTAGGCTGGCGTCGAACGGCGTTGCGGGACATTTTTCAGCACGGCCGGTGCGCGTACAGGGCGGCGGAGGACGTACGAACGAGAGCGATTTCGGATTTCACTAAATGTGAATCCTTCCTCGTTGCCACAGAGCGGTTGCATCATGATCATTAAGCGGTTTCTTCGTTGGGTCCGCACCGCTTCACCTCGCGCGCGGGCCGCAGCGTCTGGCGCTTTGGCGCGGGCTTATCTGCACTGCGATCTCTCGCCCGACGATCGCGACGCCGCCGAAAACGCCATGATCGCTCTTTTGGACGATCCCTCACCGCTGGTCCGGCAGGCGCTGGCCGACACGCTGGCCGCCAGTCCCAATGCGCCCCGCCCTGTCGTTCAGGCGCTGGCGTGCGACCATCGCGATATAGCGGCGGTGGTGCTGGCACGCTCACCATTGCTGATTGACGCCGAGTTGGTCGATTTCGTCGCCACCAGCGACAGCGCGCTTCAGGCCACCATCGCGACGCGGGCGCCGCTTCGGCGTGCGGTCGCGGCCGCGATCGCCGAAGTCGGGAGCGCCGAAGCCTGCCTCGTCGCCATCGAGAACCCGTGCGCTGATGTGGCCCCCTCCTCGATCGCGCGCATCGTCGACCGGTTCGGCCATCTCGGCGCCATCCGGGAGGCATTGCTCGCACGCCACGATCTGCCGCTTGCGACGCGCCAGTCTCTGGTGCGGCAATTGTCCAGCGCGCTGGTCGATTTCGTCGCCGACCGCAACTGGCTTGCCCGTGATCGCGCCGAAGAAGTGGGACGAGAAGCGTGCGAGAAGGCGACCGTCACCATCGCGGCGCTTCGACCCGATCACGACGTCCGCCAGCTCGTCCGTCATTTGCGGGCGAGCGGGCAACTTACCCCGGGCCTGACATTGCGGGCGCTGCTGTCGGGCAACATGGCGATGTTCGAGGGCGCGCTCGCGGAGCTCGCTGAGTTGCCGTTGCGACGCGTGCAGGCCCTCGTCCGTGACAGCGGCAGTGGCGGGTTGCGCGCCGTATTCGACAAGGCCGGCCTGCCGGCCTCGGCCGATGTGGCGTTCCGCGAAATTTTGACGGCGACCGGGGAGGCGCACCACGAGCCCCCTCCCTATCCTCCTGCGCCCTCCTCCCCAATCCTCCCCCGTAAACAGGG